>Ga0265295_1000021_pt1 | contig 313064 bp, 301 predicted proteins | sample Munlansysbiofilm_FD_192503 | JGI IMG/M metagenome (GOLD analysis project Ga0265295, IMG submission 192503) | Leachate microbial communities from a municipal landfill in Southern Ontario, Canada - Methane capture system biofilm | ecosystem: Engineered > Solid waste > Landfill > Unclassified ... | reverse complement strand
GAAATGGACCATGCCGTTCAAGGACTGGAAATCTGTGCTAAATCAGTTCACTATCATCGTTGAAGAACGGATGCCTGCTCTATAAAATGACCGAAAAACCATTTACACAAAATCATTTACAGGACCACACTTGGAAGTTTACCCTCCCTCCGATTACTTACAATGCGTACATCAGAAACGATTTTGCCGTACATAGCCCTCAGAAGCCTGCCGTCTTTTTCCTCTGCTCTTACACGATAAATATAGTGTTTATTTTGATTCCAAGTCCTTTTTTGCCCTCTTTTGAGCCCTCTCCACATCAAATTCAAACTTTTTTGGTACCCTTCATCATTGGCTAAACGTGGTAGTTTATAGCTACTACCAGTCAAAATATTATCTGTAACCTCGTAAACTCCACTCATTTTGCCATTAAATTTAATGGTGACCTTATATTCAAAATCATCTGGACCACTATCATCTGCCTCTAAAGAAACATTAAAATCAGCCGTACTTCCTGCCCCATAAGGGGCTACCCAATCAGCATGAAATAAATCAAAGCCAATTTCCTTATTCGTAGCAGGCAGAATTGCTGTTACTTTTCTCGCATACATTGGCACCGGATTGCCGATTTTGCGTAACAGAACCACAAACTCTCGTTTTTGCAGGCTTGCGTCAGCACGTCCGGGAAAGTCATACGTATAGCGGCTTGGATAATACCCGCTTTTAGTTGCACCATATGAAATGTGTCCGTTACCGCTCCCGGAAACCTTAAATATCCCGTCAGCACCTGTAACACTGTTCTTTGATGACATCTTTGAGTCGGAAGAGGTGTTTTTTCCAAAACTGATATACACATCAGCATCTTTTACTGGAGCCCCATCTTCATCAACAACACGAACTTGGATTTCATACATATCAGTTACAAGTGCGCAGCTGACAGAACAACTCAAAAACAAGACAATCTGTATTAGCCTGATTGCTTTGCAAAACGCCATATTCACCTCTTGAAAATCCCTTTCATGCTGCCCTCAAAAATTACCGGGACACCACATTCAACACTTCACTATCGCTACCACCCCGTCACCATCCCCTCAGCCAGGGCAAACTGCAGCAACTCCAGCGCATCATCGGCCGGGACCTTTAACTTGGCCGCCACCTGTCCGCTGGGCTGTTTGCCGTCCAGCCCCTCCAGCAACCGGTAGTAGGGCCTGATCAACGATTCGGTGCAGACCTCGCCGTGGGCCGGGTAGATGGCGGCCCAGGAACCGGACTGTTTCAGGTGCTTGGCGATCCAGGGCAGATCAGGCTCACCACTCTCCAGGATATCCAGAATCTCGTAATGAAACGGCAGCAGGGTCAGAGAGGAGGCACGTACCAGCTTCATCTTCAGCAGATCAAGCTGCAGCAACTGCTCATCATCCGGCGGGATCGGCGGCACCGCCATCAACGCCACACCGTAGGCATAGTGGTAGTCGACGCAGTCCAGGGCGGCCGGTAGCAGCTTCTGCAACTTACGCTCCGTGAACAGCTGGGTCAGAAACGCCCGCTGCAGTTGCCAGATGGCGGCGTCATCAAACTCAGCCTCGTCGCACTGGCGCCCCTGCTTGGCCAGCAGCCAATCGCCGAAGTGCTCCAGCAGTTCCACCGGCTGCAGCTTGAGGCCCCGTGCTACGCCGTTAAACCAGGCCACCGCCTTGCCCCGGCTGTAGAAGATGTCGCTGGCCGCACCCAGCCGCCGGGCCACCGCCATGTCGGCCAGCGGAAAGCTGGGGGACTGCTGCAGGGTGTAGGGCGGCTCGGGCAGATGCTGCAGCCCGATGCTGGCGGCCTTGTTGCCGACGGCGGTGCCGGGCAGCACCGCCAGGGGAAAGATATCCAGGTGATTGGGGTAGAGCGACAGGGCGAAGTTGAGCCCCTCACGGAAACGGGCCAGGGTGTCGTCCGGCAGGCCGTAGATCAGGTCGAAGCCGAAGGTGGCGCCGGAGTCGTTCAGAAGCATCACCTTGCGCCGGAAATCCTCACGATCGAACGTGCGCCCCACGCCGCCGGCCACGGCCGGGTCAGCGCTCTGCAAGCCGATCTGCAGGGAGCAGGTCAGCTCGGCAAACAGTTGAGGGCAATAAGGGGACAGGCTACTTATTGGTGCCCCGCTTTTTACCTTTTGGCCAGCCGACTGGTCGCAATGTCGATTCCATTCCCATTTCACGGCATAATTCATGTTGCCAATCCTCCTCGCCAAATGGTGCCTGACGGTTCACGCTTTTCCTCAGTTTCTCTATTTCTCTGTCAGTTAGCGGCATATCCACGTAAGCAGTCCAATCGTCAGGCAACGATAGTAAAAACGTATCAGGTCGTAAGCCATCATTCCCGGCAGTTCGGTCGGTATGTGATGACCACAGCCATTGGACGGCTGTTGGAGAAAGACCGGCACGCACGGGATTGCCTTCAATATAGCGGGCTACCGTTAACAGGTGTTCGTCACTCTGGATGATGAAGCTTTTGTATCTTCCCTGCCAGACATGGCCGCTGGTTTTGTAGTGAGCGTGGTAACGGCGGACATGGCTGGTCATGAGCCACTGCATATATTTGTTGAGTTCATCACCATGCTCTGGTTGTACGAGCATGTGAAAGTGGTTAGGCATCAGGCACCATGTGTGCAGTCGAACCGGGTGTTTCACCCGTGCTTGCTGCATCAGGCCTAGAAAGGCACCATAGTCTTCATCCTTGTGAAAAATCTGTTGCCTGCCATTACCGCGATTGATGATGTGGTAATAGCAGTTGTCTCCCAACGCTCTTGCTATTCTAGGCATATGGCAGTTCCTTTAATAAACACTCAATAAGTAGCCTGTCCCCTTATTGTCCTCACTCCTGAACCTTGTCTTTGAGCTCATTTAATTGCAGATTGTATCCTGTGAATGCGTAAAATATGTCATTCACACCGTCCCTCAGGTCAGTTGGCTGTGTCCCGCAAATCGCCAGGTACTTGTTGCCGTCATATCCTCAAAAACTGTCATGGAACCGCCCATGACGCCATTGAATTGCTCAACAACCGTATAGTTATCTTTGAAAGCCTGTGCCTGTGCTTCTGTCATGCCGGCTTTTTTCAGTTTTTTGACATCTGGCGCCTCACCTTTGACAAGATTGGTGGCGTATGCGGCCAGGGCCAATTCAGAATGCACGGCGCCGCTGGTAATGATATCGCTCATTTTATCCTCCCAATTTCAGGCTATTTGACAAAAACACCCTTAATGAGATCATTATCGCCCGCTCCCTCTTCGGGACAACCATGATGAGATTCGGGGGGGGCACCCATCAGTTCATTGAGGATGCGAGAATCACCGCCATAACGTGCATAGCTGATAGATTCGCCCAGGATCTTCCCGTCAGATTGCCGAATTATTTGGTAGTGACTACGCCACATTCTGGGGCTTGCGTTTTCGTCTCCTCCAGGATGAAGAAACTTGTTATGACTCTTCCAGATATACTCCGGGCCGAGGGCGTTTTCGCCCTTGGTAAATTTTACAAAGTTGATAAAACCGTACTTGTTAAACTTCTCCGGAGGCAGGCTCACGGTCTCGTAAATCTTGATGCCGCCATCAATGGCGCAGAGGCGATCCACCTCTGCATCCATCTTCATCTTGGTGTACGAAGTGCAGCCGGTCAGGAGTTCAAGCGCTAGTAAGAGCGATGCAAGCCGTTTCATGTTGTTGTCCTCCAAATCAGGTGTGGTTGACGTCTGAATCCCCTCTGGTTTGACGGGGGTGGTTGCATGGTGTGTGTCGATTGCAAAATTGTTTCTGCTGCATGCACATGCGCTCAAATCCATAATGACCTTGTGGGTTTCAGTGGCAAAAGCGCCGTTATCCGCCTCCTCGTGAATCTTTCCGCTCGTGTCGGCCATAAAGAAGTAGACGGCGGAAATGTGCGCCGGATAATCTTTCTTAAGGGCAACGGCGAGGTGACCGCCTATGAAATGTCCGGAAACGGTTGCGCCCTCCGGCAGCGTGCCGTTGCCGATCCACTCCGCAACCTGTGCCCTGATGCTTGCGTAAAGCGCGTCGGGATTTAGAGGGATAATCAACAGGGGTCAGTTCTCCATTTTTCATATTTTCAATTCCTCCTTGATTGCTTCAACTTGCTTGTGTAGCGCAGCATCCCGCGCAATCCCGACCATTACTCATCATGATTGTGCTCCATCACTTCCATCATCTGCGGTTGCTGGCCCTGCTGCCCAAACCTGAACACCTCATCCACCTGTAAGCCCTTGGGCAGTTGGTGGGTGATGAACAGCATGGTGACCTTGCCTTTCAGTTGATTGACCGTTGTCGCAAAGTGTTCAGCTGTCTGATGATCCAGGTTGGAGGTGGCTTCATCAAAGATCAGGATACGGGGCCGTTTGAGCAGCGCCCGTGCAATGGCAACCCGCTGACGCTGACCACCGGAGAGACCGACACCATGCTCGCCGATCTCGGTCTGGTAGCCTTGGGGCAGCCCTTCAATCACGTCATGGATCTCGGCCTGTCGGCAGGCGGTAACGATATCCTTAAAGGTGGCGTGGGGGTTGGCGTGGTTCAGGTTTTCATAGATGGTGCCGGAGAACAGGACGGTCTCCTGCGGTACGACACCGAAGATGGATCGCAGTTCATTGGCCGACATGTGGCGGATATCGGTGTTGTCGATCTTGATCTGTCCATCGAAATTTCGGGGACAGTATACTCAATCCTCTGCCCTTTACTACCCCGCCGTCACCATCCCCTCGGCCAGGGCGAACTGCAACAACTCCAGCGCATCATCGGCCGGAATCTTGAGTTTGGCCGCCACCTGTCCAGCGGGCTGCTTACCATCCAACTGTTCCAACAAACGGTAGTAAGGCCGAATCAGCGACTCGGTGCAGACCTCGCCGTGGGCCGGGTAGATGGCGGCCCAGGAACCGGACTGTTTCAGGTGCTTGGCGATCCAGGGCAGATCAGGCTCACCACTCTCCAGGATATCCAGAATCTCGTAATGAAACGGCAGCAGGGTCAGAGAGGAGGCACGTACCAGCTTCATCTTCAGCAGATCAAGCTGCAGCAACTGCTCATCATCCGGCGGGATCGGCGGCACCGCCATCAACGCCACACCGTAGGCATAGTGGTAGTCGACGCAGTCCAGGGCGGCCGGTAGCAGCTTCTGCAACTTACGCTCCGTGAACAGCTGGGTCAGAAACGCCCGCTGCAGTTGCCAGATGGCGGCGTCATCAAACTCAGCCTCGTCGCACTGGCGCCCCTGCTTGGCCAGCAGCCAATCGCCGAAGTGCTCCAGCAGTTCCACCGGCTGCAGCTTGAGGCCCCGTGCTACGCCGTTAAACCAGGCCACCGCCTTGCCCCGGCTGTAGAAGATGTCGCTGGCCGCACCCAGCCGCCGGGCCACCGCCATGTCGGCCAGCGGAAAGCTGGGGGACTGCTGCAGGGTGTAGGGCGGCTCGGGCAGATGCTGCAGCCCGATGCTGGCGGCCTTGTTGCCGACGGCGGTGCCGGGCAGCACCGCCAGGGGAAAGATATCCAGGTGATTGGGGTAGAGCGACAGGGCGAAGTTGAGCCCCTCACGGAAACGGGCCAGGGTGTCGTCCGGCAGGCCATAGATCAGGTCAAAGCCGAAGGTGGCGCCGGAGTCGTTCAGAAGCATCACCTTGCGCCGGAAATCCTCTCGATCGAACGTGCGCCCCACGCCGCCAGCCACGGCCGGGTCGGCGCTCTGCAGGCCGATCTGCAAGGAACAGGTCAGTTCAGCGAACAGCTGGGCCTGTTCCTTGTCCAGCAGCTCGTGGCGCACCTCGAAGTGGAAATGGACGCCAGGGGCCCGGTCGCGGATCAGCCGCAGCAGGGACTTGGCCCGTTTCTTTTCGGTGTTGAAGGTGGAATCCAGGGCAAACACCTGGGCTGCGCCCCGGGCCACCAGGTACTCCAACTCGGCCTCCAGCCGCTCCAGCGGGTAGCGCCGCACCTTGCGGTCACCCATGCCGTCGTAGCAGAACTCGCAGGCATAGGGGCAGCCCCGCGAGAGCTGCCAGACCATGCCATTACTGATGTGGTCATCCAACAGCCCTGCCAGGTAGGGGGAGGGAAGTTGGGCCAGATCGTCGATCTTGGGGCGCGGCACCTGCTGCAACCCACCCTCCACCAGCCGGGCCGTGCCGGGCAGCCCTTCCAGAGATTCGTTACGGTCCAGACGTTCCACCAGTTCTGCCAGGGTCTGCTCCCCTTCCCCCACGGCCAGCAGATCGAACGGTGCCTGCTGCAACAGGCCGGCCGGGTTGGCGGTGGCCTCGGGACCGCCGCCAATCAGCAGCAACTGCGGACACTGCTGCCGCAGGCGGCTGACCAGGCTACAGCAGTCGGCGCGGTTCCAGAGATAGACCGGGAAGCCGACGATGTCGGCCTGTTGGGCCACGATCTCGGCAGCGATCCGATCCAGCGGCGTGCCGCAGAAATACTCGGCCGTGGTGACGGTGACAGGGGCTGTAGGTTCAGGCCGACCGTCGAGAGAGGCCTTGAGGAAGGCGGCGGCCAGCGGCACCGATTGTGCCGACGGCATGGCGTGGATGGTTACCAGGTGGAGATGCATGACAATCCTGTAGCGCAGATGGAGTATGACTTAAAAAAGCCCGGTCAAAACCGGGCTTGCAAGGCTTCAGACAGTACACAACTGATCACTACTTGGCGGTGCGGCCCTTGCGGCCGATCTGCACCTTGCCGTGGTGGGTAATCACATGCAGATTGTGGTTGGTGGCCCGGCGGATCATCTGTTCATGCTTGTTCAGCATCGGCATGACGGTGCGGCGGGTCATCTTGGGCGGAAGTACCATCGCTTTCATCACAGCCACCTCCCTTCACTGATCTGGTTACGGATCAACTATACCACGAACAGCCGCCAAGGGGATGCCCAAATTTGCTTCCAGCCCTGTCTCGCCGATTGCAGAAATGACCGCTTTGACGTATGCTGCCCAGACTATCGAATCGGGGGCCTGATCACCGTATGACCTTTCTGTATGCACTGGATCTGCTGGGCACGGCCGCCTTTGCCGCCTCCGGCGCCCTGGCCGGCATCCGCCGTGAGATGGACGTCTTCGGGGTGCTGATGCTGGGACTGGTGACCGCCACCGGCGGCGGCACCCTGCGTGACCTGCTGCTGGGCGACACGCCCCCCTTTATCTTCAAGGACGAGACCTACCTCTACCTGTCGCTAGTGGTCTCGCTGGCGGTCTTCATCCTGCACCGCCGCCTGGATTTTCTGCAGCACCCGCTGATCTACTTCGATGCCGTGGGGCTTGGCACCTTTGTGGTGATCGGCACCGGCAAGGCGATCAGCTTCAAGCTGGGCTTTTTCGGCGCCGTGATGATGGGCGTGATCACGGCCACCGCCGGCGGCATGATTCGCGACCTGCTCTCGAACCGAATACCGATGGTGCTGCAAAAGGAGGTCTACGCCTCGGCCTGCCTGGCCGGCGGCGCCCTGCTCTACCTGTTGCACCAGTACACCGGTCTGCCCCATACCTGGTCGCTGCTGGCAGCGGCCAGCACGGTCATCGTCCTGCGACTGTTGGCGGTGCAGCGCAACTGGTCCCTGCCACGGGCCAGCGCCAGCCTGATAGAAGACTGACCACCCACACCAGAATCTGATCTTTAAGGAGAAACGTTGTATGAGCAGGAACAGCTGTCATTGTGGAAGTGATGCCACCTACGCCAAATGCTGCAAACCGATCGTCACCGGCAAGAAGCAGGCGGAGACCGCCGAACAGTTGATGCGGGCCCGTTACAGCGCCTACGTGGTGGCCGAGATGGACTTCATTTTTGAGAGCACCCACCCCGACTACCGCGAAGGCTATGACCACGAGGGGACCAGGGCCTGGGCCGAAAACTCCGAATGGCTGGGGCTTGAGATCATCAGCACCGACAAGGGGGGCGCCGACGACAACATCGGTGAGGTGGAGTTCATCGCCCGCTTCAAGGATCAGAACGGCACCCTCCAGGAACATCACGAGCACGGCCAGTTCAGGAAGGAACAGGGCAGCTGGCACTTCACCGAAGGGGTGATGCACAAGCAGCGGCCGACCATCTCCAGCAAGGTGGGACGCAACGAGCCTTGCCCCTGTGGCAGTGGCCTCAAATACAAGAAGTGTTGCGGCAAATAAAGGTCTGTTGATACCACTGTCGGCAGGATGAAATGCACGCCTGCCCCACACAACGCCGGGAGGTCCCGCTATGCGCACTCAATCGATGCTCGTCACCTGTCTGATGCTGCTGATTGCCCTTGTGCCGGTCACGTCCGTTGCCGAGACCACGCTCCATGACCGTGTAGCCCTGGCAGGACTCAAGCAGGCCAAGGCGATATTCGATGTGCGCCAGACCGATCTGGACAAACTGCTGTTTAACCTGGGCTTGATCAATGAGACCTGGGAGGGGATCAAACGGCAGGGGGTAACGCCGAAGTTGCTGATTACCCTGCGGGGGCCGGCGGTACGGCTCTTCACCACTGATCAGGCTCCGCCCGAGCTGCGTGAGATACTGGCCGAACTGAAGCATAAAGGGATCAGGATTGAGATCTGCAGCGTGGCCACCCGCACCTTCAAGGTGGAAAACCGCCAGCTGACCCCTGACGTGATCCTGGTGGGCAATGTACTGACGTCACAGATCGCCTGGCAGAACAAGGGCTACGCCCTGGTTACCCTGAACTGACAAAGCTGACCACTACGTTGGCGGGCATCCTGCGAGGTGCCCGTCAACAACCATCAGACGACTGCGTTCCTTACAGTGACTCCCAAACCGCACCAAAACGGTTCCTGCTGACCTTGCCATACTCCAGCTTGTCGGCCGCCAACGGCTGACGCCGCTCGGCCGGATGGCCGATGCCGATGATCGCCGCCACCCGCAGCTGCTCCGGCAGCCCCAATAACCGCTGCACAAACTGCTCGGCAGTGGTCTGCTGGCCGTGCTGACGCTTGCGGATCTGGGCCCAGCAGCTGCCAAGGCCCAGTGACTGGGCGGTCATCTGCAGCAGGATGGCGGCTATCGAGCAATCCTCCACCCAGACATCCGAGCGTCCCTCATCGGCGCAGATCACCACCGCCAGGGCAGCCCCCTTCAAAAACTCGGAACCATGCTGCTTGGCTGAGGCCAACTGCTCCAGCAGGGACCGGTCATCCACCAGCACGAACTGCCAGGGGTTGTGGTTGCGGGATGACGGTGCCCGCAACAGCGTCTCCACCAACAACTCGACGGCCTGCGGCTCAAGCGGCTGGTCGGTAAAACGGCGGATACTGCGACGGGTACGGATCAGGTCAATCATCGTGGAGCTCCCCTTGTTTGCCGCGCAACGGCTTGAGGCAGGCCAGAAAACGCTCTTCCAGCCGATCCGCGGTTGCATGATTGCCGATACTGCGCAGGATCTCGATCACGCATTCGGCGGTACACAGCCCGGCCTCTTTCTGATTTTTTCTGAGATTGTAGCGTGACGGATGGCGGGGCTGCAAAGTCACCCGCGGCACCTGCTGCAGGTAGGGGCTGCGCTGATGGATCTTGCGGGCCTCGTGCCAGGTGCCGTCGATGATAATCACCTGCCTGATGCCGCTAAGATCGCTGGCCGGTTCACCGGGCACACCGGGGTAGACCAGCGCCACACCGCCGGCGTTGATCTCCTCCAGCAGTGTGGCAGGAGGGGTCAGGCGGTCCCAACGGATCTGCTCAGCCGCGTCGCCCAGCACCTCCAGCACCAGGCGGCCGGTGTTGGACGGTTTGGGCAGTTCCTTGAAATGGGTCAGCAGCGAGATCTTCACGGCCTAGCGCACCAATCGCCGCCGCATGCCGATCACAGCCAGCGGAAACAGCACCGCGCTCCAGACCGCTAGATAAACCACCGCCACCAGCGCCCCGTTGGTGAACCGGCCCAGGGCCAGGCTGCGGCACAGCTCCACCAGGTGGGTCAGCGGCAGCGCCTGGGCCAGCAGCTGGGCCCAGCCGGGCAGGTTGGTCACCGGGAAGAAGGTGCCGGAAAACAGGAACATCGGCGTGATGAACAGGAAGATCGGCAGGTTAAAGGTCTCGATGGTCGGCACCAGGGCGGTGCAGATCATGCCGGCGCAGGCAAAGGCCAGCCCCCCCAGAAAGGCTGCCGGCAGCAGCAACAGGGCATGGGGAAACTGCAGCAGACCGAACAGGCTCACCACCAGCATCATCAGCAGGGTGCCGATCACCGCTTTGGTGGCCCCCCACAGGATCTCGCCGGTGATCACCTCGTCCAGGGTGAGCGGTGTGGCCAGCATGGCGTCAAAGGTCTTCTGGTAGTACATCCGCACAAAGGAGGAGTACGTATTCTCGAAGAAGGCGCCCTGCATGATGTTGATGGCGATCACCCCCGGTGCGATGAAGGCGGTGTAGCCGACTGCTACATCCCCGTAGGTAAGCGTGCCCACCAGCCCGCCCAGGCCGACACCGAAGGCGGTCAGGTACAAAAGCGGCTCGGTCAGGGGCGGCACAAAGGAGATCTTCCAGGTCTTGCGGTAGACCAGCAGGTTGCGCTGCCAGACCCGCAGCAGGCGGCGGCTCAGGTCAAAGCGGATCATTCGCGCAGCTCCCGTCCGGTCAGACGCAGAAAGACATCCTCCAGGGTGGCCGGCCGCAGCATGCAACCCTCGCGGCAGTGTTCGGCCAGCAGCTCGCGATAGAGCGCCTCGCCGTTGCCGCTGTAGATCACCAGCCGCTGGCCCAGGTCTTCGTGGGGCAAGCCCCGCTCCAAGATCATCCGGCGCAGCCCCTCACAGGCGGCCACCACCTCGATCACGCTGTCTCCCACATGCTGACGGATCAGGTCACGGGGCGCACCTTCCACCAGAATTTTTCCCTGATCCATGATCACCAGCCGGTCGCAGAGGCGCTGGGCTTCATCCATGTAGTGAGTGGTCAGCAGGGTGGTCAGGCCGCGGGCCTTCAGCTCATCCAGACGGCTCCACAACTGGTGACGCGATTGAGGGTCCAGGCCGGTGGTCGGTTCATCCAGGATCAGCAGCTGCGGCTCGTTGATCAGGGCCCGCGCCAGCACCAGCCGCCGCATCATGCCGCCGGAAAGGTCGCGCACCCCGGCCTGCTCACGGCCCTCCAGGGAGATGAACTGCAGCAACGACGCCACCCGCTGTCGCACCACCGCCTGCGGCAGATTGAAATAGGCCGCAAACACCTCCAGGTTTTCACGCACCGTCAGGTCCGGGTCCAGGTTATTATCCTGTTGGCATATCCCGATCCGGCCCTTGAGCTGGCGCCAGGCGCCGTCGCAATCAGTATCGAACAGGCGCAGGCTGCCGCTGTCGCGGGGAGTGAAACCGTAGAGCATGCGGATGGTGGTGGTCTTGCCGGCGCCGTTGGGCCCCAGCAGGCCGAAGCACTCGCCGGGCTGCACGCTCAACGAGATGCCGTCCACCGCCACAAAGCTGCCAAAGGATTTTCGTAAATTGGAGGTTTCGATGACTGCTGACACAACGTTCCTTTCACGGATAGTGCCGACACTGGCTGGCAGTATAGCCTGCCGCCCCTTAAAAGCAAGCCGTTAAGCAGACAGGCTGGCGCAGCGGATCGTTCGATGGTATGCTGCTGACACTGTATTTTCCCTTAAAGGCTGCTGCTATGGCTCGCTGTTCAAACTGCAAGGCTCCCTTACCACCTGGCTCACAGGTCTGCGACTACTGTGGCAACCGCACCGACATCGACCTGACCGGCATCCACCACTACACCACCCACGATCTTGACAGCCCGCGCATCTGCCCCCGTTGTAACGTGAAGCTGAAAACCGTCAACCTGACCAGCCAGGGCCGCTTTCTGATCGAGCGCTGCGAGAGCTGTTTCGGGCTGTTTTTCGATCCCGGCGAACTGGAGGCGCTGCTGGAGGCAACGGTCAAAAATGTCTTCGAGATTGACCGTGACCGGCTGAACGCCGTCAGCAAAGACCGGCAGCCAAGCCAACACCCGATCGCCTACATCAAATGCCCGGTCTGCAGCGCATTGATGCACCGGGTCAACTTCGGCGCCAAGAGCGGGGTAGTGGTTGATCGTTGCCGGGCGCACGGGGTCTGGCTGGATGGCGGCGAACTGCGACAACTGTTTGAATGGATGCGGTTGGGGGGACACCTGCTGGAGCAGCAACGCAAGGAAGAACAGCGTAAGGAAGCGGAAAAACGGGAACAAGAGGAACGGGAGAAGCTAAAAGGGATCAGCGATACCCCCACCCGGTTCGATCGCTATGGTGAACCGCTGCGGCAGTCGGACCCGGACCTGTTTGAACTGATTATCAAGGCGATCCGCTTTTTCATGAAATGAGCACACCAGACGCTGCCAGCAAGGCACACAAAAGCTGTCACGACACACCCTCCGGCCAGGTGCTGCTGGCGATCCGCCAGTTTAACGCCCACCACTGGTTTGAATGCCACGAGACGCTGGAACCGCTCTGGATGCAGGCCCACGGTGAGCTGCGCGACTGCTATCAGGGGATCATCCAGCTGGCCATCGCCCTGCACCATTGGAAGAACGGCAACTACAACGGCAGCCAGGCATTACTGTCAAGCGCTGCCGACTATCTGAGCCAGGTCAACAGTCCCTGTCAGTGGATCGACGTCAGCGGTCTGATCGGCCAGCTGCAGACGGTCCAGCAGCGGCTTGCCCAGCTGGGGGCAGACCGGATGCAGCAGCTGGAACCTGCCCTGCTGCCCCGCGTTACCACCGTCTCGACCTGAAGTATCCCCTCAGTCGGCCACCTGTAGCCCGCTGCAGACAACCCCTCATGCAAAAGCCACCGGGTTGTGCCCGGTGGCTTTATGCTGCTGTGTACTCACTGCAGGTGAAGCTTACGGCAACTCGGTCTCACCCATCAGGTAGCGGTCGCATTCCCGCGCCACGCCGCGCCCTTCGTTGAAGGCCCAGACCACCAGGCTCTGGCCACGGCGGCAGTCACCGGCGGCAAACACGCCGGGCAGGCTGGTGGCATAGCTGCCGTAGTCGGCCTTGATGTTGCTGCGGGGGTCACGCTCAACCCCCATCGCATCCAACAGCTGCTGCTCGGGTCCCAGAAAGCCCATGGCCAGCAGCACCAGACCTGCCGGACGGACCTGTTCGCTGCCGGCAACGGGGGTCGGCACGAACTGCCCCTTATCGTTCTTGCCCCAGCTGACCTGCACGGTATGCACCGCAGTCACATTACCTGCGGCGTCCCCCTCGAATCTGGTGGCGGTGGTCAGGTAGCTACGTGGGTCGGCCCCGTACTGCTCTGCCGCCTCCTCCTGACCGTAATCCACCTTGAGGGTCTTGGGCCACTCCGGCCAGGGGTTGTCGTCGGCCCGCTGTTCGGGCGACTGCGGCATGATCTCGAGCTGAGTCACCGACCGGCAACCATGGCGCAGCGAGGTGGCCACGCAGTCGGTTCCGGTGTCACCGCCGCCGATGATAATCACGTCCTTGTCCTTGGCGGAGATATACTCGCTGCCGGGGTTCAGCACCGACCTGGTGTTGGCGGTCAGGAACTCCATGGCAAAGTGGATCCCCTTCAGCTCACGCCCCTCGATCGGCAGGTCACGGGGCTGGGTGGCGCCGGTGGCCAGCACCAGGGCGTCAAACTCGTTGCGCAGCTTGTCCACCGGGTAGGCGCTGCTGCCGACGGCGGTGTTGCAGACGAAGCTGATCCCTTCCTGCTCCATCAGCTTGATCCGGCGCAGCACCACCTCGCGCTTGTCCAGCTTCATGTTTGGGATACCGTACATCAGCAGGCCACCCGGCAGATCGGCCCGCTCGAAGACCGTCACGCTGTGGCCGGCCTTGTTGAGCTGAGCAGCCGCTGACAGGCCGGCCGGACCGGAGCCGACCACCGCCACCTTCTTGCCGGTGCGTACCTTGGGCGGCTGCGGTACGATCCAGCCCTCCTGCCAGCCACGCTCCACAATGCTGACCTCGATATTCTTGATGGTGACCGGCGGCGCGTTGATCCCCAGGGTGCAGGAACCCTCGCAGGGTGCAGGGCAGACCCGTCCGGTAAATTCCGGGAAGTTGTTGGTACGATGCAGGCGATCCAGGGCCTGATGCCACAGCCCGCGATAGACCAGATCGTTCCATTCGGGGATCAGGTTGTTGATCGGACAGCCGCTGGCCATGCCGGACAGCAGCACCCCGGTATGGCAGAACGGAATGCCGCAGTCCATGCAGCGCGCCCCCTGGATGCGCAGCTTCTCCTCCGACATATGCAGGTGAAACTCGTTCCAGTCTTTGAGCCGCTCCAACGGTTCGCGGTCCGCCGGCAGCTCGCGGTCATACTCCATAAATCCGGTTGGTTTTCCCATGGTTGGTATCCTGTATCGTTCGTTCAGAGGTACATAGTTATCGATAAGATCAGGCAGCTTCCTTCGCATTTTCCTCAAAGGCCGCCACCAACGCCTCATCACCACTCAGGCCAGACGCCTTAGCACGCTCGATGGCCTCCAGCATCCGCTTGTAGTCCATCGGCATCACCTTGACGAAGCGGTCGGCGTAGACCTGCCAGTTGATCAGGATGATTGCGGCCCGGGCGCTGCCGGTCAGTTTCTCGTGCTGCTCGATCATCGCCTTCAGTGTGGCCTTGTCCTGCTGGTCGAGGGTCTCCAGGGCAACGATTTCAGTATTGCAGCGGCTGGCGAAATCGCCGTGCTCGTCGAAGACATAGGCCACACCGCCGCTCATGCCTGCGGCGAAGTTACGGCCGGTGGCGCCCAGCACCACCACGGTGCCGCCGGTCATGTACTCGCAACCATGGTCGCCGACCCCTTCAACCACGGCATTGGCGCCGGAGTTCCGCACGCAGAAGCGCTCGCCGGCCACGCCCCGGATGTAGGCGCTGCCGCTGGTGGCGCCGTACAAGGCCACGTTGCCGGCAATGATATTCTCTTCAGCCCTGAAACGAGAGCCGGCCGGCGGATAGACCACGATCGAGCCGCCCGAGAGCCCCTTACCCAGGTAGTCGTTGGCATCGCCGCACAGCTCCAGGTTCATCCCCTTGGGGATAAAGGCCCCGAAGCTCTGGCCGGCCGAACCATTAAACTTCAGCCGGACGGTTCCCTCCGGCAGCCCCTCGGCGCCGTGCCTGAGGGTGATCTCGTTGCCAACGATGGTGCCCACCACCCGATCAATGTTGGTGATCGCCAGCTCGGCCGAGACCGGCTCACCCTTTTCAATGGCCGGCTGACAGATCTTCAGCAGCTGGTTCATATCAAGGCACTTGTCCAGACCGTGGTCCTGGGCCTCGACACAGTAGCTGACCGCGTCGATCCCCATGTCCGGACTGTAAAGGATATTACTGAAATCCAGCCCCTGGGCCTTCCAGTGGGCTACCGCCTTTTTCGGCTCCAGCACATTGACGCGGCCCACCATCTCGTTGAATGTGCGGAAGCCAAGCTGTGCCATCAATTCGCGGACTTCCTGGGCCACGAAGCGCATGAAGTTGACCACGTACTCCGGCTTGCCGCTGAAGCGCTTGCGCAGTTCCGGGTCCTGGGTGGCGACGCCGGCCGGACAGGTATTACTGTGGCAGACCCGCATCATCACGCAGCCCAGGGTCACCAGCGGCGCAGTGGCGAAGCCGAACTCCTCGGCCCCCAACAGCGCCCCGATCACCACGTCGCGGCCGGTCTTCAGCTGGCCGTCCACCTCCACCACGATCCGGCTGCGCAGGTTGTTCAGCATCAGGGTCTGATGGGTCTCGGCCAAGCCCAGCTCCCAGGGCAGGCCGGCATGTTTGATACTGGAGAGCGGCGATGCGCCGGTGCCGCCGTCGTAGCCGCTGACCAGCACCACGTCGGCATGGGCCTTGGCAACCCCGGCCGCCACCGTGCCGACCCCCACTTCCGAGACCAGCTTGACGCTGATCCGGGCGCGGCGGTTGGCGTTCTTCAGGTCATGGATCAGCTCCGCCAGGTCCTCAATGGAGTAGATGTCGTGGTGCGGCGGCGGCGACACCAGGCCGACGCCGGGGGTGGTGTGACGGGTCTTGGCCACCCAGGGATAGACCTTGTGGCTCGGCAGCTCGCCCCCCTCGCCCGGCTTGGCCCCCTGGGCCATCTTGATCTGGATCTCGCCGGCGTTGGAGAGGTAGTGGCTGGTAACTCCGAAACGGCCGGAGGCCACCTGCTTGATGACACTGTTCTTGGAGTCGCCCTGCTCGTTGGTCCAGGTGAAGCGCTCCGGATCCTCGCCCCCCTCGCCGGTGTTGGAACGGCCACCGATCCGGTTCATGGCGATGGCCAGCGCCTCGTGGGCCTCCTGGCTGATGGAGCCGTAGGACATGGCGCCGGTCTTGAAGCGCTTCATGATCTCCTCAACCGACTCCACCTCCTCGATCGGCACCGGCACCTGCTGTTTGAAATCCAGCAGACCGCGCAGGGTGTAGTGACGCTCGCTCTGCTCGTCGATCAGTTGCGAGAAGACCTTGAACTCCTGATAGTCGTTGCTGCGGGTCGCCTTCTGCAACGCAGTGATGGTCAGCGGGTTAAAGAGATGTTCCTCGCCGTCCTTGCGCCATTGGTACTGGCCGCCGGGATCAAGGGTCGGCTCGGCAGCCACCCGCTTGGGATAGGCCTTGGCGTGCCGGTCCAGCAGCTCCTTGGCGATGCCGTGCAGATCAGTGCCGCCGATCCGCGACGGGGTCCAGGTGAAGTATTTGTCGATCAGCGACTGATGCAGGCCCACCGCCTCGAAGATCTGGGCGCCGCGGTAGCTGGGCACCGTGGAGATGCCCATCTTGGCCATGGTCTTGACGACCCCCTTGACGGTGGCCTTGATGTAATTCTTGACCGCAGTCTTGTGGTCGACCCCCGGCAGCATTCCCTGGGCGATCAGGTCATCGATCGACTCAAAGGCCAGGTAAGGGTTGATGGCGGTGCAGCCATAGCCCAGCAGGGTGGCGAAGTGATGCACCTCGCGGGGCTCGCCCGACTCCAGCACCAGCGAGACGTGGGTGCGGGTGGCGGTGCGGATCAGGTGGTGGTGCAGACCGGCCACCGCCAGCAGGGCCGGCAGGGCTGCATACTCCTCATTCACCCCGCGGTCGGACAGGAACAGCACGGTGGTGCCGGCCTCGATGAAGCGCACCGCCGCATTGCACAGGCTCTCCATGGCCCGCTCCATCCCCTCGACACCATCCTCGGCCTTGAACAACAGCGACAGGGTGGTGGTCTTGAAACCGGGCTGATCGATATGCCGCAGCTTTTCAAACTCCTCGTTGGTCAGAATCGGGTGTTCCAGCCGGATGATCCGGGCGCTGCCGGGGCTAGCCTTGAGCAGGTTCGATTCGGAGCCGATGCGGGTAACGGTGGAGGTGACGATCTCCTCGCGGATCGGGTCGATCGGCGGATTAGTCACCTGGGCAAACAGCTGCTTGAAGTAGTTGTAGAGCAGCTGGGGCTGGTTGGAGAGCACCGCCAGCGGCGTGTCGGTGCCCATCGAGCCCAAGGGCTGGGCGCCGTCCCGGGCCGAGGGCCCCAGGATCACCCGCTGGTCCTCGTAGGTGTAGCCAAAGGCCTGCTGGCTCTGCAGCAGACCGGCCTGATCGAACGGCTGCTGCTTGGGGGCCTCGGGCAGGTCCTTCAACAGCAGTTGATTGGTCTTGACCCAATCCCCGTAGGGCTTGGCCGAAGACAGTTCCTTCTTGATCTCCTCATCGGGTACGATCCGGCCCTGCACGGTGTCGATCAGGAACATCCTGCCCGGCTGCAGGCGACCCTTCTCGATCACGCGCTCCGGCTCCACCGGCAGCACGCCGGCCTCGGAGGCCATGATCACCCGGTCGTCGTCGGTAATGTAGTAGCGGCAGGGACGCAGGCCGTTACGATCAAGCACCGCGCCGATGATCCGGCCGTCGGTGAAGGAGATCGCCGCCGGGCCGTCCCACGGCTCCATCAGACAGGCGTGGTATTCGTAAAAGGCCCGCTTCTCCTTGTCCATGGTCTCGTGGTTTTCCCACGGCTCGGGCACCATCATCATCACGGCGTGGGGCAGCGAGCGGCCGGCCATCACCAGCAGTTCCAGGCAGTTGTCGAACATGGCCGAGTCGGAACCGTTGGTGTTGATGATCGGCAGCGCCTTCTTAATATCGTCGCCGAACAGTTCGCTGTTGAACATCGACTGCCGGGCGTACATCCAGTTGACGTTGCCCCGCAGGGTGTTGATCTCGCCGTTGTGGGCCATGAAATGGTAGGGGTGGGCCCGCTCCCAGCTCGGGAAGGTATTGGTGGAGAAGCGCGAATGCACCAGCGCCAGGGCACTCACCATATCCGGGTCGCGCAGGTCGGGATAGTACTGGTCCACCTGCACCGGCATCAGCATCCCCTTGTAGATGATGGTGCGGGTGGAGATGCTGGCCACGTACCAGTAGGGATCGACGTCAATGTCGCGGATCTCGTGGATGGCGCGCTGGTTGACGAGGTACAGCTTACGGTTGAAGGCATCCTCGTCCAGGTCGGTATCCAGCGGCTGCAGGAACAGCTGCCGCACCATTGGCTCACCGGCCTTGGCGGTCTCTCCCAGCGACGAGTTGTCGGTGGGTACATCGCGCCAGCCTATGATCTGGACCTGCTCCTCCTTGAGGATCCGCTCCAGCACGTGACGGGCACTGTTCCGTTCGGTGGCCCTGGGCGAGGTAAACAGCATGGCGACACCGTACTCACCCGGCTCTGGCAGTCGTATCCCCAGTGGGGCACAGGCCTTACGCAGGAACAGATCCGGCATCTGCAGCAGGATGCCGGCGCCGTCGCCGGTATTGGGTTCACAGCCCACCGCACCACGGTGATCCAGATTCATCAGCACGGTCAGGGCCTGCTGGACGATATCATGGGACTGCTTACCCTTGATATTGGCCACAAAACCGACGCCACAGGCATCATGCTCGAACTGGGGATCGTACAGCCCCTGTTTTTTCGGTATTCCGATCGTTTTCATAGCGCAACCTTTGTGGTGAGGGAATTCCTGCCGTTTCATGCAGAGCCACCCATGTGCAAGCAGCGGGCCAATCTCGCCGCACGTTCACCAATACTACCACTATCTCGTCGTATTTACAGGCCGCTGGAAAAAAATTGAGGGGCCGATAGACTGGCGCCCGTGACGCCACAGGGGCGTCGCCGACAGCTGATCGGCACAAGAGAGTAACAAAACAACTCACGAGCTACACACCAGTTTTGACAGACGCGGAACGGCTCCGCGCCGTTCGACAACGGGGCAGCTGACCACAAAAAAGCCGGCCCCGCAGATGCGGGGCCGGCCAGACAAACCTTCCTGACACGCCTTAAACGTTCAGCCAGCTACAGGTCCAGATCGACGTGGCCGTTGCACAACTGGTCGCGGGTCTGGGCCACATCGCCACTCTCCAGATACTCCTCAAACGACATTGTCCGGTCGATCACGCCGCCCGGGGTAAACTCCACGATCCGGTTGGCCACGGTGCTGACAAACTCGTGGTCATGGGAGGCGAACAGCACCACCTCACTGAAGGCGATCAGGCCGTTGTTAAGGGCGGTGATCGATTCCAGGTCCAGGTGGTTGGTCGGTTCGTCCAGGATCAGCACGTTGGCGCCGGCCAACATCATCCGGGACAACATGCAGCGCACCCGCTCACCGCCGGAAAGCACGGCGCATTTCTTGGTGGCCTCGTCACCGGAAAACAGCATCCGTCCCAGAAAACCACGCGCAAAGGACTCACCTTCGGTGGGCGGCGAGTACTGCCCCAGCCACTCGATCAGGTTCAGGTCGTTGTCGAAGTAGGCCCCGTTCTCCTTGGGGAAGTAGGCGCTGGTGATGGTCACCCCCCAACGGAAGCTGCCGCTATCCGGCTCCAGCTCGCCGGCCAGGATCTGGAACAGGGTGGTCTTGGCCAGACCATTACCCCCCACAAAGGCGATCTTGTCCCCTTTGCGCACCGTCAGGGTCAGATCCGTGAAGACCGGCACGCCATCCACCGTCTTTGACAGGTCGCTGATCTCAAGGATAATGTCGCCGCAGGGCCGCTCAGGCTTGAAGACCACGTAGGGATACTTGCGGGACGAGACCGGCATCTCCTCGATGGTCAGCTTTTCCAGCAGCTTCTTGCGGGAGGTGGCCTGCTTGGCCTTGGAGGCGTTGGAGCTGAAACGCTGGATGAACTCCTTCAGTTCGTTGGCCTTGTCGGTCACCTTGCGGTTTTCGTCCTGCTTTTGCTTGAGGGTCAGCTGGCTGGCCTGGTACCAGAAGTCGTAGTTGCCCACGTAGACCTGGATCCGGCCGAAGTCGATGTCGGCCACATGGGTGCAGACCTGGTTCAGGAAGTGACGATCGTGGGAGACCACAATCACGGTGTTGTTGAAGCGGGCCAGAAACTCCTCCAGCCAGGAGATCGACTTCAGGTCCAGGTGGTTGGTCGGTTCGTCCAAGAGCAGGATGTCCGGATTGCCGAACAGGGCCTGGGCCAGCAGCACCCGCACCTTGTCACCACCCTCCAGTTCCTTCATCTGCTTGTGGCGCAGCTCCTCGGGAATGCCGAGACCGTTCAACAGCACCGCCGCCTCTGATTCCGCCTCGTAGCCGTTCAGCTCGGCGAACTCCGATTCCAGCTCGGCCGAGCGGATGCCGTCCTCCTCGCTGAAGTCGCTCTTGGCGTACATCGCCTCACGGGCCATCATCACCTCATATAGCTTGGCATGCCCCATGATGACGGTGTTGAACACAGTGTGTTCATCAAAGACAAACTGATTCTGCTGCAGAAAGGCGATCCGCTCCTTCGGCCCAACCGATATGGTTCCCGAGTCCGCTTCCGACTGGCCCGCCAGGATCTTGAGAAAGGTGGATTTGCCGGCGCCGTTGGCGCCGATCAGGCCGTAGCAGTTGCCCGGCACGAACTTGATGTTGACATCCTTGAAGATGACCCGCTTGCCATAGGCAAGGCTGATGTTGTTTGCGCTGATCATGATGATTCTCTCTTTCCGCAGCCAATAAAAAACCACAGGGGGGGGTCTCCCTGTGGTTCAGGTGCCGTTCAGCTATAACATAGTTGGCCTACCGGGGCAAGCGCGGCGCTGCTTAAGCTACTGAAACAATGGTCAGTACAGCTCCAGCGGCGGTTCGTTCAGGGCCGACAGCTGCTCGCGCAGCTCCAGAATATGTTCGCCCCAGTAGTGCACCGTATTGAACCAGGGAAAGGCGATCGGAAAGGCCGGGTCGTCCCAGCGGCGGGCCAACCAGGCGCTGTAATGCAGCATCCGCAGGCTGCGTAGCGGCTCGATCAGGCGCAGCTCCAGCGGATCAAACTCATAAAACTCGCAATAGCCCTCCAGCACGGCATCCAGCTGCAGGGTCTTGCGCTGGCGGTCACCGGACAGCATCATCCAGATATCCTGCACCGCCGGGGCCATGCGGCTGTCGTCAAAATCCACGAAGTGCGGCGCGTTATCCCGCCAGAGGATGTTGCCGCTGTGGCAGTCGCCATGGGTCCTGATCATGCGAATCGGTCCACAGGCCGCAAAGCAGTCATCGATCTTCGCCAGCAGCTGCTCGGTCAGGGCAGCGTAGCTCTCGCGGTACTCGGCCGGGATGAACCGCTCCCGGATCAGGGCCACGCTCTCATGGCCAAAACCGGCGCTATCCAGTAGCGGACGGTGCTCAAAGGGTCGCAGCGCCCCGATCCGGTGCATCCGCCCCAACATCCGACCCAGGATCAGCAGGTTGTCCAGGTTGTCGAACTCTGGGGCGTGGCCGCCCTGCTGCGGGTAGAGGGCAAAGGAGAAGTTGTGGTAGTGAAACAGGCTCTCGCCGGCCTGGTTGCGCCAGGGTGCCACCACCGGCAGCTCGTGACCGGCCAGTTCCGTGGTCAGATCATGCTCCTCAATGATCTGCTGCCCGCTCCAGCGGCCGGGACGATAGAACTTGGCGATCAGCGGCTTGGCGTCCTCGATCCCCACCTGGTAGACCCGGTTCTCGTAGCTGTTGAGGGCCAGGTTGCGGCAATCGCAGCGAAAGCCCTGGCTTTCGACGGCATCCATGATGAAGTCGGGGGTCAGCCGGTGGAAGGGGTGGCTGTTTTCGTGCATGGTCGCGGGGCCGGTTACGGGCGCGGCCGCTGCAAGAGCGGCGCGATGAAGCGGTCGAAGGTGGCCCGCTGCTTGGCGGACAGCAGGTCCAGGTCCCCCTCGTTATCCAGCAGAAAGGTGGCCACGCCGATCACTGTCCGCGTCAGATAGCCGGTACCCGCCACGGCCTGTTCGATCTCGTCCTTATGTACGCTGATCAGCTTGCGCAGTTGGCGCAGGTCCAGTTCCATATGCTTCTCTCCGGGCAGTCGTGACTGCAATGCTACGGCAGTATACAAAAGCTTGGCCCCTTGCTCAAGCAGACCGGGCGTTAGTTATGAACGGCGTCCCCGCCGCCCGGTCTTGGGACCCGGCCGCTCGGTCGGCGGCTTGCCCCGCCGGGGCTTGGCCGGCTTGGCGGCCGCAGCCGGCTCAGCCTTCACAGCCGCCTTGGCCGGCCGTTGCGCTACTGTCCGTTTTTTGGCCGGTTTGGCCGCCTGCTTCAGCTCCTGAATCCGCGTACTCCGTCGGGCCGCCACGTGGGGAAACTCTGCCAGCCGCTGGCGGGGAATGGCATAGGCCAACAGCTTCTCGATGGCGGCCAGCAGCACCTTTTCCTGCTGACAGACCAGCGAGAGGGCCTGGCCCTGCTCACCGGCCCGGCCGGTGCGGCCGATACGATGCACATAATCCTCAGGCACCTGGGGCAGGTCGTAGTTGACCACATAGGGCAGCCGCTCGATATCCAGGCCGCGAGCGGCCACATCGGTGGCCACCAGCACCCGCAGGTCGCCCTGCTTGAACTCGGCCAGGGTCCGGTTGCGGATCGACTGGCTCTTGTTGCTATGGATGGCGGCGGCCTTGATCCCGTCGTAGAGCAGCTCCTCGGTCAGCTTGTCGGCACCGTAGCGGGTGCGGCAAAAGACCAGCACCTGCCGCCAGCCCCCCTGACGGATCAGAAAGGAGAGCATCTCCCGCTTGCGGCTCTTTTCCACCTCATACACCGCCTGGGTCACCGCATCGGCGGTGATGGCGCGGCGGGCCACCTCGATCCGGCGTGGCGCATCCAGCAGTTCATCGGCCAGCTGCTTGATGCTCTGGGAATAGGTGGCCGAAAACAGCAGGGCCTGGTGCTTGGGCGGCAGATAGCCCGCCACCTGCTTGATATCATCAATAAACCCCAGGTCCAGCATCCGGTCGGCCTCGTCCAACACCAGAAACTCGACCTTGGAGAGGTTGATGGTGCCCCGCTCGGCATGGTCCAGCAGCCGTCCCGGCGTGGCCACCACGATATCGACCCCGCGCTGCAGCCGCTCAATCTGGGCCTGGATGGTCACCCCGCCGTAGATCATGGTGGAACGCAGCGCGAAGCGCCGGGCATAGGCGTTGATCACATCGCTGACCTGGCCCGCCAGTTCGCGGGTCGGCACCAGCACCAGCGCCCGTGGCTTGCGACGTTTTTCCTTGGGCAGAGCCTCACTCAGCCGCTGCACGATCGGCAGGGCAAAGGCGGCGGTCTTGCCGGTGCCGGTCTGGGCCCCGGCCAACAGGTCACAGCCCTCGAAGATGACCGGTATCGCCTGGGCCTGAATCGGGGTCGGCGTGGTGTAGCCGTGGGCAGCAATGGCGCGCAGCAGTTCAGGGCAAAGGCCGAGGGTTTCAAATGACATGGGACGCTCCTTGAAAACAAAAACCACAGGGGTGGACCCTGTGGTCGTATGCGTCGCAGCTATAGCACGGTATGCCCGTTCAGTGCAATCTCTTAGCAACCTTCACTATTTGTGACATGATCAGAGCCATTGTAACCGGACCCGCGACCTGCTATAAGCGAAACGTGATGCAGTTAACCAGTCGGTTATCTGACTTCACTGCCATCATCAGGAGACCACCGATGACCATCCCGTCCGTTCCGACCAAAGGCCGCACCCTTGATTATGCCGCACCGGTTTACGACCTGCTGGAGCCACTCTGCCTGTTGAACAAGCAGGCGATCTACGACCAGACCCTGATCCAGACCCTGGCCCCCCAACCGGGCGACACCATCCTCGACCTGGGCTGCGGCACCGGTCTGTTGTGCCAGAAGATCAGCGCACTGCTTGACCCGGCCCAGGGTGGCTGCGTCACCGGTATCGACGCCGCCGGCACCATGATCGAGGCCGCCCGCGAAAAACGGGGCGCCCCCCACTGCCGCTTCGAGGCCATGGCCGCCGAACAGCTTGCATTTGAGGACGGCTCCTTTGACGCGGTCATCTCCAGCCTGTTCTACCACCACGTCCCCCTTGAGCTGAAGCAGCAGAGCCTCAAGGAGGCGTTCCGCGTACTCAAGCCGGGCGGCAGACTGGTAATCGCCGATATGCACAAGCCCACCACCCTGATGGGGGCGTTGGTCTCCCACGCCTCGCGCTGGCTGTTCATGCAACCGCAGATCGGAGAAAATATCCGCGGCGTACTGCCGGAGCTGATGGTCGAGGCGGGCTTTCTGCCCCCGCAACAGGTGGCGCACTTCTTCGGCTATATCTCTGTGTTCGCAACCACCAAACCGGCGTGATCAACCCATTCACCATCATCGGGCACTACGCCAAGGACCTCGGCACCCTGCAGTCCGAACTGCAGTCCGAACTGCAGGCCGGCCTGCGGCGTTTCTGGGAGACGGCCGCCGTTACCCTGAACCACAGCACGATCCGGCTCACCCCGCCGGATGAACCGACGCTGTCGCTACCGCGCAACTTCTTCTCGACCCTGTTCCTCTACTCCTACTACCGCAGCGACATCCCCCCGCAGCGACGGATTCTCTACGCAGCGCTGAACCAATGCCTGCGCGGCATGGTCACCGGCTGTGACAACATCCTCGACGACGAGTACAAGATTACCCTGGAGACCGACCTGCCAGGCCAGGCTCACCGCTTCCGTTCGGTACTCGACATCATGGTGGCCGACCGGGTGCTGTTTACCCTGCTGACAGAACACTGCCACGCCAACGGCCTGCCGGTCGAACGGGCGATTGAGGCCGCCAACGCCTCACTGCAGGCCCTAGCCATGAGCGGCGCCCAGGAAGCCGCCGAAGAGGGCGGCATCAGCGAGCGGTTGCCACCGGCCGCCATCCTGACGGATATCCACCACTACAAGACCGGGATCCTGTTTCAATCGACCTGGGCCATTCCAACCCTGCTTGAAGGCCAGCTCTCACCGGTTGCCCACTCGGCCCGGCAGGCGCTGTACCAGATCGGTATCGGCTGCCAGTTGCTGGACGACCTGGTGGACCTGTTCATTGACCTGCAGCACAAGCGGCACAACTACGTGGCCTCGGTCATCTACCATAACGAGCCGCGTGAGACCTGGGACCAACTGCAGGCCATGCTTGCCGCCGGCAACCCCCAGGATGACTTCTACGGGGCCCAGCCGGAGCTTTTCAAGCGGATCAGGAGCGAGGCCCTGACCACCCTGGAAGGGGGCCTGCACAGCCTGTTTCTCGACCGTCACCAGCAGGCGGTCCGCCCGGCAACCGCCTTTATTGCACGACGCATCGGCGTAGAGCCTGAGTAAGCCACCAGATCCGGTACCGACACCATGCGCTTTGCCTTTATCCTCAAAATCGCCACCCTGATCCTGCTACGCTCCTGGCGGGCCACCGCCGTGCTGTCGTTCATGGTGATCACGGCCGTGGCGGCGCTGGTCTTTCTCTCGGCGCTGGCGGTGGGCACCAACGACGCCATGATCCGCAACTCCACCGGCCTGTTCTCGGGCCACATCAGCGGCAGTGGCATCAGCGCAAGCGATGCCGGCAAGCTGCAGGTAACCGGTGTGGAGCAGGTGCTGTTGAGGCATCACCGGCCGGTGATCCTCAGCACCAGCAGCTCCCTCGAACCGGCAACCCTGCTGGGGGTTGATCCGCTCCAGGAACAAAAGGCCACCGCCTTCTGGAAAAAGACCGTGCAGGGTCGCTATCCTGCAGCCGGCAGCCAGGAGATCTACCTCAGCCAGGACAGCGCCAAACGCCTCAAGCTGCAGGTCGGCGACCGCGTCACCCTGCGTACGCACCAATCCGTCGCCTTGAAGCAACTCACCGTAAGCGGCATCTACAAAACCGGCATCTCGCACCTCGACCAGGGACTTGCCTTCTGCCCGACAACGGCCCTGCCGCCCGGCGCACAGGAACTGTCAGTGGCCCTGTTCCTGGCGGCTGAAGCGCCGATTGACGAGGTGGTCAGCACGTTGCGCAGACGGCTACCCACGGCCAGCGTTACCCCCTGGATGGAGTTCATGCCGGACCTGAAGCAGTTGATCGACCTGGACTACATCTGCATGGCGATCGTGATCACGCTGGTCTTCGCCATCGTCTCGGTCGGCATCTCCTGCACCTTCCTGATCTTCACCCTCAAAAACCTCCGTGAGCACGGTATCATGAAGGCCATGGGCTTCATGGCGGGCGACACCGCCCTGCTGCTGGTATCCCAGATCAGCCTGCTGACGGTCTTTGCCGCAACCGTCGGCACCCTGCTGGGCGTGCTGATTGTCACCGTCTTCGCCCAGATCGGCATCGACATCGGCGCCTTCACCTCCCACAACCAATATTTTTCCGTCTCCGGCATGCTCTATCCGCGGCTGACCGGGCTGGCGCTGTTCACGCCGCCGCTGGTGGCGGTGGTGTTCGGACTGGCGGCCGCCATCTGGCCGATCGTCACCATCATCCGCAAAAACCCGGCGGACATCCTGCGGAGCGTCTGAGCCATGATCACTATCTCGTCCCTATCCAAGCAGTATGTCTCCGGGCGCGGCCATGTCTCGGCGCTGAGCGATATCTCCTTTTCCGTAGCGCACGGCCGGGGCGTGATCCTGGCCGGCAAGTCGGGATCGGGCAAGACCACCCTGCTGAACTGCATCGGCACCCTGGAAACACCCGACAGCGGTTCGATCATCTGCAACGGCGTCGACATCTGCGGGCTCAACGCCCGCCAACGGGCACTCTTCAGGCGCAGGGAGGTCAGCTTCGTCTTCCAGTCCGGCAACCTGCTGCCGTGGCTGACAGTGGCCGAAAACTTGCAGCTGCCGCTGGAACTGAATGCCATCACCGGCGCAGACCAACGGCACCGCATCGAGGAGCTGCTGGAGACCTTCGGCCTGGCTGGCTACGAAAAGGCCATGCCGGCTGAACTCTCGGGGGGCGAATCGCAGCGGATCGCCTTTGCGCGAGCCATCGCCCATACCCCTTCGATCCTGTTGGCGGACGAGCCGACCGCCAGCCTTGACTCGGAAAACGGTCGCCAGCTGATCGAACTGATGTTCTCGCTCTGCCACACCAAGGGGATGTGCCTGTTCATCGCCACCCACGACCAGGAATTGCTGGGCATGGCCGAGACCGTAATCGCCCTCAAAGACGGCAAGCTGCTGCCAGCTGCGCCGGCACCGACCGGCTGACCCCCCATGCCGCTCTTCCACAACGATATCTGGCGACAGCAGATCGGCGCCACCCTCTTGTACTGGGGGCTGCTGCCGTCACTGGTGCTGGGGCTGGGGCTGGTGCTGGACCGGCTACTGGGACTCCAGCCCCTGCCGAACGCCCCCTGGCTGATCACGATCAGCCTCGTGCTGTTGGCTACTGGCCTGGCCCTGGTCTGCTGGTCCACCAGCGACCTGCACCGATTCGGCGCAGGCACCCCCAGCCCGCTGCGCCCGGCAAAACGGCTGATCATGGAGGGCAGCTACCGTCTCTGCCGCCACCCGATGTTCCTCGGCTACGACCTGATGCTGCTGGCGGCCATCCTGCTGCTGAGATCAACGACAGCCCTGGTCGTCTGCTACCCCTTGTTTTTGGTCTGGTCGCTGCTGTTGCTGCGCAAGGAGGAACGGATCCTGGCGCTACGCTTCAAGGAGGAGTTCCGCCGCTACCAGCACGAGGTCCCCTTCCTGCTGCCCCGCCTCGGGCGCAGCAAACCTTGAGCCCAGCAACGGCAGTCCGACCCGTTTGACAGCCAGGCAACAAGGGATAAACTAAAGGAGCATCAGGCATATCTGTCAGGGAGGAGACTATGCGCAAACTACGTGGTGGTGTGATCACACTCTGGCTGTTGATCTGCTTGACGGCTACCAGCGTCTCGGCCGAGGTCAACGTCGGCATCGGCATCAGCCTGCCCAACGTCAGCATCGGTATCAACCTGCCGCTGTTTCCGCAACTGGTGGCGGTGCCGGGCTACCCGGTCTACTACGCGCCGGGCGTGGCAACCAACTACTTCTTCTACGACGGCCTGTACTGGGTCTATCAGGACGACTCCTGGTACGCCAGCAACTGGTACAACGGCCCTTGGTGGACGGTGGACCCCTGGGATGTGCCGCTCTACATCCTGCGGATCCCGGTGCGCTACTACCGCTATCCGCCGCCCTACTTCCACGGCTGGCGCCATGACGAACCGCCCCGTTGGGGCCTGCACTGGGGACCGCAGTGGGAACAGCAACGCAAGGGCTGGAACCGCTGGAACCGTCACGCCGTGCCGCCACGGGCACCACTGCCCAGCTATCAGCGCCAGTATGCAGGCGAACGCTATCCGCAGCGGCCAGAGCAGCAACAGCGTCTGCATCAGCAGCATTACCGCTACCAGCCCCGCACCAAGGCCGTTCGGCAGCAGTATCTGTATCAGCAGCAGCACCAGCAACAACGCCGGCATGATACTCAGCCGGAAAGAATGCAGGTAACTCCGGACCGTCCTCAGCAGGTGTGGCAGGAACAGCCCCAGCCAAGGGGGCCGCAACAGCAACAGCCAACCATGAAACAGCCGCCACCGGTTAAACAGGTCCGGCCGGCCGGACCTGAGATGCAACAGCGCTACCCCTCCCAACCCAGCCATCAGCAGCGAGGACCAGCGCCGTCAGAACAGCGCCCCCACGGCAAGGAGCAGCGTTGGCAGCCCAACCAGGGATCAGGACAACCGGAGCGGGGGTTTGCCCGCTAGTTGCGACACCATAAACTAGATACAAAACAGACAAGGCGGCCCATTGACCGCCTTGTCTGTTTACAACCTGCCCGGACCTGAGCCGGGCACTATACAACTGCACTATGCCTAAAAGATTTCCTTGATAAACTCAGCCAGTTCTTCGCCTTCATCCTCAGCCTGGATCACGAAAGCTCTGGTCATATTTCCGCTGCCCATGGACGTGCCTTCGCCACCGGAGCGCACATCCTTGATCTTGACCAGCACCTTGCCGGTCGTGGCATCAACCAGTTCGGCATCGATCGAGATGTTGGTCTTGGCGCCCTTGGGGGCCATCACGCCCAGGAACCATTTGGCGGCGCCGACCCCACCATTGAAACGGGTGATCTTGCCGCGCAGGATCAGCGCATTGGCCTTAGCGGAACCGTTGGCCTCGACCTTTTTAAAGATGCCATACTCCTTGAGGTGCTTGACCGTACTGTCGGTAAGCATCCGTACGATATCCTTTTCTGCGGCCTTCAGCAGCTGCTTTTCTTCATCATCAATATTGACGATCTCTGCGTCCTTTGAGGAAAAATCCTTGACCACAATGGCCGAATAGTTGGTACCCAGGCGCTCGGTGATCAGTATCTCTTCTTCGTCAAAGTTTCCAGGCTTGGGCAGCGCATCGGCCGCCAATACCGGGCAGGCGAACAGGGTAGCAGTAACCAGCAGGGCCAACAGGGTGAACATCCGTTGCATGTGTACCTCCAGTGGTGGGTGTTAACGCGCTCTGCAGCAGCGTCTGGTCAGACAGTATACCCACTTGCGGCGACTTGGCAATCATCCATCTGAACGCAAAGCGCGTCACTTGACGGAGCCCTGTTACGCACTTATATTCCCAGCACGGTACTATTACGAGGGAGGTACACCAAGATGGCGATGGATCTGATCGATTACACGATTGTCGGTTCGGAGATGCAGTTCGTAGAGGTGGAACTGGACCCGGGCGAGGCGGCCATCGGCGAGGCAGGGGCGATGATGTACATGCAGGACGGCATCCAGATGGACACCGTCTTTGGCGACGGCTCACAACAGGCAAGCGGCCTGATGGGCAAACTGCTGGGTGCCGGCAAGCGACTGCTGACCGGCGAGAGCCTCTTCACCACCGTCTTCCACAACGAAGGTCAGGGCAAGCGGCGGGTGGCCTTCGCGGCCCCCTATCCGGGCAAGATCATCCCGGTGGACCTGGGACAAATCGGCGGCACCCTGATCTGTCAGAAGGACTCCTTCCTCTGCGCAGCCAAAGGGGTCTCACTGGGGATCGCCTTCCAGAAGAAGCTGGGTGCCGGCCTGTTTGGCGGCGAGGGATTCATCATGCAGCGGCTGGATGGTGACGGTATGACCTTTGTTCACGCCGGAGGAACCCTGCAGGAGCAGGTGCTGGCCCCCGGCGAGACCCTGCGGGTGGATACCGGCTGCGTGGTGGCCTTCCAGCCCAGCGTTGATTTCGACATCCAGTTCGTTGGCAAGATCAAGTCGGCCATCTTCGGCGGCGAAGGGCTGTTCTTTGCAACCCTGCGGGGTCCCGGCAAGATATGGCTGCAGTCCCTGCCCCTGTCGCGGCTGGCCAACCGGATCATCATGTCGGCGCCGGCGGCCGGTGGACGCTCCACCGACCAGGGTTCGTTGCTGGGCGCCGGCATCCTGGGCGGCATCCTGGGAAGCGACGACTGATGCACGGGTCGCAGTTTCAGGGCCGGCTGTTCGGACCCGGCCTGCCCGGTGCAGGCATCGCGGCCAGCGGACAGTGGGACGCCCTCGGTCGGCTGCGGGTGACGCCGCATGAATCCGGACAGGCTGAACGCTGTGCCGACCGGCCGGAGATTGCGGCCGCCGGTTTCAACAACGCCAGCCTGCGACTCAGCTGGCAGCAGCCAGAAGGCGCCTACGCCCTGGTGGTCGATGGCGTTGACGACCGCAGCCGGTGTGCAGCCACGGCGCCTGAACACTGCAACCGTCAACTGGCCGCTGCCGTTCGTCAGCCAGACACGCTGGAACGCCGCTTCAGGCTGGGCTGGGGCCTGCTGGCCCTGGTACTGCTGATGCCACTTTTGGGGTTGGTCCTGTTCCTGCTGAACGCCGACCGCGTGGCCGACTGGGTGGTGGATAAAATTCCGGTAGCTCAGGAGGCCCGGTTGGGTGAGCTGGTGCTGGCCCAGACCCGCCTGCAGATGAAGCTGATCGACCGCGGCCCGGCAGTGGAGGCGCTGGCCGACATCGGCGGCAGGCTCACCGAAGGCTCGGTCCACCGCTACCGCTGGTTCGTGGCCGAACGCCCCGAGGTGAATGCCTTTGCCGCACCAGGCGGCGTCGTGGTGGTCTTCAGCGGCCTGCTTACCTCTGCCGCAACAGCCGAAGAACTGGCCGGCGTTCTGGCCCACGAGGTGGCCCATGCCGAACTGCGCCACAGCCTGCGGGGCATGGTCAAGGGGCTGGGGCTGCGGGCCCTGGTGGCGCTGTTAGCGGGGGACATCTCCGACAACGTGCTGACCGGCGCCGCCACCCGTCTGACTGAACTGCGCTTCTCCCGCGACGCCGAGCGGGAGGCTGACGCCAACGGCCTGCAACGACTGGTGGCCGCCCGCATCTCCCCCCACGGCATGGTCCGTTTTTACGAGCGACTGGCTGCGGAGCAGCGACCCACGCCGCCGGCCCTGCTCTCCACTCACCCGGCCAGCGGCGAACGGCTGGACTGGCTACGCCGCGAGGTTGCAGCCTTAAAGGGGCCGTGGCAGCCGTTACCAATTAACCTGCAGCGGGCCACAGTCTCGCTGCGCTGAGGTTTTCTGATCCCCGAAACAGCACAGGCGGCCGATTGGCCGCCTGTGAACTGAAATGCAAGCTGCCAGCTGCTCAGACCCCTACGGATCAGCGTTTGAACAGCAGAAAAACTCCGGCGACGATACCTGCTGCGCCACCGATGTAACGGTACATCACACCGTCAGGGGCAGCCCCGGTGATGGCGCGGGTCAATTGAGCCGTAACCGCCCCGGACATCTGATAGCCCCAAAACACCAGACCGACACCAACCACCAGCAGTACCAGACCAGCAGCCTTTAAAACCGTCTGTGTTTGTGCACTCATACAGTACGCTCCTCCATCTCTTCAGATTTACCGCCGCCCGGAACAGCGAGGCACCATCTTTGCCACAACAGACCTCGACTAGCTGCCGCACTCACCGCCCCTATGCGCCGATCCGCTGAAAGCGCGGCACCTGCTGACCGTCCAGTTCAACGTTCTCCATAAACATCACCACGGGGCGTACCCAGAGTGAATTGTTGTCGTACAGGCAGCGATAGACCACCAGCAATTCGTCGGTTTCGCTGTGGCGAGCCGTACCCAGCACCCGGTACTGGCCCCCCTTGTAGTGTCGGTACAGTCCCGGCTCAGGTTGCAGGATGTTCATACGATCAGCGCCGGCTCTTACGCTTTTTGGGTGCTGCCGGTACTGATTTGAATTCAGATTCATAACCCACCGTGAACGATAGTGCGCCGTCGTTGCGCATACTCATGAAATGGGCATTGTTGGTATCGAAGGGACAGATCGGCTGGCTACAGGGCTCAAAACCGAAACGTTGGTAGTAGGCCGGCTCACCCAGCACAAACAACGTCTGGCTCTTGATCGACTCCTGACGCAGGGCGAAGTTGAGCAGTTCCGTGCCGACTCCCTGGCGCTGAAAATCCGGCGCCACCACCATCGGCGCCAGGTGCAGACCGCAGACCTGTCTGCCATGGAAGGCGTTGGAAAAGGCGACGTAGCCGATGACCTTGTTGATATGGATGCAGACCCACTCCTGCAGCGGCTTGTTGTGTTCGTGCAGCTGCTGCACCAGGGCCGTCTCGTAGGCGCTGCCGGGAAAGGCCCGCTGCAGCAGGGCGTAGACCTTGGGGCGGTGTTCGCTGGTTACCTTCTGAATCTTCATGGTTCCATTACTCCGGTGGCGTGGTGACGCTGTTCAGGTATGTAGCACAATCGGCGTCCCAGGGCATGTAAAACCATACATTTGCTACCTTCAGTTGCCATATTCCGGCGATTCAGCTACTATCGCGCCAGTTTTCACCCAACAAGGAGCCCCTATGCCCGCTAATGCCCGCCATATTCTTGTGGCTACCGAAGCCCAGTGCCTGCAGCTTAAGACCGAAATCGAGGCCGGCGCCGATTTCGCCGAGGTTGCCAAACGTGCCTCATCCTGTCCCTCCGGTCAGCAGGGGGGCGATCTCGGCACCTTCAATCCCGGCCAGATGGTGCCAGAGTTCGACCAGGCCGTGTTCAGCAGCGAGGTCAACACGCTGATCGGCCCCGTGCAGACCCAGTTCGGCTACCACCTGATCGAGGTGACCAAGCGCTGGGAGACCCCCAAGGCCGAACCCCAGGCAGCGGACACCCTTGATCAGGCGCTGGAGCTGTTGCGGCAGGACATGACCAACGCCGCCAGCCAATCAAAATTCTACGACCTGTTCCTGAACACCACCTTCTGCGTGCCGACCCTCGATCCAAAGGAACTGAGCGGTGATGTCACCCTTGAAGAGGGACAGGTGCTGCCGCTGATCGTTGAATCCGACGGCAACGATTACCTGATGATCTTTGACAGCCCGGAGCGCCTGAAAAACTGGACCGGCAAGGAGACCACCTGGATCGGCGTACCGGGCCATGTGCTAGCCGCCACCACCATGCCGCCACTGCATATGGCCATGAACGTGGGCACCAATTACTCCAAGCAGTTCCTGCCCGATGAGATCGCCTGGCTGCGCGAGGTGGTGGAGCAGTGCAACCAGTCCGGAGCCGGTCAGCCGGCAGGCTGAGGTCACTAGACGACGCAGTCGGCGACTGCGGATACGAAAAAGGCGGCCAATTGGCCGCCTTTTTTTATTGATCTGAAAGTGCTGATCAGCCCTGCTGCTTGGCCAGCAGATAGCGGCCAACATAGTTCTTGGAAAACTGGTAGGCGGTGCGGCCGCAACGCTTGCTCTTGTCATGGGACCACTTGATCGCCTCCTGCTCCAGCTCCTTGGTAAGCGGGATCTCCACCTGCCGCTCCCGCGCCTCGCGGGTAATGGCCAGCCGGACCGCATCCAGGTAGCGATCCTGCGAAAAGGCGTAAAAGGCGACCCACAGACCGAAACGATCGGACAACGAAATCTTCTCCTCCATCACCTCGCTCTGCTGCAGCTCACCATTCACAAACATGCCGCCCCGTTGATCCGTCTCGTATTCCGGCAGCAGATGCCGCCGGTTGGAGGTAACGTAGATCAGCACGTTCTCCGGCGGTGAGTAGACCGATCCGTCCAGGGCGCTTTTCAGCATCTTGTAACTCAACTCCCCCGGCTCAAAGGTCAGGTCGTCGCACAGCAGGATGAAACGGTACGGCTGATCCTCCACCACGCTGAAGATCTCCGACAGGTAGATCAGGTCTTCCTTCTCGATCTGGATCACCCGCAGCCCTTGGGGGGCATACTCGTTAAGCAGCGCCTTGATGATCGAGGACTTGCCGGTGCCACGGGAGCCCCACAACAGGGCGTTGTTGGCCGGCAGGCCAGCCAAAAACTGACGGGTATTGTGCTCCATCACCTCGATCTGCTTTTCCACCCCCAGCAGCTCCGAGAGCCGGGTGGTGTCGGTCACCCGCACCGGCTCCAGGTAGCCGGAAAATGAATGGCGACGCCAGTTGGCGGCGTAACAGGCGGACCAGTCCACCGGCTTGACCGTGCGGGGCAGCAGCATCTCCACCGAGCTGAGTACACGCTCCAATCGGGCAACAACGTCAGGTTTCAGGTTCAGCATCGTTCGTCTCGTTTCATAGGTAAAGTACGCCGTTGAGCCTGGCGGCCTGGCGGGTGCTGATGTAAGCAGGATGTTGGCACGGGAAACGGTGCAGGTTCGAAGGGAAACAGGTAGAGCCGGACTGCCGCGTGCGGAGCGACCCATATACCCCACCTGCCGGAGGTGTGTCAAACTGAAAGTATGCTGCTTTCACTCTATACTGAGTGGCCTGCCCGGATTGGTCGTTAGCGGGATTTTTTCGGCCCCGGGGCCGAGTTGCGGCCCAGCCGGGCATCCAGCTCGTCGATCCAACCGGCCTTGGCGTCGGGAAAGGCATCGGCGTAGGGCACGTACGGCTTGATATCCAGCACCGGGGTGCCGTCCAGCAGGTCCACCCCCCGCAGCTGCAGGGTGCGGCCTTCGATCGTCAGCAACTCCACCGCCGACAGGCCGATGGCATTGGGACGGTGGGGCGAACGGGTGGCCAGCACGCCGCGCTTGGGGCCGCCCCGGGGCGGCTTGACCGTGTTCTTCCAACCCTGGCTCAGGTGAAAGGCAAAGATCAGCCAGACCCGATCAAAGCCTTGCAGGTCCTGCAACACCTGCTCATCCAGCCAATCGGCCAGCTCCAGGGTGGCAAGGGCAGCCTCACCGCTCTCGGTCCCCGCCACCACCGTACTCTGGTGGGGGGCGTCGATGCGGCGGCTGTAGGGAGAACGTAAGATGCCGATCGGGCAATAGCGGTAGGGGCTGTCGCAGGTCATGACGCAAATGCTAACGCAAGCGGGCTGTCCTGACAATACAATAGCAACAGGTTACACGATCCATTTACAGAGAGGTGTTGCGCCGAAGCGCATGAAAATGTTACATAGATTAATCCATATCTCTACGATACGAGGTTGAAACGATGACACACTTTGGTCCAACCAAGCTTGACGCAGCGTTGATCCCGAACATAGCCCGTCAGTGGGGCACCCCGATCTACCTGCACGACCAGGCATACATTGAAAACAGCTGCCAGCAACTGCTGGGCATGCCCAATGCCTTCGGCCTGCATGTGCGCTACGCCATGAAGGCCAACTCCGACCGCACCGTGCTGCGGGTGGTCACCAACCAGGGGCTTGATCTGGACTGCTCGTCGCTGGACGAAGCAGCCCGCGCTCATAGCGCCGGCATCCCCTACAGCCGGATGATGCTGACCACCCAGGAAGTGCCCACCGGCGAGGAACGGACCGAGCTGGAGCAGATGATCAAAGCGGGGCTCAAGTACAACGTCTGCTCCATGCTGCAGTTCAAGCTGATTGCCGACTTTGCCAAGGCCAACAGCGTCGACCTCTCAATGCGAGTGCACCCCGGCGCGTCCGGCGGCGGCGAGAGCGCCACCCGCGATACCGGCAGCGAGTACTCCTGCTTCGGCGTACACCTGAGGGATGTGCCCAAGGTCAAGGCCATGGCCGACGAGATGGGCCTGCGCTTCACCCAGGTGCACGTGCATATCGGCTCCGGCGGCGATCCGGAAAAGTGGCGCCAGAACATCGACCGCGAGCTGGGCTTTGTGAAGACCTACTTCCCGGATGCCGTCACGGTCAGCTTTGGCGGCGGCCTGAAGGTGGCCCGCATGCCGGGCGAGAAGCAGGCCGACATCACCAGCCTGGGCGCCTATGCCAAACAGCGCATCGAAGAGTTCAAGGCCGAAACCGGCCGCGAACTGGAGATGGAGATCGAGCCGGGCACCTTTGTGGTGGCCAACTCCGGCCATATCATCACCCGCATCATCGACAAGAAACTGACCAACGAGCTGAACTTCCTGATCGTGGACGGCGGCATGGAGCTCTTGACCCGGCCGCTGCTGTACGGCTCCGAGCACCCGATCGCCATCGTGCGCCAGGACGGCACCCTGCTCTCCAGCGAGTACGACCAGTGCCCGGCTGAGGGACTCAAGTCCTTCGGCATCGTGGGCCGCTGCTGCGAGAGCGGCGACTCGGTGCGCCTGGACAATGATGGCAATATCGTGCCGGTGCTGATTGCCGAGCCCGAGATCGGCGACTATGTGGTCATCGGCGGCACCGGGGCCTACTCCGAGAGCATGTCACCAGAGAACTACAACTCCCACCGCAAGCCGGGAGCCATTATGAAGACCAAGAACGGCGAACTGGTGCTGATCCGCAAGAAGCAGGTCCGTGCTCAGCTTACCCAGAACGAGCTGGATGTGCAGTTGTAGATCTCGTTCTCACCTTACTGAAACGACAACAGGCGGCCGATTGGCCGCCTGTTGTCGTTTATACGCTATCCAACAAAATCTTTATCAGACCACCGCCACGATGGTGTAGGTCGACCGCTTGCCGGCATCACTCTGCTGCAGCTCATCCCCCACAGTAAGCCCGATAAGTTGCTTCCCCAGCGGAGCGGCAGGAGTAATCACCACGATCTCACCGGCAGGGTCGGCCAGCTTCATGCCGCCGGCCTGAGGGCCGATAAACAGCCGCCGCAGGCTGCCTGCTCCATCCTCCAGCGTTACCAGGGCCCCCAGGCGTAGCGGCGTATCGTCGTCAAACTGCTGCAGCTCCAGGCTACGGTAGGCCTCAAGTCCCTGGCGGATCTCCTGGGCCCGGTTGGCCTGCCCCTGGGCGATGTAGGAAGCCTCCAGCGCGGTGGTGTCGTACTTGTTGTCCGGCTGGCACTCCTCGTGGGTGGCGGCACGGTGGGCATGCAGGGCCGCAGCGGTGAACAGGGCCAGGTCGGCCTCCAGACGGGCAATAATGGTGGCAACAAGCTGCTGTTTGGTCATGGCCGTACTCATCCAACTACCTGCAGCGCCGTCTCCAGGGTCTCGTTGCCGATGGTCAGGTAGCAGACCCCTTCGGTAATGGTAAGCCCCCAGGTCAGGGAACGCTCCAGGCGCTGCACGATGGCAGCAACAAACGGCTGGTCGATGGTGATGATGCTCAGGTTGGCACAACGCGCCAACTTGGGCAGATGCTGCTGCTCCCAGCTGGGCATGGCCCGGCCGCAGGCCAACAGCCGCACCTGTTCGCTATGGCGGCTGGCCTTGGTGATCCGTTCGTTATCCGGCAGCCCCACCTCCACCCACAGCCGCACCCGGCCATCGCCGTTTTTCAGCCATAGCTCAGGTTCGTCGCCGGCACAGAGCCCCTTGGTAAAGCTTAAGCCCTCTTCGTAAAAGAGGGCATAGGCCAGTAGCCGCGCCACCAGACGTTCCTCAGTCTCGGAGGGGTGCTGGGCCACGGTGGCGGTCAGGGTTTCATAGACGCCGCGATCAAGGTCCGACAGCGAGATGGTGGCTTTATAGATGGTGGCAGGCAGTGCCATAGCTAGTCCTTTTCAGTTTGGCCGCTGGCCCCGCAGCAGTTTGTGCAGCAGGCTGTCCAGGGCCGATGCAAAACGGTTGCGGTCGCTCATGCTGAACGGTGGCGGCCCGCCCCCCTGCAGCATGCCACTATCACGCAACTCACTCATCAGATCGCGAAAGGCCAGCCGGTCGCCGATGGATTCTTCAGTGTACTGCTCGCCGCGCGGGTCCAGGGCGATGCCCCCCTTGGCCACGATCCGGGCCGCCAGCGGCACATCGGCGGTCACCACCAGGTCGGTGGGGGCGGCATGCTCAGCGATGTAGTCGTCGGCCACATCAAAACCGTCAGCCACCACAATCGTCTCCACCAGCGGGCCGTTGTGTTTGGCAAGACTCTTGTTGGCCACCAGGCAGAGCGGCACCTGCAGCCGGCTTGAGGCCCGGAACAGTATCTCCTTCACCACCCGCGGGCAGGCATCGGCATCAATCCAGATCTTCATGGTGTCCTAACGGTACACTTTGTCATGGCTGCCGATGTCGAGCAGGATAATCTCTTGTTCGGTTACCATGACGGTGAGGGTAATGCGATAAGAATAGGTCAATCTGACGGCATGGCAGCCGGCCAGCTTGCCCGTGAGTGGATGCAGCCCAAGACTCGGTTGAAAAGGGTCCAGCTTAAGCGCCTCGAAGACAACGGCAAAGCGGGGTCGCAGGTCAGGGTGCTTTTTGAAAAACTTTCGCGCCTGGCGGAGGAACGGTTCAGGAGTGGCAACAGTGAACACGGGTCACTCTCCGGCCGCGTCAATTGCCTGCAACAGCTCCTCGGCCGAGGCAAACCGCCGCACTCGCCCGGCCTTAACCTCCGCCAGTGATGCCTTTACCCGCGCCACGTAGGCCTCCTCAGCGTCGGCCACCAGCTCCTGGTAACGTGCCTCGGTCAGCACCACGTACTCGGGCCGGTTGTTGCGGATCAGATGCACGTCACCATTGACGATCAGATCGTCAAGCGCGGCAAGGCCGCGGCGTTTTAGCTCTTGCGCAGGGACGGTATTCATTTCGGCACCTCTTCTGGTACTTAATAAAGTATCCATATCATGCCATGTCGCGTGGCAAGTTACCACTACATTTTCAAAAACTGACAAGGCGGCCAATTGGCCGCCTTGTGAATTAAGTATGCTGTCCACGGAATCCTCTTGGAATCCTCTTGCACAACCTATTTAATTTTCTGAACTTTCAGCGAGTTGTGGCACCTGTTCATTATTGTATTTCTTGCGGGCTATCAGCTCAACCTGAGGTTTTATGTAGTTATAGAGATCTTTAATACGTAACGACCCATTCTGGTTTATAACCTCTTCATTTTTAAGGCCCTTAAGCATGAAATAGGTGAAAAGCCCGTGTCCCTTTTCGTCATAGGTTGAGCTTATTTGCGTTTCAGATGAGGCCGAAAGAACAGTGATATTATGAGTTGCCGAGGGCATTTTCATTTTGGCAACCAATGACCGCGCCCCTTTTGCGATAACAGAGCGGCCACCTGCGCCAGAGAAACAGGAATCAAGAGCAACAATAACACTCTGCACCCTTAGCTTACCTAAGGCCAAGTACAGCCGGCTCAACGAGTATCCGGTCTCATCAATGAATGAAGGATCGCCATCATATGGAACCAGATATGCATCACCAGTCACCGGATTTGGTGCCCCATGACCAGAATAGTATACAAAGACATTAGAACTTTGCTCAACATTATTAGGCAACCATTTTTCAATATATTTTGAAAGATCACTCTGCAGCGCCTGGTCGTTTGTCAACAGGACAACATTTTCTTCCGGGTACCCCAAGACATTTACCAGATACTTGCTGACCAGCGTAGCGTCAGAAACGGCAAAATCTGCTTTAGGCAACTTTAGCCGATATTGTTCAATGCCAATGACAATGGCATACGCAGCCTTGTTTGGTGGTGCTTTTGCAACGGGAACCTCGTCGATATCTGACGTTACCATAAGCGAGGCTGGCTGATTTGCAGTGGGTACTGTTACGGCCACAGGCTGCCCGAAAGCCCTTTCTTTCTGTATCTGCACAAGCAGGTCAATGGCGCTTTGAGTACCGATTCCCTGACGTAGCCCAGCAATGGCCTTGCTTACATTGGCACCTTTATCTAGCAGAAGATTTACTACCTCTATGTTTCCATGATAGGCAGCATTACTCAGTGGTGTCCACCCCATATTACCAGAAGTTATTTCCAAGTTAGCGCCCTTGGCGAGTAAAAGCTTTACAACATCAAGGTGGCCAACAGAGCTTGCTGCGCTTAACGGGTTGGAGCTCGCCGGACCAAAACTCTCATTTACATCAGCACCTTTATCAATAAGCTCTTTGACAGCTTTAACATCCCCTTTAGCTACCGCAGTATACAAAGGTGTCGCACATCCGCTAAAGAGTGGCAACGAACAACCAATCAGAGCCATGAAGAATATTTTTATCATGATACGCTCCAGCCCAAAATGAATTCTTGGATAGTTTACCCATTCCTTCACTGAAAAACAATAAAGGCGGCCAATCGGCAGCCTTTATTCATGGTCAAAACAAGTTGTTTGTTACTTCAAATTCTTCTTGATCCTCTCCACCGCCTCAATCACATTCTCGCGATGGCCGAAGGCCGACAGCCGGAAGAACCCTTCCCCTGATGGGCCGAAGCCGGAGCCGGGGGTACCGACCACGTTGCACTCATTCAAGAGCTTGTCGAAGAAATCCCAGCTGCTCATGCCGCCCGGGGTCTTGAGCCAGATGTAGGGAGCATCCACCCCGCCGTAGCAGGTGACGCCGGCCGCGGTCAGACCTTCACGGATGATGCGGGCGTTCTCCATGTAGTAGTCGATGATCTCCTTGGTCTGCTTCCAGCCCTCATCAGAGTACACGGCGGCAGCAGCCTTCTGCACCGGGTAGGAGGCGCCGTTGAACTTGGTGGTGGTGCGGCGCAGCCAGAGCTTGTTGAAGCTGTACCTCTCACCTGTGCTCGTTGTGCCCATCACCTCTTCCGGCACCACCACCAGGCCGCAACGCACGCCGGTGAAGCCGGCGGTCTTGGAGAAGGAGCGGAACTCGATGGCGCACTTCTTGGCCCCTTCCACCTCGTAGATCGAGTGGGGGATCTCCGGGTTGGTGATGAAGGCCTCGTAGGCCGCGTCGAAGAAGATCACGGCGTCGTTGGCGTTGGCGTAGTCGACCCACTTCTTCAGTTCTGCTTTCGTCGCCACGGTGCCGGTGGGGTTGTTGGGGAAGCAGAGGTAGATGATGTCCACTTTTTGGGTGGGCAGCGAGGGGATGAAGTTGTTGGCCTCGTTGCAGGGCATATAGACGATGTTCTTATAGTAGCCCTTGTCATCGGCCTCGCCGGTGCGGCCAATCATCACGTTGGTGTCGTTGTACACAGGATACACCGGATCGCCGATGGCCACCACGTTGTCCAAGGCAAAGATATCCAGGATGTTGGCGCAGTCGCACTTGGAACCGTCGGAGATGAACATCTCCTCGGTCTTGAGACTTACCCCCAGCGGCTTGTAGGACTTCTCAATGATGGCGTTGATCAGCCAGTCGTAGCCCTGCTCCGGGCCGTAGCCGGCGAACTTGTCGGTGGTGGCCAGATCGTCCACGGCGTCGTGAAAGGCCTTCAGCACGGCCGGGGCCAGGGGACGGGTCACGTCGCCGATCCCTAAGCGGATCACCTTGGCATCCGGGTTGGCGGCGGCAAACTCACGCACGCGGCGGCCGATCTCGGGGAACAGGTAGCCAGCCTTTAATTTCAGGTAGTTGTCGTTAATCTTTGCCATTACTGAAATCCTCCAAAATATGAGATATGAATGATCCTTATTTAACGCAAAGACGCGAAGGCGCTAAGAAATCAGGAAGCTTACGTTTCAAATTTCTTTGCGACTTTGCGACTTTGCGCCTTGAGCGAGAGAAGCGAGCGGGCGTTAAACGCCTATTTTAGTCCTAAAACGTCCTGCATATCGTACAGTCCAGGTTTTTGGGATACCACCCACTTGGCAGCCCGCACCGAACCACGGGAGAACATGTCGCGGGTCATGGCGCGGTGGGAGATCTCGATCCGCTCACCCTGTCCGATGAAGTAGACGGTGTGCTCGCCGATGATGTCACCGCCCCGCACGGTCTGCATGCCGATCTCTTCCTTGGTGCGCTCGCCACAGATCCCCTCGCGGTGATAGTTGGCCACCTTGTTGTAATCACGCCCCAGGGCCTCGGCCACCACCTCGCCCATCCGCACGGCGGTGCCGCTGGGGGAATCCTTCTTCTTGTTGTGGTGCAGCTCCACGATCTCCACGTCGAAGTCATCGCCCAAGGTCTTGGCGACATCTTTGAGCACCTTGAAACAGACGTTGACGCCCACCGACATGTTGGGGGCCAGCACGGCCGGGATATCCTTGGCCAGCTCGGCGGCCAGGGCCCGCTCTTCAGGGGTGAAACCGGTGGAGCCGATCACGATTGACTTCTTCTTCAGGCCGCAGACCTCCAGGTTCTTGAGCGAAACCTTGGGGGTGGTGAAGTCAATCAGCACATCACACCCCTCAACAACTGCATTCAAGTCATCGGAGATGGCAACACCCAACTGGCCGCAACCAGCCAGAAGGCCTGCATCATGGCCAACCAGAGGGTGGCCGGGACGTTCCAACGCTCCCGAAACGGTGCAGCCCGCCTCAACAGCGGCGACAATGATTCTCTGTCCCATGCGGCCTGCGGCGCCGCAGACGGCTATCTTAATCATGGCAACCTCGACGGCTTCGCCAAAGGTCCATCTGCTTCGTTGCTCTCGTCGCGCAACGCTCAACGTACTACCCGAGTACGCCTCGCGTCCCGCTCCTCGTGCGCCTGGCATCTGGAGCCTTTGGCTGTGCCGTTAGCTAAGATGTAATGCTATATCAGCTTGTACTCTTTCATAATCGCGGCAAGTTTATTCTTATTCGCCTCAGACATAGGTGCCAGCGGCAGGCGCACCTCGTCGGAACACTTGCCCATCAGCCCCAGGGCGGTCTTGACCGGCACCGGGTTGCTTTCGATGAACATGGCGTTGCTGATCTTCAGGGTGTCCAGGTGCAGTTGGCGGGCCGTGGCCAGATCGCCGGCGAAGTAGGCGTCGGTCAGGTCACCCACCGCCTTGGGCATGATGTTGGCCAGCACCGAGATGACCCCCTTGGCGCCGCAGGCCATCATCGGGAAGGTGATGAAGTCGTCGCCGGACAGCACGTCGATCTGGTCGCCGCACAGCGCCAGTATCTCGGAGGCCTGTTGCAGCGAGCCGGTGGCTTCCTTGATGGCCACGATATTCTTGATGGCGGACAGACGGGCCACGGTCTCGGGCAGCAGGTTAACCCCGGTGCGACCCGGTACGTTGTAGAGGATCTGCGGGATGGCAACGGCCTCGGCCACCGCCTTGTAGTGCAGGTACAGGCCTTCCTGGGTCGGCTTGTTGTAGTAGGGGGTCACCAGCAGGCAACCATCGGCGCCCAGCTGCTTGGCATGCTCGGTCATCTCGATCGCCTCGCGGGTCGAGTTGGAGCCAGTGCCGGCGATCACCGGAACCCGCTTCTTGACCTGCTCCACCACGATCTGGATCACGCGGTCGTGCTCTTCGTAATCCAGAGTAGACGACTCACCGGTGGTGCCGCAGGGCACGATGGCATCGGTGCCGTCCTCGATCTGGAACTCGACCAGTTCCCGCAGTTTCTCTTCGTCAACCGCACCATTGCTGAACGGTGTAACGATTGCAACAATACTCCCCTTGAACATGACTGCCTCCCCTTAGACACGAGAATATGCACACGCAGAACTAGTCTGAAATCTTCCAGTAGTAGATATGAAAGCCCGGCCCATGCTCGTCAACCGGGGCCGGACGCAGCTCCCACAGCAGATCCCATTGTCGCTTGGGATTGGCGCTCTGAAAACGACCCGGCTCCCCCTTGAGCGGGTACATCCGCCAGCCCAGCCGCCGGGAGGCGGCCAGCAGTTCCCGTTGGACCTGCTTTTGCGGGCGTGTACTGCTGTAGCGCATCCGCAGGTTGGGCGATTCGATGCAGGGGGTGTCGTCCTCACCCGGTCGGCACAGCTCGATCACCGCGCCGGGCAGCACCGGGAAAAGCCGTTCGGTGACCGCCAGGGCCGGAGTCACAGTGACCAGCACCAGCAGCATTGCAAAGCCAAGCACAGGCTTCATCTGACCAGCCGCACCACAAAATAACGATCTAATCCGTTGAAAACCGTAACGTATAGTAAAATTGGAATTATTTACCATGCCACCCGGAAAATGTCAAAACGTGTTTATACGGTGGATAAAGGCGATCAGCAGGCCGTAATGAAAGTGATTGAACGGGAAACGCAACCGTGGCAGCTGGGCCAGGTCGGGCTGGTCATCCTCGCACTCCAGTGGCCCGCAACACTCAATCCGTCCACCTTCGAGGATCAGTTCGGGAAACTCCTGTTCCAGGGTACGGATCTGCTCATCGGTCAAGGGGTTGTTGAGACGGATGATGACCAGCTCATCATGGAAGCGGACCGAATGGTAGACACGGTAGAAGTTCTCGATCACCTGGGCCGCCTCGTGTTCGTCCTTGGTGATGGTGAAGATCGAGAAATCCTCGCCGGAGATCAACCCCTTGATCAAGAGCTGTTCCTTAACAAACTCGAAGAACTGCTCCCAGAAACCGTCGGCATCGTCCACCAACACCAGCGGCTTGGGCGAGGTCTTGCCGGTCTGCACCAGGGTAAAGACCTCCATCGCCTCGTCCAGGGTGCCGAAACCGCCAGGGAAAACCGCCACTGCGTCGGCCTCCTTGACAAAGGCCACCTTGCGGTTGAAGAAGTACTTGTAGGTAACCAGACGGGGGTTGCGCTGCATGATCGGGTTGGCATGTTGTTCGAACGGCAAGCGGATATTGACCGCAAAGGAGTTCTCGCTGCCTGCCCCTTCGTTGCCGGCCTGCATGATGCCGCCGCCGCCGCCGGTAATCGCCATCCAGCCCTTATCGGCCAACAGACGGGCGAAACGGACGCAGGTCTGGTAAATCGGCTCCTCCGGCTTAGTGCGGGCCGAGCCGAAGATGGTGATTTTTTTCCGGTCGCGGTAAGGTGCAAAGACCCGGGTGGTGTAGCGCATCTCGCGCAGGGTGCGGTTGATCAGCTTGAGATCGGGGATGTAATCGGTCTCCTGACCGATCTTGAGGGCCGCAATCAACAACTCCCGCACCAGTTCTGGATGATAGATGTCACCGCTGGCAGCCAGCAGGCGATCGATCAGGCGGTCAACTTCTTCGTTGGTGTGGGAAAAACTGAGATCCATGGTCCCTCCGGACGCAGACTGCGGCAAGGTTGTGTGGGGCGCACCCTACCACAGTTCAAAGGTGCTGTAAACCGCTGGTCGGCCGGATTCACAGCTTGCAATTTTGCCTGTGTCCGTAGTAGTATGCATACCTTTCCGGCACTGCCGGAGTCCCGTCCAAAGGAGCCTGTTATCCATGCTTGACCTGATTCGCAAAAAGAAGGAATCGATCATCATCAAGGTGGTTTTCGCGGTTATTGTACTATCGTTCATCGGCACGATCTTCCTGGTCTGGGGCAAGGGTGAGGAAGGCTTCAGCACCGGAGGCGCCGGCTATGCCGCCAAGGTGGACCGTACCACCATCTCGCTGGAGCAGTACCAAAACTCGTACCAACGGCTGCGTGACATCTATCTGCAGCTGTTCGGCCAGGCCGCCGGCGGCCTGACCCCGGAACTGGAAAAGCAGCTCAACATCCGCCAGGCAGCCCTGGACCGCCTGATCGACAGCGTTCTGCTGACCAAGGGAGCCAAGGAGCTGGGCGTAAAGGTCAGCAAGGATGAGGTGGCTGCGGCAATCGCCGCCATGCCGGCCTTCCAGAACAACGGCGCCTTCGACCTGGCCCTGTATCAACAAACTCTCAAGATGTCCCGCATCACCCCCAGCGACTTCGAAGATTCGCAGAAGGCCGACCTGCTGATCGCCAAGACACGCAAGGCGATCATGGATAAGGCCCAGGTCAGCGACGACGACGCCAAGGCCCAGTATCACAAGGAACGCGACCGGATTGAACTGAACTACGTCTCGTTCAGTGCTGCCGAACTGGCTGCCGGCGTCAAACCGAGCGAAGCAGAGCTGGACGACTACCTCAAAAACAACGCAGACAAATTCAAGAGCCCGGAAAAGGTGGCCATCAGCTATCTGCTGCTGGACCCTTCCTCTCAAGTTGCCAGCCAGCAGGTGACAACCGAAGAACAGGAGAGCTTCTACCGCAAGAACCTGGATCGCTACCTGGGCAACGACAACAGCCCGATCCCCTTTGAACAGGTCAAGCAGCGCGTACTGGCCGACGCCAAGCGCAGCAAGGCCAGCAAGGCGACCTTTGAAAAGGCGGCCGACACCCTTTTCCAGAACATCAAGAGCGCTGATCTGCAGCTGGTGGCCAGCAAACTGGGCACCACGACCCGCGATACCGGCCTGTTCACCGCCGCTGCACCACCCCAGGCCCTGGCCGGAGAACAGGCGCTGCTGCAGAAGGCCTTTGAACTGAAGGCCGGCGAACTGGGCGGACCGCTGGAAACCGCCAAAGGGATCTACATCTTCAAGGTAAAGGAAAAACAACCGGCTGCGCTGCTGCCGCTGTCCCAGGTGCGCGGCACGGTGGAGCAGCAGGTGCGTGCCGCCAAGGCGGCTGAGCTAGCCAAGCAAAAGGCGGTGGATGCCCAGAAGCAACTGGCCACCAGCAACCTTTCCGGCCTGAAGCTACAATCCACAACGGCCTTCGGTTACAACGCCAAGGGCGATCTGCCCGGTATCGGCACCTCACAAACACTGATGGAAGATGCCTTTAAACTGACCACAGCCGCTCCGGCCTTGAGCGAGCCGATGCTGATCGGCAACCGCTGGTACGCGGTGCGGCTTAAGCAGCGTATTGCTGCGCCTGAAGCTGATTTCGCCGCCCAGAAGGAGGCCCTCAAACAGCGCATGCTGCCCCAGCGCCAGGAAGAGGCACTCAAGAGCTGGCTAAAAGAGCGTCGCGACAAGGCCAAGATCGTCATAAACCAGGCCCTGCTGGAGCAGTAATTCACCTACTTAGATTTTCAGACCACGTTTATTGTCTTGTTAAGGAGAAGCGCCATGACACAACCCGTAAAGCAGACCGATTTCCCTGGCCTGAAACTGATCAGCCGCGGCAAGGTACGTGACATCTATGATCTGGGAGAGACCCTGTTGATGGTCACCTCCGACCGGATCTCTGCCTTTGACGTGATCATGAACGAGCCGATCCCTGACAAGGGTGCGGTGCTGACCCAGATCTCCAAGTTCTGGTTCGCACAGATGGAAGACATCATCCCCAACCATATCATCTCCACCGATGTGGCCGACTACCCAGCTGAGTGCCAACCCTACGCCGACGTGCTGGCCGGTCGCTCGATGTGGGTCAAGAAGGCTCAACCCTTGGCCGCCGAGTGCATCGTGCGCGGCTATGTCTCCGGCTCGGGCTGGAAAGATTACAAGGCTACCGGTTCCATCTGCGGCATCAAGTTGCCGGAAGGGCTGAAGGAATCGGACCGCCTGGCAGAGCCGATCTTCACCCCTTCCACCAAGGCCGAACTGGGGACCCACGACGAAAACATCTCCTTTGACGAGATGGCCACGATCTGCGGCAAGGAGCTGGCTGAGCAGGCTCGCGAGGCCACCATCAAGATCTACTGCCGGGCCCGCGACATCGCTGCCCAGAAGGGGATCATCATCGCCGACACCAAGTTCGAGTTCGGCGTGTTTGAGGGCAAGCTGATCATCATCGACGAGTGCCTGACCCCTGATTCAAGCCGTTTCTGGCCTGCCGACCAGTACCAGCCCGGCGGTCCCCAGCCCAGCTTCGACAAGCAGTTCCTGCGGGATTACCTGGAGACCCTGGATTGGGGCAAGACCGCTCCGGCGCCGCCCCTGCCGGAGGAGATCGTGCGCAAGACCGGCGAGAAGTATAAGGAGGCGCTGTTCCGCCTGGCCGGTATCAGCCTCTAGCAGTCTGTGTTCCAGCACTAAAAATCCCGCCGGCATATCGGCGGGATTTTTTCGTGGCTGCCATTTGACTGCAACCGATCATGCGCTATAGTTAATTTCTAGCATTTTAGCGCACAAAGGAGTCTCCCATGAAACTCGACGAGGTCAAAAAAATAGCGGAGCAGCATGGCATTAAACCAGGCAAGCAGCGCAAGGCGGACCTGATCAGGGCCATCCAGCAGGCCGAGGGCAACCTGCCCTGCTACGATACCGGTCAGGTGGAGCAATGTGGCCAGCTCGATTGTTGCTGGCGCGATGACTGTGAATGATTACTCTACCGGCACCTCGTGTTCAGAGGTTCTACAAACAAATGGCCCGCCGACTCTGTCAGCGGGCCATTACCATGTAGCAGACAACACTGACACCACGTTGGTCAGTGTATCCCCTTTTCGTTTAAGAACCGCCCCACCTCGCGGTCACGGGTGGAGATATGCTGCACCAGCCAATCCAGCAAGAGCTTGTTGGTGGTGAGCACATGGTCCAGTTGCACCTCTCCCTCAGCCCGGATCGAAGCTTTCAGATCGGCCAGCCGCTTGACAAAACCGAGGTGCAGCAGCTGATGGCTCTGAAAATCGGGAAAGCCACTGGTCTGCTGCAACTGTTCTTCATCGCCGAAATGTTTGACCACATACTCATCCAAAAAATCGAGCAGCCGCGCCAGCTCGGCCCGCCCCTCGCCGCGCCGGCAGGCGGCCAGCAGGGTGTCGAAACGTTGCAAAAGCTCGCGATGCTGTTCATCAATCCGCTGATTGCCGATAGCCAACTCTTCGCGCCAACTAATACTCATCCTGTTTTCTCCCCGGCTTGCCGCCCTTTTGCTTGGCAGCGCCTTTTTTGTGCTTGGCGTCCTGCTTTTCCTCATCACGGTGCATGCGACTGAACATCTTACGCAGCGCCTGGGCCACCTGGTGGTAGACCGTTCCCTTGGGGAAGCGCCCGTTCTTGTCCGGCTCACCAGCCGGCATGCCGGTCAGCAACTCGATCCCCTGCTCAATGGTTTCGATGCTCCAGACATGGAACTGACCTTTTTTTACCGCCTCCAGCACCTCTTCCTTCAGCATCAGGTGGCGCTCGTTGGCCTTGGGGATCATCACCCCCTGGGTGCCGGTCAGCCCTTTGGCCTTGCAGACGGCGTAGAAGCCCTCAATCTTATGATTCACCCCACCGATCGGCTGGATCCTACCACGCTGGTTGACGCTGCCGGTGACGGCGATCCCCTGGCGGATCGGCACCCCGGACAGGGCCGACAGCAGGGCATACAGCTCGGTGGAGGAGGCGCTGTCCCCCTCGACCCCCTCGTAATTCTGCTCGAAACAGATCGACGCAGAGAGTGACAGCGGGTGCTGCTGGGCGAAGAGCCCCCCCAGCCAGCCGGTCAGAATCATGACCCCTTTGTCGTGGATCGGGCCAGACAGCTTGACCTCGCGCTCGATATTGACCATGCCGGCCTGCCCCAGGTAGGTACGGGCCGTGATCCGTGACGGGCGGCCAAAGGTGTGATCCCCCAGCGAAATCACCGACAGACCATTGATCTGGCCCACCACGGCGCCGTCGGTGTCCACCATGATCGTGCCGTCGTCGAACAGCTCCTGCATCCGTTCCTCAATCCGGTTGACCCGGTAGAGCTGTTCCTCGGCGGCTCGCCGCACATCAGCGCATTTAACCACCTTGTGGCCATCCCGCTTGGCCCAGAAGCTGGCTTCCTGCACGAAATCGGCGATCTCCATGAAGCGGGAGGAGAGCTTCTCCTGATCGTCCACCATGCGGGCGGTGTATTCCAGCAGACAGGCCACGGCGCTGCGGTCGAAGTGCAGCAGTTTTTTGTCACGGCAGAGGGTGGCCACAAACAGGGCGTACTCGTGCATTACCTCCGGCGTGCGGGCCACCCGACTGTCGAACTCAGCCTTGACCTTAAAGAACTTGCGATAATCCGGGTCCTGGTAGTAGAGCAGGTAGTAGATCCAGGGAGTGCCCACCAGGACGATCTTGGCCGAGAGCGGCACCGGCTCGGGCTTTTGGGTGACCATGGTCATGAAACGGTACTGCTCCAGCACATCCTCGATCCGGATCTCGGCGGTGCGGATGCAGCGTTTCAGCGCGTCCCAGACAAAGGGATTGATCAGCACCTCGCGGGCGTCGATCACTAGGTAGCCGCCATTGGCCCGGTGCAGGGCGCCGGCCTTGATCATAGTGAAATCAGTGGCAGCCACACCACCATACTGCATGACATGCTCGATCCGGCCAAACAGGTTGTTGTAGGTGGGGTTGGGCTCAAAGACGATTGGTGCGCCGGCGGTCTCTTTATTGTCCACCAGCAGATTGACCTGGTACCGCTCGAAGCTGGGCTCCTGGCGAGGGATGCGCAGGCCGGGGATCTGGGGCTGTACTGGCTGAGGTTTGAAATCCTCAAGATTCTTGAGGATATCCTCCTGCACCGCATCAAGGTACTCCAGCACCTTGGACTGTCCGGCGTATTTCTCCCGCAGCGGGTCCAGGCGATGCCCCAAGCAAGACATTCCCAGGTCGCGGTCAGCCTGGGAGAGGGCGTCCTTGGTGGCCTTTTCGTTCTCGCGCACCTGACGCAGCACCTCATTGAGGCGCTCGGTCAGCTGTTTGCCCAACTCCTCGATCTTTTCCCGCTCTTCCTCGGCAAGGGCCTCGTACTCTTCCTGGGAAAAGTTGTGGTCGTCCTTCTGGGGCACGATCACCAGGCCGGAAACGGTCCGCTGCAGGGCAAAGCCCTTCTCCTCGGCATCCTTTTCCAGCCCCTGAAACAGGTCATTGTTATTGATCTGGTACTGCTCCAGGATTTCGCTGCGCCGGGTCTCGTACTCGCGGCTCTCCAACGCCTTGGGTATATCCTTGCGAAAGGCCTCCACCAACTCCTGCATGTCGGCAGCCAGTTCAGCGCCCTGGCCGGCTGGCAGGGACAATGACAGCGGGGCGTCGGCATCCTTGAAGTTAAAGACATAGACCCAATCGCAGGGCGTTGCCTCATGTTTGGCCCGCTGCCTGAGCAGGTTCCGGATGGTGGAGGTGCGACCGGTGCCGGTCTGTCCGGAGATATAGAGGTTGAAGCCGGTTTCCTGTACCCCCAGACCAAATTCGATCGACCGCAGTGCACGCTCCTGCCCCACCGCGTCCACCAAGTCCGGCAGTTCCTTGGTGGTCTTGAAGGTGAACTGTTTCGGATCACAGCTCCAGCGTAGTTTTTCAACCGCTAGCCGGCACTCGTGGTGTACGGGCATGGCCCCTCCTTGGGTCGTAGCTACTATCGTAAACGTCTCATGTATCAAGCAGCAGCCGTCACGCTAGCGTCGGCCATGCAAGCTGACCTGGTTGCGGCCACTGTTCTTGGCCTTGTAGAGTGCCTGGTCGGCTGCCTTGATCACCTCGGTCGGCGTGCTGAGGTTGGGGCTTGACTCCGCCACGCCGATGCTGACCGTGACCGATACATCACGTTGCGAGCGGACATTGCTGCGACGGCCCTCTCCTGCCTGGTCGTTTTTGGGACGATCATCGCCGCGCAGGCTCATCACGTAGTCGGCAATGTTCTGCCGCAGCCGCTCCAGGTGGGGAGCGGCATCCTTGGCGGTTTTGCCGGGAAACAACACGGTGAACTCTTCACCGCCATAGCGAAACGAACGACCGCCTCCGGTGACGTACATCATACGCTGGGCCACCATCTTCAGCACCTGGTCGCCCACATCGTGACCGTAGGTGTCGTTGAAACGCTTAAAATGGTCAACATCAACCATGGCGATGGCATAACGGCTACCCAGACCGGGCAGTTGCTCGTTCAGGGCACGACGGGACGGCAGACCGGTCAGATCGTCACGGAAGGCCATGTTATGGGACTCCTGCACTACCGCCAGCTGCATGATCAACAGCGCTGCCCCGCTGAACAGGGCCGGCACATAGGGCGCCCCGGACCAGTTGAGCAGCACAAAGAAGGCCACTCCAACGCCAAACAGCCCCCCCTCAATCGGCGACCGGCGTGTGATGCCACGAATGCATGACAGCAGGGTGGCTGCCAGCAGCAGCAGCAGGCTGGCCTGGGGAACGGCCAGATAGTCGTGCAGCGGCCAGCTTACCAGCGGCCGGGTCAGCTCCAGCCAAAGGGTCTGACTCTGTTCCTTCAGGGTCAGCCAGAGCACAAACAGCTGCACCCCCAGGAAGAAAAAACGCATCCTGCTGGCGTTACTGAAGATCCCCTTTTCCCGCATCAAGACCACCAGCAGCAGGTTAAACGGCAGTAGTACCGCCAGGGCGCTGGTTACCAGGTAGGCCTGCGGGGTATCGGCGGCACCGTCCAGATAGGTGGTCAGCAGGTAGTAGCTGAGGGCAGTCAGCAACAACAGCAGACAGATACGGCCACGGCGGAAGTGAAAACTGAGCAGCAGGCCGCCCGCTGTCAACAGATAGGGGGACAGCATCAGCAGGTCCTGACGGGTTGGCGTCAGCAAAGGGGCGCGTGGCAGCAGCCACCAGGCGGCTACCAGGATGAGACTCGGAATACCAAGTGGTGAGATGGCTCGGAGCATGGAGGGCAAACCTTACCACAGAATCTACGGTCAGGGAATGGCTATCGCTCGGCCATCAGCCTGACATGTTGTACAGCGCGATGGATCGCCTCGTCGAGACCGGCAGCGGGAGGCAGCAGTGCCGCGAGCTTGGTCAGATAGCACCGCTGCTGCAGCAGGCGGAAGGCGCTGGGGACGTTCAGGTCATAAGCCCAGGATATCTGCAAAAGAATGAAGTCGTTCAGAACGCGTACCGTATCCAGTCGTACCACCTCGCCGGCCTGCAGGGCGGCCAGGCACTCGGCGGTAATCTCATCAGCCTGATCCGGCAAGCCCAAGCCAACCGCAGAGGCCCGCTCAGCCGGTGGCTGCTGGAAATACTCCTCAAAAACCCGCCAGATGTCGAGCTTATCGGCGTCACGAATCAGACGGATGTAACGGTCGGTGGGCGATTTGAACTGCGACGGCACAGCCAGCAGATTGTGAAAGCGAACCGCCTCTTCAATCAACAGCTGATCTTCAGGGCCAAGCCTTTGTAACACCTGCTGTTGGCGGATCACTTCCAACCCCAGGCGGGCGTGATTATCTGACTCGCTGTCGCGGAAGGTGCGCCAACGGCGGTACTGGGGAAAGCGGCCAACGTCGTGCAAGAGCGCTACGGCACGGGCCAGACAGGTCTCGGATGCTGTCAACCGCTCACCAACGGCCAGCAGCCCCATCACCTCCACCACCTTGGCGGTGTGTTCCTGCTTGAGGCGGATATTCTTCAATCCTTCCGGGTCCAGATCGAGGTAACCGTTCAGATACCCATCAAACCAGGCCTGTATCTGCTCAAGGTCGGCCTGCTGCACTAGTCCTTGGTTCCGGTGTAGATGGAGGCGATACCGAAGGTCAGCGGCTGGCAGCGTACGTTTTTCAAGCCGATCTCGGTCATGGTGCGGCAAAACTCTTCGCTGGAAGGAAACTCCAGCACTGAATCAGGCAGGTACTTATAGGCGTTGTACTTGGAAAACAGGCCACCGATCACCGGCAGCACCCGCAGGAAGTAAAAATGATACAGGGCGCGGAACAGGGCCGAGCGGGGTACGGAAAACTCAAGGATCACCATCCGGCCAGCCGGCTTCAGCACCCGCCACATCTCGGCCAGCCCCAAACGACGGTCAACGACATTACGAATACCAAAGGCGATGGTTACCGAATCGAAGGTGTCGGAGGGAAACGGCAGGTCTTCGCAGGGGGCCACCCGCAGGTCAATCCGCTTGTTGAAGGGGGAGGCAGCCACCTTCTCTTCGCCCAGCCGCACCATCTCGGGGCTGAAATCGGCGCCGGTGATCCTGACCGAGGCAGGGGTTGCCTTGGCAATCTCCAGCGCCAGGTCGCCGGTGCCGGTGGCCACATCCAGCACCCGCCCGTTTTCCGTTGCTTTGATCAGCCGGACAGCGGCCTTACGCCAGCGCTTATCTATGCCGAGACTCAGCAGGTGGTTGAGAAAATCGTACCGCGGCGCAATGGCGCCGAACATCTGCTGAATCTGCTCGCCCTTTTCGGAAAGTCTGAACATGGTTTTTCACTATCCTTGAACATGAATTACTGCTATATAATCAGCCTTGTTTTCCTAGCACAGATCCTGCGTCACGCCAACAGAATTCCAGCTGCCATGCCCTCAATCGGCCTCAAAGACATACTCGACATCCTGATCATGAGCGTCCTGGTCTACCAGCTCTACAGCTGGTTCCGACGTAGCCGTGCCATTCAGGTACTGGCCGGCCTCGGTGTAGTGATCGCCTTCTTTTTTGTGACGCGCCAGACCGGCCTCCAGATGACCAGCTGGGTACTGCAGCAGCTGGAAACGGTGATGATTGTGCTTGTGGTGGTGGTATTCCAAAACGAGATCCGCCAGGCACTGTACCGCTTCAGCCTGTTACGGGAGCTGCTCGGTAACAGCACCCAGCCCCCCAGCAGCAGCCCCGCCCTGATCAGCGAAGCGGTCTTTGAACTCGCCGCAGCACGGACCGGCGCTCTGCTGGTCTTCGAACGTCAGGACCGACTGGACGAGCATCTGCTGCACGGCACAACCCTTGATGCACAAATCTCAGTGCCGCTGCTGCGCAACCTGTTCCACAACGGCAGCCCGCTCCACGACGGCGCCGTGCTGATCCGTGACGAACGGATCGTGCAGGCCGCCTGCCTACTGCCGCTGTCTGACTCCTCCAACCTGCCTCAGCAGTACGGCACGCGCCATCGTGCGGCCCTGGGGGTGACTGAACGGAGCGATGCCCTCGTGCTGGTAGTGTCTGAAGAGCGGGGCCAGGTTTCGCTGGCCATCGGCGATCAGTTGCAACCGATACGCAGCCCCGAAGTCCTAAAAAAACGCCTTGAGCAGCTTTTGACTCCCCAGTCCGCGCGCCAGCGGATTCCGCTTGGCAGGCGCCTGTTCGGCGACCTGGTGCCAAAAACTGTCACCCTGCTGGGGGTCACCGCCATCTGGCTGGTACTTGCCGCACGGCCGGGAGAAGTGGCCATCGTACCCGCCACGCTCACCTTCCATGGCCTGCCGGACGGCATGGCGCTGGTCCGTTCCCACCCCGAAGAAGTAACCGTCCGCGTCCGTTCCAGCTCAGGGCTGGCGCCCTCCCCCCGACAACTGGACCTGACCGCCGACCTGGACCTTTCCGACGTTGCAGTTGGGAACAATACGCTACGGCTCACCGTTGCCCAGGTCCGTGCGCCATCCGGCGTGGCCGTAGTAGGCGTCGAACCCTCCAGCGTCAGGGTGACTATCCGCTCCGCCCCCAAGAAAAAATAAAATTTATTAATATTGGCACATTTAGTGCTTACAGAAAGCCTGTTTTTTGCTTGACCCATAACCGCATATTGTTGTATTAGACAAACTGTTGTTTTAAAAAAACGCAAGACGGAAAGGAGGAACAATGAAGCATACTGTACGCCTGATAGTCGCTGTATGCCTGCTAAACCTGACTCTTCCGCTCGCTGCGTTCGCCTCGAAGACCCACGTTGTCACCCGCTCCGGCGAAACGTTGCAGAGCATTGCTCGCAAATATCACGTCTCGGTCAATGAACTGAAATCAGTCAACTCCCTGAGCAGCAGCAAACTGCGTAAGGGCGACAGCCTGATTATACCCACTCAGGCCGCTACCGTCTCCAAGCCCATCGAAAACTGCAGCACCTACAAGGTGGCCAAGGGCGACACCCTGTTTTCCATTGCTCGCAAGACCGGTGTTAAAGTAGCCGTACTACGCAAGACTAACCGCCTGAAGGGCAACCGGATCAAGCCGGGACAGATTCTGGCCCTGGGTGTCACCGACGACAGCAATCAGTGCGAACTGCCCACCAAAACTGCCTCTGCACAGCGTCTACGCCTGATTAACAAAGATCTGCTCAACGACCAAGAACTATCAGACACCCTAGCAGAACTGACGGATATCGACACCGATCAGCCGGTGGATCTGGCCAAAAACCTGGAAAGCTCACAGGCCTTCGCCGATCTGCAAAAATCAGCCTTCAGCTTTCTGGGCGCCCGCTACCGCTTCGGCGGCAACAGCCCGACGGCCCTGGACTGCTCCAGCTTCACCCAACAGGTATTCCGTCTACAGGACATTAACCTGCCGCGCACCGCCCGCGAACAGTTCCGGGTTGGTGACGAGGTGGGTCAGGGCGATCTGCGGCGCGGCGACTTGGTCTTTTTCAGGACGTACGCCCGTTACGCCTCCCATGTTGGCATCTACCTGGGCAATCGCAAGATGATCCACGCCTCCTCCAGCCACCGCCGTGTCGTGATCTCTTCCATGGATACGCCCTATTACCTGTCGCGTTACCTGGGTGCCCGTCGTTTTGACAAAGTGTCACCGGCAAGCCTGGACCTCGACAGCCTGATCCTGGAAGCTGACGAAGAGCTGGATGCCGATTCCCTGACCAACGACCACCTGGGCGTGGGCCTGCCGGCAGCGCGCCTTAACTAACCGCATGTTTCGCCCCTAACCCGTCCGGGCTCCTGTACGAGCCCGGATTTTTTTTGCCCACCACCATGTGAATCCTGCTCGCCTATAGCTCCGGAACCACCTTAGCGGATGAATCAACCACCTTCACCGATCTGCTGCCGATCGGTCTTTGCTCACTGCATGCCGTGCTGCGCGACAAGGGCATAGATGCCCATCTGGCCAATCTATCAGGCATGGACGAGGCGCAGATAACCGAGCTATTCAAACGACTATCCCCGGATCTGTTCGGCTTCTCCCAGTGGACCCATAATCGTCACACCACGCTGCAGCTGGCCCGGCTGGCGAAGCAACGCCATCCGCAATCGCTGGTGATTGCAGGCGGCGGTCATGCCACCCATCAGGCCGAATTACTGTTGGCGTCACATCCTGAACTGGATCTGATTGTGGCCGGGGAAGGTGAAACAACCCTGCTGGAACTGATTGAGGCCCGGGACTCCGGACGCCCACTCAGCGAGATACCCGGCCTGGTACTACGGCATGGACAGACGGTTATCAGGACAGCGCCCCGTAGCCGCATCAGGGACCTGGACAGCCTGCCCTACCCCAGTCGCTATCTGCATGAGGCGATCGGGGTGGATCTCGACCTGCAGCCGCAATTCATCAGCACCTCACGGGGCTGCCCTTCAGCCTGCCACTTCTGCGCCTCACCAAGCTTCTGGGGACGGGCTGTCCGCACCCGCTCACCGGCCTCAGTGGTGGATGAGTTTCTGTTCCTGAAAGACCGGTTTGGCATGCTGTACCTCTCGCTGCGCGACGACACCTTCACGGCCGACCGCCGGCGCACCATTGAGCTCTGCCAACTGCTGCTTGAACGGAAGGCAGGCATGTTCTGGAACTGTCAGACCAGGGTTGAGGCGGTGGATGAAGAGGTATTAAGCTGGATGAAGCGGGCGGGCTGCGAGTGTGTTCAACTGGGGGTCGAGTCAGGCTCGCCCCGCATCCTGCAGCAACTTGGCAAGCGGATCACTCCGCAGCAGGTGGTGGCGGCTTGCGACGCGGTGCATCGTGTGGGACTACAGTTATCGGTCTACCTGATCGCCGGCGTACCTGGTGAGACGGACCAGGACCGGCAGGCGACCCGACAGCTTTTACAGCGGATCAAACCCCACGACCTGCAGGTGGCCCCGCTGGCCTATTACCCAGGCACGTCACTCTATAGCGACGCTTTACGTCACCAGCAGGTTGGGCCCGATCTGTTTGAACGTCGGCAGAGTGACGCCCTGCTGGCGCTGCCGGACGGTAACCAGTGGGCAGCGCGACTGCTTCGTGTTGGAAGTGGCCTGGCTCCAACGACAACGATGCGCACCATCAAGCAACAGAAAGAACGAATGGGCTACTGTGCCGTAACCTGTCTGCAGGCGGGCGATTATCATCTGCAACGGGGCGACTGGCAGCACGCCGAACAGGAATATCGAGAGATTACCGCTCATGAACCCGAGCACCCCTGGGGCTGGCTGCTGCTGGCGGAGCTGTACGACCAGACCGGCCACCAGACGCAAGCCCGCTCTTGCTACCACAAAGTTGTTCAGCTGATGCCGCGCCACCGTCAATCGCTCAAGGCCCTTGCTGACTAGATTGAATAAAAAAAGACGACAACCTGATGGTTGCCGCCTTTTTGTGGACACCTCTGTACCAGGGAACTACTTGACCACCTCAACTGCCGAGGTCAACACCAGGGCATCAAAGGTGCGGTTCAGGGTCTTGCTGGGAAAATTGGGCAGGGCCGGAGCATCGGCATACTTGACCTTGTCGCCCTTAGCCACCTTCATCGGCAGGGCAGCCACCCAGACCTTCTTGCCGTCGTCATGCTGCACTTCCATATAGATGTACTGACCGCCGTCCAGCATCTCCAGCACCTTGCCGCTCTTGGTGGGCACGCCTGCCGGAATTGCCATCGGTTTCAGACCGGCATGGGGGTCACCCTTGGCAGCATCAGACGGCATGGCAGCTTTACCGTCAGCAGCAGGCATACCACCCACCGGGGGATGGCCAGCCGGCAGGGCACCAGCCGTCTGTTGGTTGGTGGGGGCTTCGGTCTTTGGTTTGTCCTGGCAACCTGCCAGGGCCAAAGCAGCAATCATCATCGCAACAACTGTTGTTTTCACCTGTTTCCTCCTCATTTGTGTAAAAAAGTAATGTTCGTAAGCTACCACACCTGCCCATAACAAGACAAGACAAAGCAAAACGTCGCTTACCGGCTACCAAGATTGTCAGGCGGCTATTTTGTGGTATACCCCTCTGAAAGACGTTAACCAGTCCAGCAGCAGGAGGCAGACCATGTTTGAATCAGCCGAATTGGGGCATAACATTGCCAAAGAGGTCTACAAACGTGAGGTACCACCCCTGCGCGAGGCCTTGCTTGATGCTCAGCTGGACCTACTGCAGTCCAAAAAATTCCCGGTGATCATCCTGCTCGCCGGTGTTGATTGTGCCGGCAAGGGTGAAACCATGAACCTGCTGCATGAATGGATGGACCCGCGCCACATAGAATCCCACGCACTGCGGGAACTGACCGACGAGGAACGGGAGCGTCCACCGATGTGGCGCTACTGGCGCGACCTGCCGCCTCAGGGCAAGATCGGCATCTTCATCGGCTCATGGTATTCCGCCCCTCTGGTGGACAACGTCTACGGAACAACCAAAAATGCCGAGCTGGATCAACAACTGGATCGTATCATCCGCTTTGAGACCATGCTCTGCAATGAAGGGGCGTTGATCCTCAAATTCTGGCTGCACCTTTCGGAAAAACAGCAGAAAAAGCGGCTTAAAAAACTGGAGTCAGACCCCAAGACCCGCTGGCGCATCAAGGAAAGCGACTGGAAAAACTTCAAGCTTTACGATCGCTTTCGGACCGTGTCGGAACGGATGCTGCGTACCACCAGCACCCCCGAGGCCCCCTGGACCATCGTGGAAGGGGCCGACGAGCGTTACCGCTCCCTGACCATCGGCAAGGTGCTGCTGGAGGCGATACGCAACCGGCTCGATGCCCCTGAGCCCCCCAAGCAAGAAGAACCGCTGCCGCCAATGCTAACCTCCATTGATGGCCTGCATATCTTGCAGACGCTCGATTTAACCCACAAACTCTCCAAGCAGAACTACAAGGCCGAGCTGGCAGCGTTGCAGGGACGGCTTAACCAGCTTTCACGCCACAAGAACTTCAACAAGCTCTCGGTGGTGGCATTATTTGAAGGCAATGACGCAGCCGGCAAGGGCGGCAGCATCCGCCGCATCACCCAGGCCCTGGATGCCCGTTCGTACCGGATCATTCCGGTGGCAGCCCCCACCGAGGAGGAACGGGCCCAGCCCTACATGTGGCGGTTCTGGCGCCACCTGCCCCGTCGCGGACGGGTGGCGATCTTTGATCGTTCCTGGTATGGCCGGGTCCTGGTGGAGCGGGTGGAAGGCTACTGCTCCCACGCCTACTGGATGCGCGCCTATGGTGAGATCAACGACTTCGAAGAACAGTTGGTACGTAACCGCACGGTGGTGGTCAAATTCTGGCTGGCCATCTCAAAACAGGAACAGCTCAAGCGGTTTAAGGAGCGGGAAAAGATCGGTTTCAAACGCTTTAAGATCACGGAAGAAGACTGGCGCAACCGCGACAAATGGGATCTGTACGAACAGGCAGTCTGCGACATGATCGACCGCACCAGCACCGAGATCGCTCCCTGGACACTGGTGGAGGCCAATGACAAAAACTACGCGCGTATCAAGATACTGAAGACCGTCTGCAACCGGATCGAACAGGCGCTGGAAAAACTGTAAATCAGTTTACATTTTATACACCAAAGGTGACCACTATGGGCATCAACCCTACCATCCTGGCCAGCCTCAACACGACCCAAGAGGCGCTGGTAAAAAACCTGATCGACGACACCCGCTCCGTCTTTTCAACCATGCTGGGGCTGGAGCTGATGCATCTGCCGCTGGAAGTCGACCCGCTTAAGCACTTCACCGACTGTATCTCAGCCATGGTGGGGCTGGCCGGCACCTATAACGGTCTGGTTTCGGTACACCAGCCGATCTCGCTGGGCACCAGACTGGCCAGTGTCATGTTGGATACGGACCTGGAAGAGGGGGATCAGGACATCCTGGACGCCCTGGGCGAGGTGGCTAACATGGTGGCCGGCAACTTCAAGCAACATCTATCCAAAGGAGGCAGCGACATCCGCCTGTCAACGCCATCGGTGGTGACCGGCCACGAGTACCTGATCAGTTGCAAGGAGGCCGGTTCGCTGAACCTTTTGTTCGACCTGGATGAGGAATGGCTGATGGTCAGCGTACTGCTGGATGCGGACTAGGGCAGCAGACGTACTGCCTGGCGTTCTGCCCAGCGCAGCAGCATGAAAAACAGTTCCTTGCGGGGGCTGGAACGCAGCGCCACATAGGGCGAGCGGACGTAAAACGGCATGCAGCCGGCGCGGATGGCAGCCAAACAGCCGGTCAGCAGCCGGTCGTCGGCCATCAGGATTGCAGACAGGGGAACTGAAGCCAGTTCCCCTGTTTTGTGCAGACCATCGCAATACGGTTTCTTGCGGACACCACTGATGAACCGCACCCCCGGCAGCTGGTCATGAAACCAATCGACACGTGGGCCATAGGGACGGTTGGAAAGCACAACGACCCGTTCTGCCCCGCAGACCGCCACTGCCTGTCGCAGCCAGGCCTCCACCTCCGGCAGCGGCCGGTCGGCACCGTGGGGCGCCAGCACACCGTCGAAGTCAAGTGCCAGGGCGGCAATGCCCTGCCTGCTGAACTCGGCGGGCGACAGGTCGAGCAGACGGGCGGTCGCAGGCGTCTGCCCCAGCAACAAACGCAATGCGCGGCGTTGCCGCCAGCCCTCCACCATGCCCAGCAGGATGTGATGCACCGTTACTCCCGTACCTTCTGGGCCTTGCTGACCAGATAATAGACCACCCCCAGCACCAGCAGGGTCACCGTCAGAAAGGCCTGGGTCTTCAGATCGTCATGGCGCAGGGTCGAGATCAGGATCTCACGCACCATGGCAACCACGATCACGCCAATAAACACCAGGATGTTGAAACTGCCCCCTTTGAGGTTCTTGATCTCATTGTCCAGCAGCTCAATCATCATCCAAAGGATCAGCATCTCACCCAAGGCCGAAAAAATGGCCTTTTCCGGGTTACCGCCGATAAAGAACAGCGTCAGGTCGTTTATGAACAAGCCCACCACACCGATCGAAAGCCCGGCCAGGGCCAACACCAGCACCAGATTAAGACCGTAGGTGAAGCGTTCGGCAAGCTTGATCAGACCCGACTCAAGACGCCGCGACACAAAGACCTTCTTCATCTCTTCATCGCGATAGGAGGAGGTCATCACCGAGAGATTCATATCCAGGATCTTGTCGGCTGCCTCGCGATAATTACGCCGCTGATCGCGGTCAGTGAAGCTGTCATGGATCAGGTGATGCAGAAAGTGGCGTACCCGGTGCATGGCGGCGTTGACGAAATTGACCGGCAGCCCCACCCGCACATGGGCATGACCGATCCGTTTCAGATTTTGCAGATAGAGCTCATCATAGCTGCCCTGGAACAGGGACAGGAACCACAGGCGGTGATAATGGCTCATCTTCTCGCGGGTGGACTGTTTGGCCAGGATGCTGGCCGTCTCCGGCTGAGAGACGATATAGTCGTAAAACTGGTCCACCATCTGCTGCTGGTGTTGTTCCGCCAGGGGCAACAGTTCCTGCAACCGCTGCTCATCGGCTTCGCTAAAAAAATAATGCCGTTTCAGCACATCCATCGAATTTGCCATACTCGCCATACCTCCTGATGCCTAATACTGTATGCCGTAACGCCAGGCTGCGGCGCAACTTCCCTCGCCGGAGACCATGCAGGCCCCCACCGGGGTCTCTGGTTGACAGGCAGTTCCAAACAGCGGACAGTCCTGCGGCTCTATCCGGCCGGTCAGCACTTTGCCGCAGCAGCAACCATCCGGCTCACGGGGCGCCGGCACCGCAACCGAAAGCTGACGAGCCGCGTCAAAACAGCTATACCGCTCTTGGAGCTGCAAACCACTGCCGGCAATCGTTCCCAGACCGCGCCACTCGGCATCGCACGGTTCGAAGACCTGGCTCAGCAGCAGCTGGGCCCGCTGGTTGCCCTGCCAGCTGACAGCGCGACGATACTGAATCTCAACCCGGGCTTGCCGCTCCAGGTGCTGCCGCACCAGCAGCAGGATGCCCTGCAACAGATCGGCCGCCTCAAAACCGGTCACCACGCAAGGAATGCCGTACTGCTCAGCCAGCGGCTGATAGACCCTAGCGCCGACCACCGTACTGACATGGGCCGGGCAGAGATAGCCATCGATCGGCAATTCAGGATCGGCAGAGAGCAGCGCCATCGCCTGCGGCATGGTCTTGTGGCCACACAGCACAAAGAAATTCTGTAGCCCCTGTTGTTCTGCCTGCAGGATGGCAGCCGCCACCGTGGGAGCCGTGGTCTCGAAACCGACACCCAGAAAAATCACCCGCCGCTCAGGGTGTCGGGCGGCCAGCGCAACCGCATCGAGCGCCGACCAGACCACCCGCACATCGGCACCATGGGCCCGCTGTTCCATCAGTGACGAGGCAGAACCGGGCACCCGCAGCAGGTCACCGAAGGTGGCCACCAGATGGTCAGGATCTGCAGCCAGGGCCAGGGCGTGGTCCAGATAGCCCACCGGCGTCACACAGACCGGGCAGCCAGGGCCGGATACCAACCTGATCTGCGGCGGCAACAGGCTTTTGAGGCCAAAACGTGCGATGGCCATGGTGTGGGTGCCGCAAACCTCCATCAAGCGGAGCGGCGCGGTCAGGCCACCAGCCTCACGATCAAGTGCCGCAGCCAACCCCTGCACCAGATCAGGGGCGCAGTATTCCTGCTGAAACCGCACTAGGCAGTATCCCCACTGTCAAAGGCCTCCCGCATCAGGCGCAGTGTCTCCTCGGCCTCATCCGCATCGATCCGGGCAATCGCAAAGCCGGCATGCACCAGCAGGTATTCTCCCACTGCCACCGGTTCGGACAGCATCAAAAGGCTGGCCTCACGACGCACACCATCAATTTCAGCAATGGCGGAATCATCTCCCACACTGACTACCTGCATCGGCACACCAAGGCACATAGCCTGCCCCTTCTGACACGTCACCATCACACACAAATTGAGTTTACAAAACAATTTACAGTATGCCCGACAGGTCCCTGCGATGCGCGGCCACCGCCACCTGCCCCAAGGCGATGCCACCGTCATTGGGAGGCGTCAGGCGATGCATAAAGACGGCAAAGCCTGCCTGGGCCAGGCGAGTATACACCATCTCAGACAAAAGGCGATTCTGAAACACGCCGCCCGACAGCACCACCCGCTCAAGGCCAGTGCTTGCCCGCAGCCGGATACAGCCTGCCAACACCGCTTCTGCCAGGGCACGGTGAAAGCCCAATGCCAGCTCAGCAGCGGCAACGCCCATACGACAGCCATCGCTCAGGGCCAGCAGTAACCGGACGGCGTCCAGCTGAAACGGCTCATTCCCGTGATCACACAGATCGAGCCCAGGCAGGGGGGCAGCGTCAGCCGCCTGCTCGGCCAGCGCCTCAAGGGCCATTGCCGCCTGTCCGTCAAAACGGTTACGATCAGCGGCTCCCACCACTACGGCAGCGGCATCGAACAGGCGGCCCATGCTAGAAGTAAGCGGCGCGCTAACCCCGCGGGACAGCATCGCCAGCAGTACCTGCCGCTCACTTGTAGCCAGCAGCGGCATCCCGGGCAACCGCCAGACCTGATCACCAAGCCGCTCATACAGCCAGGCCACCGCCATCCGCCACGGTTCTCGGGCGGCAGCATCGCCGCCAGGCAACCGCACCGATTTGAGATGCCCGGCCCGTCGCACCGTTGCGTAGCCCCCCACCAGAAACTCGCCCCCCCAGACCGAGCCGTCGTCACCCAGGCCGGTGCCGTCGAAGATCACGCCAATCAGCTCTCCTCCAAGCCCGTTTTCAGCCATACAGGCAGCCAGATGGGCATGATGGTGCTGGACGGTCTGCAGCGGCAGGCCGCAGGACTGCGCATACCGGGTGGAGAGATAATCGGGATGCAGGTCGCAAACCACCATGGTCGGCTGTAGCGCCAGGATATCCCGCAGCTGGTCGATGGTCTGACGGAAGGTATCGAAGGTCTGCTCGTTTTTGAGGTCGCCGATATGCTGGCTGAGCAAGGCCTGATCACCCCGGCTGACACAGATGGTGTTCTTCAGCTCCGCCCCCACCGCCAGTAGCTGCCCGGCATCGAAGCAGAGCGGCACCGGCCGGGGCACATAGCCCCGTGAACGACGGTAAAAGAGCGGCATATCCCGAAAGGCCCGCAGCACCGAATCATCGGTGCGGGTCTGGATCGGCCGATCATGGGTCAACAGGGCATCGGCAATGCCGGCCAATTGCTGAACCGCCGTTTCATCGTCAGAGATCATCGGCTGATCAGCAGGGTTGGCGCTGGTCATCACCAGCGCAGCCAGTTTCGTTTCGGCAAACAGCAACTGGTGCAGCGGCGTATAGGCTAGCACCAGGCCGATCCATTGGCTACCCGGTGCCACCAGCGGCGATACGGCAGTATCGGGACGACGGCGCACAATCACGATCGGGGCCTCCGGTCCGCTCAGCAGCCGTTCCTCCATCGGTGACAGTTGTGCCAGCATGCGGGCAGTGGCCAGATCGGGCACCATCACGGCAAACGGCTTTTCGTCGCGCTGCTTACGCTGCCGCAGCCGGGCAACCGCATCGTTGCTGGCCGCATCTACCGCCAGGTGAAAACCGCCCAGCCCTTTCACGGCCACGATCAATCCCTGCAGCAGCAGTGCCGCTGCGCGGGACACCGGCTGCGGATCATCGGGGATCAGGGACAGGCGGGGACCGCAGTCCGGACAGGCGATCGGCTGGGCGTGGAAGCGGCGATCAGCCGGATTGTCGTACTCAGCCTGACAGGCCGGGCAGAGCGGGAACCCGGCCATGGTGGTCAGGGGACGGTCGTAGGGGGTAGCGGTCACGATGGTAAAACGGGGACCGCAGTTGGTGCAGCTGATGAAGGGATGACGAAAACGACGGTCAGCAGGGTCGAACAGTTCCCGTCGGCAGTCAGGACAGAGGGCCGTATCCGGCGCAATCTGCACCTCACGCCGGCCATCACCGCTGGGCAGGATGCTAAATTCGTTCTCTTCGGGCTGCTCAGCCAAGTCACGCTGCTCGAGCCCATTGATAACCGCCAGTGGTGGCACTTCAGCCGGCAGACGCCGGCCAAACAGCTCCAACGCCGCCGGAGTCCCCTGCAGCTCCAATTCCACCCCAGCGGGGGTATTACGCACCCAGCCGGAAAGATTCAGTTCTGTTGCCAGCCGGTAGACAAAGGGGCGGAACCCCACCCCCTGGACCGTACCGCTGATCTGATATGCCTGGCGGGCTATCGCCCCAGCTCCTTGGCCAGCCACTCGTACCAGGCTCCCAGCCCCTGACCGGTGCTGGCGGACACCTCAAGAATGGCCAGCTGGTGGCTCACCCGTGCTGCGTATTCCTTGCACTGGGCCAGATCAAAGGAGAGGTGCGGCAGCAGGTCCACCTTATTCAGCAGCATCAGGCCGGAGTTGTGGAACATCTGCGGGTACTTGAGCGGCTTGTCCTCGCCTTCGGTCACCGAGAGCACCACCACCTTGTGGGCCTCCCCCAGATCGAAGGCGGCCGGGCAGACCAGGTTACCGACGTTTTCGATGAACAGGAGGTCAAGATTGTCCAGATCGAATGCTTCTGTGGCATGCATCACCATATGGGCATCCAGATGGCAGCCGGCCCCGGTGTTGATCTGCCTGACCGGCACGCCGGTGGCGGCGATGCGACGGGCGTCGTTGTCGGTCTGCTGGTCGCCCTCGATCACGGCGCAGCGGTAACGGCCGGACAGATCGCGTAGGGTTCGCTCCAGCAGGCTGGTCTTGCCGGAACCGGGAGAGGAAACCAGATTCAGTACCAGGATCTGCTTTTCCTTGAACAGCGAACGGTTGAAGGCTGCCAGCCGATTGTTCTTGGCCAGCACATCCTCTTCGATGCTGATCCGCGTAGTACGCTGCGACTCATCATGCTGGTGGTCATGATCGTGCCCATGGTGATGGGCGGCTGCGGGGCTGCAGCCACAAGTGGTGCACATAGCAGGCTCCTTATGCATACTGCGTTTTATGCGTGATACTCGGCGCAGCGGGCTAGCAGAGTGTCAACCAGCCCCGCAATCAAACTGCAGGCAGTACAGGCGGGCATATTCGCCCCCCTGGGCCAGCAGCTGGTCATGGCTGCCCTGCTCCACGACCCTGCCCTGGCTGATGACCACGATTCGATCCGCATCCCGCACGGTGGACAGACGGTGGGCGATCACCAGGGCGGTGCGCCCCACCAGCAGACGGTGTACCCCTTCCTGGATCAACTCTTCGCTGGTGCTGTCCACACTGGCGGTGGCCTCATCCAGAATCAGCAATTCGGGATCAAAGGCCACGGCCCGCGCAAAGGAGATCAATTGCCGCTCCCCCAGCGAGAGGTCACTGCCCCGTTCGGCCAACTCCGTTTCATAGCCCTGGGGCAGCCGCTCAATGAAGCGGTCGGCCCCCACGGTGGCAGCGGCAGTCCGCACCCGCTTTTCTGCCTCCGGGTCACCGAGGCCGATGTTAAAGCCGACCGTACCGGCGAAGATCACCGGTTCCTGCTGCACCACCGCCATCCGCTGCCGCAGCTCAGTCAACGGGATCGTCCTGATGTCGATGCCGTCCAGCTGGATGCTGCCGCTGTCGATCTCGTACTGTCGCCCCAAAAGGCGCACCAGCGTAGTCTTGCCGCCACCGCTCCCCCCCACCAGGGCCACCCGCTCTCCCCGCTGCACGGACAGGTTGATAGCCGTGAGTGATGGTTCTCCTTGACGGTAGGCGAAGGAAACATCACGAAACGCCACCATGGCCGGCAGCGTCAAAGACCGATCGGCCTGCCGGGCCGGGACCTCTCCCACCGGACACTCTTCCGGCTCATCCAGCACCGCAAATATCCGCTCAAGGGCTGCCATGGCCCCCTGCATCACGCCATACTTGGCCGACAGATCTCGAATCGGACCGAAGAATTTCTCGATGTATTGGATAAAGGCCACCAGGGTACCGAAGGTCAGCGCCCCCTGCACAATCTGCCCACCGCCATACCAGACGATCAGGGCGATGGCCAGAGCGGAAAACATCTCAACGATGGCGTACAACGACGCATCCCAGCTGATCACCGGCAGGTTGGCATCACGGTGGGCCGCATTCAACTCGGAAAAACGGCTCGCCTCGTCCTGTTCGCGACCATAGGACTGTACCACCGCCATGCCGCCGATCACCTCGGCCAGGTGTCCGTTCATCCTGCCCAGACGTGCCCGCACCTCGCGAAAGGCCTGGCGCATATTGCGTCGGAACAACCAGGCCACGAAGATCAACGGCGGCAACACCGTGAAGGTCACCAGCGACAGCTGTGGCGCCATCCAGAGCATAGCCGCAATGATGCCGGCCAAAAGCAGCAGATCACCAACGATGGTGATGATGCCGGCGGCAAACATCTCCCCCAACGCCTCCACGTCGCTGGTCAGGCGGGTCACCGTGGCCCCGGTGGCGGTGCGGTCGAACCAGCGGGTCGGCAGCCGCAGCACATGGCTGAACAACGCCGTGCGCAGATCGTGCATCACCCGCTGTCCGATCGATTGCAGACCGTAGACCTCAAGCCAGACCAACAGCGCCTCCAGCGCCAGCACGGCCACAAAGAGGGCCGCCGGGCCAGGCAGCAGATCGAGCCGCCCCGGAACGATCACCCGGTCAATGGCATGCTTCAGGATCAGCGGCTGTGCCAGACGACACAACGCCAACAGCGGCAGCAGCAGCAGTATTCCCGCCACGCTCAGCCGATAGGGCATGACATAACGCATGAACCGGGCCAACAGACGGCTGTCGTAGGCCTTGCCGGCTATGGCATCTTCGTGCAGACCACCGTGGTGCATTGCAACACACTCCTCGCAGTGGAGCTTGTCAAAGCACCAGCCGCTTGTCAACCAGAAGCACGCAGCAATGAATCTGCTTTGCGATCAGTGACCTTTTTCAGGTATAGTGCCGGCATGCAGATCCGGCTCAATGAACAGGTAATCACCATCGACGGCGGGCTGACCGTCGGCCAGCTGGCGCAGCAACACCGGCCAGGGGCCGATGTACTGATCCTGAACGGCTTCCCCGCCTCAGCGGAGACCATGCTGTCGCCGGACGACGAGCTGTTTCTGATCAAGCGGGGCGAGATGCCACCAGCGGATGAATTGGAGTATCTGATGGCGGCCCGCCACACCCCTGGTATCCATGCCCGCCTGAAGGCGGCCTGCGTCGGCATTGCCGGGGTGGGCGGCCTGGGTTCCGCCGTGGCCGTAGCCCTGGCGCGGATCGGCGTCGGGCACCTGGTACTGGCTGATTTCGACCTGGTGGAGCCCTCCAACCTGAACCGCCAGCAGTACTTTGTGGATCAGCTGGGGATGCCCAAGGTGGAGGCCCTGGTCGAGACGCTGCGTCGCATCAATCCCTACCTGCAGCTGACCAGCCACTGCGTCGTACTCGATCCGGGCAACCTGCCCCTTATTTTCTCCCCCTGCAGTGTGCTGATCGAGGCCTTTGACCGGGCCGAGATGAAGGCCATGCTGGTGGACACGGCGATGGAAAGACTGCCGGGTGTTACCGTCATCGCCGCCTCAGGGGTGGCCGGCTACGGCAGCAACAACAGCATCCAGACCCGCCGCCTGAACCGGCGGCTCTACCTGGTGGGGGATGGCAGCTCCGAGGCAGCGCCGGGCAACGGGCTGATGGCGCCGCGGGTCGGCATCGCCGCCTGCCAGCAGGCCAACCAGGCGGTGCGCCTGATCCTGGGGGAAGAACTATGAGCCGGATTGCGGTCGCCATGAGCGGCGGGGTTGATTCATCGGTCACCGCCGCCCTGCTGAAACAGCAGGGGCATGAACTGATCGGCATCACCATGCACCTGTTTGAGCCCCAAAGCTGCGGGGCTGACTCAGCGGTTGACGATGCGGCGCGGGTGGCGCAACAGTTGGGTATCGAACACCATGTTGCCGACTTCGAACTGCCGTTCAAAGAGCAGGTGATTGACGACTTTATCAGCCAGTACCGTCAGGGACAGACTCCCAACCCGTGCGTCTGCTGCAACCGCTCGATCAAGTTCGGTCTGCTGCTGGACAGGGCCCGCGCGCTGGGGGCCGACCTGCTGGCCACCGGGCACTATGCGCAAAAAACCGTTGACCCGGATGGCACCTACCACCTGCGGGTTGCCGCCAACCGGGCCAAGGACCAGTCCTACTTCCTCTACACCCTTACCCAGCAGCAGCTGGCCCGGGTGCTCTTTCCGCTGGGCGCTATCGAGAGCAAGGACGAGGTGCGTCGGCTGGCTGAGCAATTCGGCCTGGACGTGGCCCACAAAGGGGACAGCCAGGAGGTCTGCTTCATCCCCGGTGATGACTACGTTGCATTTCTGGAAGGCCATGGAGTTAAGGCGCACCGCGGGGAGATCGTCCATGTTGACGGCACGGTGCTGGGCCGCCACCAGGGCACCCACCGCTACACCATCGGCCAGCGCAAGGGGCTGGGGATCGGCTGGAGCGAACCGTTGTATGTGATTGCCATCGATGCCGCCAGCAACCGGGTGGTGGTGGGTGAGCAGCCCCATGTCCTGACCGCCGGCCTGCTGGCGGAGGCGATGAGCTGGATCATCCCGCCGCAAGCGACGACCTTCGCAACCAGCTGCAAGATACGCTACCGTCACCAGCCGGTGCCCTGCCAGGTTACGCTTGAGGCCGACGGTCGCTGCAAGGTGCTGTTCGATCACCAGCAGAAGTCGGTCACGCCGGGGCAGTTTGTGGTTTTCTACCAGGACGACCAGGTGCTGGGCGGCGGGCGGATCGTTGCGCCCGTGGTTGCTAGCCACCCGTAATCCCGTTTGACATTGCGGTCTGCGTTCTGTTACAAAAATTGCTCGTGTGACTGGATCAGGGGAAGGGGGTGCGACTCCCCCGCTGTCCCGCAACTGTAACAGGGCCTGTCCCTGGAGCCAGAATACCTGCCAGCCACCTGCTTGAACTGCCTCCGGGGAGAGAGGCACCCAAGCCGGCTTACGCGCGACGCACCACCTGTCCCCCAACGGACAGGTTTTTTTGTTTCTGAAAGGCGGCCATGGCACCCACCACCCTGATTACCGGCGGCGTTCGCAGCGGCAAGAGCCGCTTTGCCGAGCAGCAGACCCTGCGCTATCAACCGCCGCTCTGCTACCTGGCCACCGCCCAGGCCCTCGACGACGAGATGGAGGAACGGATCGCCCAGCACCGGGCCCGGCGCGGTGCCGACTGGCAAACCGTGGAGGAGCCGCTGGCCTTGCCCCAGACCCTGGCCCGGCTGGACGGCACCTACGGCGCCATTCTGGTTGACTGTGTCACCCTCTGGCTGACCAACCTGCTGTTGGCCCGCGATCAGAACGACACCGAACGTAACGAACAGATTGTCGGTACTGTCCACCGTCTGGCCACCACCCTGCGCGCCATGCAAACACCGGTGATTCTGGTGACCAACGAGGTGGGCATGGGCATCGTACCGGAGCACCGGTTGGGCCGCCTGTTCCGCGACCTGGCCGGTCAGACCAACCAGATTCTGGCCGCCAGCTGCGACGAGGTCTACACCCTGATCTGCGGCCTGCCGCTCAAGCTCAAATAACCCAAGGAACCGAACTCCATGCAACGTCTCGAAACCGTTCTGAACCGGATCACCCCGCTCGATGCCGGCCTGCTGGCTGCCACCCAGGCGCGACTGGACTGCAAGACCAAGCCATTGGGCTCACTGGGCAGACTGGAAGAGTTTGCCTGCCGGCTGGTGGCCATCAGTGGCCAGCAGCAACCCGACCTGACAAAGAAGGTGATCTTCACCTTTGCCGCTGACCACGGCATCACCGAGGAGGGGGTCTCGCTCTACCCCAAAGCGGTGACCGCCCAGATGGTCTTTAATTTCCTGCAGGGCGGCGCCGGTGTAAACGTCTTGGCCCGCCATGCCGGGGCCGAGGTTCGGGTGGTGGATGTGGGGGTAGACCATGATTTCGGAGGCTGCCCCGGCCTGATTCACCGGAAGGTTGCCCGCGGTAGCGCCAACTTCGCCCAGGGACCGGCCATGAGCCGCGACCAGATGCTGGCGGCACTTATGGTGGGCATCGAGCTGGCCGATCAGTGCAAGGCAGAAGGGGTCGGCCTGGTGGGCACCGGCGAGATGGGGATCGGCAACACCAGCCCCTCCTCGGCCATCATCGCCGCCTTGAGTGGCCTTTCGGTGGAACAGGTTACCCACCGCGGCACCGGCATTGGCGACCAGGCGTTGGCCCTCAAGCTGGCCGCCATCACCAGGGGGCTGGCAATCAACAAGCCCGACCCCCGCGACCCGCTGGACGTGCTGCAGAAGGTAGGTGGCCTGGAGATCGCCGCCATTGCCGGGTTGGTGCTGGGCTGCGCCGCCAACAAGATCCCGGTCGTGATGGATGGCTTTATCTCCACTGCCGGCGCCCTGATCGCTGCGGAGCTGCATCCCAACCTGCGTGATCACCTGTTTGCCGCCCACGAATCAGTGGAGGTGGGGCACCGTTTCATGCTGGAACGGATCGGCGTGAAACCGATCCTTGATCTTGGGCTACGCCTGGGTGAAGGGACCGGCGGGGCGCTGGCCATGACCCTGATCGAGGCCGGCGTCAAGATCCTGGCTGAGATGGCCACCTTTGAACAGGCCGGCGTGGCCGGACACTGAAGGTCATCATGCGCCACCTCTTGATCGCCCTGCAGTTCCTGACCATCCTGCCGTTGCCATCGCCCAAGCGTTGCGAGGCAGGCGACCTAGGCCGTTCCACAGCCTGGTTTCCGCTGGCCGGATTTTTGATTGGCGGGCTACTCTGGCTGGCCGACCTGGCCCTGACCCCGCTCTTTCCGCGCCAGCTGACCGATGCCCTGCTGGTGACCTTGCTGGCCCTGATCACCGGCGGTCTGCACCTGGACGGCCTGGCCGATGTCTGCGACGGCCTGGCAGCCCGGGGCGACAAGCAGCGCTTCCTGGAGGTCATGAAGGATTCGCGGGTCGGCGCCATCGGCGTGACCGGGTTGGTGCTGGGATTGCTCGTCAAGTACGCAGCCCTGCTGGCGGTGCCGATGGACCTTAAACGGCCGGCCCTGCTGGCAGTGCCGGCACTGGCGCGCTTTGCCCAGCTGGTGGTGCTGGCCGGCAGCCGGTCGGCCCGTCCGGACGGCCTGGGAAATGCCTTTTTAGCTGGGCTGGGTCCCAACCAGCTGCTGCTGGCAACGGCCACCATCCTGCCACTGGCCTGGCTCAGCCTCCAGTTTACCGGACTGGTGGCCTGGCTGGTCGTAACGCTGTGGGCGCTGCTGACCCGCTGGTATTTCACCCGCCGTCTGGGGGGCATCAGCGGCGACATCGTTGGCTGCGCCTCTGAACTAGCCGAACTGCTTGCACTGCTTGCCGTTGTTGCCACAACGGCCATTCTAACCAGGATTTGAGCCACTTATGACCGCATTCACCCGCATCTATCTGATCCGCCACGGCCAAGTGGTTGGCCATGAACAACGCCGTTACAACGGCCACCATGATGTGGCCCTGACCGACCTGGGGGTCGAACAGTACCACCAACTGAAGGACCGCCTGTCCGATAAACGGATCTCGGCCTGTTACTCCAGCGACCTAACCCGTTGCCGGATCGGCGCCGACATCATCTGCCAGCAGTTTGGCATTCAGCCGGTGCATCGCAGCGAACTGCGCGAACTGAACATCGGCATCTGGGAGAGTCTGACTTGGCAGGAGATTCAGGGCCGCTGGCCAGAGGAATGGCAGGCCCGCCTCAACGATCTGGTCAACTATCGGGTGCCGCAAGGGGAAAACCTGCTGGATCTGCACAACCGGGCCATGCCGGTGGTACAGGAAGTGCTGGAACGGCACCAGGGCCAGGAGATACTGCTGGTGGGTCACGGCGGCCTGAACCGGATCATCCTGCTGAACGCCATCGGTGCGCCGTTGGCCAATATGTTCAACATTGAACAAAACTACGGCTGCCTGAATATCATCGATTACTATCCGGACGGACGGGCCACGGTGAAGCTGCTCAACGGCTAGCGCCGTGACGGCATGCTACACACCAAAACGGCCTGCGGAGATTTCCGCAGGCCGTTTATACTTCAAGCTATCTAGCAATCGAACTACTGGCCTTCAGCGGCCGTTTCAGGCGCACCGCCCTGCATAAACTCGGCCTGAGCCTTGAGCACGGCCTGCATCTGGCCCAGCTGCTCACCCAGCCAGGCGTGAATCATGGCTGCGGTCTGGAAGTTCATGGTGACCCCGGTCTCAATGAAACGGACCATGGTGCCGTTCAGGTTTTTGGGGTCGGCCTCGGTCATGGCGCCGATGCCACCTTCGGGGGTGATCTCGTGGGTTACTTCCTTGGGCAGGGCCGGACGCTCCTGATAAAAATGCATGACCAACTCACCACGGGGGGTGAAACCGCCCTGTACGCCGTTGGTGTAGGTCGGGTTGTAGGTGTAGTTAAAGATGTAGTTGAAGTTGATCTCCGGTTTGCGCTGATGACTCATTGATCTTGATTCCTCTCCGTTTTTTATCAAAAAGCCCTGTTGCTATAGCACATCCCCCACTCTGCTGGCAAGGTCTTGCTCGGCAAGCCCGATCCTTGACACCCTTTCCCCCCCCTGCTACAAACGGATGCAGCATTTTACACTCAAGCAGTCACCCCAAGGAGGTTCACACCATGCACCAACTCTGGACCAAGACACTTTGCCTGCTGATCACACTGACCATGTTCGCCACCTGCGCCTTTGCTGTTGAGCCGATGCTGCCGAACCCTAAAGATGCGGCAAAGGCGCGAATAGCTGAATCAAAATCCGCTGCCAAGGCTGAAGCAGCCAAGGCGACGGCAACCAAAGACGCTGTCAAGGCCAGCGCAAGCGACACCAAGGCAGCCGCAAAAGCCAAGACTGCAGATACCAAAGCAGCTGCCAAGACCAAGGCTGCCAGCCTGACCCAGGTCGACATCAACAACGCCAGCGAGGCCGAGCTGAAGGCGATACCCGGCATTGGCGAAGCCTACGCCGCCAAGATCGTTGCCGGCCGTCCTTATGCCAAGAAGGATCAGCTCAAATCGCGCAACATCCTGCCCGGTCCGGCCTACGATCAGGTGAAAGACCACCTCATCGCCAAGCAGCCTGCCCCGAAGAAAAAATAGACGCCGCGTCCGCTTTAAAAGCCACCATTTGACCTGTAAGGGCAGCCACTCGGCTGCCCTTTTTGTCTGCTTGACTTTACGCCAGCTGGCCCCTATTGTGTGTATTTCCTACGAACTATCAGGGAGTTGCAATGAAGCCGCTTTTTTTGAACCCCCCCACCTTTGAGGATTTTGATGGCGGCGCCGGCGCACGCTATCAGGCCTCCCGCGAGGTGACCTCATTCTGGTATCCCACCTGGCTCTGTTTCCCGGCCGGCATGATTGCCGGTAGCCGGGTGGTGGACGCCCCGGTTCAAAAACTCAGCCTAGACGACTGCCTTAACATCGCCAAAGAGTTCGATATGGTGGTGCTGTACACCTCCACCCCCACCCTGGCGATCGATATCGAGACCGCGCGACGGATCAAGGAGGTCAAGCCGGACATCGTCACCGTACTGACCGGCCCCCATGTCACCATCCTGCCGGAGGAATCGCTCAAGGCAGGCCAAGGGGCCATCGACATCGTCTGCCGTGGTGAGTTCGACTACTCCACCAAGGAGTTGTGCGAGGGGCGCGACTGGGCAAAGGTCGACGGCATCAGCTTCATCAAGGACGGAGTAACCATCCACACCCCGGACCGCCCGCTGATCGAGGACCTCGACGCCCTGCCTTTTGTGGCGCCGGTCTATAAGCGCGATCTGCCGATCAAGGACTACGTCATCCCCCACTTCAAAAGCCCCTACGTCTCGATCTACTCCAGCCGCGGCTGCCCGTCCAGGTGCATCTACTGCCTCTGGCCCCAGACCTTTTCCGGCCAGCGGATGCGCACCCGTTCGCCGCAGAACGTCTTTGAAGAGGTCAAATGGATCGTGGACAACATCCCGGAGATGCGGGAGCTGTCCTTTGACGACGACACCTTCACCGCCAATCGCCAACACGCCCGCGAGATTGCCGGCCTGCTCAAGCCGCTGGGCATCTCCTGGACCATCAACGCCCGCGCCAACTGCGACTATGAGACCCTGAAGATCATGCGCGAGGCAGGTCTGCGCCATGTGGTGGTGGGCTATGAGACCGGTAACGAGCAGATTCTGAAGAACATCAAGAAGGGGATCACCAAAGAGCAGGCGATCCAGTTCACCAAGGACTGCAAGAAACTGGGGCTATCGATCCATGGCGCCTTCATCATGGGCCTGCCGGGCGAGGGCCGCGAGACGATCCGCGAGACCATCGAATTTGCCAAACAGCTGGACCTGAACTCGATCCAGGCCTCGCTGGCCTCGCCCTACCCCGGCACCGAGTTTTACCGCCTGGCCAAGGAGCAGGGCTGGATCACTTCGGATGATTTCATCGACAGCACCGGCCACCAGAAATGCGTGATTAACTACCCCAACCTGACCAACGCCGAAATCTTCAACTCGGTGGAGGAGTTCTACAACAAGTTCTACTTCAGGCCCAGCTACATCCTGCGCAGTATCGGCAGGATGATCGTGGACAGCGAAGAACGTAACAAGCTGCTCAAAGAAGGCCGGCAGTATCTGAACTACATGCAGAAACGCCGTGCGGGGCACTGTTGAGACGGCTGATCGTCACTGCCGACGATTTCGGCCTGTCAAGCGTCGTTAACCGCGCCGTAGAGCTGGCCTGGCAACAGGGCATCCTGACCCAGACCTCGCTGATGGCGGGCGGCACAGCCTTTGATGAGGCGGTAGAGATCGCCAGACGCAACCCCGGCCTGCAGGTGGGGCTGCACCTGACCCTGGTGCAGGGTCGGCCGGTGCTGCCGCCGGAACAGATTCCCGGCCTGGTGGAAACGAACGGCTGTTTTCCCGACAACCCGGTGACGGCTGGCATGAAGCTGTTCTTTGACCCGACGCTACGGTTGCAACTGCGGGCCGAGATCGAGGCCCAGATCAACAAGATCAAACAGGCCGGCATCCCGCTCTCCCATATCGACGGCCACCTCAACATCCAGATGCACCCCACGGTGTTTGCCCTCTTGATCGAGCTGATGCCGCTGCACGGTATTACCAGCTTCCGGATTACCCGCGAACGCCTGTTGAGAAACCTGCGGCACGACCGTTCCCGGATCGTCGGCAAGACAATGGAGCGCCTGATCTTTGGCGCCCTGTCCGCCCATGCTGTCCCCAGCCTCACGTGGCACGGCATCGTGCATGCCGCCGAGGTCAAAGGGATACTCAATTCGGGCCACATCACGGAAGGGTACCTGCTGGCGCTGCTGGACGAACTGAGCTCCGGCACCACCGAGCTCTACCTGCACCCCGGCTGCCTGCCGGATGACGAGATCAGCCGCCGCATGCCCGACTACCAGCATGAGCAGGAGCTGTCGGCCCTGCTGTCACCGGCTGCCAAACAGCGCCTTATAGAGCGGGACATCCGCTTATGCAACTATCGGGGAGACGAAAAAAGCTATGCTTAAGACCATCGTACTGATGCTGATGGCGGTGACCGCCGGCACCGTGGGTGACCTGTTGCTGGCCAAGGGGATGAAGGAGTTGGGCGACCTCTCCACCATGAACCTGCGCGGCATCATGGAGGTGGCGCTACGGGCCATGACTGAATGGAAGATCGTGGTGGGCACCGCCATGCTGGCACTGTTCTTCTTTCTGTGGTTGGCGGTGCTCTCCTGGGAAGATCTGTCGGTGGCACTGCCGCTACAGGCCCTCAACTACGTACTGGTGGCACTGTTGGCCAAGTATCTACTGCACGAACAGGTCTCACCGCTACGCTGGGCCGGCATCATCCTGGTCTGTATCGGGGTGATGCTGATCACCAAAAGCAGCGCCGACACCAAGCAAACAGCAACCGAGCTGGCGACTGTCAGCAGCAGTGAATCAGAGACAAGGGGATAACGCATGCTTCAGAACAACACCATCGGCTTCATCGGCGGCGGCAACATGGCCGAGGCGATCATCAAAGGACTGGTGGCCGGCGGCATGGCGCCGCGCAACATTGTGGTCTCCGACCCGGTGCTGGATCGCCGCGCCCACCTGGCCACCAGCCTGCAGGTGCGCACCAGCGACGACAACAGCGAGGTGGCCAAAGAGGCCGATCTGATCGTGCTGGCCATCAAACCGCAGTTGGCGGCCAGTGTGTTGTCATCGCTCGAGGGGGCAGTCACGCCTCAAAAACTGGTGGTCTCGATCATGGCCGGCATCTCCACCACCTTTATCGAAGAGTCACTCCTGAATGGCTGCCGCGTCGTTCGCGCCATGCCCAACACCCCCGCCCTGGTACAAACCGGAGCCACCGCCATCTGCGGCGGGCGGCGGGCAACTGCCGAAGATATAGAGACGGCTCGCGAACTGTTTCATCTGGTGGGGACCGTCTATCAGGTCGCTGAAAAACAGATGGATGCCGTAACCGGGGTTTCCGGCAGTGGACCGGCCTACGCCTTTACCTTCATCGAGGCGCTGGCAGACGCCGGTGTCAAGAACGGACTGACGCGGGAAGTGTCGGTTGGACTGGCCGTGCAGACCGTTTTGGGGGCCGCACGCCTGGTGCAGGAGAGTGGCGAGCATCCGGCGGTGCTGCGCGACCGGGTCAGCTCGCCGGGTGGCACCACCATCGCCGCCCTGCATGCCCTTGAAAATGGCCGCTTCCACGGCCTGATCATGGACGCGGTGGATGCGGCAGTTAAACGATCCAAGGAACTGGCCGGCATCAAACTGCTGTAGCAACAGAACAACCTCAGCAACGTGAAAGCGGGTGCAGCCCCTTGGCTGCACCCGCTTTGTCATGTCCCCTGTTTGCTGTTCAGCTGTTCGTACAAGGCGATCTGCTCAGCCTGCGACAACTGCCGCTTGCAACACCCCCTCTTGAGACAGAGGTGACAACGGTCATCGGAGCACCACTGACAAAAGCTGCAGTCAGGACAGGGGTGCTTCTTGGGGGGACTCGCATCGCTCAATATGCCACATTCCTTTTGACCGCATTGCCGGTCAACAACTGTTCAAAGGCTTTGCCCTGGTCGGCATTCACCAGCAGATAACGCGGCAGTATCTGCAGTTTTTCGCTTCTGTTGGCATGACGTCGCTCAATAGAAAAGGTGCCGACATACCCGGCTGACCGGGCCTGCCGCAACAGATAATCATCATAGATGCCAAAGGGCCAGGCCAGCAGATCCACCGATCCGCCCAACTCCTGCTCGATCTTGCGTTTCGACTTGGTCAATTGTTCCATCACCAGCTTGTCCAAGGCGGCCGGCTGCAGTTTTCTGCGTTCCCGTTTGAAGTTGGGATGCCAGTAGGTATGGGATTGAAAATCGAACAGGCCGGTCTTTTTCAATTCACGCAGCTGATCCCAGGTCATGGCGTACTTGGCGTTTGAGATGGCCGAAGGATAGACAAAGACCGTAACCGGAAAACGGTATCTGCGTATAATAGGCAACATATCGCTGTAAACCGACCGGTGGGCATCGTCCTCCACGATCACCACCGACTTCGGGGCCGGGGCAGCTCCTTTGCCCTGGTACCACAACACCAGCTGGCGCAACGGAATCACCTTGTAACCGTTATCATGCAGGTACTTCATCTGGGCTTCAAAGACCGAGGTCTTGACGGTCATGCCATCGGCCACAGTGGCACCAAAGCGGTGGTAGAGCAGGATCGGTACCGAGACATCATGGGGAACGGCGGCAAACCCAACCGAGGAGCAGCACAGCGAGATCACCAGGGACAACACAGCAACAAAACGTGACATCAAACCAGACCTTTCAGGTAAAAAGACGTATCAGGCTCGCACCAGATAGACCGAGCAGGGCGCCAGCTCTGCCACCCGATGCGAGACACTTCCCTTGAGACGGCGCTGGAGAAAACCTTTGCCGGAGCTGCCGATCACGATCACGTCAACCCCTTCCTCCTTGGCAAACTCCACCAACTTTTCGGCCGGCTCGCCAGCCTCGACAATCATTTCCAAGGGGATGTCATACTCGGCAGCACTCTTCTCGATGATATAAAAGATCCGTTTGCGAATATCCTCCCACTGTTCGCTTTCAGTCAACGGCTTGACCGGTACGAAGTCAGAGTAGGATGAACTCTGGGCGTTGGGCACCACCAACAGTGCATAAATCTTGCTCTTGAACTGACTGCGGTTACCGGCCGCCATCCGCACCGCCTCTTCGGCAGCCTTATCCGAGTAGGGGGAACCATCTATGGCCACCAGTATCTTTTTTCTCAGATTCAGCATGACCGCTCCAGGATGTTTTATTTTTTTGATTTTCTGAACAAAAATTGGTCAGCATGCGTCATAAAATATAATGCAATCGTTCACACTTGACAATTATAAAACATTTTTCTATATTCATCGCACTGTCGACTCTCAGGTCGGCATACCCATATCACCGCTTTTCAGGATTCCGAACTCATGGCCAAAAAAGAAAAATCAGAATATCTGATTCAAGCAGTATCTCACGCCCTCGACCTGCTGGAGCAGTTCCACGACGAGGTCGACGAACTGGGCGTAACCGAACTCTCAAAACGGCTGAAGCTGCACAAAAACAACGTCTTCCGCCTGCTGGCCACCCTTGAATCCCGTGATTATATCGAGCAGAACAAAGTAACCGAAAACTACCGGCTGGGGCTTAAAACCTTGGAGCTGGGCCAGACCTTCATCAAGCAGATGGGTCTGCTGCGCCAGTCGAAGCCGGTGTTGGAATCCCTGGTGAAAGAATGTAATGAAACCACCTATGTGGCGATCCTCAAGGACTTTCACATCATCTACCTGGATGCGGAAGAAACCAACATGACGGTGCGGGTTGTACCACGGGTAGGCTCCCGCCTGCCGGCCTACTGCACAGCAGCCGGCAAGGTCCAGATCGCCTACATGAGCGATGAAGAGCTGGATCACTTCATGCCACAGCGCGAGCTGGACCAGTTCACCGCTAACACCATCACTGACCGCGAGACACTGAAAAAGGAACTGCGTGTCATTGCAGAGCAGGGATTCGCCATTGACAACGAGGAGCTGGACGAGGGCGTCCGCTGCGTCGGCGCTCCGATTCGCGATTACACCCGCCGCATTATCGGTGCAGTCAGCATCTCCGGCCCCTCAATGCGTTTCTCTGATGAGCGGATCAAAAAAGAGCTGACCCCGCTGGTGATCCGTGCAGCCGAAGAGATCTCAGCCAAGCTGGGCTTCCAGAAGTAACCTCCCCTTTTAATGCAAAAAAGCCGGTGCGCTGGTTAAGCGTGCCGGCTTTTTCATGGGCAGAGATTTCTAAAACAAGGTATCGCGCTGCAAGATCTTATCAAAGCCGCCTTCTGGCTTGGGTGCTTTATAGTCGACACACTTGGCCCACGCCACCAAGGCATCATCCACATCCTTCTTTTGCTCACCGCTCATCTTGTCATACCCCAACTCTGCGGCCGGGGTCAGCAAGATCTGCACAAACTGTCGATAATCAACATTGGCAGGCAGCTTTTCAACCACGCAGGTGCAGTAGCCTTCCACTCCGACCACCTTCATGCATTGATCGCGCTTAACCGGCAGCGACTGCTTAAGCAGCTTAAGCGCCCGCAACTCGTTGATCTGCCGCTCCAGCTTTTCGATCTTTTCCAACAGCTCTGCCTGTTTTTTGGGATCTTCCTCAGCCAGACAGACCGAAGGCAGTCCAAAGGCCAGCAAAGCAGCAACCAGTAGTACGATCTTCATCATCAGCCCCCCCTTTGAGACACAAAAGGCACCTGCCCAGCGGACAGATGCCTTGTTAAAGTTAGATGGTGCCCGGAGCCGGAGTCGAACCAGCGACACGTGGATTTTCAGTCCACTGCTCTACCAACTGAGCTATCCGGGCGAAGAGCTTTTGTTTATATACAGCTTGTTGCCTGCTGTCAACACGAAAAAGCACTTAGGCCGCCTTGATCGGGATATAGTTGCAGAACGGCTCTTCGGCCATGTAGTCACCATGCACCGCATCCGCCCGAGCACGACAACCACCGCAGACATTGATGTATTCACACTGTCCGCACTTGCCTTTATAGGCCTTGAAGTTGCGCAGGTCTTTAAATATCTCCGAATGCTCCCAGATCTCACGAAACGGCGTCTGCTTAACATTTCCCGCAACCCGATGGAAGTATGAGCATGGCTTGACATTGCCAAAGCAGTCGATCAGACAGATGCTCTGGGCAGCGATACAGCCTTTGCCGCCTCCTGTCGAAAAGGTCAGCGAGCGCCGCTGAAACGCAACCCCTTCAGCCTTGGCTTTCTGGGGCACGATGCGATAATAGTGCGGCGCACAGGTCGGCCGCATCAGGATCTCGTCTTCCAGCTTTTCCTGCTGATAGTGCCAATCCAGAATCTCCTCGTAATCCTCCTTGGAGATCAGTTCGTTCATGATCTCCTCGCCACGGCCAGTGGGAACAATCATGAACATATACCAGGCAGTAGCCCCCAGCGATTTTGCCAGCTTGAAGGTGGCCGCTATGTCGTGCTGATTACGCTTGGTAAAAGACGAGTTGATCAAAAACTTCTGGCCATGTTTACGAAACAGCTCGGCAGCCCGTATAACCCCCTCAAAGGCGCCGGGACACTGCCTGAAGTTGTCATGAATGGCGGCAGTCGATCCGTCAAGCGACAGCGAGACCATCTTGATATCGGCGGCCTTCATCTGCTCGCAGACCTCATCCGTTACCAGTGATCCATTGGTAGCCATACACATCCGCAGCCCCAGCGAGGTGCCGTAGCGGGCCAATTCAAAGATGTCGGGACGCATCAGCGGCTCCCCACCGGAAAGCACCACCACAGGCTTGGAAAAGGCCGCAATCTCGTCCAGCAGATCCTTACCTTCCTGCGTAGCAAAATCACCTTCTGACGAGGTCAGCTCAGATGAACAGCGGCAATGCACACAGCGCAAGTTGCATCGCTGGGTGGTTTCCCAGGCGATCCACTTCGGCAGATACTCTGTTGTCATGAAAACTCCTGAAAGCTGTACCAACTCAAGTAGCGGTATCGTAAGCGAAACAAGCCTAAAACTCAAGGCTATATCCGCACTGGAGGACCACACAGCGGATGAATCAGCTTGAATCTGCAGCCTGGTTCTGTTATAGACAAGCATTAGTAAGCAGCCTGCCGAAAAAGCGGCCCCACAACAAGGAGATATGGCATGTCCACATCCCAGATGGTCATGTATGATGAGGAGTTTCAAGAAATTAACGCCGTCATTGAACGGCTCCTCAAAGATTCAAACTCAAAGGTAATCTTTCTGGTTGATAAAAACGGCCAACTGATCTCCGGCGTTGGCGAAACCGAGCGTTTCGACACCACTTCACTGGCATCACTGACCGCAGGCAACATTGCCGCCACTGGCGGCCTTGCCAAACTGATCGGTGAAAAAGAATTTTCAATCCTCTTTCACGAGGGCGAGAAGGACAATCTGCATATCTCCATCGTCGGCGGCCGCGTCATCCTGGTCGTACTGTTTGACAACCGCTCCTCACTGGGGCTGGTTCGCTTACGGGTCAAAAAATCCTCCGAGGAACTGTCTACCATCTTCGAAAAGCTGATGAAAAAGTCAGAAGAACAGGCCAAGTCCGGCAACTCGTCGTTCCCGTTTGCCGAAATTACCGATGACGACATCGATAACCTGTTCAGTTAGCCAGCCCCCTCGAGGTACGCAGCATGTCTTTCATCAACTATGCATCCCGTGAAATAAACTGCAAGATTGTGTACTACGGCCCCGGACTGTGCGGCAAGACGACCAACCTGCAGCATGTTTACTCCAAGACGGCTCCTGAGGCCAAAGGCAAGATGATCAGCTTGGCAACCGAAACCGAGCGCACCCTGTTTTTCGACTTCCTGCCACTGGCCCTGGGCGAGATACGCGGTTTCAAGACCCGCTTTCACCTCTACACGGTACCGGGCCAGGTCTTTTATGACGCATCACGCAAGCTCATCCTGAAGGGCGTCGACGGCATCGTGTTTGTCGCCGACTCCCAGGAAGAGCGGATGGATGCCAACGTCGAATCCCTTGAAAACCTCAGGCATAACCTTAAAGAACAAGGCTACGACCTGGACAAGCTTCCCTACGTCGTACAGTACAACAAGCGAGATTTGCCCAATGCGGTTTCTGTTGATGAGCTTCGCAAAGAGTTAAACCCCACCAACGTGCCTGATTTTGAGGCCTGCGCCTCAACCGGCGAAGGCGTATTTGAAACACTCAAGGCTGTGGCCAAGCTTATCCTGGTAGACCTTAAAAAAGGCAAGTAATCTTAACTAATATTAGCCAGAGACGTGGCAACATTGACGTCGCTAAACAATGCTTGCTTTTAGTACTAAAACTGTGTATAGATAAAAATCCTCGCTCAGAGAGAGGAGAGATGGCCGAGAGGCCGAAGGCGCTCGCCTGCTAAGCGAGTATACTGGGACAACCGGTATCGAGGGTTCGAATCCCTCTCTCTCCGCCATATGTTTTACTGTTGCACCATGCGCTTGTAGCTCAGCTGGATAGAGTACCAGACTACGAATCTGGGTGTCGGGAGTTCGAATCTCTCCAAGCGCGCCATACACAAACGGGTCAGGATGTTATGCTTCCTGACCCGTTTTCCGTACGGAGGTACGTCGGTCGCTGGTGGGCCGCCCGGTCTTCAAAACCGGTGGAGGGGATGAGAAATCTCCTCGGTGGGTTCGATTCCCATGTACCTCCGCCAAACTCATCACGTTTAAGGCCGGCAGACGCAGTATTTCGCGTTTTCCGGCTTTTTCTTTTATAGAAGCACACCCAAACCCGACACAGCACAGAATAGACGTAACAAAGCAAAAATGGCGGTCCTTATGCAAGGACCGCCATTTTTGGTAACTGAATATAAATACAAAGGCCTTAGATCAGCTTTACCGCCGCCTCTGCAAACTGCAGCAGATAGGAAGGCACGATGCCCGGCACCAAGGAGCCAAGACCAGAAATGACCAGGGCCAGGGTAATCGGAGCGGAAACTGAAACCCAACTAAACTCCTCTTCTGCCGGCTTCATGTACATGAATACCATCACCCGCAGGTAGTAGTAAACCGAAGCGGCGCTGTTCAGCACACCGATCACAGCCAGCCAGACATACCCGGCCTCTACGGCGCCGGAGAACAGGTAGAACTTGCCGATGAAGCCGGCGGTAGGCGGCATGCCGGCCAGGGAGAACAGGAACAGGGTCATGACAGCAGCCAAGGCCGGCCGCTTATGGCCCAGACCGGCAAAGTCCTGGACATTGCCGTTGGTCTCGCCTTGCTTGGCTACCAGTACCACGATGGCAAAGGCACCAATGTTCATGAAGGCGTAGGACAGCATGTAGAACAGAATACCAGCAGTACCGGTTGAATTAGCGGCGGTAAAGCCAACCAGGGCATAGCCGGCATGAGCGATGGAAGAATAGGCCAGCATCCGCTTGATGTTGTCCTGACGCAGGGCGGTGATGTTACCGACCGTCATGGTCAATACGGCCAAAATCCAGAGCAGGTCGGACCAATCGGCCTGCAGTGTGGGGAAGGCCACCAGGAACATACGCAGGAAGGCGGCAAAACCTGCTGCTTTGGGGCCAGCAGACATCAGGGCCGTGATCGGCGTCGGGGCACCTTCGTAGACGTCCGGAGTCCACATATGGAACGGAGCGGCGGCGATCTTGAAGGCGAAGCCGGTCAGGATCAACAAGGCACCGATCAGGAACATGGTGCTCGGTGCTTGCATCTGGGCGGCTGCAGCGGCGATCTTGGCGATCCGGGTCGTGCCGGTGGCGCCATAGACCAGTGCCATGCCGTACAGCAGAAAGCCGGTGGAGAAGGCACCCAGCAAGAAGTATTTCATGCCGGATTCGTTGGATTTAACACTGGCGCGATTGAAACCGGCCAGCACATACAGTGAGATCGACATCAGCTCAAGGCCGAGGAAGATGGTCATCATGTCGGTGCCGGAGGCCATCAGCATCATACCAACGGTGGTGAACAGCACCAGCGGATACAACTCACCGTGGTTGCAGCCTTCACGCTCCATGTACTGGTCGCTGATCAGGACTGCCAAGCCAGCGGCAACCACAAAGATGATCTTGAAGAAGATCGCAAAGTTGTCCAGCACCACCGAGCCGCTGAAACTCTCGATGGTTTGTCCCCAGCCGCTGGCGGCAGCACAGCCGGCAGCCACAAGGCCTGCCAGACTGAGCCAGGCCAGGTATCCCTTGGACTTGGAGGGCACGAAGACGTTAACCAGCAGCAGCGCCATACCGACCACCGAAAGGATGACCTCCGGCATGATGGTGGCGAGGTTAATCGTCTGAAATAGTTGGGCTACATTGATTTCCATTGAACAGTCCTCCAGGAACGTTGACTCAGTTGGCTAGTGACCGGCCGGCTTATCAGCAGCAGGCTGAACCGGAGCAGCTTCAGGCTGCACTGCTACAGGGGCTTCAACCTTGGCAGTTGCCACCGGCTCAATGCGGGCCTTGGCAATTACCTTTTTGACGGACGGGGTCATCTTTTCAATGAACGGGTTCGGGTACACACCCATCACGAAGATCAGCACGATCAGCGGCACCATGATGGCAATTTCACGCAGGTTCAGGTCTTCCAGTACCTGGTTCTTGGGATTATCCAGTTCGCCGAACATGACGCGCTGGAACATCCAGAGCATGTAGACAGCAGCAAAGATAACACCACTGGAGGCGATCACCGCCCACCAGCGCAGGGAGCTTTCGAAGGCGCCCACCAGGATCAGGAATTCACCAACAAACCCGTTGGTACCAGGCAGACCAACCGACGACAGGGTCACGATCATGAAAATGGTTGCAAAGATCGGCATCTGCTTGGAAAGGCCACCAAAGTCAGTGATCAGACGGGTGTGACGACGCTCGTAGATGAAGCCGACGATAAGGAACAGTGCGCCGGTGGAGACGCCGTGGTTCAGCATCTGCAGCATACCGCCAGTGACGCCCTGCTCGTTAAGGGCGAACACGCCCAGCATAACAAAGCCCAAGTGGGCCACCGAGGAGTAGGCCACCAGCTTCTTGACATCCTCTTGCACCATGGCCACCAGTGCAGCGTAGATAATGCCGATCACTGCCAGAGTGGCGATCAGCGGGGTGAACTGGTGGGTCGCCTCAGGGAAGAGCGGCATGGCAAAACGAACATAACCGTAGGTACCCATCTTCAGCAGGATGGCGGCCAGGATCACAGAACCGGCAGTCGGCGCTTCGGTGTGGGCATCGGGCAACCAGGTGTGCAGCGGGAACATCGGCACCTTGATGGCAAAGGCGAAGGCAAAGGCCAAGAACAGCCAGGTCTGAGTTGCCGGATCAACCTTCAGATCAAAGAAGTGCAGCAGGCTGAAATCGGTAATGCCAGCCTTGGTACCCAGGAAGTACAGGTAGATCAAGGCAACCAGCATCAGCAATGAACCAACCATGGTGTAGACGAAGAACTTGACCGCAGCATAGATCCGGTTCTTGCCACCCCAGATACCGATCATGAAGTACATCGGGATCAGCATAACTTCCCAGAAGATATAGAACAGGAACAGGTCGAGCGAGATGAACGCGCCCAGCATACCGGTCTCAAGCAGCAGCAGGCAGATCATGTACTCCTTCACCTTCTCTTCGACTGCGGTGTAGGTTGACAGCACCGCAATCGGCATGATGAAGGTGGTCAGGATCACCAGCCAGAGGCTGATGCCGTCAATACCGATGTTATAGCGCATGGCGAACGGACCGGCAGCGATCCAGGGTACGTTCTCCACGAACTGATAGTCGGCGATGGTCTGGAAGCCGGTCAAGATCGGCAGCGAGACCACAAAGGTGGCGATCGTCGTCAACATCGCGACGCCGCGCAGGACACCTTTGCTCTCCTTGGGGATGAAGAGCAGCAGGAGCACCCCCAGGATCGGCAGAAAGGTCATTACGCTCAGAATGTTACTCATCGAATCTGCTCCTTTATACAGAATGCGAAACGGAACGTTACTTAAACAGATAGTAACCGACGATCACGACCACGCCGAAGGCCATGGTCCAAGCATAGTTGTAAATCTGGCCGGTCTGCAGGTAACGGGTGACGCCGCCAAAGGCCATCACTACGTGGGCAACGCCATTCACCAGGCCATCCACCACCAACACGTCAAACCCTTTCCAGAGGAAGTTACCCAGCGACTTGCAGGGATTGACAATCATAAAGTCGTACAGTTCGTCGATGTACCACTTGTTGTACACAGCGCGGTGCAGTGCCGGGAAGGCGCTGGTGAACTTTTTGGGCAGCTCGGGGTTCACCAGGTACAGTACGGCAGCAATCGAGATACCGATCAGGGCGATCACCACGGAGATACCCATTAGGCCCCACTCAAGGGCATGACTGTGATGCTCGGCATGCGCATGAGCCTTCATGTACTCATTGGCATTGGCAAAGACCGGCTCCAGGTAATGCTCCAGATAGTTGGGCATACCGCCCAGCACGTCGCCGATCAGCTTGGGCATGCCGATGTAACCACCCACGATGGACAGCAGGGCCAGCACGATCAGCGGGATCACGATCACCATCGGCGACTCGTGCAGGTGCTTCTCAGCACCTTCCTTGATGCGGCACTTGCCGAAGAAGGTCATGAAGACCAGACGGAACATGTAGAAGGCGGTCAGCAGGGCGGCACAGGCACCCAAGCCCCACAAAAGCTTGTTCAGATCGCCATGCAGCGGGTTGGCAAAGGCGTACCACAGGATCTCGTCTTTAGAGAAGAAGCCTGCGAAGCCAGGGATACCCGCAATGGCGATGGTTGCGATCAGGAAGGTCATAAAGGTCAGCGGCATATGCTTCTTGAGGCCGCCCATGTTACGCATATCCTGGGCATCGTCATGGGAGTGGATGTGATGCAGGGCACCGTGCATGGAGTGGATAACGGCACCGGAACCAAGGAACAGACAGGCCTTGAAGAAGGCGTGGGTCATCAGGTGAAACACACCAGCGGTAAAGGCGCCAACCCCCATGGCCAGGAACATGTAGCCCAGTTGAGAAACGGTGGAGTAGGCCAGCACGCGCTTGATGTCGTTCTGGGCAGTACCGATGGTGGCGGCAAACAGGGCAGTACAGCCACCGACCACGGCAACCACCATCATGGTCTCAGGGGAGCGGATGAACAGATAGCTCATCCGGCCAATCATGTAAACACCAGCGGTAACCATGGTGGCAGCGTGGATCAGGGCGGAGACTGGTGTCGGGCCTTCCATGGCGTCGGGCAACCAAGTGTACAGCGGAATCTGGGCTGATTTACCAGTGGCACCCAGGAAGAAGCAGAGGGTAATCACCGTTACAATGCCGCCGGTAGGCAGCAGATGGGCATTGGCAGCCATTTCGGTAAACTGGATGGTCCAGACGTTGTGGGTCTGGCCCATGAACCAGAACAGGGTGAAGGTACCCAGCAGGAAACCGAAGTCACCAACCCGGTTCATCACGAAAGCCTTCTTGCCGGCGTCACCGGCGGACTTCTTATGGAAGTAGTAGCCGATCAGCAGGTAGGAGCAGAGACCCACACCTTCCCAGCCGACGAACATCAGCAGCAGGTTGTTACCCATGACCAGCAGCAGCATGGAGAAGACGAACAGGTTCAGGTAGGCAAAGAACCGGTAGAAGCCTTCTTCACCGTGCATGTAGCCGATGGAGTACACATGGATCAGGAAACCGATACCGGTGACCACCAGCAGCATCAAGCAGGACAGCGGATCAATTAGGAAGGCGATGTCGGCATTGAAGGTGCCGGCAGTCATCCAGGTAAAGATCTTGACGTTGACCACCCGCTCCTCTGCAGGGAGACCGATCAACTTGAGGAAGGTCATGACGGATACTATGAACGAGCAGAGTACCGCAAAGGCGCCAATCGAGCCAATGACTGTCTCATTCTTGATCTTCTTACCCAGCAAACCGTTGATCAGAAACCCGATCAGGGGAAACAGGGGTATCAGCCACACGTTGTCGAACATTGAGCTACTCCTTTATTCAATTCGTCTTATCAAGTATCGGTTCAATCGCTGCAGCGAGCAGCCGTCACTACCACTTCATCAGGTTGGCATCGTCAATATCAATCGATTCGCGATTGTTGAAGAACGAGATGAACAACGCCAGACCAACAGCTGCCTCAGCGGCCGCCACCGTCATGATGAAGAACACGAACACCTGTCCATCAAGGTTGCCCAGGTGACGTGAAAGGGCGACAAAGGAGAGGTTTACCGCGTTGAGCATCATTTCAATGCACATGAACACCACGATAGCGTTTTTGCGGGTCAGAACCCCGATGGTGCCGATGGAAAACAGCACTGCACTGACAAGCAGGTAATTGTTCAGGTTATCCATTATCATGCCACCTCTAGGAAAGTTTTTTCTTGGCGAGTACGACAGCGCCCACCATGGCAGCCAGCAGAAGGATCGAGGTGACCTCGAACGGCAACAGGAACTCGGTGAACATCACCGTACCGATCAGCTCGGTGTGGCCATACTGCGCAATCATCTCAGGGGTGATCGGGCCAGTCGGCGCAGCAACATTACCCTTGATGATGAACAGACCGGCCAGCAACAGGGTGACAATGCCGATGACACTGCCCAGTACGATCTGGTGAGTATGCTTTTTGTTGGCATCCACCCGGATATTGAGCAGCATGATGGTGAACACGATCAGAACCATGATAGCGCCGGCATAGACAATGATCTGGATGGCAGCCATGAACGGAGCGTCCAGCATGGCATAGTAGGTCGCCAGGCAGAAGAAGGTCAGCACCAGGGAGAGCGCACTGTTGATCGGGTTCTTGCAGGTGACGACCAGCAGGGCCGACACAATGGCCACGATGGTGACAATGGCGAAGAAGACAGATGTGATATCCATGTACTGCGCTCCTTTATTTCTTTTCTAAAAGTCGTTCCTTGGTGAAGACAAAATCTTCGCGGTGATAGTTGGCCAGCTCAAACTCGCCAGTCATCTTCAGTGCATCCACCGGGCAGGCTTCCACACAGTAACCGCAGAAGATACAACGCAGCATATCGATCTCATACTTTGCCGCAAACTTGTCGTGATTGGCATCCTCACCCGCCTCAACGGTAATGCACTTGGCAGGACAGACCGTGGGGCAGAGATAGCATGCAACGCACTTGGCCTTATTATGGGACACCTTAAGGGCGTGCAGACCGCGGAACCGTTCGGCAACCTTGGGACGCTCATCGGGATACATGAGCGTAACCGGTTTTTTGAACAGATGCCCAAAGGTGATCTTCATTCCTTGGATGATCGGCGTAAACGGATTCGGCATAACGTATTCCTTTATTGTTCCTGTCGTTCTTTGTTAAGTCTGAATTTTCTGGACAGTCTACATCCCGAAGAAGTCACTAAACGTGTAGAACCCGAAGTATCCGGCAATGGCCGTGATTGCGATGATGGCCAGGGTTGTCGGCAGCATGACCTTCCAGCCCAGCGCCATCAGCTGGTCATAACGATAGCGCGGCAGCGTGGCGCGAATCCACATGGCCATAAACATCAGGAAGTACACCTTAGCAACAAAGTACACTGGAGAAAGCAGCGGGAAGGTAGAAACAAACGGACCGTCCCAGCCACCAAGGAACATCGTTACCATCAAGGCACTTACCGTAACCATGTTGGCGTACTCGGCCATGAAAAACATGGCGTACTTCATTGATGAGTACTCGGTACAGAAACCAGAGACAAGCTCTGTCTCTGCCTCAGGAAGGTCAAACGGAACCCGGTTGATTTCAGCCAGGGTTGCCACATAGAAGATCATGCCGGCAACAAAGGTCATCGGGCTGTTCCAGATGAACCACTTCATGCCGACCTGTGCGTTCACGATCTCCTGCAGCGAGAGCGAGCCCACCAGCATGAAGACCGGAATAATAGCCAGGCCGGCAGCCAGTTCATAGGAAACCATCTGAGCGGAAGCCCGGAGGCCGCCCATCAGTGAGTACTTGCTGTTGGAAGCCCAGCCGGCCAGCACGATGCCGTACACACCCAGTGACGACATGGCCAGAACATAGAGCATACCGACATTGATATCTACGACCTTGCCAACACCGGCATCATAGTAACCAACGATCTGCAAGGGAACGTCATAACCGAAGACCGTGATCGTGGTGCCGAACGGGATGACGGCAAAAGTAATAAAGGCAGGTACCAAGGCGATCAGCGGCGCCAATAAAAAGGCGAATTTATTCGCTTCTGCAGGAATGATCTCTTCTTTGAAGAAAAGCTTCAAACCGTCAGCAATCGGCTGCAAAAGACCCTTGGGACCAGTGCGGTTCGGTCCGATACGCACCTGCATGAAACCGATAATCTTGCGCTCAGCGTAGGTCGCGTAAGCTACGGTCAGCAGCACGAACAAAAATGCAACCAGCACCTTCGCAACCATGGCGATGTAATAGTACAGCGGCAGTCCAAGAATTACGATGTCCATCGGTTCCTCTTTCCTTCTCTGGTAGCGTTAAGAGTCCAGTATCTCGTTACTTCGAAACAGTTACGCCGGTCACTGTCGAGCCTGACCACACTTGATTGATCGCAAAGTGGTAGGGAGCGAAGGCAACACCTTCAGCCATCCGTAGGCTGAGTCGCGCCTTCAGCTTGACGGAACCATTGGCGGAAGTGACATTCACTTCGTCACCATCTGCAATCTTCATCCGATTAGCATCGGCATTGGACAGCTCGATGTAGCCCTCAGGGCAGGCAGCTACCGTGCCCTCGCCATACAGCGACATGGTACCGCAGTGATAGAGAGCAGCGCCGGTCAGCAGGGCAATCTTATCCGACTCTACCTGTACGGCAGCAGCCACTGGCAGCACCAGAGCAGGCTTCACTGCAACCGGGGCAAAGACACCGTCGGCAGCAAGTGCGGCATAATCGATGCCAGCATAAGCCGGAATCTGGGCAAACACCTCAGCGGGTATCGCCGGAGCCTGGCCACCGAGTATACGAATCAGTTCACCATAGACAGCGAACTCGGCACGGCTCTGGCCAACGGCAGGTATAGCCGGCATCACCTTCTGCACACGACGGTCGGTGGCGGTAAAGGTACCCTCTTTTTCGGCGTAGGAGCAGACCGGCAGGACAACATCAGCCATTTGAGCCGTCTCAGTCAGGAACAGGTCGGCCACCACCAGGAACTCGGCCTTGTCCAGTGCGGTCTTGACCTTAGACTGATCAGGATAGGAAACAACCGGGTTCTCACCGGCAATCAGCAGGGTCTTGATGCTGCCATCGGCACAACCAGCCAGGATTTGCATGGCGTTCTTACCGCCAGCAGCCGGTACAAAGCCGGTATCAACCGCACCCTGGCTATTGTTCTTCTCCTGCAGCACCAGCAGGCCTGACCCTTCCTTACCCAGCTTGCCGGCCAATATGGCCAGGTTAGCCGCGGCGTGGGCTAGTTGGGCATCGTGTGCTGGGTAAGCAAGGCCGGCAGGAAGAATGACCAGGGCCTTTTCAGCTGCAGCGTAACTGCGAGCCAGCTCCCTGATCGACTCAGCACTGACACCACACTGTGCCGCCACCTGCTCAGGCGCAAAGGCAGTCAGGCCGGCAACCAGTTCAGCATAACCGGCAACCGATGCTGCTGCGCCAGCCAGGTTTTCGTCGATCAACACCTTGGCAATGGCATTCAACAGGGCCACTTCAGTGCCAGGCTTATGCAGCAGGGTACTTGCCTTAGGCAGCTTGCCCAGCTTGCCGCGCTTGTCAGAGATAATCTGCAGGCTGGCGCCTTTGTTCTTGACGGCCATATTGATCTCGAAACCAACCACCGGGTGGGTTTCATAGGCATCACTCTTGATGACCAGCAGCAGGTCGCTTTTCTGGATGTCAAGGATTGTAGCAGGAGCGGCAGCTACGCCAAAGCTCTTGGCCAGACCTTCTGTCAGGGCAGCGTGGCCATAACCGGCCGAATGGTCGATGTTGTCGCTACCAACCTGTTGCGTCATCAGCTGCTTGAGCAGCGACAACTCCTCGTTGGTCATACGCGGGGTGGCCAAAGCAGCGGCGGTATTGCCAGCGCCTTTCAACTTGGAGGCCACCAGCGACAGCGCCTCATCCCAACCGGCAGCAACCAGCTGGCCGTTTTTACGGATCAGGGGCGAGGTCAGACGCTTTTCTGAAGAGATGAACTGATAGCCAAAGCGACCACGGACACAGAGTTGACCGTTGTGGAAGCCCTGGTTCTCGTCGTAAACCGTGGTCAGGACCTTGTTGTCCTTGACCCCCAGTGTCACGCTGCAGCCGGTTCCGCAATAACCGCAGACGGATTGTTTCTTCTGCAGGGCCCAAAAACGGGATTTGAATTTAAAGGGACGGGCCAACAGAGCACCAACCGGGCAGACCGAGATACAGGAACCACAGAACTCGCAGGAGAGCGGCCCGTCGAACTCGGTGCCGATCTTGGTTTCAATGCCGCGGCTGATAAACGTCAATGCACCGCGGGAGACAATTTCATCACAGATCCGCACACACTTGCCGCACAACACGCAACGGTTCTGATCGCGCTCAATCAGCGGGTTGTTGTAGTCGATCTCATGATGGAATTTTTCATCACTGAGGCGGTTGACATTGACCTTGTGATCATAGGCCAAGTTCTGCAGTTCGCAGTCGCCACCCTTGTCGCAGACCGGACAGTCAAGCGGGTGATTGAGCATCAGCAGTTCCAGCACCAGTTTACGGGCCTTCTCGACCGGCGGGGTGCTGCTGCGCACGATCATCCCTTCGGTGACCGGGGTGGTACAGGCCGGAATCAGACGGCCCTTCATCTGCTCCACCTCGACCAGACACATCCGGCAGGCGCCGAACGGTTTTAGCTTCTTGTCATGGCAGAGGATCGGGATGTTGATACCGGCAGCCTTGGCGGCCTCGTAAATGGTTGCATCTTTTGCAACCTGAACCTGCTTGTCGTCTATCGTCAGAGTGACCATCAAAGACCTCGATTGCTGGAGTTTACGTGGGTACCGTGATTACTCAATCGCCATGAAACGACAGGCGTCATAACAGGACTTACACTTGGTGCACTTTTCCTTGTCCAGGTAGGCGATCTGTCCTTTTTCCCAGACGATGGCATCTACCGGACAGACCTTCTTACAAGCGCCGCACTTGACACACTTGTCCTCCACCACCTGCCACAGCAACAACTCCTTGCAGCAGTTGGAGGGACACCGTTTATTATCGATGTGGGCCTCATATTCGTCGCGGAAGTAACGGATAGTGGAGAGCACCGGGTTAGGGGCAGTCTGCCCCAGACCGCACAGCGAGGCCTGCTTGATGGTGCTGCCCAGGTCGAGGAGCATCTCGATATCGCCTTCACGACCATTACCTTCAGTGATCCGGATCAGAATATCCAGCATCGCTTTGAGGCCGATCCGGCAGGGCACGCATTTACCGCAGGACTCCATCCGGGTAAAGTTCAAGAAAAATTTGGAGACGTCGACCATGCAGGTGGTTTCGTCCATGACTACCAGGCCGCCGGAGCCCATCATGGCGCCGGCCTTGATCAACGAGTCGTAGTCTACCGGTGTATCCAGGATCTCAGCCGGGATACAACCGCCTGAGGGGCCGCCGGCCTGTACGGCCTTGAACTTACGGTTGTTGAGGATACCGCCGCAGACGTCGTAGATAACCGAGCGTACCGTCATACCGGCCGGCACTTCCACCAGGCCGGTGTGCTTGACCTTGCCGGTCACGGCAAAGATCTTGGTGCCTTTGGTGGTGTCGGTGCCGATGCCGGCGTACCAGTCGGCACCGTTGTTGATGATGTGGCGGACGTTGCCGAAGGTTTCGACGTTGTTGATGTTTGAAGGGTTCTGCCAAAGGCCCTTGACAGCCGGGAACGGCGGACGGGGCCGCGGCATGCCGCGCTCACCCTCAATGGAGGCCATCAGGGCGGTTTCCTCACCACAGACGAAGGCACCGGCGCCTTTTTTGATCCGCATATCATACTCGAAGCCGAGTCCCATGCAGTTCTTGCCCAGGTAGCCCTTTTCGTAGCAGGTATCGATCGCCTTTTGAAGCCGCTCGATGGCCAGCGGATACTCGGCCCGCACATACACATAACCGAACTGGGCGCCGATGGCGTACCCTGCGATCATCATCCCTTCAATGATGCAGTAGGGGTCGCCTTCCAGGATCGAACGGTCCATAAAGGCACCCGGGTCACCCTCGTCGGCGTTACAAATGATATACTTGTGGTCTCCTGGTGAGGCGGCGCAGAAAGACCATTTCAGGCCCGTAGGGAAACCGCCGCCGCCGCGGCCACGCAGGCCGGACTTTTTGACCTCTTCGATCACCTCGGCCGGCTTCATGGTCTTGATACACTTCTCAATGGCCTTGAAACCATCGGTTGCCAGATAGGCATCGAGCGATTCGGCGTCGATGTGACCGCAACCGGACATACACACACGGCGCTGAGCATCGACGAACTGGTTGTAGTAGGGCTTGGCCTTACGCTTCTCCAGCGGCTCACCCTTAAGTATATGCTCCTCAACCAGTTGAGCAACCTCTTCAGGCTGGACAAAGTCATAGGTGATGCAGCCCTTGTCGTCAACGATGTCAACCAGCACGTCGTTGGCACAGAGACCACGGCAACCGGTCTTGACGATATCGCAGCGTTTGCCGACCGTAGCGGCAATCCCCTTTTCGGCAATCACCCGATTGAACTCGGCCTCCACCTTCTTGGCTCCGGCGGAGATGCCACCTGTTCCCTGGCAGATCAATATCTTGATAGCTTCAGCCATGTGTTCTGTCCCCTGACGAACGTCCCGTAGTTAGAGCGGGAGCGAAGAATAGTCCTTGATGATCTCATCAACCTTCTGAACGGTCATCTTTCCATAGGTATCATCGTTGACCATGGCCAACGGCGCCATACCACAGGCACCAAGACAAGCGACCAGTTCAAAGGTAAAGCGACGGTCCGGGCTCGTTTCAGCATGACCGATACCGAGACGTTCATAGAAGGTCTCGCGAATTCGCTCGGCTCCCAGAACGTGACAGGCTGTCCCCATACAGACCCGGATGATGTACTTACCGCGGGGCTTCAGGTGGAACTGTGCATAAAAAGTCAATACGCCATAAATCTGGCTGGGATAGACATTCAACCGTTCGGCCACCAAAGCGACGGCATCCTTGGGCACATAGCCATACGCATCTTGAATACCCTGTAGTACGGGCATCAGGTTGCCAGGAATGTCCTTATATTTCTCGATGACCTCTTCAGCAAGAGCTGGTTCAAAAACCGTCTCTTCCATTTCAGCTTCTTGTGCGACAGCAACCGCTTCACTCATCGGCGGCGTCTCCTTTTCCGGTCTCGGGTTAGCGGTCGATCTCGCCCAGCACGATATCCAAGGTTCCGATCACAGCAACCAAGTCGGCAATCATACTGCCTTTGGACATCTTCTCAATGGCCTGCAGGTTGACGAATGAAGGCGGACGCACTCTCATCCGGTAGGGCTTGGAACTACCATCGCTAACGATGTAGTAGCCCAGTTCACCCTTGGGAGCCTCGATGCCCATATAGACCTCGCCCTCAGGAACCGGATACCCTTCGCTGGCGATCTTGAAGTGATGGATCAGCCCTTCAATCGAGTTGTAGACCGAATCCTTGGGGGGATAGCAGACCTGCGGGGCATCGGCCAGCACCGGACCGGGCTTGAGCCGCTCAAGAGCCTGATTAACGATTTTGCAGGCTTCACGCATCTCAACCAAGCGAACCTTGTAGCGGTCGTAGGTATCACAATTCTCACCAGTCGGAACCTGGAACTGGTAGGTTTCATAACCGGCGTAGGGGATGTCACGACGCAGGTCAAAATCCACCCCGGAACCGCGCAGTGCCGGACCGGTAATACCGATATCAGTGGCATCCTCTGCAGAGATGACGCCATTACCAATGGTACGCTTACGCCAGATCGGGTTGTTGGTCAGCAGCCCCTCATAGGTATCCAGATAACCGGGCATCACTGCCATGAAATCGCGGACCTTTTTCTCAAACTCAGCCGGTACATCCTGGCTGAGACCGCCAGCTCTGAAGAAGTTGGAGGTCATACGAGCGCCGGAGATCAGCTCGTAAATCTCCATTATTGTTTCACGCTCACGGAAGGCATAGATAAAGACCGTCATGGCGCCAATATCCAAGGCATGACAAGCCAGCCAGACCAAATGCGACTGCAGGCGGGTCAGTTCAGCCATAATGATTCTGACTGTCTGGGCACGCTCTGGAACATCAATTCCCAGCAGTTTTTCAACAGCTAGAATATAGCCCAGATTGTTGCTCATCGGGGCCAGGTAGTCCAGACGGTCGGTCAACGGCAAGGTTTGATGGTAGGTGCGGTACTCGGACAGCTTTTCCACCCCGCGGTGCAGATAACCGATATCCGGATCAATCTTCAGGATGGTTTCACCATCCAGCTCGATCAGCATACGCAAAACGCCGTGGGTACTGGGGTGTTGCGGCCCCATGTTAATTGTCATTATTTCATTAGCCATGTATAGCCTCGTCTGCTCGTAAAGTTCGTTACGTTGTTATCAGGAAAGGCGACCCTTGTACGGCTCACGATCAGGCCCTTGCAGCGGATAGTCCTTACGCAACGGATGCCCGACCCAGTCAGGGGTCATCAGGATACGTCGCAGATCAGGGTGCTTGTCAAAGGTGATACCGAACAGATCGAACACCTCGCGCTCGAGCCAGTTGGCCGAGGCAAAGGCCTGCGTTGCGCTCTCGATACGGCAATCCGATTCACTGACCGGGGCCTTGATCCGGATACGATCCTTGTGGGCCACCGACGTCAGCTGATAGACCATCATAAAGCGTTCTTCAAACTTACCCAGATAGTCAATCGCCGTCACATCGGTCAACATGGAGAAGGCGCACTCCGTTTTCAGGAAGGCCAACACCGCGATGATCTCTTCCTTCTTGACCGTGACGATCCAGTCACCGCGGTCTTCCTTGACCTCCAGAATGGAGGCAGCGAACTTGCCTTGCAGCTTTTCAACGGCGCGATTTGTGTCTGCCATAGCGTCGAAACCTTTTCAGTAGTTGTGAATTAGTAGCAACCGAATCTGTTAGACCGTAGAGACCCGGTCACCCAGGCCAAACGCCGAACCAAACGAGTTGGCTTCCTGCATGATCTTGTCTTGCAGCTTTGTCAGACCAAACAGCAAAGCCTCGGGACGCGGGGGACAACCAGGGATATAGACATCAACCGGCAGCGCCTCATCGATACCCTGCACCACGCTATAGGTATCAAAAACGCCGCCCGAACAGGCGCAGGCACCCATGGCAACAACCCACTTCGGCTCCGGCATCTGCTCGTAAACCGTCTTGATAACCGGCAGCATCTTCTTGGTGACTGTGCCGGCAATGATGATACAGTCGGCCTGGCGCGGCGAAGCCCGGAAAATAATACCGAAACGGTCAAGGTCGTTATGAGACGCGCCAGTTGCCATCATTTCAATGGCACAGCAGGCCAGACCAAAGGTCATCGGCCAGATGGACGACTTGCGGGTCCAGTTGACCAACTTGTCAAGGGACGTAACGGTGACGTTACCACCGAGCGACTGATTTACTCCCATTCCAGTGCTCCTTTTTTCCAGACATAGATATAACCGACAAAGAGAATCACAATAAACAGACCCATCTCCATCAGACCGAACAGACCGAGCTTCTTGTAGAGAATAGCCCAAGGGTAGAGGAAGACCGCTTCAATATCGAACAGGATAAACAGCATGGCGATCAGATAAAACTTGATCGAAAACCGCTCACGCGCTGTGCCGATCGGCTCACAACCGCACTCGTAGGGCGCAACCTTGACCGGCGTAATCTTTTTCTCGCCAATCAAGGAGGAAAACACCACTGAGCCGAGACCAAAGGCAATCGCCACGCCCAGCAGAACGAGGATGGGTAGATAGATTCCAAGCATGCGTTACAACCTCCCCAATCTGATAAATCAAGTAGTTACAAAGTATACTGTATACAAAACGACCCAAACCTATTTCATTTGACTCTCAATTGTCAAGCACTTTTTCCCTCTTTTTTTCACTATTGACACTGGCTTAAAATCGGTTTTGCCACCCGCCTTATGTGTGGCTGACCCCACTGATATTCTTCAGTCAGGTTGGCGTGCAACACGACAGAGAAGCAATTGACAAAGCGCTCGCACACCGCTACAAACGTAACGCCTTGACACTTACCAGGAGGTCGTCTCCCATGCTCCACACCCGCTCCAGCTCCCTTTTCAATCGCGCCAAGCAGATCATTCCGGGCGGCGTCAACAGCCCGGTGCGAGCCTTTAAATCGGTGGGCGCCGACCCGCTGTTCATCAAAAGGGCATCAGGCAGTCACATTTTTGACGAAGACGGCAACAGCTATATCGATTACGTCGGCTCTTGGGGACCGATGATCCTGGGGCACTGCCATCCCCAGGTTGTGGCGGCGGTCAAGCAATGCATGGAAAACGGCTCCAGCTTCGGCGCCCCCACCGAACTAGAGATCACCTTGGCTCAGATGGTGATCGATGCCGTTCCCTCCATTGAGATGGTACGCATGGTCAGCTCCGGCACCGAAGCCACCATGAGTGCCATCCGCGTGGCACGTGGCTATACCGGTCGCGATAAGATCCTCAAATTCTCCGGCTGCTACCATGGCCATGCCGACGCGCTGCTGGTCAAGGCAGGCTCCGGCGCCGCCACCTTCGGCGTGCCCGACTCACCCGGCGTGCCGGCCGATTTTGCCAAACACACCCTTACCGCAGAGTACAACAGCCTCGACTCGGTCAAGCAGTTGCTGACCGAGAACCCAGATCAAGTGGCCTGCATCATCCTTGAACCGGTGGCAGGCAACATGGGCACCGTTCCTCCCCGCCCCGGTTTTCTGGAAGGGCTGCGGGAGCTGTGCACCAATCAAGGGATCGTGCTAATCTTTGATGAGGTGATGTCCGGCTTCCGGGTAGCCTACGGCGGCGCCCAATCACTGTACGGCGTAACACCTGACATGACCACCCTGGGCAAGATCATCGGCGGCGGCCTGCCGGTGGGCGCCTTTGGCGGCAAGCGCGAAATCATGGAAAAGCTCTCCCCCTCCGGCGGCATCTACCAGGCCGGCACCCTGTCCGGCAACCCACTGGCCATGACCGCCGGTATCGAGACCCTCAAACTGCTGCAACAGCCCGGCTTCTACCAGCAACTTGAAGAGAAGAGCGCGGCTCTGTCTGAAGGCATCAGCCAGGCAGCCAAAGCCGCCGGCTACCCGCTCTTTAGCACCCGGGTCGGCAGCATGTTCTGCGCCTTCTTCACCAAAGGCGAGGTCTTTGACTGGCCGACGGCATCGGCCTGCGACACTGCCGCCTTTGCCACCTACTTCAAAGCAATGCTCAACGAAGGGGTCTACCTGGCCCCCTCGCAATTTGAAACCGCCTTCATATCAATCAGCCACAGCCAGGCAGAGATTGACACCACTATTGCCGCCGCGGCCAAATGCTTCAAGCTGCTCGCCTGATCCATGAAGTGATTGACAGCTGTCGCTGCGGTGTGGTATTAAGCACAGGTTTTGTATGCAATCCTGCCGAGGAGGAGGTCAACGTGGGTGAATTTCGTGACCTTTTCCGTAGCGCGGGATTGGTTTCCAGCATGGGCCTGTCGGTGGTCATCGCCATTGCCATTGGCGTCTGGTTCGGCCTGACCCTGGATCGCTGGTGGGGTACCGCCCCTTGGTTCTTCTATATTTTCATGTTCATCGGCATCGCTGCCGGCTTCAGGAACATCCACCTGATCGCCAGCCGTGAACTGCGCAAGAGCCGAGACGATGAAAACGGATAATCTGGCCGCGCTGTTAATTGGTGGCAGCTTTGTCCTGCTGGTGCTCCTGGCAGGCATCAGTTTCTTTGCATTCAGCACCGCTGTTGCGGTCAGCGCCACGGCAGGCGGCGTTATCGCCATCATCAATCTGCTCTGGCAGCGACGCACCCTGGGAAGCCTGCTGACCTTGACCCCAGCCGAACGCCCCGTAGCGTCGGCCATGGTCCGCTTCCTGATCAGAATATCGTTGACGGCCCTGGCCCTCTACCTGATCATCACCTCCCGCTGGTTCTCAGTCTGGGGGTTACTGGCCGGGCTGTCGGTGACGGTGTTCTGTCTATTCGGTCTTACGTTATACGTTGCCATACAGACGAAGGAGAATGAGTCATGATCCACCCCTTGATCTTCCTTGATTTCTTCCGCAAGCTCCTCGAGCCTCTGCATATTGGTGATGCTGCGGTCTATGCCATCGCCTACACCTGGCTGATCATCATCGCCCTGCTGATCGTTTCGCTGCTGGCAACCCGCGCCATTCGCGAGGTACCCAAGGGACTCCAGAACTTCATGGAGATCATTGTGGACGGCATCGAAAACATGATCACCGAGTCGATGGGAGAAAAGGGTCGCCCCTTCTTCCCGTTGATCGCTACCCTGGCCCTGTTCATCTTGGTCTCCAACCTGATCGGCCTGATCCCCGGCTTTTTCCCGCCGACCGCCAACATTAACACCACCGCAGCCTGTGCCGTGGTGGTATTTGTTGCCACCCATGTGGTCGGTGTGCGTAACCACGGCTTCCACTATGTGCATCATTTCATGGGTCCGATCATCTGGCTGGCTCCGCTGATGTTTTTCATCGAAGTGATCGGCCACCTGTCCCGTGTGCTGTCGCTGACCCTGCGTCTGTTCGGCAACATGCAGGGCCACGAACTGGTGCTGATGATCTTCTTTACCCTGGGCGCCAAGTACTATCTGCCCCTGGCCCCGCTGCCTATGATGCTGATGGGTATCCTGGTTTCCTTTATCCAGGCCTTTGTCTTCATGCTGCTGGCCATGATCTACATTCAAGGCTCCCTCGAGGAAGCTCACTAATTTATCACTCCTATACTGTTTAGGAGCACACACCACACGGAGGTAGTACGATGGAATTTTTCACTATGTGTATGCTGGCAGCAGGTTTTGGTATGGCAATCGGTGCATTCGGTACCGGCATCGGTCAAGGACTGGCTGTTAGCCGCGCCGTAGAAGGCGTTTCCCGCAACCCCGGCGCTTCCGGTAAAATCATGACCATCATGCTGATCGGTCTGGCCATGATCGAGTCCCTGGCAATCTACGTTCTGGTTGTCTGCCTGATCATCCTGTTTGCCAACCCCTATGCAAAGGTTGCCGAAGAGGCCCTGAAGCTGGTGGTCAAGTAAGCACCCGCTTTAGTAGCTAAGCAATAAAAAAGGCGACCGATTTACGGTCGCCTTTTTTATTGTCTCAACCACACGCCACATCAACTCACTTTGACGCTTCATCCAGGGAGGTCACTACCACTGCAGATGGCTCACTGGAGAGCAGCAGTTCATCCCAACGTCTGACCAGCATCCGCACTACATAACGATAGCGGGTGCCCGGCTGTACGTTTTGATCGAGATACCGGCTTGCACCCAGGGTGGTTGCCAGCGGCTGGAAGGGCAGTTCCTCATCGCCGGCGGCACGGTAGATCGCATAGCCTACCAACTCGGCGTTGTCAGGCACCGTTCCCTGCATCTCCAACTCAACCACCCCACCGTGCTGAATCGTGGCATTGACCGATGGCGTAGGCGGTGCCGCGCAAACCTGGGCCCGCACCGTTTCAACGGCTGCTCCGGCCTCTCCATCGGCACCGACCGCCACCATTCGGTACTGATAGCGCTTACCCTGCTGCACGTCGCTATCCAGCAGCACCAACCGCTTACCAAACGTTCGCGCCGGGTCAGGAAATGCGGGGTCAATCCGCAGCGGCGGCTGATAATCCCGGGGGCACCTCCCGCACTCGCCGATCTCATCAGGCTTCAGTTCACGACGCTGTATCTCAATGACGAACGGCGACTGCAGACCGCGTCCACGCAGGTCGCGGCCGGGCAGATTAAAAGAGAGCTGCAGGCTGCTGCCACGCTGCTCCAGCTGCACCGCCTGCGGCGCCTCGGGCACCAACAGGTCCGGATAGACCAACGGCCCCTTTTTGCCGCATCCGCTCAAGGTCAACAGACCGGCCACGGCGAGGCCGACCGGGAGTCGTAACACTGGTTGCATGCTATTTCCCCTCACGGCTGCAGCGAATCTCTGCCTCAACCCGTCTGCGGGCGGTGCCACCGATTACGTCGCGTGCATTTACGCTGGCCTCGACCGTAATGACACTGAAGATGTCGTCACTGAAATGGGGAGAAAACAGCTGCCACTCCGCCAATGAGAGATCGGTAATATCCATCTCGTTTTCGACACAGTAGGCCACGGCCTTGCCCACCGCTTCGTGGGCATCGCGGAACGGCAGTCCTTTGCGCACCAGATAGTCAGCAACGTCGGTGGCGGTGGAGAACCCCTGGCCTGCCGCCTTGGCCATGGCAGTGGCATTGACCCGCATCTCCCTAACCATGTCACCGAAGATCTTCAGGCTGCCCTTGACGGTATCGATGGTGTCGAACAGCGGCTCTTTATCTTCCTGCATATCCTTGTTGTAGGCCAGTGGCAGCGCCTTCATCACCGTCAGTAGCGCCATCAGGTTACCGTAGACCCGTCCGGTTTTGCCCCGCACCAGTTCAGGCACGTCAGGATTTTTCTTCTGAGGCATGATGGAGGAGCCGGTGCAGAAACCGTCAGACAGCTCCACAAAACGAAAGGCGCTGGTGGACCAGAGGATCAGTTCTTCGGAAAAGCGGGACAGGTGCATCATCAAAATCGAAGACGCAGCCAGGAATTCGATGGCAAAGTCGCGATCAGAAACTGAATCGAGCGAATTGCGGGTCACGGACGGGAAATCCAGCTGTTCGGCAACATACTCACGGTCGATCAGAAAGGTGGTGCCTGCCAGCGCACCGGCCCCCAACGGCATGACATTGACCCGCTTGAAGCAGTCTTCCATGCGCGCCTTGTCACGCTTGAACATCTCGACGTAGGCCAGCAGATGGTGTGAAAACAGAATCGGCTGGGCAGACTGCAGGTGGGTGAAACCGGGCATGACCACATCCAGGTTGGCCGAGGCCTGCTCCAGCAGTGCGTCGATCAGCATATCCAGGTAGGCGGTGATCTCCACGATCTCATCCCGCAGATAGAGCCGGATATCCAGTGCCACCTGATCATTGCGGGAACGGCCGGTGTGCAGCCGTTTGCCGGCCTCACCGATCCGTTGCGACAAACGGGCCTCGATATTCATATGAATATCTTCCAGTCCGATCGAAAAATCGAACGTGCCGGCCTCAATCTGCTCCAGGATATCCTTCAGCCCCTGGACGATCGACTCCACATCCTGCTGCGGGATGATTCCCTGACGGCCCAACATCCGGGCATGGGCCATCGAACCACGTATATCCTGATGATAGAGGCGTTTATCGAACTCGATCGACGCGGTGAACTCTTCTACGAACTTGTCGGTGGGCTGAGTAAACCGCCCTCCCCAAAGTTTATCGTGGGACATGACCCTCTACTCCTTCTCTGAATGCTTGAGGTTCTTCAGCCAGCCAGTAACCTTCGGTCGGCTCTGCGGCGGGAATCTTTTCCCAGCCGCCGTCTGCACTGCGCGCCATGATACTGTGCACCTTGAGCGGCACCCGCGAGCTGCGCGGGTCAAGCTCATGGTGCAGCGGCAGGTTAAAATACAGTAATCGGGTGGCACTGCCAAACCTGAGTCGGCAGACCGGCGCATGGTCAAAGGTGTCCGTGCGGAATTCGCTGAACTGGACCTGTGCCAACCGGTGGCGTCGGTTGATCACCACCGCAGCGTGACCAAACCCCTGCGGCACGGTTGTGCCGTCAATCATGGTCTCGCCGGAGGTGTTGCCGAAGACCGTCACCGTTTCACGCACACCGGGCAGATCCTCCAGATACTCACCGTAAAATCCGCAGACCACATCACGGTAGGCAGAATGGTCAGGCTTGGGTGTACATTGGATCACAAACAGCGCGTCCAGCCCCTGGCGAGTGTTGAAGTAAAGCTGATTGGCGTGATCGATGATCTGCTTGATATTGGACTGGTACAGGTTGCGATACAGGTAATCAAGGCAGATGATCGCCATAAAGTTGAAGCAGGACGGCCGACTACGCAACAAGTAGAAATGGCGGCCACGGTACAGGTCGCGATGCTTGTCGATGAACTCCTCGCCATGAAACGGGTGGCTCTTGGCCTCCAGAAAGACCCGCAGCCTGCCGTCAGCCTCCTTGATCACAATGGCACACCAGTTTACCGGCATCGCCAGCACATCACCGGCGTCGATGTCACGCTCCACCAGCTCGATCGCCTCGGCATTGTCGTCACGAAACCGCTCAAGCAGGGTCCGATACTCTTCCAACGCCACATGTTCGAGGCCGATCATGGTGACGGTGTTGGGGCGAAAGGTCTGCTGCACCTGCTGCAGGAAGTCGTCAAAGCGGTTGACCGGCAGACAAGACTCAGGAAACAGCAAGAAGTGCAGCTTCTTGAGATTTCCCTCCCCCTGGGCCACCAGCTCCAGCACCGAGCGGACATCCCGCCACTGCTGCTCCTGCTCAACCGGCAGGCGCCCGCCACCGGTGTGTAGGTGGTTGGGAAGCTGCGCGATCAGACAGTGCAGGTGGTGCCCCAATGGGAACTGCAGGTTGACCTTTTTTTCAATGATCTCCGGCATGGTCAGCTCACGGTCCAACAGGACAGTTGAGATCAGGAAACACCTTGGTCAGGATGTGACGCGTGCCGTCCGGCATCGGGTAACGGGCCAGCTCATGACGCGGCACCCACTGTGCTTCGTCCACCTCATCCTGATTATGGTTCACAACCGTATGCATCGGCCAGCAGCGGTAAAACAGGATGATGTAGTGGCAGTTTTCCTCACCCGGGGTGACATGCTCAAAGACATCGATCAGATCGCCGACCTCAACCGCCAGACCGACCTCTTCATCCACCTCGCGCCTGAGTGCCACCGCAATCGGTTCGCCCAGGTCGATCTTACCGCCAGGCATGACCCACATCCCCTTAAAGGGGGGGATGCTCCTCCTGGTGAGGAGCACCCGTTCCTGGTCGTCAATGATCACCGCCACCACCGAGGTGACGATATGTTCCTTCCGGAACCGCTGCTGGGTCACACCCTACTTCTTGCCCTGCATCAGGGAGCGGATCCGCAGCCGCAGCGAGTTGATCTTGATGAACCCTTCGGCATCGGCCTGGTTGTAGACCTGATCCTTCTCAAAGGTGGCAAAATCCAGATTGAACAGCGAGTTGGTCTCGGATTTGCGACCCACGGTACGACAATGTCCCTTGTACAGCTTGATCCGGGCCACCCCGTTGACGGTCTTCTGGGAATCGTCGATCAGGGTCTGCAGCATCTCCCGTTCCGGCGAGAACCAGTAGCCGGCATAGACCAGACGGGCGTATTCGGGGATCAGTGAATCGCGAATCCGCATCACCTCACGGTCCATGGTGATCTGCTCCACCGCCATGTGAGCCTCGCGCAGAATGGTGCCACCAGGGGTCTCATACACGCCGCGGGACTTCATGCCCACCGAACGGTTCTCCAGCAGGTCCACCCGGCCGATACCATGTTCGCCGCCGATGAAATTCAGGTGGGCCAGCAGCTGGGCCGGCGACATCTTGACGCCGTCAACGGCAACGGCATTGCCGTTCCTGAACTCGATCTCCACGTACTGCGGCTTGTTGGGGGCCTTTTCCGGCTTCTTGGTCAGCACGTACATCTCTTCCGGCGCCTCTGCCCAGGTATCCTCCAGGATGCCGCCTTCAAACGAAATATGCAGCAGGTTACGGTCTGAGGACCAGGGGCGCTTCTTGGTGATCGGAATCGGGATGTCGTTCTTCTTGGCGTAGGCAATCAGGGCCTTGCGGCTGTTGAGCTTCCACTCCCGCCAGGGGGCGATCACCTTGATGGCAGGGTCGAAATGGTAGTAGGCCAGCTCAAAGCGGACCTGGTCGTTGCCCTTACCGGTGGCGCCGTGGGAAACGGCGTCACAGCCCTCAAGCTTTGCAATCTCCATCTGGCGCTTGGCGATCAGCGGCCGGGCGATGGAAGTACCCAGCAGGTAGTGCCCCTCATAGATAGCATTGGCCCGGAACATCGGGTAGACAAAGTCTTTGACAAACTCTTCCTTCAAGTCATCGATATAGACCGTGCTGGCACCGGTTTTGAGGGCCTTCTCACGGACCGGATCCAATTCGTCCCCTTGCCCCAAGTCGGCGGAGAAGGTGACGATCTCGGCGCCGTACTCGTTCTTGAGCCACTTAAGGATAATCGAGGTATCCAGGCCGCCGGAGTAGGCCAGCACAATTTTTTTTGCATCGAGCTTCGGTTTTGCCATGGTGTGTCTCCTTAAAAATTCCTGTCGTTATCCGGTTTCAGTTCAAGGATGATCTCAAGGCGGCGAGGAATTCGGCGACGAGGCGTACACGAAGTACGTTGAGGAGCCGAAGACAAGCCAACGAAGAGAGCACCTTGAAATGGAAGCGGAGTTACATCAGCGTGGCCATGATGGCCTTTTGTATATGCAGTCTGTTTTCCGCCTCGTCCCAGACAACAGAACGGGGACCTTCGATCACGCTGTCACTGATCTCCTCGCCACGGTGGGCAGGCAGACAGTGCAGCACAACACTCTCAGGGTGGGCCAACGCCATCAGCCGGTCATCCACGCAGTACCCCTGAAAGGCGAGTTCACGCTGTTTCTGCTCAGCCTCCTGGCCCATGCTGGCCCAAACATCGGTATTGATGACATGGGCACCCCGTACCGCCTCGTGCGGGTCTTCTGTGATGGTAATGCTGCCGGTGCCTTGGGCCTGGGCCCATTGCAGCACCTCTTGGTCTGGCTGATAGCCCTGGGGGCAGGCCAGTGCCAGATCGAAGCCCAGGATGGCGGCCGCCTCGATCCAGGTGTTGGCCATGTTGTTGCCGTCACCGACCCAGGCAAACCTCAGCCCCTGATAGCCGCCCTTGTGCTCGATCACGGTCTGCAGATCGGACAGGATCTGGCAGGGGTGGTAGAGGTCGGTCAGGCCGTTGATCACCGGTACGCTGGAGTAGCGGGCGAACTCATCCACGATCTCCTGGCCGAAGGTACGGATCATCACCCCGTCGCAGTAGCGGGACATCACCCGGGCGCTGTCCTTAATCGGTTCGCCCCGCCCCATCTGGGAGTTGGCCGACGAGATGAACAGGCCATGCCCGCCCAGCTGGAACATCCCCACTTCAAATGAGATACGGGTGCGGGTAGAGGCCTTCTCGAAGATCATCGCCAGGGTCTTGCCCTTCAGCAGCTGATGCTCGATGCCGTTTTGTTGCTTCTGCTTCAGCTCTGCCGCCAACATCAGCAGGCCGTCCAACTCCTGTTTCGTGTAATCCCGCAGTCGCAGGAAGTGCCGGGTCATGCCTCAATCTCCTTGAATATGCCATCCAGAATCTCGATCATCCGGTTAACCTCCTGCTTGGTTACGATCAACGCAGGCACAAAGCGCAGCACCGTATCGTGGGTCACATTCAGCAGCAGGCCCTGTTGATGGCCCTTTTTGACGATATCAGCGCCGGTAATGCTGAGCGACATACCGATCATCAGGCCGATGCCGCGCACCTCCCTGACAAAGGGGTACCGCGCCCCCAGGGTCTCCAGCTCACCATGCAGATACTCACCCATCTCTTCGGCCCGGTTCAGAAGCCCCTCTTCCAGAATGGCACGTACCGTCGCTATCGCTGCGGCCGTCACCAGCGGATTACCGCCAAAGGTGGAGCCGTGGGTGCCGGGGGAGAAGGAAGCGGCCACCTGATCTGTCGCCAGCATGGTGCCGATCGGTGCGCCGCCAGCCAGGGCCTTGGCCAGGGTCATGATGTCCGGCGTGATGCCGAAATGTTCATGGGCGAACAGTTTGCCGGTGCGGCCCATCCCCACCTGCACCTCGTCCAGGATCAAGAGCAGCCGGTGGCGATCACACAGCTCGCGCACCCCTTGCATATACTCGACCGTCGGGATGTTGATGCCGCCCTCGCCCTGGATCGGCTCCAGCATGACGGCACAGGTCAGCGGTGTAATGGCGGCCTCCAGGGCAGCCAGGTCATTGAACGGCACATGGGCAAAGCCGTGCAAAAGCGGATCAAAGAAGCGCTGCACCTTCTCCTGGCCGGTGGCCGAGACGGTGGCCATGGTGCGGCCATGGAACGAATCAGCCGCAGTGATGATCCCGTAGCGTTCAGGGTTGTCGAAGGTCTCACGACTGTATTTGCGGGCCAGTTTGATGGCCGCCTCATTGGCCTCGGCCCCGCTGTTGCAGAAGAAGGCCTTGTCGGCAAAGCAGTGGTTACAGAGCAGCTCGGCCAACTCAATCTGCTGGGGGATCTGGTAGTAGTTGGAGCAGTGGATCAGGCTGGCGGCCTGTTCCTGCAACGCCTTGACCACCTTGGGGTGGCAGTGTCCCAGGTTGTTGACCGCCACTCCGGCCAGAAAATCCAGGTATTCCTTGCCATCGGCATCCCACAGCCGGCAGCCTTCGCCCCGTACCGGTGCAATCGGGTAGCGGCCATAGGTCTTCATGATGTAGCTGTCTGATTTTTCAACCCATTGTTGGTTGGTCACGCGGTTATCTCCGTACCGATGCCGACGTCGGTAAATATCTCCAGCAAAATGGAATGTTCCATCCGTCCATCAATGATGTGGGCTTTCTTGATGCCATCGTTCAGCGCCTCAGCACAGCAGACCACCTTGGGGATCATGCCGCCGGTGATCGATTCATCGTCTATCAGGCGATGCATCTGGGCCACGCTGATCTTCTGGATCAGCTTTTTGTCCTTGTCCAGCACACCGGGGGTGTCAGTCAGCAGGATCAGTTTTTCGGCATTCAGGGCAGCCGCCACCCTGCCAGCCACCACATCGGCGTTAATGTTGTAGCTCTCACCTTCCGGGCCCACGCCGACCGGAGCGATCACCGGCAGATAACCGCCCTGCTCAAGTACGCGGATCAGATCGGTGTTAACCTTGATCACATCGCCCACATAGCCGATATCCACCTGTTCAACGGTGCCGTTGTCTGCCGGCACCTCCTGCAGCAGTTTTTTGGCCAGCAGCAGGCTGCCGTCCTTGCCACACAGTCCCACCGCCTTGCCGCCATGCTGGTTCAGATAGCCGACCACCTCTTTGTTGACCTGGCCCACCAGCACCATCTCAACCACGCCCATGGTCTCACTGTCAGTCACCCGCATACCGCGCACAAACTCGGAGACGATCCCGTACCGTTTGAGGGTCTGATTGATCTGGGGGCCGCCACCATGCACGATCACGGCGTTGATCCCCAACGACTTAAGCATGATCACGTCCAGGGCAAAGGACTCTTTCAGGCGCTCGTCCGACATGGCGTGGCCGCCGTACTTGATCACAAAGGTCTTGCCGGCGAAACGCCTGATGTAGGGCAAGGCCTCCATCAGTGTGTTGGCTTTATCGATCAGCTGTTTCACGATTGGTTCACTCCTCTTCCGTCTTGAGACTGATGGTGACGGTTGTGCCTTGCCCCTGTTCACTGCTGATACTGATGCTGCCACCGTATTGCCGGATGATCTCGCGGGCACAGAACAGGCCCAGCCCGAAGCCAGGCACTTGGCCGGTGGCGTCAGGGTCCACCTGATAGAACCGTTCGAACACCTTGGGCATCTCTTCCGGCGGAATGCCGCAACCGGTATCCTGCACCACGATCTCGGCATGGTCCGGTCGCCGCAGCAGCGTAATCGTTACGGTGCCGTTCCTCTCAGCAAACTTGAAGGCATTGTCGATCACCTGCTGCAATGCGAACAGCAGGCGTTCACGGTCGCAGGCAACCCGTGATGCCGCCGACAAATCAATACTCAATTTCACATCAGACCTGCCGGCACTCCACTGAACCGCCTCGGCGGCAGCTCGCACCAATTCAGCCAGATCGCAGCTGCTCAGTGCAACAGGTGTGGTTGGCAGCATGACCTGATTAAAGCGCAACAGACTCGCCACGAGCCGCGACAAGAACTGCAGGTCTTCGCGCATGGAACGCAGCCGCTCATGACACTCCGCCTCAGGACTGAACTGCGCGGCATAACGTTGCAACTCCTCAAGGGCTAGCGATAATGAGGTAATCGGCGTCTTCAGCTTATGAGAAATCAGTGCGAGAAACGAGCCTTTCAGGCTATCCAGACGTTTGAGCGTGGCGATCTCATCTTTCAGCGCCTTTTTGCCCAACGCCTTCTGCACCGTTGTCCGCAGCTGAAGAATCTGCAGCGGCTTGTTAATGAAATCGTCCGCATCCTCCTTGAGCGCGCTGAGAATGACCTCTTTATCGCCGAAGCCGGTCATGACGATCACCAGCGCCCCAGGGTCCAGCTGCTTGAGCTGCCTCAGCAACTCAAGACCACTGCCGCCGGGCATCATCACATCGGTCAGCACCAGGTCGATCCGCTCTGACTGGTAGAGATCTAGTGCCTCACGCATCGAACCTGCCTGCAGGACACGGTACTCCTTGAGGGCGTGACCGCACAGATCACGGATGACCTGTTCGTCATCCACCACCAGCACGGTAAGCTGTTGCTCTGCTGCTGCCACGGGACCGTTCGCTTTCTAGGACAACAGGCCTGCTACGGCCGCCAGTGCCTCGCTCAGTTTTTCCGGCTGGGGCCCGCCTGCCTGGGCCAGTTCCGGCTTGCCGCCACCGCGCCCACCAACCACCGGCGCCAGCTTGGCCACCAGCTCGCCGGCCTTGATCCGGTCGGTCAGGTCGCTGGTCACCGCCACCAACAGATTGGCCTTGCCGTCCAGCTCGGCCCCCAGTACCAGCACGCCTGAGCCCAACTTGTCCCGCAGCTGATCGGCCAGGTCACGGAGCGCCTTAATGTCGGCCACCTGCACCTTGGTTGCCAGCAGCTTGACGCCGGCCACCTCCTGCAGCTGGGACAGCAGATCCCCTGACTGGGCGGCGTTCAGCTTGCCCTGCAACGCGTCAAGCTCCCGCTGTAGTTCACGCTGACGCTCCACCAGCTTTTCAACCCGCTCGATCAGCTTGCTGCTGTCGGCCTTGAGCAGGTCGGCCACCGAGCGGCGCTCATCCTCCAGACGACGGACGAACTGCAGGGCGTTGAAACCGGTGGCCCCTTCGATCCGCCGCACACCGGCAGCGATACCGCCCTCGGAAAGGATCTTGAACAGACCGATATCGCCGGCGGCCCGCACATGGGTGCCGCCGCACAGCTCGGCACTGATCTCGCCCACCCGTACCACCCGCACCGTATCGCCGTATTTCTCGTCAAACAGGGCGGTTGCACCGCTGTCCACTGCCTCCTGCATCGCCATTTCACGCACGTTCAGCTCAGCGTTGTCCATAATCCAGCCATTGACCAGATTCTCGATCTGTTGCAGTTCCTCAGCGGTCACGGCGGTGAAGTGGGTAAAGTCAAAGCGTAGACGCTCCGGCTCCACCAGCGAACCGGCCTGCTTGACATGCTCCCCCAGCACCTGACGTAGGGCGGCCTGCAGCAGGTGGGTGGCGGTATGGTTGCGGGCCGTGGCACGGCGTTCATCCACCGCCACCGTCAGATTGATCGCATCGCCGACCTTGATGGCCCCTTCCTTAACCTGGCAGTGATGCACCACCAGATCGGTGAAGGGACGTGATGTGGCAACCACGTCAAGGTGCGCACTGCCGGAGGAGATACTGCCGGTATCGCCCGCCTGGCCGCCGGACTCACCGTAGAAGGGGGTGGTCTCGCAGGTCAGATCTACCCGGTCGCCGGCGGCGGCCGATTGCACCTCGACGCCATCCCGTAGCAGGGCCGTGACCGGCGCAAAGGCGGTCAGTGCGCCATAACCAACAAAGCTGGACCGCAGGCCACGGTTGTGCAGCTCCTTATAGACATCGGCAATACCGGCCACGCCGGAGCCTTTCCAGTTCTCACGCCCCAGTTCCCGCTGGCGGGCCATGCAGGCCTCGAAACCGGGTTCATCCACGCCGAATCCTTCAGCCCGCACGATATCTTCGGTCAGATCAACGGGAAACCCGAAGGTGTCGTACAACTTGAAGAGGGTCTCGCCGGGGATTACCGACTGGCCTTGTGCCCTCAGGCTGGCCACCTCTTCGTTCAGGATTGCCAGGCCACGGTCGAGGGTCTCGTTAAAGCGCTCTTCCTCGGCCAGGATCACCTTGCGGATATAGGTCTCACGCTCGGCCAGCTCCGGATAGGCCTCGCCCATCATCTCCCGCACCGCATCCACCATCCGGCACAGGAGCGGCTCAGCAACGCCGAGCATCTTGGCATGGCGGGCGGCCCGACGCATGATCCGACGCAACACGTAGCCGCGGCCCTCGTTGCTGGGCAGGGCGCCATCACAAATCAGGAAGGTCACGGCTCGGCAATGGTCGGCAATGACCCGCATCGAGACGCTGTCCTTTTCGTTGGCACCGTATTTTTTGCCACTGTGGCGTTCGATATGACGGATGATCCCTTGCAGCAGGTCGGTGTCGTAGTTAGAACGGACCCCCTGCATGACGGTGGTGATCCGCTCCAGCCCCATGCCGGTGTCCACGGCCGGTTTGGGCAGCGGGTGCAGCACACCGTCGGCAGTGCGGTTAAACTGCATGAAGACGTTATTCCATATCTCCATGTAACGGTCGCAGTCGCACCCCACAGCACAGTCCGGCGAGCCGCAGCCCACCTCGGGGCCGTTGTCCCAGAAGATCTCGGTGCAGGGGCCGCAGGGGCCGGTATCACCCATGGACCAGAAGTTGTCCTTCTCGCCAAAACGGTAAATCCGCTCGCGGGGCACCCCTTCCTGCTGATGCCAGATGTCGGCCGCCTCGTCGTCGTCGGTAAAGACCGTGACGTACAACCGCCCCTTGTCCAGCTGCAGGTCCTTGGTCAGGAACTCCCAGGCAAAGGCGATGGCCTCTTTTTTGAAGTAGTCGCCAAAGGAAAAGTTACCCAGCATCTCGAAAAAGGTGTGGTGACGGGCAGTACGGCCCACATTTTCCAGATCGTTGTGCTTGCCGCCGGCCCGTACGCACTTCTGCGACGAGGCGGCCCGGTAGTAACCCCGGTCCTCCATGCCCAGAAAGCAGTCCTTGAACTGGTTCATGCCGGCGTTGGTAAACATCAGGGTCGGGTCGTTGTGGGGGATCAGCCCCGAGCTGGGCACCACGGTGTGACCCCGCTCTTCGAAGTACTTCAGAAAACGCGCGCGAATCTCTGTTCCGGTCATCTGCTACATCCCTCTCCTATAAAAAATCGAGTTATCTATTTCAATCAACCTGTTGGCGGCGGTCCAGCAGTTGCCGGATCACCCCAGCGCCAAAACCGCGCCGTTGCAGAAAGCCGATCACCCGGCGACGGTCGCGGTCATCGCTGGCACCAGGATCAAAGCCGGCATAACGCCGGCTGATCAGTTGACGGGCCAGAGCGAGCTCTTCGCCGTCTTCTTGCGGGTCGGCCAGCAGTTCGGCAGCAACTTCAGCAGGCACGCCCCGTCGTTTCAGCTCTTGTCGCAAGCGGTAACCGACATACCGTCCGCTGGCACGGCACTGGGCAATCAGACGTTCCCCGTAACGATGGTCATCCAGAAAACGCTCCCCCACCAGCCGGGTCACGGCCTCTGCCACCTGCTCCGGCCCGTGGCCCCGTTGTTCCAGCTTACGAGCCAGGGAGGCAACGGTGTAGTCACGACCGGCCAGCAGCCGCAAGGCCGCCAGGTAGGCCTGGTCAGCGGGTTCGCTAACGCTCAACCTCAATCTTGTCTTCCTTCAGCACCGCATCCACCTGCTCTTCCTTATGCTCGAAGTTATCCCAGGTGGCATCGGAGGTAGACGAGATGCCGGACACCTTGAGGGCGAAGTCGTCCGGGTTGGAGCTCTGGCGCAGCGCCTCTTCATAGGTGATCAGCTTGGAGGTAAACAGCTTCATCAACGACTGGTCAAAGGTCTGCATACCATAGGAGACAAAGCCCTGGGAGATGGCGTCGTGCAGCTGCTTGGTCTTGTCCTTATCGTCAATGCACTCCCTGACCCGGGCGGTACCCAGCAGCACCTCCACCGCCGGTACCCGTCCTTTGCCGTCGGCCCGGGGCACCAATCGCTGGGAGATGATCCCCTTGACAATACCAGCCAGCTGGATCCGCACCTGACGCTGGTGGTAGGGCGGGAAGACACCGATGATCCGGTTGATGGTCTCCTGGGCATCCATGGTGTGCAGGGTCGACATCACCAGGTGACCGGTCTCGGCGGCGGTCATGGCGGTTTCCACCGTTTCGTAGTCCCGCATCTCGCCCACCAGGATCACGTCCGGGTCCTGCCGCAGGGCCCCTTTCAGTGCACTGGCAAAGGTGGGGGTATCAGTGCCTACCTCACGTTGGCTGATGATGCTCTTGTTGTCGCGATGCAGGAACTCTACCGGGTCCTCGATGGTAATGATGTTGCAGGTCCGGTTAGTGTTGATCTGATCGATCATGGCCGCCAGGGTGGAGGACTTGCCGGAACCGGTGGTGCCGGTCACCAGGATCAGCCCCCGTTCCTCCATGCAGAGCTTCTTCAGCACCGGCGGCAGGTTCAGCTCCTCCATGGTCGGTATCTTGACCGAGATGGAACGGAAGACCATGGCGATGGTGCCGCGCTGTTTGTAGGCCGCCACCCGGAAACGTCCCAGACCCGGCACAGCGTAGGCCAGATCCACCTCTGAGTTTTCCTCAAATATTCTGCGCTGACGGTCATTCATCATCGAGGTGGCCATGCCGTTGACCACATCCGGCCCCAGTCGCTGGGCGTTGGGAATCTGGTGCAGCTTGCCGTCGATGCGGACGATCGGCGGCAGACCGGTCTTGATATGGACGTCGGAGCCGCGCGCCTTGACCGCAATGGTAAGAATTTCGTTCAGATCCATGGAGCTACCTCCCGTGTTGTCGGGTTGTTAGTCCTCTGCCTTGGCTGCCGGTTTGATCAGCTCCATCAGCTTGCCTTCAATCTCGGCCAGCATGGACGGGTTCTCCTTCAGGAACTGGCGCGAATTTTCCCGGCCCTGACCGATACGCTCCTTGTTGTAGGAGAACCAGGCACCGCTCTTGTCGATAATGTTGCGATCCACCGCCAAATCCAGTACATCGCCGGTGCGAGAGATCCCTTCACCATAGAGGATATCGAACTCGGCCTCTTTAAAGGGCGGCGCCACCTTGTTCTTGACCACCTTGACCCGGGTGCGGGAACCGATCACCTGGTCACCCTGCTTGAGGGTGGCAATCTTACGGATATCCAAGCGCACCGAGGCGTAGAACTTGAGCGCGTTACCGCCGGTGGTGGTCTCGGGGTTGCCGAACATCACACCGATCTTCATCCGGATCTGGTTGATAAAGATCACGCAGCAGTTTGACTTGGAGATGATACCGGTCAGCTTGCGCAGGGCCTGTGACATCAGGCGGGCCTGCAGGCCCACATGGGCATCACCCATCTCGCCCTCGATCTCGGCCTTGGGTACCAGGGCCGCCACCGAGTCAACCACCAGCACGTCGATGGCACCGCTGCGCACCAGAGTTTCAGCAATCTCCAGGGCCTGCTCGCCGGTATCCGGCTGGGAAACCAGCAGGTCGTCGGTCTTGACTCCCAGTTTACGGGCGTAATTAATGTCCAAGGCGTGCTCGGCATCCACGAAGGCGGCGATGCCGCCACTCTTCTGGGCCTCGGCCACGATATGCAGCGCCAGGGTGGTCTTGCCGGAGGATTCCGGACCGTACACCTCGATCACCCTTCCGCGCGGTACGCCACCCACCCCCAGGGCCAGGTCCAGCGAGATGGCACCGGTGGAGATCGCCTCCACGCCGGGCAGCACCTCGTCATTGCCGAGCCGCATGATGGCCCCCTTGCCGAACTGCTTCTCGATCTGGGAAAGGGCGAGCTCGATGGCCTTGTTTTTATCGCTCACGGCGTGTACCTCCTTGGTACGAAAAGGGATGAAAGAGAGTTGTGAAACGTATCATAGAGAATCGGGCAGCGGCAAGCTAATTTGCGGGCAAATCAGCTTCTTTTCAGCCCCTCAAGTTGTTCTTTTAGCATGATAATGGCCTGATCAACCGCTTGTTGACGTACTTGACTACGATCGCCACCAAACCAGAACCGCTCCACCTGGCAGCTGTGCTGATCCGCCACTGCCATAAACACGGTGCCGACCGGTTTTTCATCCGTTCCGCCGCCGGGGCCGGCAATACCGGTAACCGACAGGGCCAGATCGCTGCCCATCAGTGTCCGCACCCCTTGCGCCATGGCCCGCGCCACCGGTTCACTGACCGCCCCATGTTCGATCAGCAGCGCCTTCGGCACCTGCACGGTATCCTCTTTAACCTGATTGCTGTAGGCCACCACGCCACCGTTAAAATAGGCCGAACTGCCCGGCATAGCCGTAATCCGGGCGGCAATCAGACCGCCGGTACAGGATTCCGCCAGGGCCAACGTCTGCCCTGTGGCCTGCAACAAACCGGCCAGTTCCTGATCAATGCCCATGGCCCTGTTCCTCCTGCAGGCGCCGCTGTACCTCGCGCAAGGGCACTTCCTGTTCTCGCGCAATCCGGCAACAGTCGTCATATTCAGGCTTGCAGCCCGCCATGCCGATCTTGAAACGCACCGGCCCATAACAGCTCATGCGCTGTTCCACCTGCCGCGGCTGGACGGTTCGCTGCAGCAGGTGGTGACGGACCCCCAGCGTACCGGTCTCGGCCATGACCAGTCGGGCCAAAGAACCGTAGTGTTCCTGACGGCACAGAAAAGACAGTTGCACGCCCGGTCGCTGCTTCTTCATCTGGATCGGCGTGTGCCAGGCATCCAGCGCCCCCTGTTCCAGCAGGCGCTGCAGGGTATAGCCCAACACCTCGCCGGTGACATCGTCCAGATTGCAGACCGCCTCAACAATGGTCTCTTCAGCACCGGCCAACGGCACTCCCAGCATGACGCGCAGCACGTTGGGACAGTCCTCAAAATCCTTCGTGCCGGCACCGTGACCGATCCGTTCGACGATCATGTCCGGCATGACGCGCAGCGGCTGGGCCAATGCCGCCAGTACCGCAGCGCCGGTGGGGGTTACCCGCTCACCGTTGCCACACTGGCCATGCACCGCCAGCCCCTTTAAAAGCTCGGCCGTGGCCGGCGCCGGCACCGGTAGCCGTCCATGGGCGGTCTCGACAAAACCTCCACCCAACGGCACTGCCGAGGTGTAGACCTGCTCAACGCCAAGCCAGTCCAGCCCAATGGCCACACCCACGATATCAACGATGCTGTCCGCTGCCCCCACTTCGTGAAAAGTCACCTCATCCACCGCCACCTGATGGGCCAGCGCCTCGGCCTCGGCCAGCCGCAAAAAGATCCGCTGCGACAACTCCTTGACACGTGCCGTTATCCCGCTCGTGGCAATCATCTCACGGATTGTGGCATAGCGACGATGGTGGTGGTGATGCCCGTTATGGTCATGGTGATGGTGTTCATCAGCCGGCAGCTGCACCATAAACTGACGCGCCGCCATCCCCTGGCGCATCACCGGCTGTTCAGCGAGCTCATAGCTCCCCTTGGGCAATCCCAGTTTGGCCAGTTCCTGCTGCAAATACTCGAAGGGCAGCCCCAGATCAAGCAGGGCCGCCACGGCCATGTCGCCGGCGATGCCGGCGGTTGCGTCGAAATAGATTGTTATCATCCTACACCCGGTTCATCAGGCTGGCAGCACAGGCGGCGCCGAAGCCATTATCGATATTGACCACTGTCACCCCGCTGGCGCAGGAATTCAGCATCCCCAACAGGGCGGCGATACCGCCGAAGGATGCGCCATAGCCCACCGAGGTCGGCACCGCGATCACCGGTCGGTCCACCAGCCCCCCCACCACCGACGGCAAGGCACCCTCCATGCCGGCCACCACAATCAGGACCGTTGCAGAACGGATCAGCTCCACCCGTGCCAGCAGACGGTGGATACCGGCCACCCCGACATCAAAGAGCTGCTCGACCTGGTTGCCAAGAAAACGGGCCGTTATCACCGCCTCGCTGGCCACCGGGATGTCGGAGGTGCCGGCCGAGATCACCAGGATCGTACCCTTCCCCTGCGGTTTGCTGGGCGCGGTTTCAACGGTCAGGCAACGCGCCTCGCAGTGATACTGCGCTGCCGGAAAGGTGCGCAGCAACTCATGGGCCTTCTCGGACTCAAGCCGCGTAACCAGCAGGTTGCTGCCCCGTTCAGCCATGGCCTGCATGATGGTACTGATCTGTCCGACGGTCTTGCCCTGGCCAAAGATCACCTCCGGTTGCCCCTGGCGCAGCCCCCGATGATGATCAACCTGGGCGAAGCCGATATCTTCGTAGGGCAGATGCCGCAACCGCTCCAGTCCTTCGTCGCTGTTCATGCTGCCGCTGGCGATCTGCTCCAGTATTGCGCGAATCTGTGACTCCTGCACACTGCCTCCTGATGGCCGATGCCTTGGTCGCTTTATACCACGCGCTCGCCAAATAGCCAGACCCCTGTTGAGCAGACAGGTTTATCCGCACGAAAACAACATGTTACCAGACCAAAGCTGTGGACTTCCCCAACTGATTCTGCTACATCTGGCTGGTATTCTGAGACACCGAAAGGAAGCTATTCGTATGGGCAAGACCACTGCTGAGAAGATCTTCGCCGCCCACTTGGTGGACGAACCGTTCAGCGGCACTAAGGTGCTGCGTCTGGATGTCGTGCTGTGCCACGAAATCACCACTCCGATCGCCATCGACGACCTGATCGTGCGCGGCAAGGACCGTGTCTTTGACGCCACCAAGATCAAGGCCGTCATCGACCACGTCACCCCTTCCAAGGACTCCAAGACCGCCACTCAGGCCAAGATTCTGCGGGATTGGGCCCGTCGTCAGGGAATCAAGGACTTCTTCGATGTCGGCGCCAACGGCGTCTGTCATGCCCTGTTTCCCGAAAAAGGCTTCATCCGCCCCGGCAACACCGTAATCATGGGCGACTCCCACACCTGCACCCACGGTGCCTTCGGTGCCTTTGCCGCTGGCGTCGGCACCACCGACCTGGAGGTTGGCATTTTGAAGGGTGTCTGCGCCTTCCGCGAGCCCAGAACCATTCGGGTCAACGTCAACGGCGCTCTGCCGAAGGGGGTCTATGCCAAGGATGTGGTGCTGACCCTGATCGGTCAAATCGGCGTTAACGGTGCCACCGACCGGGTACTGGAATTCCGCGGCTCCACCATCGACGCCATGACCATGGAGTCCCGCATGACGCTGTGCAACATGGCCATTGAGGCCGGCGGCACCTCTGGCATCTGCATGCCGGACATGACCACTGTCGAGTACCTCTGGCCGTTCATCCAGGGCGAGTTCACCTCCAAAGAGGCTGCTCTGGCTGACTATCAACAGTGGTGCTCCGACGCCGACGCTAGCTACGAGCAGACCATCGAGATCGACGCCGCCAGCCTGGTGCCGGTGGCCACTTACAACTACAAGCCGGACCAGGTCAAGCCGGTCACCGAGTTCACCGACAACAAGGTCGACCAGATCTACCTCGGCTCCTGCACCAACGGTCGCCTTGAGGATCTGCGGATCGCTGCCCAGATGCTGAAAGGCCGCAAGCTGGCCGAAAACGTGCGTGGCATCCTCTCGCCGGCCACCCCCAAGATCTACCGTGAGGCCATGAAGGAAGGACTGATCGACATCTTCCTGGATGCCGGTTTCTGCGTTACCAACTCCACCTGCGGCGCCTGCTTGGGGATGAGCAACGGCGTGCTGGCAGATGGCGAGGTCTGCGCCTCCACCACCAACCGCAACTTCAACGGGCGTATGGGCAAGGGCGGCATGGTGCATCTGATGTCGCCGGCCACTGCTGCGGCAACTGCCATTGAAGGTAAGATCGCTGACCCCAGAAAATACCTCTAACACTCGATCGCATACAAGGAGCACGTCATGAAAACCTTTGGCGGGCCGGTCCTGTTTCTGGATCGTGCCGACATCAATACTGACGAGATCATCCCGGCCAAGTACCTGACCGAGATCACCAAACAGGACCTGAAACCGTACATACTGGAGGACCTGAAGCTGGAGGGCTTCGACCCCAAAGGCCCCAAGACAAAAAATGCGCGCGTGGTGGTCTCCCGCGCCAACTTCGGCTGCGGCTCATCCCGCGAACATGCCCCCTGGGTCTTCGAAGTCAACGACATCACCGCCGTGGTGGCTGAGTCCTTCGCCCGCATCTTCCGCCAGAACATGTTCAACTGCGGCATGGCCGCCATCGAGCTGCCCAAGGCCGACCTGGACCTGATCTTCTCCCATGCAGGCGACGCCGATGCCAGCATGACCATCGACATCGAGGCCCAGACCCTGACCATGTCCGGTGGCGGCCAACAGAAGACCTTCAGCTTTGAGCTGTCTCCCTTTGATAAGGCGCTGGTGATGGCCGGCGGCTGGGTGGATTACGCTGACACCAAGTACTGACGTATACGGCTGTCACGCAGGTAGCCACTTGATTTTTTACTACGCACCATAGATACTGCTGACACTGAATTTGCGTGAGGAGGTCACATGTTTGGATTTGGCATGCCGGAACTTATCGTAATCTTGGTGATTGTATTGGTGGTATTTGGCGCAGGACGCCTGCCCGAGATCGGCGCCGCCTTTGGCAAGAGCATCAAGAACTTCAAGAATGCCTCAGAGGGTAAGGACGAGATCGAGATCAAGCCCAAGAAGGAAGACGACAAACAGGCCTGACACAGACGTTGTGTACAAGGACTATTCAGACAGCCGGCACCCCTGCCGGCTGTCTCTTTTTTTCAGCTCGGCATCAATCAGGTTGAGCACCTCAAGCTTGCGTCGCGACCAGTCAGGTGCCAGCAGCTCGCTGCGACCGTCGCCCATCAGCCGATGAATCACAATCCTTGGGTCGAGCAGCTCAAGTGCGTCACAGACCAGTTGCACATACTCTTCGCGCTCCAATAAACGCAACGCCCCCCGTTGATAGTCATCAACCAGCCGACTACCCTTCAAGACATGCAGATGGTGCAGCTTGACGCCATCCACCCCCAACCGGTTCAGTTCCCGCACCGATGCCAGCATCTGCTCCCGTGTCTCACCGGGCAGCCCCAGGATCAGATGCACACAGACCCGCAGTCCTCGGGCCTGGCAACGTTGAACCGCCTCAACCAGGCAGGCATGGTCATGACCTCGGTTAATCGCGGCCAGTGTCCCGTCATGCATGGTCTGCATGCCCAGCTCCAGCCACAGATAGGTTTTGGCGTGCAGCTCGGTCAACAGGTCCAGTACCGGTTCGGGCAGACAATCCGGCCTGGTGCCGATGATCATCCCCACCAGTTCCGGATCGGCCAGGGCGGTCTGATACAGGTTACGCAGCGCCCCCACCGAGGCGTAGGTGTTGCTGTAGGCCTGGAAGTACCCAATGAACTGATCGGCCTTGAATTTACGGCGCAGATATTCCTTGCTGCGCTGCAACTGTTCCGCCAGCGGCAGTTCAGTCTGCACCCCCACCGCTGCAGCGCCACGATCGCCACAAAAACTGCAGCCGCCGATCCCCAGGCTACCATCCCGGTTCGGACAGGTCAGCCCGGCATCCAGCGAAATGCGCTGTACACGGCAGCCAAAACGCTGGCGCAGTTCTGCGGTAAATGTCGTATAGCGTTTGGTTGTCATAGCAATAAAAAAGGGAGCGGCATGGCTGCCGCTCCCTGATACCTCACGTCTGGATTCAACCTTACTTGCGGGCTGCCTTACCGGCAACCTGCATCCGAATCAAGGCCCGCTCAAGCGCTGCTTCATACACCTTGAACTGCTTGTCTTCAGGATTCAATTTCTTCAAGGCATCTTCGGCCCGGCTCAGTGCTGCCTTGGCACGCTCAAGATCGATCTCGTCAGAGCGCTCGGCAGTTTCGACCAGCACAATGATCTTGTCTTCCTGTACCTCGAAGTAACCCCAGTTAAGGGCCATGCAGACAGCGACACCATCTGTTTTGTAGCAGAGCTCACCAATATTGAGCGAGGTCAGGAACGGTGCGTGACCGGGCAACACGGTAAATTCACCCAGCTTGCCGGTAGCAGTCACTTCATCTACCAGCTGATCAAGGACCTTGCTGTACGGTGTAACTATTTCAAGCTTCATCTTTTCAGCCATTGTATGGAGCTCCGTTAGGGCAGAGAGACTCTGACCTGCCAGGTAATGTTAGACAGCTGCCAGTTTAGCGGCTTTCTCGATAGCTTCTTCAATTGAGCCGACCATGTAGAAGGCCTGCTCAGGAAGGCTGTCATGCTTGCCGGCAACGATTTCCTGGAAACCCTTGATGGTGTCTTTCAGCTCAACGTACTTGCCAGGAGAACCGGTGAAGGCCTCGGCCACGTGGAACGGCTGGGACAGGAAGCGCTGAATCTTGCGGGCACGGGCAACCACCAGCTTGTCCTCTTCGGACAGTTCGTCCATACCGAGGATGGCGATGATGTCCTGCAGATCCTTGTACTTCTGCAGCACGTACTGGACGGAGCGGGCCACGGCGTAGTGCTCTTCGCCGATCACCTGGGGATCGAGGATCCGCGAGGTGGAGTCCAGCGGGTCCACTGCCGGGTAGATACCCAACTCGGCGATCTGACGGGAAAGCACGGTGGTGGCATCCAGGTGGGCAAAGGCGGTGGCCGGAGCCGGGTCAGTCAAGTCGTCAGCAGGTACGTAGATGGCCTGCACCGAGGTGATGGAACCCTTCTTGGTGGAGGTGATCCGCTCCTGCAGCTCGCCCATTTCGGTGGCCAGGGTCGGTTGATAACCAACGGCGGAAGGAATCCGGCCCAACAGCGCCGAAACCTCGGAACCTGCCTGGGTGAAGCGGAAGATGTTGTCGATGAACAACAACACGTCCTGGTTTTCTTCGTCACGGAAGTACTCGGCTACGGAAAGTGCGGTCAAGGCAACCCGGGCACGGGCCCCAGGAGGCTCGTTCATCTGACCGTACACCAGAGCAGCCTTGTCAAGAACGCCGGACTCTTTCATCTCCATCCAGAGGTCGTTTCCTTCACGGGTCCGCTCGCCAACGCCGGCGAACACCGAGAAACCACCATGCTGCTTGGCGATGTTGTTGATCAGTTCCATGATCAGAACGGTCTTGCCGACGCCGGCGCCACCGAACAGACCGATTTTACCGCCCCGGGCATAGGGTGCCAGCAGGTCAACCACCTTGATGCCGGTGGTGAAGGCCTCAACCTTGGTGGACTGGTCCTCAAAGGCAGGGGCTTCGCGGTGAATGGCGTACTCTTTTTCGTTACCGATCGGGCCCATTTCATCCACCGGCTCGCCGATAACGTTCATGATCCGGCCCAAGGTCTTGCGGCCAACCGGAGCACAGATCTGCTTGCCGGTATCGATGACCTCCTGACCACGCTTCAGACCATCGGTAGAATCCATTGCGATCGTACGAACGGAGTTCTCACCCAGGTGTTGAGCAACCTCGAGCACCAGGTTGTTTTCCCGATCATCAATGGCCGGGTTTGTCACCCTGAGGGCGTGATAGATCTCCGGCAACTTACCGGGTTCGAATTCGACGTCAACAACTGCGCCGATAACCTGTGAAATTTTACCGATATTCTGACTCATGGAACCATGTCCTCCTGCGGCCGGTGGCCTCATATAGTGATTCGTTTAAACGGTTATCCCTTAATTGATTCAGCGCCGGAGATAATCTCCATCAACTCGGTGGTGATGGCAGCCTGCCGTGCCCGGTTGTACTGCAGGGTCAGCTTGCCGATCATCTCGGAAGCGTTCTTCGAGGCGCTGTCCATGGCGGTCATCCGAGCTCCGTGCTCACCTGCCACCGACTCGAGCATCGCCTTGAAGATCTGCACCTCAATATTTTTCGGCAGGATCTCAGCCAACAGATCACCCACCGACGGCTCATAGATATATTCAACACCAGCCTCTTCCACAGCAGCCTGATCGTCAGGGACAATCGGCAGCAGCTGCTGGAAGGTGATGTCCTGCGACATCACGGTGCGGAAGGCATTGTACAGCATGACGACTTGGTCATACTCACCGGCCAGGTAGCCTTCGACCACATCCTGGGCCAGCAATGCTGCTGCCTGGTAATTCGGCTTGGAGATGATGTTGGAAAAGTTTTTGTAAATCGTGTGACGATTTTTAAGGAACTCATAACCTTTGCGACCGACGGTCAGCACACTGATCTGCTCGAACGCGCCTTGCTGTTCCTTAAGGTAACGCTCACCAGCCTTGCACAGGTTGGAGTTAAAACCGCCACACAGTCCACGGTCGGAGGTAACGACAATCAAGAGAAGTTTTTTAGCATCACGCTTTTCAAGCAACGGATGCAGATCGCCCTCAAGATTGCCTGCCAGAGACTGGAGCACTTCACCCATCTTCTGGGCGTAGGGACGTGCTGCTACGACGTTTTCTTGCGCACGACGAAGCTTAGCAGCCGAGACCATCTTCATGGCCTTGGTGATCTGGCGCGTATTTTTTACGGATACGATCCGTTTTTTGATGCTTTTAAGGCTCGCCATGTCTTAAACCATCCTTGTTTAAGCGGTAAATTCCTTCTTGAACTGCTCCAGTGCGCTGACCAGCTTGGCCTTCAGGTCGTCGTCAATGGCCTGCTTGTCACGCAGCTCGCTCAGCACAGCAGCCTGACGGTTGTCAAAGAAGGCGTACAGTTCGGTTTCATAACGCTTGAGGGCTGAAACCGGATAGTCGTCCACAAAGCCGTTGTTTGCGGCAAAGATCACCAGCACCTGCTTCTCGTTTGCGACCGGACGATACTGGGGTTGCTTGAGGATCTCGACCAGACGCTCACCACGTGCCAGCTGCATCTGAGTGGCCTTGTCCAGATCGGAACCGAACTGGGCAAAAGCTGCCATTTCACGGTACTGGGCCAGGTTAAGACGCAGGGTACCGGCGACCTGTTTCATGGACTTGGTCTGAGCGGAACCACCGACCCGGGAAACCGACAGACCGACGTTGATCGCCGGACGAACGCCGGAGAAGAACAGGTCGGACTCAAGGTAAATCTGACCGTCGGTAATCGAGATGACGTTAGTCGGAATGTAGGCCGACACGTCACCGGCCTGGGTCTCGATGATCGGCAGGGCGGTCAGAGAGCCGGCGCCGCACTCATCGGACAGCTTACAGGCACGCTCCAGCAGACGGCTATGGAGATAGAAGACGTCGCCGGGGTACGCTTCGCGGCCTGGCGGACGACGCAGCAGCAGGGAAAGCTGGCGATAGGCAACAGCTTGCTTGGAAAGGTCATCATAGATGATCAGGGCGTGCTTCTTGTTGTCGCGGAAGTACTCGCCCATGGTAACGCCGGTGTAGGGAGCGATGAACTGCAGCGGGGCCGACTCGGAAGCGGTGGCGGCAACCACGATGGTGTAATCCATGGCACCATGCTCGGTCAGCTTGGAAACGACCTGGGCCACGGTGGAACGCTTCTGGCCAATGGCGACGTAGATACAGACAACATCGCCACCCTTCTGGTTGATGATCGTATCGATCGCCACGGCGGTCTTGCCGGTCTGACGGTCACCAATGATCAGCTCACGCTGACCACGCCCGATCGGAACCATGGAGTCGATCGCCTTGAGACCGGTGGCCATCGGCTGATGGACCGACTTACGGGCAACGATACCAGGGGCCTTGATCTCCACCTTGCTGAAGGTGCTGGTGGTGATCGGACCTTTGCCGTCGATCGGCTGACCAATGGCGTTCACCACGCGGCCAATCAGGGCGTCGCCAACCGGTACCTCGGTAATCCGACCGGTGCGCTTAACGGTGTCGCCCTCTTTGATCTCGGCGAATTCACCAAGGATGGCGGCTCCGACGTTATCTTCCTCGAGGTTGAGCACCATGCCCGACACGCCGCCGGGAAACTCCAGCAACTCGCCTGCCATGGCACCGGAAAGACCGTGAATACGGGCAATACCGTCACCGATGGAGATAATTGTGCCGGTCTCCGACACCTCTACCTCCTTGCCATACCCACTGATCTGTTTCTTGATAATCTCGCTGATTTCTTCGGCTCTGAGTTCCATAGAAGCGTTTACCCCTTCTGTAGTATATCGTTAATCCGTGCTAACTGTGATTTGACACTGCTGTCGTAGGCAATATCGCCAATTTGCGTAACTACACCGCCGATCAGTGACTGGTCAACCGTCACCTGCGGCAGTACTTTTTTGCCGGTTCTTTGTTCAAGCGCACCCTTAATGGAGGCGATTTGTGCATCATCCAGGGCAAACGCCGTCGTAATAACCGGACGGATCACACCGGACTGCTCATCAGCCAGCTTTTCATAGGTTTCAACGATCTGACCCAGAAAGGCGACCCGATTTTTATCCACCAGCAACAGCACAAAGTTGGCAACCAACTCCGAGGTTTGCAAGCGGGCGATCAGATCACGCATGATCTGCTTTTTCTGTTCAGCCGTAAAGGCCGGGTTTCCAAAGGCAGCCCGCAACTCGGCATTACCGGCCACCAGACCATCGATCGCCTTCAACTCCTGACTGAAGCGTTCAATCAGTCCGTTTTCCGAGCCAAGCTGGACCAGTGCCTTGGCATACCGTCTGGCAATGGCGTTATTGATCACAGTTGTCCCACCTTCCCAAGATAATCTTGCACCAAGCGATCATGGTCAGCCTTCTGCACGGCTCCGGACAGCTTGCCGGCAGCCAGTTCGACCGCCAATCGGGCTGCCTCGGCGCGCAACTCACTCCGTGCCTTCAGCACCTCCTGATCAGCTGCCTGTACCGCCTGCTTGGCCACCTTCTCAGCCGCCTGCTTGGCCTCGGCAATGATGCGCTGCTTTTCGGCTTCCGCCTCTTGCAGCATGGCGGCCCGCAGCTCATCTACTTCCTGATTGGCCTTGGCCAGCTTCTCGGTGTACTCCTTCAGCTTGGCCTCGGCAGCCTCGCGGGCCTCGCGGGCCTCGCGCAGACTCTTTTCAATCTGCTCCTGACGGTCAGCCAGGGAACCTTTCAAGTTAGCCTTCTTCAGCGCCCAGAAGACGATCCCCGCCAGGATGACAAAGTTCACCACCCGCCAGACAAAATCCTTCATCACTGCGCCACTGTCGGCATGATGCTCACCACCACCGCCGGCAGCCAGCGCCAGGGCGGCAGGCAACAGCACAACCACCAGCGAAAGAGCGGAGAGGATCAGCTTGGAACGACGCTCACTGAACACCACCATCTTAGAGGCTCCTCCCCAGAATTTTTTCACAGATATCGCCAGACAAGACTTGAGCCTGCTGCTGCAGCATGGTCCGTGCGTCGGCAGACTCCTTGGCGATCCGCTCACGAATCGATGCCACTGAGGCAGCGGCCTCGGCCCGGGCCTTATCCAGCACGGTGGCCTCTTCAGCCTGAGCTTCCTTCACCAGCTCGGCCCGCTTGGCACCAACCTCTGCCTTGGCATCACGCAGGCGGGCCTCATACTGGGCCACCTTCTCCTGCACCTGCTGGTCAACGGCACCGGTCCGCTCACGGGACGACTCAATCTCCTCGCGACGCTTGGCCAGCACAGCCCTGAGCGGCTTATAGAGAAAGAGATTAAGAACCAGCACCAGGATACCGAAGTTGATGATCTGGATGAAAAACGCAAGATCAAGATTGATCACGGCCTACCCCTTCAGCGACAGCTTATTTGTATACTGTATCCCACAAACAGAAACCTGGCTAAAAGCCAGGCGTAAAACGCTCGTTAGCTATCATAATTAATCGCAATCTGTCAACGGAAAAGATAGCTGAGTACCGTAACACCGTCTTACGATTGCAACAGATCAACGATTCTGGTCAACTCTTCGGTGGTGTTGAAGTGGATCTCGAGCGCCCCTTTGCCGGCCGCACCCCGCCGAATGGCCACCCGGGTCTGAAACTGTTTTTGCAACTGCTCCTCAAGGGCCACCATCAGCAGGTCTGGCTGACGGGCCGGCTTGGCCGCTTCAGGCCGGGGCCCGCGCTTGAGCCGATTAACCAGCTCTTCGGCTGCGCGGACCGACAGCAGACGATGCAGGATCTCGTGGCGGGCCTTGTGGATCAACTCTTCGCTCTCGAGCCCAAGCAGGGCCCGGGCATGCCCCATGGACATCCGCTCTTCGACCACATCCTGCTGAATCTCATCCGGCAACCTCAGCAGGCGCAGCGCATTGGTGACTGTCGTGCGGTTCTTGCCGACCCGCTTGGCCACCTCGTCCTGCGAGATGCCAAAATGCTCGACCAGCGCCTTGTAGGCCTGGGCCTCCTCGATGGCGTTCAGGTCCTCGCGCTGGATATTCTCGATCAGGGCCAGCTCCATGATCGCATCTTCGCTGGCCTCGCGGATAACCACCGGCAGTTCACGCAGACCGGCCTTTTGCGAGGCCCGCCAACGACGTTCACCAGCGATGATCTCGTAGTAGCCGTCCTTCTGGGTGACCACCAGCGGCTGAATGATCCCCTTCTCCTTGATGGAGGCGGCCAGCTCTTCCAGCTTCTCTGGCGCAAACTGCTTGCGGGGTTGATTCGGGTTAGGCCGGATCTTCTCAATCGGGCAAAGAAAGTAATTCTTATCCTCTGCCACTGAAACCACCGGCAACAGGGCTGCCATCCCCTTACCCAATCCACTTTTCTTAAGCACTAGGGGTTTCCTCCCGCTGAATCATCTCCCGCGCCAGCTGCAGGTATGCTGCGGCCCCTTTGGAGGTAATATCATAGTAGATAACCGGCTTGCCGTGGCTCGGCGCCTCAGCCAGCCGGATGTTACGCGGCACCACGGTCTCGAACAACTCGCGCGGAAAGTGTTCACGAATCTCGGATGCCACATCCTTGCCCAGATTGCCGCGACTATCGTACATGGTCAGCAGGATCCCCTCGATCTTCAGCAACGGATTCAAGCCTTTCTGAATCAGGCTGATCGTATGCAAGATCTGAGACAAGCCTTCCATGGCATAAAATTCACACTGCAACGGGATCAACACCGTGTCGGCAGCGGTCATGGCGTTAACAGTCAGCAGATTCAAGGAGGGGGGACAGTCGATCAGAATATAGCGATAACGCTCTGCCAGAGCCGCCAGGGCATATTTGAGCCGTTGTTCCCGGCCACTTTCGGTGGCCAGCTCCAGCTCGGCGCCAGCCAGATCGGAGGTGGCCGGTAGGATATGCAGAAACGGGTGGCCGGTGTCAACCACCAGGGCAGCCGGATCAACCTCATTGATTAAAAGGTCGTAGATCGAGTGTGACAGCCGGGCTTTATCCACACCAACGCCACTGGTGGCGTTTCCCTGTGGGTCAATATCCACCAGCAACGTCGGACGCTCGGTGGCAGCCAGGGCCGCAGCCAGATTGACGGCAGTGGTGGTCTTGCCCACCCCACCTTTCTGATTGGCGATGCAGATGATCTTTGACATAAGTTATTGTTTAACCTGAGAAAACGTCAAACACAAGGGTATGCTGCGAGGCAGAAACGCTACCATAAAGCCCGGCTTGGTGCAAACAAACTTTTCAGGAATCATCCGCAACCGGCCAGCAGTCCCCACATAATGCAACAAAATCCGCTGCAGGTGGCGCCGCAAGATGCAGCGGTCGGCCATCGCGCCCGACAAACTCAAGCCCGCTACAGTGCAGCAACAACCGGGGAGCTGCTGCGCCGCCATAGGTCGTGTCACCCACTATCGGCAGTCCAGCGGCTGCCAGATGGACCCGAATCTGGTGGGTCCTGCCGGTCAGGGGCCGAGCCTCGATCAGCGACCTGCCACCAGCGGTCGCCAGGCAGCGCAGCAGGGTGCGGGCCGCCCGTCCCTCGGCCAGGACCCCGTAGCGCGAGGTACCCACCTTGCCGATGGACCCGTCGGCGCACCACTGTTCTGCCGGAGGCGTACCGGTCACCAGGGCCAGATAACGTTTTTGTATGGTTCCTTGCTTAAACAACTCAGAAAGATAGGCCGCAGCCTGGCGATGCTTTGGGAAGAGCATCACCCCCGAGGTGCCGCGGTCCAACCGATGGATGACCCGCACCGGTTCCCTGACCCCTTGCCTGCTGAACTCTTCACCCACCCAGTATTCAAGGGTGCCTTTCAGTTGGTAAGGGGTTCGCTGGCTGGCCACGCCGGACGGTTTATTGACCGCAAGCAGCTCCCGGTCCTGATAGATAATCGCCTCCGGCCCCAGCAGCAGCTCACGAAATTCTCCGGCTTGCATCAGGCCGGCGTTCAGCAGGTCACCAGCCTTTACGGCTCGGGATGCAACCCGCACCATGGCCTGGTTGACGGCGCAACCTCCCCGGTCGATGACCCGCCGAGCTTCACCCTTGCTGATATTCGCCAGGTCGGCCAAGACATCATCCAACCGCCTGCCCGCCAAGCTGTCCGGTATGGCGCGATTTAAAATCATGGCTCCTTCCTACCACGCGCATCTATCCATTGTAAACAAAGCGGTTGGCAGAGTCCGGCTGCATTTGCTACCCTGACGACCCATGCCGCACCCCACCACCGACATACCGCTCCTGCGCGGGCCTGTACCCCTGGTGCATCTGCTATTGCGCCAGTTCGTCCGTTGTGGCGATCAGGTGGTCGATGCCACCTGCGGCAACGGCAAAGACACCCTGCTGCTGACTGAACTGGTTGGCGCGAACGGCCAGGTGTGGGCCTTTGACATCCAGCAGGCGGCCCTCGAACGGACAGCCCAACGCCTGGCTGACGTCGACCTGCTATCTCGGGTGACCCTTTCAGCCACCTGCCACGAACGGTTGGCAGACCTCGTATCAGCACCGGTTAGCGCCATTGTCTTCAACCTGGGCTGGCTGCCGGGTGGCGACCGGAGCGTCGTCACCAGACCCGACACTACTCTGCCAGCCCTGCATGCATCACTGAAACTGCTGCTACCGGGCGGACTGCTCCTGATCACCTGCTACCCGGGCCACGCCGGCGGCGATACTGAAACCGATGCCGTACTGGCCTGGTCACGGGATCTCGATGCAAAAGACTTTCATGTCTGGCGCATGGGGCAGCAGAATGTGCGTGAGCAGGCCCCGTTCTGCCTCGTAATCCAGAAAGCGGCGCATCACCATGCCGCTTAGCCTGCTCCCCTTTGGAGCGGTGTTGCCCGCCACCGTCTACAGCCTGCTGTCGCTGTGGTGCGGCTGGCGTTTTTTCAGAGGGCAGGCGTCAGAGTGCAGGGGACAGGACGTAGCAATCAGCATACTCAAGCCGGTCAAAGGACTGGAGGAGGACAGTTACGAAAATTTTGCTTCGTTCTGCCGCCAGCAGTATGATGCCCCGGTACAAGTAATCTTCGCCGTTACCTCCGCCAGCGATCCGGTGATTCCAATCATCCGGCAACTGATGGCCGACTTTCCCAACCTGGACATCAGCCTGCAGATTAACGCCACCATCCATGGGCCCAACAGCAAGGTATCCAATCTGATCAACGCCTACCCCCAGGTCAAGTACGACCTGTTGATGGTCTGCGACAGCGATATCCGGGTGACACCAACCTTCCTGCGATCGGTTACCGCACACTTCGGCGACCCCCAAATGGGCCTGGTCAGCTCTCCCTACCGCTCCAGCAAGGTCTTTGGCGTTGCCACCGCCCTTGAGGCGCTGGCCTTCACCAGTGAGATGATCCCCAACGTGCTGGTGGCCCGCCAGCTGGAAGGCCTCTCCTTTGCCCTGGGTGCTGCCATGACCTTCCGGCGCAGGGCGCTGGATGATATCGGCGGCCTGCCGGCCCTGGTGGACTATCTGGCCGATGACTACCAGCTGGGGCACCAGGTTAACCGCGCTGGCTGGAAACTGGCCCTGGACCGGCAGCCGGTGGAGAGCATACTGAGACCTGAAACGATGGCCGGCATCCTGCAACGACAACTGCGCTGGGCCCGCACCATGCGGGTCAGCCGACCCGGCGGCTACCTGGCCTCCGGCATTACCCTCCCCGGCCTGGCGATCCTGCTGGCCCTCTTCACCGGCCCCCTGCCGGAGGCACTGGCGGCAATTGTCCTGCTCTATAGCGTCCGCTTGTCGGTAACCACCTGTTTTAGCCGCTACTGGCTGGCTGACCGGCTCCTGCCAGCCTGGGGCTGGCTACTACCATTACGCGATCTGCTGGCCTTCGCCACCTGGCTGTTTTCCTTTCTCGGCAATCGCGTTTCGTGGCGCGGCCAGCGCTTCATCGTGCGACCCGGCGGTCGCCTGAGCCCCCTCGACTAAGCCGTCCTTTACTTTTTATTCAATACTACCTATAGTCTACCGTTGATCGTTTTATTCGTATAGTGCACGGGGTGGTTGTGACTGGACTGGTACAGGCCATAGGACGTCAGGGGCTTAGCTTCACCCAGGAATTGGGGCGCATGGGGCAGTTTTTGCTGCATGCCTTTTATTCCATGCTCAGACAGCCGGGACGGCCGTTGCATATCCTGAAACAAATACGATTTATCGGCGCCAGATCCCTGTTCGTGATCGTCCTGACTGCCGGTTTTACCGGCATGGTACTGGGCCTGCAAGGCTACTACACCCTGGCCAAGTTCGGCTCCGAGGGGATGTTGGGAACAGCTGTGGCCCTCTCCCTGATCCGTGAACTGGGACCGGTATTGTCCGCGCTGATGGTCACCGGCCGGGCCGGTTCAGCTATTGCCGCCGAGATCGGCATCATGCGGATCAGCGAACAGATTGATGCCCTTGAAACCATGGCGCTTGATCCGTACAAATACCTGATCTCCCCTAAATTTATCGCTGCCATGATCTCCATGCCACTGTTGTGCGCCATCTTCGACGTGGTCGGCATCTACGGCGGCTGGCTGGTGGGGGTTAAGCTGCTGGGGGTCAACCCGGGGGCCTACTTCACCGAGATGTATCGATCGGTTGAGTGGAAGGATGTCTGGTCCGGTTTTGTTAAGTCCTACTCCTTTGGCATCATCATCGCCTGGGTAAGCTGCTACAAGGGATACTACGCCGGCCATGGTGCCGAAGGGGTCTCCAAGGCCACCACCGAATCGGTGGTACTGACCTCGGTCCTGATCCTGGTGTGGGACTACTTCCTGACTTCGGTACTGCTATGATCGAACTACACGACCTCCACAAGGCCTTTGGCAGCCAGGTTGTTCTGAACGGCCTCAACCTGCGGATCCCCGCCGGCCAGATCACTGCCGTGATCGGCCCCAGCGGCGAGGGCAAAAGTGTATTGCTTAAACATATGATCGGCCTGCTGACCCCTGACCAGGGAGATGTGTTGATAGATGGTTCAAGCATCCTGGGTTTGCGGCATTCACAACTCAACCAGGTGCGCGAAAAGTTTGCCATGGTGTTTCAAAACGCCGCCCTGTTCGATTCGATGACCGTCTACGAAAACATGGCCTTCCCGCTTGAGGAAAAGACCAGCTTGAGCCGCGATGAAATCAACACGCGGGTGGACACGGCCCTGCGCGAGGTAGGCCTCAAAGAGATCAACCGTAAATTTCCAGATGAACTTTCGGGCGGCATGAAAAAACGGGTCGGCCTGGCGCGGGCACTGCTGCTTGAGCCACAGATCGTCCTGTTCGATGAGCCCACCACCGGTCTGGACCCGGTCATTCGCCGTTCGATCCATCAACTGATCAAGGAGACCCAGGCCAAGTTCGGCTTTACGGCGGTGATTGTCTCCCACGACATACCTGATATCTTTGATGTGGCACACCAGATAGCCATGCTGTACCGGGGAGAAATATTGCAGTTCGGCACACCTGACGAGATACAGCATTCCGACCATCCGGTGGTGCGCCAGTTCATCAGCGGCAGTCTTGACGGCCCGATCAACAGTGGAGCGGCTTAACTCATGAACAGTACAAAACTAGAACTCACCGTCGGTATCTTTATGCTGATCGGCATCCTTTGCCTGGGCTATCTGTCGATCAAGCTCGGCAAGATGGAGCTGATGGGCGGCAACTACTACCGGGTCGCAGCCCAATTCGACTCGGTCTCCGGCCTGAAGCAGGGGGCACGGATCGAGGTGGCCGGTGTGGAGGTGGGGGCCGTTGAGCGGATCGCCCTGGCCAAGGAGTCGAACGACCGGGCGGAGGTCACGCTCAAGATAAAAGATGGTGTCAGCATTCCTGACGACGTGATCGCCTCGGTGCGAACCAGTGGTATTATTGGCGACAAGTTCATCATGCTTAAGCCCGGTGGTTCTGATCGGCTGCTGAAGGACGGCAGCAAGATCCGCGAGACAGAATCAGCCATCGACATTGAAGAGCTGGTCAGCAAATTTATCCACGGCAACGTTGACTAGGAGCAGCAGATGAAACGGTATCTGAAAACGGCTACATTTGCACTGTCACTATGCCTGGCCACCGCCTCTCTCTCGTCCGCTGGCAGCCCTTCCAAGACGTTGCTGGTACTCGAACTGGACGAATGCATTCGCACCGCACTCAAGACAGCCCCCGAGATCGGTGAGGCCCAGGCCGACCTTGAGTTGACGCTCTCCAAGCAGCAGGAAGCAAAATCATACCGCTATCCGCAGGTCGATGTGATGGCCCTGTTTGGCCCGGCCCCCGGCGCCAAGCGCGAGGATATCTCGCCGGTCGTCAATACGGATGCCTCTTTTAGTATGCAGGACCTGACCTGGTTTACCAGCGCTGATCTCTTGATCACCCAACCACTCTGGACCTTTGGCAAGATCAGCGAGAACATGAAGGCCGCAGCCCACGGCATCGAGGTCGACAAGGCGAAAAAACAACAAAAGGCCCATGAAGTAGCGCTTGAGGTCAAGAAGTACTACTACGGTGTTCTGTTGGCCCGCGAGATGAAAGGCGTCCTGTCGGAACTGCAGGACTACATGACAGCCGGCAAGAAGAAGGTCCGCGAACTGATCGAACACGAGGTCCCCTCCGGCGACGAGATGGATCTCTACAAGATCGACGCCTATGCCGGAGCGGTCAACAAATTCATGGAGGAAGCACTCAAGGGTGAGCGGCTGGCCCTGGCAGCGCTCAAGGCCCGCATGGGGTTGGGTGCCAACGTCGAGATCGATGTCGCCACTGAGCGTCTCACCATGGACAACGATCCGGACGCCGACATCGAAACCTTCATCGAACGGGCCCGGCTGCAACGTCCCGAATTCAAGCAGCTAAAAGAAGGCCTGGCCGCCCGTACTGCCCTGGTGGATGCCGCAAAGGCCAACTACTATCCTGACCTCTTTCTGGCCGGCGTACTCTCGTGGGCCTATGCCGACAAGCGCGACCGGATCGACAACCCCTACATTTCAGACCGTTTTCAGCACGCCTACGGTGGTCTGGCCTTAGGGATGAAGTGGCACCTCGACTTCGGCATTATCGGCGCCAAGGTTGCGGCCGAGCAGGCGCAGCTGAACCGCCTGCAAAGTACCAACAGCTATGCCGAGACATTTATTCCACTGCAGATCCGCAAGGCCTGGCTGGAGATGAAGGAAGCCGAAAAGGTGGTTACCATCACCAAAGACGCCTTTACCAGTGCCAAAAAATGGGGGGCAGCCGCCTTGGCCAACTTCGATTTCGGTATCGGCAATCCCAAGGATGTCTTTGAGGCAGTCGAAGTCTACGGCAAGATGAAGGCTGACCACTATCAGGCAATTTACAACTACAAACTAGCCAAGGCCAACCTTGAATACGCTATCGGCGAACAGCCGGCTGCGTCCTACTAACCAGGCCTTTCTGGAGGTACCGAAACCATGCTCAAACGTCTTTTTGTAATCACCCTCGCCTGCCTGCTACTGGCGGGCACCGCTACAGCCAGCATAACTGCCAACGTCCAACAGACCGTTGACGAGATCATCAGGATCGTCTCCGACAAGGAGATGAAGAAGGCATCCAGTGAGCAAAAGCGGCGCAGCGCCATCAAAAAGTCGCTCAGCACCATCTTTAACCACGAAGAAATGGCCAAGCGTTCGCTGGGCAAACATTGGAACCAGCGCACCCCTGCCGAACGCAAGCAGTTTGTTGACCTGTTCGCCTCGTTGCTGGAGAATTCCTACGCCAGCAAGATCGAATCCTATAACAACGAAAAGGTGGTCTACACCAAAGAGCTGATCGACGGCGACTATGCTGAGGTCAAATCCAAGATCATCAATCAGAAACAGGATGAGTTTACCGTTGACTACCGTCTGCTGAAGGAGTCCGGTGGCAAATGGATGGTCTACGATGTGGTGATTGAAGGGGTCAGCCTGGTATCCAACTACCGCACCCAGTTCAACAAGATCATCTCGGCCAACGGCTACCCTACGCTGGTCAACAAGCTGCAGACCAAAAGCAACGAAGTTAAAATGCAGTAAGCTGTGCATCAATAGTGCTTGACAGTGGAAAACGGCTATGCTACAGGGACGCAGCAATAAGTTTCGGACGTGTATGCAGCACTCTCACGTAGCACCCGCTGGATGTAGCCTGCCTTGGCGAATCTCCTGCACCGGTTCCGGAAACTTAGGCATCGACAGTATCCGGCACGACCGGTAACCCACGAAGGAGGAAGTAAAGATGGCTCAAGGCAAGGTCAAGTGGTTCAATGACACCAAGGGGTTCGGCTTCATCGAGCAGGAGGGTGGCGAAGACGTATTCGTACACTTCTCCGCTATCCAGAGCGAAGGCTTCAAATCTCTGGCTGAGGGTGAGACCGTTAGCTTCGACATCGTACAGGGCCCCAAAGGCCTGCAGGCAGCCAACGTCCTCAAGACAAAGTAGTCCTTTGTTGGCCGCAGACCACACACGCCCCGCTGAGTAATCAGCGGGGCGTTCTTTTATGCTGGTACTTTCTGTGTTGCTGCCTCACTGTCCCACCAGGCGTGTGCGAAAGATCCAGCCGATCCAGCAGATCAGACCGCCCCATCTCCTGCAGTCCCTTGCGAACCCGTGCTTGTTCTTCCGGCAGATGCAACAACAGCAGCCCTTTTTGAATTCTCCGCTCCCGGTCCCCCCGCGGCACATAGACCGCCTTGCCGTTTGCCGGATCAATTCCGGTATAGTACATACAACTGGCTGCAGTACCTGGTGTCGGCGTAAATTCCTGCACCTGCTCAACCTGCAGCCGTAAACGCCGTAACGCCAATGCCAGCTCGACCATCGTGTCGACCGTGCAGCCGGGATGCCCTGCCATCAGGTACGGCACCACACCCTGGCGCTTTCCCACCTTGCTACTTTCGTCGCGGAACCTGGCCAGAAAACGCTCAAACACCGCAGCATCGGGCTTGCGCATCAGTGCGGTCACCTTGAGCGCCAGATGTTCCGGCGCCACCTTCAACAAGCCGCCCACATGGTGCGCCACCAACTCCCTGAAGTAGTCAGGCTGCCGCTCCAGCAGATCATAGCGGATTCCTGAGGAAACCACGACTTGGCGCACACCCGGCATGCTGCGTATCTTCCGCAGCATGCCTACTGCCGGTGCGTCGCTGCACTGTAGGTTCGGGCAGATAGCAGGGTAGATACAACTGGGACGACGACAATTATGGCCTCTGTCCGGCGCCTTGCAGACAAGCCCGTACATGTTGGCTGTCGGCCCGCCCAGATCGCTGATCTGCCCCTTGAACCAACCTTTGGCAACCAGCCGCACCACCTCCTGCTGCACCGATGTTGCGCTGCGAGACTGGATAACCTTGCCCTGGTGCATGGTGATGGCGCAGAAGGAGCAGCCGCCAAAGCAGCCGCGGTGGGTGGTAATGGAACACTTGATCTGCTCAAAGGCGGGAATCTGTTCTTTGTAACGGGGATGGGGTTCCCGACTGAAGGGCAGGGCATAGAGGGCATCCAGCTCCTTCGGGCTGAGCGGCAGGGACGGCGGGTTACAGACCACCTGACGATCACCGCATGCCTGCACCAGCTGCTGGCCACAGTAGGGGTTCTGTTCCTGCTCCATAAGCCGGTGAGCATCGGCAAAGGTTGCCTTGTCTGCTGCCAGCTGCTCCCACGACGGAAGCGACAGGCAGTCTTCGCATACCTCACGGCCGACAAAGCAGCTTCCCCGCAGATCACGGATGTCGCTAAACGATTCACCGCTCTGCAAGCGTTTGGCCAGCTCCAGCAGCGACCGTTCCCCCATGCCGTAGATTAGCAGATCGGCCTTGGCATCCAGCAGGATCGAACGTCGCAGCTTGTCTTCCCAGAAATCATAGTGCGCCAGGCGCCGCAGCGAGGTCTCAATACCACCCAGCACTACCGGCACATCCTTGTAGGCCTCTTTCAGGCGCGAGGTATAGATGATGCTGGCCCGATTAGGGCGGCCACCGTGGCGATTGCCTGGCGTATAGGCATCGTCGTGACGCAGTTTTTTTTGCGGAGTATAGTGGGCCACCATCGAATCCATGGCCCCGGCAGAGACACCGAAAAACAGACGCGGCCGCCCCAAGGCCATGAACGCTTCCTTGGAACGCCAATCCGGCTGAGGGATGATCCCGACCCGAAAGCCGTGGACCTCCAGCCAGCGGCCCAATAGCGGCACGCCAAAGGCCGGGTGGTCGATATAGGCATCGCCGCTGACCAGAATGATGTCCAACGTATCCCAGCCGCGGCGACGGGCTTCTTCAAGGGTTGTGGGGAGATGGTGGCTCAAGGGTAAAGGGCCAGCCCTTCCAGGCCCTGTGTCTCCGGAAAACCACAGAGCAGGTTCATGTTCTGGACCGCCTGACCGGAGGCTCCCTTGACCAGGTTGTCAATGGCTGAGACCACAATCACCCGGTTGGTTCTGCTGTCAACAGTTACACCGATGTCGCAGAAATTGGAGCCCCGCACGAAGGCGGTGCAGGGCAACTGTCCCTTGGACAAGGGCCGTACGAACGGCTCGTCCCGATAAGCAGCAGCATACAGGGCCACCAGCTCATCAGTGGTGACCGCCCGTGTGGGCGTAGCGTAGATGGTGGACAGGATACCGCGGTCCATCGGCACCAGATGCGGGGTAAAGGTTATGGTCACCGGTTGCCCGGCCAGCTCAGACAGCTCCTGCTCGATCTCAGGCGTATGCCGGTGCAGGCCGCCCACGCCGTAGGCCTTGAAGCCCTCGTTGACCTCGCAGTACAGCGAATCCACCTTGGCCGCCCGTCCGGCGCCACTGACACCTGATCCGGAATCGGCGATGATGGTGGCCGGATCGATCAGACCGGCGTCCAGCAGTGGTTTTAGACCCAGGATGATGCTGGTGGGGTAACAGCCGGGGTTGGCCACCAGGCAGGCAGGCCTGATCGTTTCACGCCGCAGCTCGGGCAGGCCGTACACGGCAGCCTGCAACAATTCAGGATTCTTATGAGCTTCGTACCAGGCGCCATACACGGCTGGATCATGCAGCCGATAGTCGGCCGACAGATCGATTACCTTCCGACCGGCCTCCAGAAAGGCCGGCACCACTGCCATGGCGGCCTGGTGCGGCAGGGCTGTAAAGATCAGCTCAGCTTTGGCGGCGATGGTTGCCGGATCAAGCGGTTCAAGCAACAGATCGCAGCGCCCCCGCAAGGTCGGAAACAGGTCCGAGATCGGCCTGCCGGCACTCTGCTCCGAGGTAACACTGGTGATCGTAACCTCCGGGTGCCGGTCCAGCAGCCTGATAAGCTCAAGCCCGGTGTAACCGCTTGCACCAACAATTGCGACGGTGATCATAGAGCCTCCAGAAATGGCGAAAGGGAACGCCCTGGCGGGCCCTCCCTTTCAACCGTGCTTGATGTCGTTCTACCGGCGAAAAATTAACGCTTGGAGAACTGGAAGCGGGCGCGGGCTGCTCGGCGACCGTACTTCTTACGCTCCTTGACGCGCGAATCACGAGTGATGAAGCCTGCCTTCTTCAGGTTGGCCCGCAGCTCGGGATCGGCTTCCAGCAGCGCCTTGGTGATGCCGTGCTTGATGGCACCGGCCTGGCCGGAGTCACCACCGCCACAGACGTTGACGAAGATGTCGAACTTGCCGACGTTTTCGGTCAGTTCCAGCGGCTGACGCACCACCATCTTGGAGGTCTCGCGACCGAAGTACTCATCCAGGGTTTTGTTGTTGACCACAATCCGGCCTGCGCCGGGCTTGAGCCACACACGGGCAATGGAGCTCTTCCGCTTGCCGGTACCGTAAAAACTGACAGCTGCCATGATACTATCTCCTCGAAAACGTAAACGTTAAACCGTTGATTACAGGGTCAGCGCCTTGGGCTGCTGAGCCTCATGGGGGTGAGCGGAGCCGGTATAGACCTTGAGCTTCTTCAGCATGTGGCGGGCCAGCTTGTTCTTGGGCAACATACCCTTGACCGCCTTGCGGATCACCTCTTCCGGCTTCTTGGCCAGCATCTCACCGGCAGTGGCCTCTTTCAGGCCGCCAGGGAAACCGGTATGCCGGTAGTACACCTTACCGGCCAGCTTGTTGCCGGTCAGGGCAATCTTGTCGGCATTCAGCACGATCACAAAGTCACCGGTATCGACACTGGGGGTAAAGATCGGCTTATGCTTGCCGCGCAACACATTGGCAATCTGGGTGGCCAGGCGACCCAGCACGACATTTTCCGCATCCACCACGAACCACTGATGGGTAACTTGCTCTTTTTTTGCAACTTCGGTTTTCATTGCGATCCTCACACCGACCCATGACTTTTGGGCCGAATTGGTTGTACGAAGAGGTGCACATTACGACAGCCTCCCCTGGGGTGTCAAGCAAAAAATACTCTGGCTACCCTGAACAGAGTTGCCAGTAATCGCCCTTTTATGCTAGAGAGAATAGCTTGCTGACCTGAATTGGGGCAGGATAGAGCCCCGGAAGAGGACAACCAGACCACTATGAGCATCACCCGCGCCGAGATTGAACATGTCGCCCGCCTGGCCCGCCTGACGCTGAGCGACAGCGAGCAGGAACTCTTTGCCAGCCAGATGTCCGCCATCTTGAGCTATGTGGAGACCCTAAACGAATTGAACACCGACGGCATTCTGCCCACCGCCCACGCCGTGCCGATGGAGAACGCCTTCCGCCCCGATGTCGTGCAAGCCTCCATAGGCATCGACAAGGCACTGCACAACGCACCCGACCGGGTTGAGACCTTTTTCCAGGTCCCCCCGGTGATCGAATAGAACAGGACGCGCACCATGGAACTGCATACCCTGACCATCCATCAACTGCACCAACAGCTCAAGAACCGCACGGTTTCCTCTGTGGAAGCGACCAAGGCGCTGTTGACACGGATCGAGGCAACTGATAGCCGGATCAATGCCTTCATCACCGTGGCTGCCGACCAGGCCCTGGCAGCTGCCGAAGCCGCCGACCAACGGATTGCCAACGGCGATTGCCAGCTGCTGACCGGCATTCCCCTGGCCCTGAAGGACATCTTCCTGACCGAAGGGGTGCGCACCACCTGCGCCTCCCGGATACTGGAAAACTTCATCGCCCCCTACGACGCCACCGCCTGGGCCCGCCTGAAGAGTCAAGGAGCCGTATTGCTCGGCAAACTGAACCAGGACGAGTTTGCCATGGGCTCATCCAGCGAAAACAGCGCCTTTGGCCCCACCCGCAACCCCTGGGACACCGACCGCATCCCCGGCGGTTCCTCTGGTGGCTCGGCCGCGGCCGTTGCAGCCCAGCAGGCCATCGCCACCCTGGGCACCGACACCGGCGGCTCGATCCGTCAGCCAGCCGCCCACTGTGGCTGCGTCGGCCTCAAACCGACCTACGGCCGGGTGTCCCGCTATGGCGTGATCGCCTACGCCTCGTCCCTGGACCAGGTCGGTCCGGTTACCCACGACGTGACCGATGCGGCCCTGCTGTTGCAGACCATCGCCGGTCACGACCCCAAGGACTCCACCAGCATCGACCAGCCGGTACCGGATTACCGCGCCAGCCTTACAAACGACGTCAAGGGCCTCACCATCGGCCTGCCCAAAGAATATTTTATCGAAGGGCTCGATCCGGACGTGCAGGCATCCATGGACAACGCCATCGCCCACCTGAAGTCACAGGGGGCCGAGTTCCGCGAGATCTCCTTGCCCCACACCAGCTATGCCGTGGCCTGCTACTACCTGATCGCCACCGCCGAGGCCAGCTCAAACCTGGCCCGCTACGAAGGGGTCCGCTTCGGCCATCGCGCCAAGGACAGCCAGGGACTGATCGAGATGATGATGCAATCGCGGGCCGAAGGGTTCGGTGCCGAGGTTAAGCGCCGCATCATGCTGGGCACTTACGCCCTCTCCTCCGGCTACTACGACGCCTACTACCTGAAGGCACAGAAGGTGCGCACCCTGATTCAGCGTGACTTCAGCGAGGCCTTCAAGCAGGTCGATGTTCTGCTGACACCGGTAACCCCCACCCCAGCCTTCAGGATCGGCGAAAAGACCGCCGACCCGTTGCAGATGTACCTGTCCGACATCTTTACCATCCCGGTCAACCTGGCCGGCATCTGCGGCATCTCGCTACCGGCCCGGCCGGCCTCAAACGGCCTGCCGATCGGCCTGCAACTGATCGGTCGCCCCTTTGGCGAAGAGACGATCCTGCGGGCGGCCTACAGCTTCGAACAAACCACCGACTGGCACAGACAGAAGGCAGCACTATGAGATTCCAACCCGTTATCGGCCTTGAGGTCCACGTCCAACTCAACACCCAGAGCAAGATCTTCTGCGGCTGCTCCACCCGATTCGGCGCCGAGCCGAACCAGAACACCTGCCCGGTTTGCCTGGGACTGCCCGGCGCCCTGCCGGTACTGAACCGACAGGTGGTTGAAGCAGCCATCATGGCCGGCCTGGCCACCAACTGCTCCATCGCCCACCGCAGCATCTTTGCCCGCAAAAACTATTTCTACCCCGACCTGCCCAAGGGCTACCAGATCAGCCAGTTCGAGCAGCCGATCTGCGAAAAGGGCTGGCTGGAGATACAACTGGAGGGCCAAGCCCCCAAACGGATCGGCATCACCCGTATCCATATGGAAGAGGATGCCGGCAAACTGGTGCATGGGCTGGGCAGCGGCTCCGGGGTCGACCTGAACCGGGCCGGCACACCACTGCTTGAGGTGGTCTCCGAGCCGGATTTCCGCTCCGCTGACGAGGCGGTGGCCTACCTGAAGCAGCTGCATCAGATCGTGACCTACCTCGGCATCTGTGACGGCAACATGGAGGAGGGGTCGTTTCGCTGCGACGCCAACGTCTCGGTGATGCCGGTCGGTTCCGCCACCTTCGGCACCCGGGCCGAGATCAAGAACGTCAACTCCTTCAAGTTCGTCAAGGCCGCCATCGAGTACGAGATCAACCGTCAGATCGACCTGATCGAGGACGGCGGCAGGGTAGTGCAGGAGACCCGCCTGTTCGATCCCAACTCCGGCAGCACCCGTTCGATGCGGGGCAAGGAAGAGGCCCACGACTACCGTTATTTTCCCGATCCCGACCTGGTGCCGCTGGTGATCTCCGCCGACTGGGTGGAGCGCACCGAAAAGGAGCTGCCGGAACTGCCGGCCATCAAGCGGCAGCGTTTCATCACCCAGTTCGGCCTGTCGGAGTACGATGCCGAGGTATTGACCGCCGCCCGCTCACTGGCGAACTATTTTGAAGAGACCGCCGCCTTTGCCCACAATCCCAAGGCTGCCGCCAACTGGGTGATGGGCGAGGTAACCCGCGCCTTGAACGACAATGGCCTGACGATCGACAGCTGCCCGGTGGCGCCCCGCCGCCTGGCTGATCTGCTGCACCTGATCGACAAGGGGACCGTCTCCAATAACATCGCAAAAAAGGTCTTCGAACTGATGTGGCAGAGCGACAAGGAACCGGCCGCCATCGTTGAAGAGCAGGGCATGGCCCAGGTCTCCGACAGCGGCGCCATCGAGGCGGCCATTGATCAGATCCTGGCTGCCAACCAGTGCCAAGTTGAGGAGTTCCGCAGCGGCAAGGACAAGGTCTTTGGCTTCTTTGTGGGCCAAGTGATGAAGGCCATGAAGGGCAAGGCCAACCCGGCAGTGGTCAATGATCTGCTACTCAAGAAACTGAAAGCGTAAGGGGTACCATCCATGGGACGACTGCTTGCTATTCTGCTCTCCCTCTGCTGCCTGACCAGCCCTGCCCTGGCCGCCCAAGCCACCCTGACCGAGGTGGTGGCCACCCTCGAGGCAGGCTATGCCGACTTGCGGGATCTGCAGGCCAGTTTTTCCCAGACCACCACCCTGGCCGGCTTTCCCAAACCCCAGAAGGGTCATGGCACCCTGGCCCTGCGCCGCCCACATGGTGCGGCCGCCCAGTTCCGCTTTGATTATGCCGTACCGCAACAGGTGATTGTCTCCAACGGCAAGCAGGTCTGGTTCTACCAACCGGAGAACCGACAGGTGCTGGTCAGTTCCCTGGAGGGGATGTTCGCGGGCGGCAACGGCATTGCCCTGGCCTACCTGACCGGCCTGGGTAACGTGGCCAAAGACTTTACCGCCAGCCTGGCCAAGCAGCCACAGGACAAGCGGGGCAATTACCAACTGGAACTGACCCCCAAAAGGCCGACCCCGACCCTGGCCAAGCTGCGCCTGACCATTGACGGCACTGCCGTCAGTCGCTACCAGGCCGAGAAGAGCCTGAACAACAGCTTTCCGATTGTAGCCTCGGTGGTGGTGGATGGTGTCGGCAATCAGACCCGCATCGACTACAGCCGCATCAAGGTTAACAGCGGCCTTTCAACCGCCCGATTCACCTTCAAAGTGCCGCAAGGCGTCGAGATCATCAAACCGTAGGAGGAACGCAGATGCCGTCGTTTGACATCGTATCCAAGGTAGACATGCAGGAGGTCGACAACGCCGTCCACCAGGCCATCAAAGAGATCGGCCAACGTTACGACTTCAAGGGGTCCAAGAGCGAGATCAGCCAGGAGAAGGACAGTATCAAGGTACTGGCCGACGATGATTACAAGCTCAAAGCGGTGATCGACGTACTGCAGTCAAAGTTTCTCAAGCGCAACATCTCGATCAAGGCACTGCAGTACGGCAAGGCTGAAGCAGCCTCCGGCGGCATGCTGCGCCAAATCATCACCGTCCAGCAGGGTATCTCCAAGGAAAAGGGCAAAGAACTGATTGCCGTGATCAAGGAGAGCAAGCTCAAGGTGCAGGCCCAGATTCAGGATGACCAAGTCAGGGTAACCGGCAAAAACCGCGACGACCTGCAGGAAACCATCCAATTGCTCAAGGGCAAGGATCTGGGTGTAGAGATGCAGTTCACCAACTTCAGGGATTAGGAGGCCAGGGTGGCCGACGCAAAGCAAAAAGTAAGCATGGTCAGCCTGGGCTGCCCCAAAAACCTGGTGGATGCCGAGGTGATGTTGGGTGTTTTGGCCAAGCAGGGCTATGAGATCACCACCGACGAGCACCAGGCCGACGTGATCATCGTCAACACCTGCGCCTTCATCAAGGAGGCCCGTGAGGAAAGCGTGGACGCCATCCTTGACCTGGCGGACCGCAAACATGAAGGTTCCTGCCATACCCTGATTGTGGCCGGCTGCATGCCCCAGCGTTATCAGGAAGAGCTGGCCAAGGAGCTGCCCGAGGTGGACATCTTCATCGGCACCGGCGACTACCCGCGGGTGGCCGAGATCCTGGCCGAACACCAGGCCCAGGAGGGACAGCTCAAATACGTCGGCGACCCCAACTATATCTACGACGAGACCCTGCCGCGACTCAACTCGTCGCCAGGCTGGTACGCCTACCTGAAGATCGGCGAAGGTTGCTCCAACTGCTGCACCTACTGCGTGATCCCCTCCATTCGCGGCGGTTACCGCTCCCGCCCTCTGGAGGCGCTGGTGAGTGAAGCCAAACGCCTCGTTGCCGGCGGCGTGCGCGAAATCATCCTGGTCTCCCAGGATATTACCCGCTATGGCAGCGACCTGACCGATGACACCAGCCTTTCAGACCTGATCCGCAGCCTGGCAAAGATCGAGGACCTGAAGTGGATTCGTCTGCTGTACGCCTACCCGGATGGCATCGATGAGCAGTTGATTGAACTGCTCAAAACCGAGCCTAAGTTGTGCAAATACCTGGACATCCCGATCCAGCATATCAGCGACGGCGTCCTGGCCCGGATGAACCGCCGCTCCACCTCCGAGCAAATCCGCACCCTGGTGGAACGCCTGCGCTCTGAAATTCCCGAGATCGCCCTGCGCACCTCGCTGATCGTCGGCTTCCCCGGCGAGACCGTGGACGACTTCATGGAGCTGACCCGCTTCGTGGAGCAGGCCAGGTTCGACCGGCTGGGTGTGTTCTGCTACTCGAAGGAGGATGGCACCCCGGCCGCCGAGATGCCGGATCAGGTCTCAGAACGGGTAAAAAAGGAGCGCTACCGCAAGCTGATGAAGGTACAAGCCCGGCTTTCTTTCCGTCGTAATCGGGCCCATGTGGGGCAGGTGGAACAGGTGATTGTCGAGGGTTACAGCGAGGAGACCGAGCTGTTGCTGAAAGGTCGCACGTCACACCAGGCGCCGGACATCGATGGCCAGGTCTACATCACCTCCGGCCAGGCCAACGTCGGCGACATCGTCGCCTGCCGGATCACCGATTCATCAGACTACGACCTGATCGCCGAGATGGTGGAGGGGTAGAGCGTTGCAACTCGACCAGTGGTTCTGCTCTGCTAGCACCAGTGCGGCGCTATCTCTGATTAATCATCGCCTGCCGCACGAGCCCGACCCGCCTGCGGCCACCGTAGCAGTGGATATAAAAACGTTTATCTGGATTGCGTCTCAGGATCTGCATTACGGCACTTACCTGCTTCTGGTTGCTAACGTCATGCAAATGCAGTGAGCTCATCGGCACCTTGTACAGCTTGAGTCCAAACGGAGCTGCGTTCTTTTCCTCCAACGCCTGCAACATCCGCTCTGGCGGCAGAGTATCGTCCAGCAGGCTGATCACGGCAACCACCCCTCGCAGTTTGAGGACCTGCAGTTCTTGACGATGTGGGTAGGGGCCAAGCGCAACAGCCGGACTTAGTTGTTGTACCGGCGCCCGGGTTAGATCATGGCACACCCCAAGCAGTTGCAGCTTTGGTGACAGACTGCACAGGATGACCGCCACCATGCCAAACAGCGCGACGCCTGTCAAAAACAAACGGGGCAGCACGTAAGCTGTTTTTTTAATAGGCCGCTTTACGATTTTCATTATTCATCTCGTGCCGTTTAGGCTTACCCCAGCTTGAACGCCAAAATGTAACCGTTGCGATCAACCGTTCCACAGCGATAAGCTGCCGGTAGCCGGCAAACTCAAACAATCCCGCCACTGACAGTATCATCAAATCCTTGACCCGGGCATAGCGCCGAAAGACAACATTATCGAGCAGCAGCCCCCCCAGGTTGAGCCATGCGCCCCACAACACTGCAAGCGACAGAAAGAGCAGAGCAAATTCACAGTTAACCAGCTCAAAGTAAAAAAACAGCACGAAACCCGCGTAGCCGACAAACTCTATGGCCGGACCAAAAGCCTCAAAGAGAAGGAAGTAGGGCAACGCCACCAGGCCGACCAGACCATAACGAGGATTTCCCATCATGCTCCGGTTGTACAGAAGGGTTTCCACCAACCCCCGGTGCCAACGATTACGCTGCACCAACAACGAATGCCAGTCCGCCGGTGCTTGAGTCCAGCAGACCGCATCAGGAAGAAAACAGACCCGGTACGGCATCTTCTGGTCACAACAATAACGATGTAACCGCACCACCAGATCCATATCTTCACCGACGGTTTTGCGATAACCGTTGATAGCCATCACCACATCCTTGCGAAAGACCCCGAAGGCGCCAGAAATAATCAACAGCCCATTCAGGGCACTCCACGAGCTGCGCCCCACCAAAAAACCGCGCAAGTATTCGATGGCCTGAAACCGTTCTACCCACTTGCCCGGCGCATGAACATCCGTCACCTTGCCATTGGTCAAATTACAGCCGTTAAGAATCCTTACCACACCTCCGGTGGCAACCACACGACGGTCCTGCACAAACATTTTGGCGGCACGCATCAGGGCGTTTGGCTCAAGGATTGAATCAGCATCTACACAGCAGAAGAGCGGATAGCGCGAGGCATTCAAGCCTGCATTCAAGGCATCGGATTTACCACCATTACGCTTGTCAATCACCCGAAGCTGGTCGCTCATCAGCGAAACATATTCGTGCACTACCGGCTCGTGTTCCAAGCGGGCCTGAAACGGTCGTGGCACTGGCACCAGTCGAAAAGCTTCAATTAAACGCTGCAGAGTCCTGTCGTTTGAGCCATCATTCACCACCACCAGTTCGTACTCAGGATATTTGAGTCCCAACAGCAAGGAAATCGAGGTGATGATCGAAAGTTCCTCGTTGTAGGCTGGCACGATAATAGAGATCGGCCGATAGTAGGAACCGACCACCAGGTTATTAATATGATGATGGCTCGCAAGGGTCAGTTGCCGCGGAATAGTGATCAGTGCTAATAGGGTAAAAAAAGAGTAATAGCTGTTTATGGCAATAAAAAAACCTAGTGTCAGCAGCTGCCACATCAAAAGCAGGAGTATAAAGGTATCCAGCATACCTCAATACTCCCGGAGCATATAGAAAGAAATATCACGTACGAAACGATCCTGGCTTGCGAGTCCCGACTCTTCCAGCAGTGCTCGTCCTTCTGCACCAAAGGCAACAAGCGCCGATGCGGCGTTCATTCGCACCTGATAGCTGGCGTCCCCCAGCAGCTCAAAGAGTCGACGATATGCGCCTGAAACAGACACAGCCGCCCGGGCCGCCACGGCGCGGACACGCCAATCAGCGTGTCCCAGCGCCGGCAGGATCAGCCTGCCATCCGGATCGCCCCCCATTTCGCCAAGAGCGCGTAAACAGCTGATAACACAGCCTGGATCATGCTGTGCATACTGGAAATAATTGACAATCGCCGGTGAAGCCAACAGAAAACGGCATCCACCACATGCCTCAATCAAGTCCCGTTTGAAAATGGCGGGTACCAGCTCACTACACAGCATCTGTTCACAAAGCAACGCCGCTTCACTGCTGAGATTTTGCATCAGCAAGCTTTCCAGCAGGTTTTGAAAAAGATGTTCGTTGAATTTTGAGGAGATGACCGGTTGCCTCCCCAGATGCGACATAATCAACTTCAGATCGCTAGGTTCTCCTACGAGGCTGATCGACCAGAGCAGTTTTGTCACCACATGCAGATCCTGCTCTCTCAAGAGGTGGGCTCGCAAAACAGGGAGATTTTCCGGTAGCCGCAACAGTCCTAATCTTTCAACGCTCTCCAAACGCGGCCTCCAAAAACGGGACTGCAATTGCGGCACCAAATGTTCCGAAACCTTCAAGCGGCGGGACAATTGCTGCAGCGACATGCGTCGCTCCGCGAGCGTTCCTTCCTCAAGATAGATCAAGACATCTGCCAACACCTTCCATTCCCAGGACTTACTGGGCAGAGAAAAATCACATGTGACATCGCCAAGACAGCTGAGACAATCCGCAAGATACCGGCTTTTGCACTGAAGCTGTCGCTGCTCCTGACGCTCCAGTAAAAATTTGTGAACAACCATGATCATCCAGAGTATGACAATCGCCCCCCCTAAAAAATAGGTGATTGCCAGCAGGAACTGTCGGCCATGCATCTGCACAAAAAGCTGATAGACATATTCGTTCACAGCTACCACCATCGCCTGATGAACAGACCGCCGCCTGTTTTTTCATACAAATGTTCACGGTTTTCATAAAACAATTCAGCCCCCATGCTTACTAGCGGGGTAACGCGATACTCTGACTCAACGCGACCCCCAATAGTAAAAAAACGCTCAAGGTCACGGGCATCCCCCAACCGCTCACCGGTTTCACCGATTGTTACACCCAGCTTTGAACTTACACGGTATGTCGGCTGCCACATCACACTGGTATGGGATGAAACGGTGCCATTTTCGACAACGACATGCAGCTGCTCGGCAAGGGACCAACCATTCGGCAAATACCAGCTAAGGCGAGGGGTAACAAGGTGTACAGCTTCATCGGCAAAGGCAAGCCGGGTTCCTCCCAAGGCTAACTCCCAGCTGCCAACAGCCTGGCCCAACTCTGCTTTAAGTGCATAATGCGGCAAAAAAGACGCACTAGGAGCAAAAAAACCTGCCACCATCAACGTCCTGCGCCGGTCCTCACTCAAGTTGATGTAGAGCTCTCCACCGAGCTGCGCGTCGTGTTCACCATACCGCGAGACCCAACCTCCCTGCAGCACCGTGGTCAAACCTGGCATTCGATAGGTTAAGGCAAGATCGAGCTGCTTTTCCAGGGGCATACCCCGTGAATCATCCGCAAACAGCATTCCCAGGCGAACATTATGCTGCCGCAGTCGATAAGGCAAAGCAGGTTCAGCGAGCTCCAAATCAACCTGCTCCTGTTGGGCCAGAGATTCGAAAAAGCTGCGAGCACCGTTTAGATCACCTGCCAAAAGCAGCTGCTCAAGTTCTTGCTGCTGCTTTTGGCGTCTCATCCGTTCCATCGCCAGCACTAGCTCGTCACGCAGTGCAACCGAGTCTGAACGCCGCTGCCAGTCCGCCGGCAGTTTGCGAAGTTGCTCCAGTGCATCGGCCTGCCTGCCGCTTGCACCAAGCGACCGAATCGACATTAACACCAGATCACTGTCGTCGGCATACTGGCTGCGTAGCCTGCTGAAGGTCCGGTAGGCTGCATCTGCCTCGCCTGATTTAAGCTGCAGTAATCCAAGACGCCGACAACTCTCGTACGGCTCCCGCCCCTGGCAGCAGAGCTGCTCAAGTACAACTAATGCACGTGAAGTTTCGCCCGCACGTTCCCACGATGTTGCTTGTTCAAGCTGCATGAACGTTTCCACCCGCTCCAACAGACGAGAAAGCTCATGATCGTGACGCTGAGCCAATGAACATCGCAGATAAACAAAAGCCGCGTCATACTGTTTCTGCCACGCCGCCAGCCGCCCAATAAATGCAGCTACTTCTGGGTTATTCGGGTAGTGTTGCTCCAACTGCCGCAAGACCATTTCTGCTTCTGCATACCGCCCCTCGCCACTAAGTTGTCGCACCTGTGCAATCGCTTGCTCATAGTCAAGCGGAACCTCAGCAGCATGGCTCGCTACGCAGACTATCAACATGGCGCCAAGACAAGCTGTTAGAAAATAAGATCTCATTGAGTACGTTCCAACACTTCTAGACTGTGCAGCACCCAGCCGTTAAACGAGGTGAACGGAGGTCGCTGCCTAAGCAATGCAGACAATAATTCGGGTGCACCGGCCAGAGAGAGCGTATCGCCCTTCACCTGATAACTGTTAATAACGCGCCAACGGCGTCCAGCAAGTTCTAGATCACTCTTCTCGCCCTCAGCAGCCGCTCGCAATACGAGATGCTCTTCGTCTGCCAACGGCGTGAGTTCGATTCCGAGCCAGACCGGCTTATCGACCCATTCAGCGGCGGCAAGAATCGGCGTACTGATCTGAACCACCTCGTCATAGTCACGGCGGTAGGCCATGACCACCACCTCATCGACGCGCTGCAAGACTTCCTGTGCCAAGTCACGTCCAGCTGTAGCTACCTGGGCAAACCAGAACGGAATTGCTGCCGACAGGGGCAAACCTGGCCCTGCCTGCCGCCTAGCCTCGTCAAACAGGGCAAGATAGGCGGCAATATGTCGAGCCTTATTAAGAGAAAAGTCTTTTTGCAAATATGGTTCAACATCCAACTGAAAACCGCTGAACGCAAGATGCGGATGTTCTCGGTTGAAGGCAGCTACAGAGGCTATCCGTTTAAGCATCGAAGAACTTTGCATATGTCCATCCGGCGCGCCATCCAAAGCATAAACGGCAACACCGGCAGCTCGCGCTAGTCTCAGAAATGGCGCATAACGCGGCAGGTAATCGTCAACCTGAAGATAGAGACGGGTGATTGCATGTCGCTGCAGCTTTTCCAGAACAACCGCTTCATGACCGATCACCTGTCGTACATCCCACAGCCAGGCAGCGCGCCCGGCCCGCTGAGCAGAAACAAGTGAACGCTGCAGGGTAATCCCCTGCAGCTCAAGACTGCCGGCAGCACTTTTCAGACGTAAAACGAAATAACGACACCGTGCACGATCAAACGAGACGGGCAACTGCTGCAGACTGAAACGTTGACTGCCTGCACTGCGGGTCAAAGGCCTCAACACGTGATTGTCCTGCCGCTGCGCAAGCCGGTCATCGGCAACAGATAGCTGCCAATCCCCCTGCCAGGTGCCGTGTAAGGTTAGCTCATGATACGGGAGAAGATTTACTACATCAGCCCTGGACGCAAGCTGCAATATCAGACCACCGGCACCTTTGCCTTTTTGAAATCGCCCTCCTCCCAGGGCTTTAAGTGACCCATAGGGTTTCGCCCCAATTATCGGCAAAGACCGTTCGGGCAGCTGCAATCGGGAATTTGAAGGTTCTGCCTGTGAGGCATAGTATTCGAGATGTGACAACTGACCACTAACTCGCACAACCTCAAGGCGGTCGGCCACGGCAACAAGGTCGTTGTCAGCCAAACGCTTAACCGCCGACCAATCGGTGGCAGTTACTGATGTTGCTATAAAAACAAAGCCAACACACAACGCAGCCCATTCAAATCGTTTAACGCGCACCACCGCACCTCATTCTTCTCAACCTTCAAAATTTTTAATAATTACATAAAATTTCTATATTTCAAGCGCTCAAACAAGATTTATCTCCACGTTCTTCGTCCAGCCCTTGCCCCTGCACAAACCACACCCGGCGTCAGGCCTTTATTCTTGACAGCCCCACTATTATCTGCTAGAAGGTGGCCCCTTCATACACGACCACATCAGTTCGGAGCTGTCATGGCAACCAAAACCACAAAAAAAGCGGCCCCAGCGGCCAAGGTGACTGCCCCAGCCAAAAGCGCAGCCTCTGCGAAGAAAAGCGCTGCGACCAAGAGCACAGATACACCGGCAAAGGTCTCCGCCAAGGCACCTGTAAAGCCCACGACACCCGCGACACCGAAGACTGCAGCCAAGTCGGCCACACCCGCCCCCAAGGCCGCAGCAAAAAAACAGCCGGCACCTGCGGTTGAGAAGTCTACGCCGGCCAAGCCTCACAAGTGGGATGAAATCCGCCAGCAACTGCTGCAGCTGAAGGAAGCCACACTGCGTGAAATCTCACGCTCGATCAAGAGTGGTTCCGAGGCCAAGGTGGGCGAAGAGACTACCGGCGACATCTACGATCAGGCCTCTTCGGAGCGTGACCGTGAGCTGGAACTGATCTTGAGCGACCGGGAACGCCAAAAGGTGCATAACATCGACGATGCACTGCTGCGGATGAAGGAAGGCGAATACGGCATCTGTGAAGAGTGTGACGAGGAGATCCCCTTGGGGCGGCTGAAGGCGATGCCGTTCACCCGTCACTGCGTCAAATGCAAGTCTGACCTGGAGCGCCTGCAGGCCCAGACCCGTCGTTTTGAGGAAGATCGGGCTTACCGCGAGATCCCGTTGGGTGACGAGGAGGAGGCCTAGTCCTTCTGCGCACGGCCTCTCAGCAAACGTAATAGCAGACTGCGCCTGACCACCAACGCCTGGTGGGGACAAAGTTCGCGGCAACACCAGCACCGAATGCAACGCCCTGAATCAACCTTCAGGGCGTTTTTCGTTATGCTGATCGCACGGGGTGGGCAGGCATCGCGACAGACACCGCACAACACACATAGCTGCTGATCGGCCGCCGGCAGCGGGGTTAACTGATTGCGCAGCAGGTCTTTGACAAACCCGGGCAGACCGAACTGGACATCCAGCCCCCCTGGCAGCCTGAATGGCGGTTCAGCCGTCTCGAGCGGCTCCCCCAGCAATTCAATCTCTTCCCAATGCGCACCGGGCAGTTTGCGCCGACGGGCCTCCTGCTCAACCGGCAGCAGCTCGGCCGGTATGCCGGCCAGGCGCCCGACCACCAGATCAACCGCCACCAGATTTGCACCAGCTAATAGCCAGCCCAGTTGGCGCGGCGTGCCGCTACTGGGTCCGTCCCCCTCCATCGCACAGATGCCGTCAACGATGGTCAGGGCCACCGGCCGCGCTTGGGCAATCTCCAGTAGCAGACCGGCGAAAAGCTCCTTGGAACGGCCCGCTGTCAGATGTAAGCCCGCCTTTGCGCTACCCACCACCGTACCGTACAGGTTCTTCACCCCGCAGGTCAGGGTCATCATCTCGTGGGTCTTCAGTTTGGGCAGATTAATGACGACATCGGCTGCCAGATACTCCCGCGACAGCTCAAACTGACGAAAGACACCGCTGCCGCTCACGTGTTGTGTTTCCTTAAATGCAATCAGCTGGACGCCCAACTCTCTGGCAACCGCCGCAATGCCGCTTTTCTCGGCCACTCGTTCCAGCGTCCCGATCCCCGGGCTATCACCGATCAACACCTCTCCACCGGCCTGCTGTACCAGTTCAGCCACCACACGCACCAATGCCGGATGGGTGGTGACCGCCGCCTCTGGCGGCTTTGCCGATAGCAGGTTTGGCTTGAGCAGCACCCGCTGTCCGGCCTTTACAAAGGCGGCCATGCCGCCCAGGGGAGCCAGAAGCTGTGTCAACTGCTGACGCAACTCTTGCAGATCGTATGTTGTACAGCGCGTGAGTGCTATCGGTTGCATGTTGATGTGCTCCTTGCACTTTTACAATCTTAGGGTACACTACCACACAGCAAAGGAACGGCAATCAGACTCCAGGCACCAGGTCCCTATGAAATCAGCCGCAATCGAGCATTACGACATATCACTGCTCTACGTTGAGGACGAAAAGGTCACCCGCGAACAGGTTTCCCGCATCCTGCAGCGTGTTGTGACAGAACTGCACGTGGCAGAGAACGGTCGCGAAGGGCTGGCCCTCTACCGTGAAAAACGCCCCGATATCGTGCTGACTGACATCATGATGCCGCTGATGAATGGCCTTGAAATGTGCCGCGAGATCCGTCAGCTCGATCATGACAGCCAGCTGATCATGCTGACCGCCTACAGTGACACCGACTATCTGCTGGAGTGCATAGCCCTCGGCATCAATCAGTACGTCCAAAAGCCGGTTGATTTTGCGCGGCTGACCAGCGCCATTGAAACCTGCAGCAGTTACATCCTGCTCAAACGCAAGATTCAGCAGCAGGAAGAACGCATCCACCGCTTGTCTCAGGCTGTTGAACAGGCGCCGGCACCGGTGATGATCACCTCCCTGAACGGTTCCATCGAGTATGTCAATGCCATGTTCACCCGCCTCTGCGGCTACACAGCCGAAGAGGCGTTGGGCCGCAACCCACGTCTGCTCAAATCAGGCATGAATCCACCTGAGATGTATGCCGAGCTGTGGCAATCAATTATTGCTGGACGGGAATGGCAGGGAGAGTTGGCCAATAAGCACAAAGACGGCTCCATCTTCTGGGAAACGGTCAAAATCTGCCCCCTACGGGACAATAACGGTGCTGTGACCGGCTTTCTCAAGGTTTCCCAGGACATCACCGCCCGCAAGCAGTACGAAGAAAGCCTGCACTATCTGGGTACCCACGACCCGCTCACCGGACTCTACAATCGGGCCTATTTCGACGCCGAGTTGCAGCGGCTCGACAACAGCCGCGATTTTCCGGTCAGCATTGTGGTTGCCGACATCGACGGCCTGAAAGCGGTCAACGACTCGCAAGGACACGCCGCCGGCGATCAGTTGATCAAGGAGGCAGCCGAGGTATTGTTGTCAGCCTTCCGGGCCGCTGACGTCGTGGCGCGCATCGGTGGCGATGAATTTGCCGTCCTGCTGCCCCATACCGATCACGATGCGGCACAGGCTGCCATGTTGCGAATCAGGGAAAACGGCACTGCTGAGCGAAAATTTGGGGCGTCCGCCCGTTTCTTGTCACTGGGCATGGCCACAGCCAGACAGGCCGGGCAGTTACCGGACACCATGAAAGAGGCGGACAAACTGATGTACAGCGACAAGCTTGAGCGCAAATCCGGGCGCAGCGTTACGACGCAAGCCGACTAGCAGCACCATCAAAAAATGATGTTCGGGCGCAACACCACGGTTACGTTGCTGGCATCGCGATCCCTAAGCGAGCCACTATATCGATCAGGTGCTTCCCAGATCATACCGGCATCCAGCTTGAAGGCCACTCCCCAGGATTTAATCGGAAACTTTTTACCCAACACATATTCCTGGCGCAGCAACGCCCCCGTCTTGGTGCTGATGTCCCAACGTACCTCAAAGGCGCTGTTTTTCAGGAATGCGATCGGATTGACGGTAAAATCAAGGTCGCTCCGGCGAAAGCCAAGGTAGAAGGTATCGGCGATATCGGGGTGGTCGTGCATTTTGGCCCCCAGCCGAAAGCTCCAGGCCAGCTTTTCATCCCTGAAACTCCGCTCCCCCTTCAGCTTCCACTCAACCTCCAACGAATCGTCAGGTATCAGGACATTGTTTCTGATGTGCTGGTTGGAGTAACTGCACAGATAGCCCATGTACCCCTTGTTGGATGAAAGCCGCTCCTCACCCTGTTTGCTGAAACGGACCATATCGCCCACAAACAGGGAAACGGCGTAGGGTTCCTCGAAACCGGCCGTAATCCACTGGATCACGTTCTGGTTACCGCCAATATCACCAGAACGGTAAAAACCGGATGCGTACTCCTGCAGTGCCACCCCGGTCAGCGGCAGCGGCATGACAGCCGCCTCCAGCAGCAAAAAACGGGGCACGAGTGAGTTAACCAACAGTCGGCTGTAGATCTCGGGTTCCCCCATACCGGAGAGATCCTGTATCGGTGTGCCGGCCAGCGGGATATTGAGTGACAGATTGGTGTAATAGAGATCGAGTTCCCAGTCGAGATCGGCCCAGCCCAACTGCTGACTGCCGAAGAGGTATTCTCTGTAGCTTCGCTGCTGGGCCGGCGCAGTTGACCGTCCATCGTCTGCCGTTGCCAGCGGTGCCAGCACCAGCATGCCCAGCACCAAGACCAGTGTGGTCAGCAATCCCCGCATCGCCCTTGCTCTTCAGCCATACAGCCATCCGCTTCAGCTGCCAGCCTGATCAGTCGCCTCACACGGTAGCCAGCTCCAGCTGCCAGCAGGGCCAGATCAACGGCCGGGACAACGGTTGCGCTGACTCCTCTGGCCTGGTCGAACCACGACCGCACCGCCAACCAGCTCACCAGGTCTTCAAAACGCTCCTTGTTAAACCAGGCAACACCAGTATCGTCATGCACCAGCAGAAAACGGGCGACCTGCGGCAGCTCCAGCAGGGCTGCCAGCTGTTCACCCGTATCCTGCCAAACCGGGTCGTTCCAGACCGTCCAGGCCGCCGCAACCACCCCACAGCGGGCAGCCTGATACTGTCCCCAGCCACGCTCATGGTCGGCTGAGCCGGCCACAAAAGCGGCCACCGGCCGGTGCAGGCCGTAGGCCGTCAGCGGCTCGTCCCCCAAGGGTGCTGCCACATGCCCCAGCAGCAGTGCTGCCAGAAAGGCCCGGCGTTCCAGGACACCGCTCGGCACCAGCTCGCGCGACACCCCTGCGCGCCGCATCAATTGCACGGTTTTACGAACAACAGCAGGTTGCCAGGCTGCCTGCAGCTGCTCAACCAGCAGTGGCACGTCGGGCAGCTCAGTGCTTTCAAGCGAAATAACCGCCTGATACTGCAACAGTGATTGCACCAGTGCAGGCTCGGCAGACATAAATGCGCCCGGGGTGATTGCGGCTACCTGGTCGCACACCGCACGACAGGCATCCAAAAGCGGCCGATGTCGTAGCTGCACCAGTTCTTCTGACAGTGATGGCACACCTCGCCCGGCCAACTCCTGGCAGAGCGCGCCCCAGCCAGCCTCCTGGCTATCCTGCTGTTGCTGATACTCCCAAAAGATATGGAATTCGTAGGGGCCGAGCTCAACGTAGAGGCCCTGTTGATGGATCTCCGCCGTACTCCGCAGGTACTCGAGGCCGCTGGCCAGATCACGGAACGAAACCAAGCGCCCCGGTCCGCTATCAAGCCCAAGCGCGTCTCCCAACCCGATATGCTGCTGCGTCTGCGCAGTGGCCCGACGTATCCAACCGGCTGTCTGGCCATGGCGATTGTTGTACACCACCAGTGCCCGTTCAGCGCCGGCCTGGTTGCTGTAGGCAAAGACATGTTCATCCACGCTGCCATCGTTATCGCAAAAATCATACAGGCAGAACTGTCCGGAACCGGAAAACAGCCAACGCTTTTTCAGCAGCGGAAAGATCCACAGCCGGTGTCCTTCCAGCAGCCCCTGGTCAACCTGCTCATCCCAGTAGGCGCGGCGGTACTCCATGCCATATTTTTCCTTAAAGCCCTCCAACTGACCATGGCCGAACATCGGCAGCCCCGGCATGGTGGCCAGCAGCACACAGGCGCCGAAATATTTGCCCTGGGAGCCGAACTGCTCCACAGCGGTCTTTTCGTCCGGGTTGTTCATGAAGTTGACAAACCGCTTGAGTATCTCAGGATTAAATTCCAGCACGTTCTTGATGGTCTGGCGGTACTTGGCGTTTTCCTCTTCCTTGAGCATGTTCATGAAGGCCGAGTTATAGACCCGGTGCATCCCCAGGGTCCGCACAAAATAGCCTTCCATCATCCAGAACGCCTCGGCCAGCAGCAGAGTATCCGGCACCTCACGACCAACCCGGTCCACCACCTCACGCCAGAATTCCAGCGGAAACACGGCATCAAACTCGTCACGGCTCATGGCGTGCTCGGCCCGTGACGGAATCCCGCCCCCCAGTCCCCGCTGGGGGAACCACAGGCGCTGGTAGTGTTTTTTTGCCAGGGTCATGGCGGCGTCAAAACGGATGATCGGCGTCAGGCGGGCCACATGCAGAATGGTCTGCATCACCGCCTCGCGTACCTCGGGAATCAGGTAGTTCAGCTGGGCGGTGTCGTTCCAGGGGATGCTGGTACCGTCATTGCCGTGGTAGATGTAGCGGGTGCGGCCATCGCGGCGATCGATCATTCGGAAGGCAACGGCGGCGTCGTCCTTGCTCCAATAGCCATCTTCGATCTGGATGGTGACTGACGGGTCGCGGGAGAGATCCTCGCCATTGAAACGATAACCGGGAAACGGCGGGTACTCGCTCTGGATGAACCAGTCCGGATGTTCAACCACCCAACGGGAATAGATGCCGGTATGGTTGGGCACCATGTCGCTGGCGAGCCGAATCCCCCGCTGCCAGGCCCGCTGTTTCAGGTTGTGGAAGGCGGCCTCACCGCCCAGGTCCTCGGCAATTGTGTAGTCGTACAACGAGTAGGCCGAGGCATGGGCCTCGGGGTTGCCGCACAATTCCTTGATCCGGCGCGAGGCAGCTGAGCGCTCCCACAACCCGATCAGCCACAGCCCGGTAAAGCCACGGGCAGCCAGCTGATCCAGCTCGCTGTCCGGCACCTGGTCAAGTCGGGTGATCGGATAACCATGCCAACGCGAGAGCTGATCGAGCCAGACATGGGTCATCTTGGCCATCAGCACCACGGTGGACATCCAGTCGGCATCGGGCGAGAAGGCCTCATATTCCGGCTGGTCATAACCTGCCAGATGCCCGGCCTCCAAGGTCTGCCGCCGGTCTCGCTCCCAACCGCCGCCAGCACCGGCGACGAATTCCAGCACTCGGCTGGGACCAGGCCCGCCCATACCACGGGCAGCCTGTTCCTCCTCAAGAATGTCGAAGGAGGTCAAGACCCCCTCGAACAGGTCACGGGGCAGCAGCTCGCCCCAGGTCTCACGAATATAGCCCAGCTGGCCGGCCAGCGAATCCGGTGCGGCCTTAAGTGGCGCGCGCAAGGCCTCCATCAGTGGCACATCAAGCCCCGGTACTGGCGGCCCTACAGTTAACGCACCTGCTAGAGCGCCCGCAACCTGGGAATAGGCAGGGACAGACTGTGCCAGCTGGTGATCGTCGAACAGCTGACGGAACGGATCAAGGGCACGGTTTTCGGTTGCCAGGCGCACCAGCAGCATCTCGCGCAGCACCAGCTCAACCTGCAGTGCCTGCGGATAGCCGCTCACTGCTGCAAGCGGCGGAAAACCAGATTCAAACCCTTCCAGGGCAGCGGTTACCGTTGGTTGGCCCAACTCGGCCCCGCCACGCTGGAGGGCCGTCACCAGCCGCCCCACGTCGCCAAGCTCGGCACACGCTGCAATCAGATAGCGATACACATCCAGCAAGGTCCCGTACAGGTGCAATTGTGCGGCAGTAACCTCTGACGCCGGCTCTTGTCCTGACAGCTGCAGGCAGTTGGCCAGCCGCCGACAGGCAACGATGGGTGGATAGCGGCGCGCCAGGAGCGGAGCCAAAGTCTGGTCGAGCTGCAGGGCTGCCCGGGCAGCGCCCGAGAGATGGATCGGCAGAGGGAAGTAGGGTAGCAAAAGACTGGCCATAGGTTGTAGTAGGTCCTTTAGGCCTGACATGGGGGCTGCTAAGCAGCCCCCACGGGAAGTGTAACGGTTATTTTTTCTTGGCTGCGGTCTTTTTCTTGGTAGTTTTCTTTGTCACACGTTTTTTGGTGGCTACCTTCTTCTTCGACTTACTCTTCTTTGACTTGATTGCCTTACGCGGGGTCGGGTTAAAATCGTCACGGATGTTGTTCAGCAGGATCGAGGTTTCCACCAGGTTCGGATCAGCCTGCTTGGCTGCTTCCAGCGCCTCGCGGGCTTCGGCCAGACGGCCGGTCTTCATGTACACCCGCCCCAAGGCGTGCAAGGCGCGGGCATGATCGCCCTTCAGGGCAACGGCCTGCTTGTAGCTGGCAATGGCGCTGTCATACTCTTTACGGAAATCGTACACCAGCCCCAGACGATAGTGATTATTGGGGTCATCCGGCCCCAGCTCGGCCGTTTCCTGCAACAGCAGGACCAGGTCATCATACTGCTTGTTTTTCACATAGATCGTTACCAGGGCGTTACGGCTTTCAACATCAGCCTTGGCCAGCTCCAGAGCGCGCTTGTAATGTTGAATCGCCTTGTCGCCCTGATCCTGATTACGGTAGACCGCTGCCAGTTCACGGTGGGCATCCGGGTTATCCGGAGCCAGCTGCAAAACAGCCTGGTACGACTCCACCGCATGCGGCAGTTCCTTGCCCTGCACCAGGATCCTGGCAAGCTTGAGATGGATGTCGGCACTTTCCGGTTTCAGCTTCAAAAACTCTCGATACTGCTCCACGGCCTCCGGGGTGTTGCCGCGCGCCAGCCGGATCTCGGCCAGCCTGAGGCGTGCCTCCGCAAAATCAGCCCGTTTCTCAATGGCCCGCTTGTACGACACCACCGCCTCATCCAGCTGGCCACGTTTTTCATACAGCAGTCCCAGATTGTAATACACCTCAGGGTTGTCGCTCTGGCGATAGCTGGCCTCACGATAGGCGGTGATCGCCTCCCCTTCACGGCCAGCCTTGTAATAAAGAGCGCCAAGCCGCTCATAGGGCGGCACCGCACCGGGCAACGTCTTCAGTACCGAACGATAGGCCTCCGCAGCCCGATCCACCTCACCCCTGGAGGCCAACTGATCGCCCAGCACAATACCCTCTGGCTGCGGCGCAGTCGAACTGCTGACGACCGTCGCATCTTTTCTGCCGCCCAACAGGCGCTCATACTCGGCCTGTCTGGTGTCACCCTTTTTTTCATAAATATCTGCCAGCAGCAGGTGTACTCGGCTGCTACGGGGATTTGAGACCGCCGTCTTCTGCAGCAGTTCCAGGGCTTTATCCTGTTCGTTTTTTTGCAGGTAAAGTTGCGCCAGCCCCAGACTGGCCTGCTCCGAGGAAGGTTCAGCCACCAATGCACGACGGTATTCGTCTTCGGCACGACTCAGCTGCCCTTGGGACTGATACACATCGGCCAGACCGACCATGACATCGGCATCGCCCGGAGCCTGTCGCTCAGCCTCGCCCAAATGATAGAGCGCCAGCGGGTAGATCCGTTTTTCCAGCATCACCTTGCCCAGCGCCTTGTGGAAGACCGGCGACGGCGCTCCCGCCACCCCCTTGGTCAGTTCGACAGCCGCCTCATCCAGCATCCCCCGCTGGAGATACAAGACTCCCAGGCTACCGCTGGCCACCGCCAGGGAAGGCTCGTCCTGCAGGGCGCGCCGGTAGGCGCTGACTGCCGTATCAACCGAACCGGACCGTTCGGCCTGCCGGCCCGCCACATACTGGGCAGCGGCTCCGTCGGGGCAGAGTTCAACGATCCTTGCCTCCTGCACACTACGTATCCGCTCATCTTGGATACCCGGCAACTGCTTGGCCAACTCAAGCGCCTCGGTGCATCCCCTTCCGCCAAAATTCCAGCTGAAACCTGACAGCAGCAAAGCCGTGACACCCATCAGCGGCAGCGCCACCCGTTTTTTGATGTACATAGTTGAAATTCCTCGTTTAAATCAAGAGAGTGGCGGCAATTATACACAGTGAGACCAAAAAATACAAACCATTCGGCCGAAGCACTTGCCTTGACACCGACCGATGGCATACTATGCACTGCATTTATGGCAGCCATAAGCTAGCCGTCATGGAACCCAGAGGAGCACAGGATGAACAGAGACCTTGAGCAGATCATCATGGCAGCCGGCGATCTACCGACTATTCCGATCGTGGCCACCAAGGTGATGCAGCTGATGGAGGATGAAAACGCAACAGCCGACGACCTGGCCCGGGTGGTAGCATCTGACCCGGCCGTGGCCGCCCGCGTACTCAAGATATCCAACTCATCCTTCTACGGTTGTCAGCGGCAGATTCAGACCCTGCCCCACGCCATTATGATGTTGGGCTTTGTCACCCTGAAAAGCGTGGTAGTGGCAGCCTCGGTCAAGCAGGTCTACCACCCCTTCGGACTGACGGAAAAATTGCTCTGGGAGCACTCCTTCGGTGCCGGCCTGGCAGCCCGGATCATCGCATCCGACACCCGACTGGTAAACGCCGAGGAGGCCTTTCTGGGGGGACTGTTTCACGATCTGGGCAAGATCATCATGAACTTCCTGGACAAGGAAAAATTCCAGGAAGTCATGCAACGTTGCTACAACGACGGCATCGACTTCGAGCAGGCAGAACGAACGCTGTTTCCCTATACCCACGAAGAGGTAGGGGCGCTGGTGATCAAGAAGTGGAATTTTCCCGACCACCTGATGAAGGCGGTCATGGCTCACCACACCCTGGCCCTGGCCGAAGATGAAGACCCGTACCTGGTGCGTCTGACCTGCGTGGTCAGTCTGGCCAACATCTTTTGTCATCGCTACGGGATCGGTACTATTGCCGGAGAGGAAGAGATCGACGTCGCAGCAACACTTCCGGCCACCACCCTGGGACTTACTGCCGAAAAGGTTGACGAACTGCTGTTCAACTTCAAAGAGGCCTACGACAAAGATCAGACCTTTTTCACCTAGGTTCCGGAGACCGTGTCATCATCTTCGGCCAGGTGCTCAAGGATGGTCTTGCGCAGTTTGCCGCTGGACCGCTGGCGGGCCTCGTCAGAGATCTGCACGGTGTCATCCTGCTCGTCCTGCTCACCGTGTCCGGTCTGCCAGGCCGTCGGCCAGAATCGGTCCCGCGCGGGTTTCCGCCGGTCAATCTCCCCAGCCTTAACGATACCAGTCACCGCTTCGGTCATATCCCCCTCCTCGGCATGGCAGTTGATTTCCTTGGGCTTACCTTGGTATATTTACGAACCATGCTACTACAAACAGATCGAGTAACGTCATGATCCGACCAATTCTCACCTTTCCCGACCCGGTACTCAAGCAAAAGGCAGCGCCGGTTACCGTTATCACCGATGAAGTCCGCCAACTGGCCCAAGACATGGCCGAAACCATGTATGATGCCCCTGGTGTCGGTCTGGCAGCACCGCAGGTCGGCGTGTTACAACGGCTGATCGTGATCGACGTGGCTGCCAAGGATGAGGCGCCGCAGTTGATCACTGTCATCAACCCGGTCATTGTCCAGTGCGAGGGCGAGGTCTACGAAGAGGAAGGCTGCCTGTCGGTGCCCGACTTCTCGGCCAATGTCCGGCGCTACGAGACGGTGGTTGTCAAAGGGCTGTCCCTTGACGGCCAGGAGCGTGTCTGGCAGGCCGACGGCCTGCTGGCCATCGCCTTCCAGCACGAGATCGACCACCTTGAAGGGACTTTGTTTGTAGATCGGCTATCGCCGCTCAAACGTGAACTGTTTATCAAAAAAGCAAGAAAACGGAGCAACCCATGACCGGCTGGCGCATCATCTTCATGGGCACACCGTCCTTTGCCTGTCCCACCCTGCAAATCCTGCTGGAACGCGGCGAAAACGTGGTCGGCGTCTTTACCCAGCCCGACCGCCCCAAGGGACGTGGCCAGAAGCTGCAGCCGCCACCGGTCAAGGAGCTGGCCCTGCAGCACGACATACCGGTCTATCAACCACTCAAGGTCCGCGTACCAGAAGTGATTGAGCAGATTCGTGACCTGAAGCCGGACCTGATCGTGGTGGTGGCCTTTGGCCAGATCCTGCCCAAGGCGCTGCTGGATATCCCCCCCCATGGCTGCGTCAACGTGCACGCCTCACTGCTGCCCCGGTACCGTGGTGCAGCTCCTCTTAACTGGTGCATCGTCAACGGTGAGAGCGAAACCGGCGTCACTACCATGCTGATGGACGTAGGTCTGGACACCGGACCGATGCTCCTGAAAAGGGCAACCCCGATCGGCCCGGATGAAGAGATCAGCTCACTGCATGACCGCATGTCGGCCTTGGGAGCAACGCTGCTGGGCGAAACCCTGGACGGTCTCCAGGCCGGCAGCATCACCCCCGAACCGCAGGATGACGCCCAAAGCTGCTACGCCCCGCTGCTCAAGAAGGAAACCGGCCTTATCGACTGGAACAGATCGGCCCAACAGATTCACAACCTGGTGCGGGGACTGGCCTCCTGGCCCGGCGCCTACACCTTCCTGCAGGACCAGCCGCTCAAGGTTCACCGTACCAGCCTCGGCAGTGGCAGCGGTCCGGCCGGCACCGTACTGAGCGCAACGCCTGAAGGGATTGAAGTGGCCTGCGGCCAGGGGTCGCTGCTGATCCGCGAACTACAGGCCGCCGGCAGCCGTCGCATGGACGCCGCCAGCTTTCTGGCCGGCCACCCGCTGCCCCCTGGCACCAGACTGACCGCCCCCCCGGAGCAGAACCTGTGACCGAACTGCAGGAAACCACCGCTGCACCGCGCAAACGGCTGTTCATCGCGCTGATGGGCCTGACCTGCATCGTGCTGGTGGGCCTGATCTTCCTGGCCTGGTGGATACCCAGCCGCGGCCTGGCCAACATCCACCCTGACCTGCCACGAATCGTCGGCCTGGTGGTGCTGGCGCTTTCCGGCACCGCCATCCTAGGGACCGGCCTGCTGGTGCTGACCACCGCCCTGGGCAAGGACATCTTCTTCACCCGCTTCATGCGGCTGGTGGTGATCAAGTTCCTGCTGCCGGTGATCGAGTTTGTGGGCAGGATTCTGGGGCTGGACAAGGACCGCATTCGTCAGTCGTTCATCGCCATGAACAACTCGTTGGTGATTTCACAGCGCTACAAGGTGCGACCGGACCGGGTCCTGATCCTGCTACCCCACTGCATCCAGCTGTTCGACTGCGAGATCAAGGTGACCGGCGACGTCAACAAGTGCGTGATGTGCGGGCGCTGCGACATCAAGGGGTTGGTGGAGATCGGTAGGAAATACGGCATCGACATCTCGGTGGCCACCGGCGGCACCCTGGCCCGCAAGGTGATCGTCGAGAAACGGCCCAAACTGGTGCTGGCCGTGGCCTGCGAGCGGGACCTGACCTCCGGCATCAAGGACTGCTACCCACTGCCGGTGATCGGCATTCTTAACCTGCGCCCCTATGGCCCCTGCTTCAACACCGTGGTTGATGCGGCCGCCATCGACGACGCCCTGCAACAGGTGCTGGAGCTGCCGGCACCCGCCTCAAACAATCCGTAACGAATCCAGCTCAGGCTCCTGCAGGTCATTCACCACCGTCAACTCGCTACGCCGTCCGTCCTTCTGCACACTCAGCCGGCCCGGCTCACCCTTGGGGGCCTTGGTATAACGCAGCAGTATCCGCCCTGCCAGCTGTATCGCAGCCTGGTCTGGCTCGCCGACCAGCAGCACCAGCGGCCCGCCGCCCTCGGCCCAGCGCAGGGTCGTCTCTCCCGGGCCGATCGAGGCCAGGATATACTCATTGTCGGCGCCATCCCGCCCAACCACCAGCTTGCACGCATCCGATAACCGGAAATGCCGCCCGGTCCGCAACAGAGTGAAATCCCGTACCTGTGGCTGACATAGGTGGTCCAGCAGGTCCTTCACCTTGGGCATGTAGCTTTCTTCGGCCAGTAGACAGCCGCCACCGGGCTGAGGATACTCATCCACCCCCAACTCGGCCGCCAGCCGCATCTGGTCTTTACGGCCACGACCGCGAATCGCCGGCAACTGCTCCCGCTTGACCCACCCTTCAGCCTCCGGGATGGTGGTTTTCAGATACTTGGCTGAAAGCGGCCGCAGCAGCAACCCGCCCAAGCCGCACTCACGATTGATCAGATTGAGGGTGTCCAGGCGCTGACTCATCGGCCGCTGGCCCACCACCTCGCCGGTAAACACAAAATCGGCCTGGTATTCGGCCATCAGCTCCCGGGCGCAGCGCAGCATGAAGGTCTTGCAGTCGATGCAGGGGTTAAGGGCACTGCCGTAACCGTGACGCGGGTGACGCAACATCTCCAGGAACTCCTCACCCAAAGGGATTGAGCGAAACGGGATATCGTAACGTGCGGCATAACGGGCCGCCACCGGCTCACCATCCAGGGTAGGAGAACAGCCGAAAAAGGGAGAGGTAAAGTTGATGGCCAACACCTCTATCCCCTGATTTTGCATCACCTTGGCGGCCAGGATTGAATCGAGACCACCGGAAAACAGCCCTAAGGCACGACGTTGGTGCATTAATTTTTCTGTCCTTTACTCGAAAAAAGAAGCGAGAAATTTTTCGTCCTGCTTGCGGCAATCAAACAAAGGCGCGGAGACGTACCGTTCAGTACGTCGCACAAGACATTGTGAAGATTGACGTGAGCAGGGCGGAAAAGAACCGCTTCATCTACATCTCCACTCGCGTCACCACCCCCTGCAGACGCGCAGCTGGCAGCTTGTTAAACTGCACAAAATTGGGGGTCAGCTTCTTGATAACTGCAAATACCTTCCAGATCGGGTTCAGGGTCGTGATATCCTCGATACCGTAGAAAATAACCTTCTCGGTGATGCCGTGATCATGAATCAACCCTTCAATATCAAGTACCTCCATGTAACCGGCCTGCACCTCAAACCCCTCTAGGCCGCTGGCCATGGCGGTGGTGTGCTGGCACTCCACCCCGAACGGTTCATCGGTCCGCACGATGGAGATCATCACGTTCCGCTCGTAGATGATATTACTGCGGATCACGCAGTGCACCAGATAGGGCGGGATCACATCCAGGCCACGCACAAAGAACAGCGCCGTGCCGGGGATGTTGCGCCCCTTGGCGTAGATCTGCTCGTACGACAGCGTAAAAACCTCCAGATCCAGTGGCTTCAGGGCCTGGTACAGCGCCCGCTGCCCCTTGGTCCAGATCATGATGGTGACAAACGGCACCGCAGCCAGGATGATCGACCAGTAGGCCCCATGGGGAATCTTGGAAAAGGTGGACACGAAGTAAACCAGATCAAGCAGCGCCACCAGCACCACGATCGGCACCTTCCACTTTTTCATGGTCTTGGAGAAGATCATGATCATCATGGTGGCGGTGATGGTCATGGAACCGGTTACTGCCATGCCGTAGGCCGCCGCCAGGTTCTCCGACTTCTGGAAGAAAAACATCACAAAGATCACGGCAATCATCAAGGCCCAGTTGATGGCGCCGATGTAGATCTGGGACTGGATATGGGTCGAGGTGTAATCGACCTTGAAGAGTGGCATCAGGCGGGTGGTGATGCCCTGGTAGACGATGGAGAACACACCGCTGATGATGGCCTGGGAGGCGATGATGGTGGCCATGATGGTCAGGCAGAGAAACGGGATATACAGCAGTGGCGCCTGATGTTTGACCATCGAAAACAGGATGTTTTTTGTCTCGGGGTGCTGGGCAATGAAGGCGCCCTGGCCCAGATAGTTCAGGTAGAGGGCAAAAAAGACAAAGTACCAGGCCCGCACGATCGGCTTGCGTCCCAGATGTCCCATATCGGCGTAGAGCGCCTCGCCGCCGGTGGAGCAGAGGATCACCTCCGACAGCACAATATAGCCGGCAAAACCGTTATGATAGAGGAACTCGAAGGCGTAATGGGGGCTGACCGCCTTGAGGATGCTCGGCATCTCGGCAATCGAGCCCAGGCCGGAAACCAGCAGCGTCACAAAGTAGACCGCCATGATCGGGCCGAAGATGCCGGCCACCTTGTCGGTGCCGCGGGACTGGAAGAAGAACAGGGTACAGGCAATCAGGGCCGCAATCCCCACCAGCAGCCATTGTTTCATGCCGGACAGGGCCGGGATCAACAACAGACCTTCCACTGCCGACAGGATTGAGATGGCCGGGGTGATCACGCCGTCACCCAAGAGCAGTGAGACCCCCAGAAAGGAGAGGAAACCGGCAAAGGCCAGCATGCGGCCTTTTTTCAGCAGCTTGATCAGTATCTCACGCAGCACGATCTCGCCGCCCTGGCCCTTGCGGCCCAGCGACATGGCCAACCAGGCGTACTCCACCGTCACCAGGATCGTCATGGTCCAGAAGACCAGCGACAGGATACCGTAGACGTTTTCCAGGGTCGGCCTAGTCAGGGTAAAGACAATCGTCAGGGTATAGATCGGGCTGGTACCGATGTCGCCAAACACCAAGCCTAAAGCCTTGACGATCCCGCCCCAAAAACCTTCTTCTTGATGTTGTTGCATAAGGCCCTCACGCTTGCAGGTCCAGGGACAGATCAAAAAAAACGCCTCCGGCATGAGCCAGCGACGTCCGTTCCGCCCAAAGTCCTTCCAGATTGCCTACGAGGTTAGCTGACGGGCTTGGGAGTGGAAGTTCCCTATCCGGAATACCGCCGGAATACGCCCCACCTGACTGGGTCCCCCGCATCCGTTTCTCTGCAACGGATCTCGGCTGCTTTTTTGTATGCCGCGAACAATACTCCTTTCTCAAAAACTGTCAACTGTTCCCTCCAGGGCTGAAAGCTGCTATCATACCGACCGTTCCTGTACGCCAAAGGGGTTGCCCAGCCAGATGCACACTCGTTTTTTCAAGATTGACCGCCAGCAGCATGTCTATCTCACCTTCCTGGCCGAGGCCCACGATGGGCTCTGCACCGTCAGCACCGTGGACCAGCAGCAGGGGATTGTACGGATCAGTGCGCCGCCAGGACGGGAGCGCGAAGTTGATCAGTTCATTCGGGCCCTGCAGGAAGAAATCGGCATGCAGGAGGTCCATGACCTTGCCTAGCTCCGCCCTGCGTATCATCATGCTTGCCCTGCTACTCTGTTGCTCAATGTTTCAGCATGCCTCAGCCCAAGTCCTGCCCGGCATCGATATCCTTGCCCAACGCAACTTTGACCTGTTGCAGGGCAAGCGGGTCGGCCTGATCACCAACCAGACCGGCCGCTCCACAAGCGGCAGCAGCACCATCGACCTACTGGCAACAGCTCCCAATGTTGAGCTTGTCACCCTTTTTTCGCCCGAACATGGCATCCGCGGTGAGGCCGATGTCAAAATCGATTCCGGCGTCGACCAGGTCACCGGCCTGTCGATCCACTCCCTGTACGGTACCAGCTGCCGCCCCACTCCAGAGATGCTGACCGGCATTGAACTCTTGGTGTTCGACATCCAGGATATCGGTGCCCGCTTCTACACCTACATCGGCACCCTGCACCACGCCCTGCGGGCGGCCAAGACACACGGTATTCCGCTGGTGGTGCTGGACCGTCCCAACCCGATCGGCGGCAGTGACCTAGCCGGCGCGCTGCCTGACCCGGCCGAGATCGCCCAGCGCCTGGCGACCGACAGCAGCGGCTGCCGCTCCCTGACCATCACCCACCCGATCCCAACCCGCCACGGCCTGACCATCGGTGAACTGGCCCGCCTGATCAACCATCAGGCAGGCATCGAGGCAGATCTGCAAGTTGTGCCGATGTCCGGCTGGCAACGGGAGATGACATGGCACCAGACCGGCCTGCCCTGGGTCAATCCTTCGCCCAACATGAAGGACCCCAGGGCAGCGTTGTTGTACCCCGGCCTGGGCATACTGGAGGCCACCAACCTCTCGGTGGCCCGCGGCACCGACTTCCCCTTTCACCGCTACGGTGCGCCCTGGGTTGATCCTGTGGCGGTACTGAAACAACTGCCAAGTCTGCCGGGATTCTGGTTCAGCCCCACCAGCTTCACCCCCAGTGCCCCTGGTCACCCTTACCGCGATCAGCTCTGCCACGGGATCCAAATCACGGTCAGCAACCCGGACGCGGCCGACCCGATCCTGGCGGGTCTGCATCTGGTGCAGGCCATCTACCGGGCCCATCCTGACCACTACCGGGCCCACAGCGGCTTCCACAGCATGGTGGGCGACCGTTCCGTCTGGCAACGGCTGACTGCCGGAGGCGAGTCGCCGGAGCAGGTCATCTCCGGCTGGCAGCAGCACCTGGAGCAGTTCAAACAACTGCGGGAGCAGTATCTGCTCTACATTTGAGATTGACGCCGGCCTGCCCATGATGCTAAATTTCACCTTCAACTCTTCAGGAACAAAGGTTTTTCCATGCTTGACATGAAGTTCATCCGCGACCAGCTGGACCAGGTCGAACAGCGTCTGGCCAGCCGTGGCGGCGAACAGTCACTGGCCGGTTTTCGGCAGCTTGACGAGCGCCGGCGCAGCCTGCTGACCGAGAGCGAGTCTCTTAAGGCGCTCAAAAACAGCGTCTCCGAGGAGATTGCCAAGGTCAAGGACAAGAGTCAGGTGCAGGACAAGATCGTCGAGATGAAAACGGTCAGCACCCGGATCAAGACCCTGGATGATGAACTGAAGCTGGTGGAAGATGAACTGCAGAACCTCTTGCTGACCATCCCCAACCTGCCCCATGCCAGCACACCGGTTGGCCGTTCTGAAGAGGATAACGTGGTGCTGCGCAGCTGGGGCAATCCGCCCAGCTTCAATTTTGAGCCCAAGAACCACTGGGAGATCGGCGAACAGCTCGGCATCCTAGACTTTGAACGGGCCGCCAAGATCACCGGCGCCCGCTTTGCCCTTACCAAAGGTGCCGGCGCCCGCCTTGAGCGAGCCCTGATCAGCTTCATGCTGGACCTGCACACCACTGAGCATGGGTACACAGAGGTGTTGCCACCCTTCATGGTCAACCGGGCCAGCATGACCGCCACCGGCCAGCTGCCCAAGTTCGAAGAAGACCTGTTCAAGCTGGTGGACCCTGATTTTCTGTTGATCCCCACCGCCGAGGTACCGGTCACCAACATCCACCGTGACGAGATCTTAAAAAGGTCAGAACTGCCGATCAGCTACACCGCCTACACGCCCTGCTTCCGGCGCGAGGCCGGCTCCCACGGCAAGGACACCCGCGGACTGATCCGCCAGCACCAGTTCAACAAGGTGGAACTGGTCAAGTTTGTCCACCCGGCGGAATCCGAGGCCGAGCTGGAAAAGCTGACCGGCCATGCCGAACGGGTGCTGCAGCTCTTGGAACTGCCCTACCGTGTGGTGGCGCTGTGCAGCGGCGATATCGGTTTTTCGGCCTGCAAGACCTACGACCTGGAGGTTTGGCTGCCGGGTCCCGGCACCTATCGAGAGATATCCTCCTGTAGCAGCTTCGGCGACTTTCAGGCGCGGCGGGGCGGCATCCGCTTTCGGGAGGACGACAAGAGCAAACCCGAGTTCGTGCACACCCTGAACGGTTCAGGGCTGGCCGTGGGACGCACCCTGGTGGCAATCCTGGAAAACTATCAGCAGGCCGACGGTTCGGTGGTTATTCCCAAGGCCCTGCGTCCGTATATGGGCGGGCTCGAAGCGATCACCATCCCTTAAGCTGTATACGGAGGAGTTGCCGAGTGGTTTAAGGCACCGGTCTTGAAAACCGGCGTACCGCAAGGTACCGTGAGTTCGAATCTCACCTCCTCCGCCATTACCCAGACTGCGGCGGGCACTGCCCGCCGTTTTTCATCACACGAGGTGCTACCATGAACACCCGCTTTCTCGATGCCTGTTGGGGCAAACCTGTTGACCGCACACCGGTATGGCTGATGCGTCAGGCTGGTCGCTACCTGCCTGACTACATGGCGGTCCGCTCCAAATGCACCTTTCTCGAACTCTGCAAAACCCCGGAACTGGCGGCTGAGGTCACTATCCAGCCAGTGGACATCCTGGGGGTGGATGCCGCCATCCTGTTCTCCGATATCCTGACCCCGGTGGAGCCGATGGGGCTCAAGCTGGACTTCGTGCCGGGACCGGTCTTCGAAAACCCGGTACGCACCATGGCCGATGTCGAGAAACTGCGGATTCCCAACCCCGAAACCGATGTGCCCTACGTGCTGGAGGCGATCAAGATCCTGCGCCGCGAACTGGCCAACAAGGTGCCGCTGATCGGCTTTGGCGGCGCTCCCTTTACTCTGGCCTGCTACATGGTAGAGGGCAAGGGTTCCAAGGACTGGGCCACCATCAAGCGGATGATGTACGCCGCGCCCGAGGTCTTTGCCGCCCTGATGGAAAAGGTGACCATGATGGACATGGAGTACCTGAACGCCCAGATCAAGGCCGGCGCCCAGGCAATCCAGATCTTCGATACCTGGGGCGGGGTGCTGTCCCCCACTGATTATCAGCAGTATGTGCTGCCCTACACTACCAAGCTGATCAACGGCCTCAATCGCCAGAATGTGCCGGTGATTCACTTTGTCAAAGGGTCCGGCACCATGCTGCCGATCGTGCAGCAGGCCGGCGGCGACGTGATGGGGCTGGACTGGCACATCAACCTGGGTACTGCCCGCGACCAGCTGGGTCCGCAGATGGCGGTGCAGGGCAACCTGGATCCGACGGTACTGTATGCCCCCAAGGCCATAATCGAGCAGGAGGTCAAGCGGGTGCTGGACGAGAACGCCGGCCGTCCCGGCCACATCTTCAACCTGGGCCACGGCATCCTGCCCACTGTGCCGCCCGAGAATGCGATCCATATGGTGGAGTGCGTCCACCGACTTTCCCAGAGGTAAACACCTATGTCGGTAACCATGAAAAACGTCGTGGTCTTTGTGACCGACCTGGCCAGGGCCAAGAGCTTCTATGTCGACCAACTGGGGCTGCCGCTGGCCGGCGAGACCCAGATGCTGATGGAGTTTTTCCCTGCGGCCAAAGGCACCACCCTCGGCATCGCCCTGGCCCTGCAGGACGCCGCCAAGGCGCTGGTGGGACGCCACACCGGCGTCACCCTGCAGGTCACCGGCATCGACGCCCTTTGCCAACGGCTGAGCGATGGCGGGGCCACCTTTATCGAACCGCTGGAGGCCTCACCCTGGGGCAAGATGGCCGTAGTGGCCGACCCTGACGGCAACCAATACGCCCTGGTCGAGATGCCGCAATGACCAGCTGCACCGCCTGCATCCAGTCCTAAGCACCCCAAGCCATCCGTAGTGCGCCTAGCCTCTCTACTCATATGCCTGACCATACTGTTGGCACTGGTTGCCCCCGCTTGTTTAGCTGCCTTGCCGATGCGCCCCTACAGCGGCATCGGGGTGTTGCAGATCACCGGCGACAGTTTCGGTGATGGTCTACTGCTCTACGAAGAGCCGGGATTGGTGCGCTGTGGCACCCTTACTGCAGCCGCTGCACACCAGCTGACCGCCTGGCTGTTTGGTCCGGGAGAAGAGGTGCACCTGCTGGTCACGGCCCGCAAGGGCGAATGGCTACTCATTGAGCGTGACGACGCCGGTCGCCAGGCATGGCTGCACGGCCTGCGCCGTTGGAACTACGCCACCTGGGAGCAGTTCCTGAAGGGCAAGCAGATCAGCTTTCTGCGCAACGCCCCCCGGCAGCAGCTTCAGGTCTATCCGTACCCCGAGGCAGCCAACGGAACCCCGCTGCTCTCCTACGAGCCGATGAAGGTGATCATGGTGCAGGGTGACTGGTCCTACGTCCTGTTCGATCGATTCAACGCCGGCTGGATCAGGTGGCGCGATCACGATGGCCGCCTGCTGGTCGGCCTGACCCCTAGCCCCACCCCAGAAAGCCGTTGACGCCCATACGGCGGTATGCTACCAATGTCACCCATGTATCTGACGATCATCGCTACCACAGCAGCACGAGCTACCACCGCCGCGGCGCGTAACGCCGCGGACCTTGCTGCTGCCTGCTGATCGTCGTCCGTTTTCCGAAGACCGAACAGCCGTGGGCATGCAGCCCGCGGCTGTTTTTTGTTTTAGGCATCTACCATCTTTTGAGAGGAATCTGAAACCATGCGCGTCAATCTGGTACAACCGGGCAGCGGTGAGCTGACCTACGAGATCCGCAACATCGTCAACGTGGCTGAAAAACTGCAAAAATGCGGTGTGACCATCAATTGGGAGAACATCGGCGATCCGATCGTCAAGGGGGAGCAGATCCCGGCCTGGATGAAGGAGATCGTTGCCGCAGCGGTGCACGACAACGACAGCTGGGGCTACTGCCACACCCGCGGCGTCCTGAAGACCCGCGAGTTCATCTGCCAGACCACCAACCAGCGGGGCGGCGCCCAGATAACTCCCGATGACATCATCTTCTTCAACGGCCTGGGCGATGCCATTGCCAAGATTTACGGCTGCCTGCAGCCAGAGGCGCGGGTACTGATGCCCTCACCCTCCTACACCACCCACACCCTGGGAGAGGTGGGCCACGCCCAGGCCCCCTCGCTGCACTTCAAGCTTGACCCAACCAACGGCTGGCAGCCTGACCTGTCCGAGATGCGCAGCCAGATCCAGAACAACCCCGGCATCTGCGCCATCATGATCATCAACCCGGACAACCCCACCGGTATGGTCTACAGCAAAGAGCTGCTGCAACAGATCGTGGCCCTGGCCCGCGAGTTCGGGCTGTTCATCATCTCGGACGAGGTCTATAACAACATCGTCTATAACGGCGAGACCACCGTTCCGATCAGCGATGTGATTGGCGACGTGCCGGCCATCTCGCTGAAAGGCATCTCCAAGGAATTCCCCTGGCCCGGCTCCCGCTGCGGCTGGATCGAGGTCTACAACGGCCAGCGTGACGACCAGTTCCGCAAGTACATCAACCTGATCCTGACCGCCAAGATGAACGAGGTCTGCTCCACCACCCTGCCGCAGACCGTGATCCCGGCCATCATGCAGCACCCCCAGTACCAGGTCTATCTCAAGGAGCGGATCTCCCTCTACGAGAAGTCCAGCAACATCACCTACAACTACCTGAAAGAAGTGCCTGAGCTGCTGGTGAACCGCACCAACGGCGCCTTCTACATGGCCGTGGCCTTCAAGGAAGGCGTACTGAACAACAAACAAAGCCTGCCGATCGAGAATCAGGAGGTACGTGAGCTTGTGGAATCGCTGGTCAACCAGCCCGGCGTGTCACCCGACAAACGCTTTGTCTACTACACCCTGGCCGCCACCGGCATCTGCAGCGTACCGCTCTCCTCCTTCGCCACCGAACTGCAAGGCTTCCGGGTGACGCTACTGGAGCGCAACCCGGCCGAAACCGAGCGGATCTACCAGACCCTCGCGGCTAAGATCAAGGAATACATCGCATCCTGATAACCTGCGGGGAGGCTTACACGGCCTCCCCGTTTTGTCTGGAGGTACCGTCCATGCAATTCAATCATTTCGATGCCCAGGGCCAGGCCATCATGGTGGATGTCAGCTCCAAGCAACCGACCCTGCGCACCGCCGTTGCTGAGGCGCTGGTGCAGTTATCACCCGAACTGGCTCAACGCATCGCTGCAGGCGGCAGCGCCAAGGGAGACGTGCTGGGAGTGGCTCGCCTGGCTGGTATCGCAGCGGTCAAAAAGACCCCCGATCTGATTCCGTTGTCGCACCCTCTGGCAATCCACCATGCCGCCATCGAGTTCATGCTGGATACCGCCAGCGGCAGAATGCAGATTCAATGCACCGTGCGGGCCTTTGAGCGGACCGGCGTAGAGATGGAGGCCATGACCGGGGCCAGCGTGGCGGCCCTGACGGTCTACGACATGGTCAAGGGGGCTGATAAGAGCGTTGCAATCGGCGGTGTGTGGCTGCTGTTCAAGGAAGGCGGCAAGAGCGGCACCTATCGCCGTGAGGGAGTGGCAGGCAGGTAGCCTGTCGCTGGAGAGGAACAACCATGGCTGCCCAGATAGAGATCATCCAGGGAGACATCACCACCCTGGACGTTGATGCCATCGTCAATGCTGCCAACAACAGCCTGCTGGGCGGCGGTGGGGTGGACGGCGCTATCCATCATGCCGCCGGACCACAGTTGCTGGCCGAGTGCCGCACCCTGGGCGGCTGTGCCACCGGCGATGCCAAACTGACCAAGGGTTACAACCTGCCAGCCCGCTTTGTAATCCATACCGTCGGGCCGGTCTGGCACGGCGGCAACCGGGGCGAACCGGAATTGCTGCAGAGTGCCTACCGACGCTGCTTTGATCTGGCGCGGGAGCAGGGCATCACAAGCATCGCCTTTCCGGCCATCAGTTGCGGCGTCTACGGCTATCCGCTGCAGGATGCCGCCCAGATCGCCCTTACGGCCGCTCGTGAGGCTGCTGACAGTGAGAATTTTAAACGGATCATCCTGGTGCAGTTCTCCGAACAGGCACTGCAGGTCTACCAGCAGACCGCGCAATCATTGGGCATCTAAGACAGCGTCCCCAGCTGGCTGCTACAACAGCCGTACCACCAGAAAAATACCGATCATGGCGATGCCGATGGCCAGCTTACCGGCCACCCCCACCGCCAGACCGACCACCGTACCCAGCCCCACGCGGCCAGCCTGGCCCAGGCTGCGCAACTCCAACAACTCACCGACCACGGCACCAATGAACGGACCCAGCACGATCCCCGGCAGACCAAGCATCAGCCCCAACAGGCCGCCCACGGCGGCTCCGACCAGGGCCTTGCGTGAGGCGCCAAACCGCTTGGCTCCCACCAGCGAGGCCACAAACTCCACCAGATAGCTCAGGGCAGCCAACACACCCAGGGCCAGCAGCGTCCAGAGCCCGACATAGGTGAACCCTTCGGCCCAGGCGGCGCAGACCAGACCGGCAAACAACAGCGGCGCACCGGGCAGCGCCGGCAGCACCATGCCGGCCAGGCCACTCAGGCACAACACAAAGGCCAGTATCCACAGCACGATCACCTGCTCCACGCCATCTCCTTTCTGCACCGCACTCTCACGAGCCGCACCCACGGTGGCTCGCGGTCCACTCACGATAGCGCTGCAGGTAGTCGTTGAGTACCCGCTGGCTCTCCAGACCGAGAAAGCGGCTGTACTCTATCAGGTAACTGCGCAGATAGACCTCGGCCGGAAACGAACCAAAGGCCTCGGCCTCAATATCCTCAAGAAAGCGCGGTTGGATACGGGTCACCGCAAAGATCGCCTGCAGATCAACCCCGAGCCGTTCCCGAATCATCTTGAGCGCCGCACCATCAAAACAGCCGACCTGGGCCAACCAGTCCCGCAACTCTGGGTCCGGCTCCGTCCTGACCACGGTCGCCGCCATTGCCTTGTTCTTTTCACGCAGGGCATTCAGCTTCTCAAAGGCACGATCCAGGCGCTGCAGATAATCTGCCAGCAACTCCTGGGAAAAATCATCATGCAAGGCGCTGATCTCGATCGAATCACCGGCATACAGCGTCTTTAGGTAGCGGTAACGCCGCCTGATCTGATCCAGGCTGGCCTCTGGCGACAGCTCCATCAGTTCGAAGTACTGGTTAGATTCTTCCATCCAACAGATCCTCCGGCACGTTGAACGGCGTGTCGTGAACGATGTTGTCCGTCACCTGGCGCACCTCTTTGACCACCGGTGAGAGACGGTTGAACAACATAAACGGCTGCTTGTCGTTGATGTTCTTCTGCACTGCCGGATCGTAACTGATCGGGCCCACATACTGCACCCGCAGCCCCAGAAAATTGACGCAGACGTGCTTCAGGTTCTCACCGGTCATAATATCCTTTGAACTGCGCACCTCGTTCAGGATCAACTGCACCACAAAGCCGGACATTTCACGGTCGAAAATGTCGGCGATGCGCCCTGAACCTGATCGCAGATGGCTGATCAGATCCTTCAAACTACGGATGTTGTGGGTGGCGCGCTCTTTCCAGGTATCCTGTACCAGGCCGGTCAGGTCGTAGGCCTTGAAGATCGCCTTCAGCTTGCGATAGTAAACACTCTTGATGAACTGATACATGTTTTCAATGGCGGTGATCTCCGGAACGGTCACCACCACCATCTTGTCGGCCAAAAGAAAGGTATCGAGGGTGGTCAGGTGGGTGCCGCCCCCCAGGTCGATCAGGATATGATCGGCCTCCAGGGCGCGGATGTGGCGAAACAGCTTTTGTTTCTGCGCATAGTTGATGCTCTCCGACTCAAGGGAGCCGAGCGAGCCGGTGATCAGCTGCAGGTTGGCGACACCGGTGTGGGCCAGCAGATCCTGCAGGGGCCGTTTTTTCTCAAAGAAATCGGTTAACGAACAGCGCGGCCTGATCAGGCCAAAGAAGTTGTGCAGATTGGCCCCGCCCAGATCGGCATCCAACAGGATGGTCCGCTTGCCCTGTAACGCCAGACAGGACGCCATGCTGCTGCTGAGGAAACTCTTGCCGGTTCCCCCCTTGCCGCCCCCCACCGCCCAGATGGTGGTATGCTGCGCAGAATCTGCCATCACACCCCTGTTTCCTGCATAGTAGTTACGTCGCACAGTATGGCAGCAAATGCAAGTCAAACGAAACCGATGCTGGCCGCCACGAGGGCTGTCAGCAAAACAGGAGAGGCCCGCACGTGATGTGCGGGCCCCGGGTTTTAAGCGAATCTTGGTACCATTTGCATGGTAATCAGGCCAGGCGACTGGCCTCAGGTTACAGGCTTATGTGAGTTGCAAGCCAGGCGGCGTATCCTCCATAAAAACCTCCTGTGTTCAAAACCATTACCAACGGTAACTGCTCTTCTGATCTGATTTAAGGTAGCGCTACCTTTGAATTCATCATAGCTACCTGAGCCCAAAAAAACAGGCTGTTTTTTATTTTTTTGCCGGCGTATAGTAATCAACTGTTGCTCAGCCAACAACGCCTCCCCGCAGTCCTGCTACCTATCCCTCCCTGGCCGAAAAGCGGTCCAGCGGTCCAACCCGTCGCACGTCAATACCCGTGGCCCCGCCCTGCGGATAGACCTGTGCCGTTAAAAATGCCAGCTCCGCTTGTTCCTGCTCCTCAGCAACGCTGATCCACCAGCACTTGGGCGTACTGCCGCTGCCGTCGCTCCAGCGATAACCGCGCTGTTTGAGCAACTCCTTCTTGTCAAAGGGGGCCCCTACGGCGTAGATCCGGCTACTGGCGGCGGCGCTGGCCTCCAGCACAACTTTGAAGACCGGCTGCCCGCTCTGCGGCAGCTGTTCCAACAACAGACCCAGCACCCCTTCGGCGTCATCCAGGGCACGGTGAGCGTTGATGCACCAGCCGAATTTGAACAACAGGTACTCCAGCGAACGGGCCGGCAGCCGTTCTGCCTGCCAGTCGATCTGGGTCACGGTGCATCCCCAGGGAACGTCCGCAAAACAAGGAAAGCGCTTTTCTACAAAGGGCCGGTCAAAGGCAGCGTTGTGGGCAATCACCAGGCTGGCCTGTGCGGCAAGCTCATGCACGGCAGCATCATCGAAACGCTGACCACGCAGCATTTCGTCGGTGATGCCGGTAATCTCCACAATCTCCCTGGCCAGTGGCAGACCTGGGTCCTCGAAACCGTTGTACCGCTGCGTGATCCCGATGATCTCGGCCGTGTCGGGATCATAGGCAAAGGCCACGATACCCAGTTCAATCACCTGATCGTTGGCCTGATCAAGCCCGGTGGTCTCGGTATCCAGACAGAGGGCGATGCGGCTGCCGGCACACTGCTTATGGCTGAAGCGGTGATCACGATCCAGATTGATCTTGCGCAGCACCTGATACTCACCGGTGGCATGCAGGCCGGCAATGGCAATCTCTGCCTCCAGCTGATTGTACGGATAGCTCGGTTTGCTTTTTTTCATGACTGTCCATCCCTCCGCAAACATCCCTCTGGTGCCAGGCAGGCCTTGTGCCAGAACTCCAGTTGCTTGCTACTGACCTGGCCATCCAGTTCCTGCCAGGGGACCTTCGCCATTACCCCGTTCATCAGGCTATAGCCGTGTCGCCGGCAAAAGCGCTCGATCGGCACAAACCCGACCGGGCGTGACGGGTGAGCCTCCGGTCTGACCACCGTGGCCAGACAATACTGACTGAAGCGGCCCTCCTCTCCCACCAGCTGCTCCAGCCTGGCCAGCAGGCGGGAGCCCCAGCCCAGATTGCGGTAATCCGCTTGCAACAACAGCTCGCCGATGTAGTAGAACTGTTCCGGCGCCAGCCCTGCGTTACGAAATGGCGCCACGAACGCCTCCGACTCCTGTGCCAGCGGCATGCCGGTAATGGCGCCCGCAACCCGCCCGGCATCCAGCGCCAGCAGCACCAATCCCTGGTCGGCATAACCGCTCAGGTAACGCCGTTCGTCCTCAAGCTGGCCGTCATACAGGTAGGGATATTCCCGAAAGATGTTCAGACGCAGACCGGCCAACTGATCCAGATAGTCCAGCACCTGCGTCCCCTTCAGTTCAAGGATCGTCATCACGCCACCACCTTTGCTGCCGGGCTGTCCGGCAACCGGATAAACTGGGCCAGGATCAGCGATACGCCACCCAAAACAGCCCCTAACAGAAACGGTATCCGGTAATCCAGCATCCAGAGATAGCCCCCCAGGGCCGGCAGAAAGACGGCGGCGATATGATTGATGGTGAAGCCCACCGCCGAACTGGGCGCAATATCCTCGGGGTCGGCGATTTTCTGGAAGTAGGTGCGGATCGCCACCGCAAAATTGAACAGGATGTAGTCCAGGATATACATCCCAGCCACCACCCACTTGGAGGAGGCGTAGGCGTAGGTCAGAAAGACCACGATCACCCCTGCATATTCGAGCGTACAGAGGGTCCGTTCGCCAAAGGCATTGATCGAGCGGCCGATCAGCGGGTTTATCAGCCAGTTGATCAGGTTGTTGATGATAAACAACACCGTGATGGCCTGTACCGAGAAATGAAACACCTTCACCAGCAGGAACATCGAGAAGACCATGTAGATCTGGCGCCGGGCGCCTGACATGAAGGTCAGGGCGTAGTAGAGCCAGTAGCGTCGCTTGAGAAACATCCGCAGCTTCTGCGGCGGCACATCCCGGTGGCTGGGATCCTGCACAGAGGCCCACAGACCGGCCAGAGCAACCACACCGCCCACCACCAGAAACATGCCGGCGTAGTCCAGCACAAACCCCAGACACCAGATGACTGCAGCGGCAACGATGCTGGTGATGGCTGCCAGACTGCGCAGCTTGCCCATCACCAGCGGCGACTGGTGGGTGGAGAAATACTGCAGGGTCAGCGACTGGTTAACGGTCTCGTAGTAATGAAAGCCGAAACTCATCAGCAGGGTGGTCAGGGCAACGCCACTAAAACTGGGGAACAGGCCGGTCATGGCCACCCCCACCCCCAGCAGCACAACCGACAGGGCCGCCAGGCGATGCTCACGAACGATCAGCATCACATAGATGGCGGTCAGGGCCAGGAAGCCGGGAATCTCGCGGATCGACTGGGTCAGGCCCACCTGAAAGCCCTCAAGATGCACCGTCTCCACCGCGAAGTTGTTGAACAGCATCGTGTAGCCCTGCATCCCGACCATCGATGCGGCGGTCAGCACGGCCAGAAAGCGGAACATCGATCGATTGGCATCATTTAGCACACGCTACCTCCTGCCTTACCTGCTAACCCCATATTGCCCTTTATCCATACCAAAGCCACCGGCTGACGACAACCCAAACAGAAAAGCCCTCGAATCTCTTCGAGGGCTTTTCTGTATCGCACCGGACTGGTCCGGATTATTGATTGGCGTCCCCTAGGGGATTTGAACCCCTGTCGCCGCCGTGAAAGGGCGGTGTCCTGGGCCGGGCTAGACGAAGGGGACGCATATGGTGAGCCGCGTTGGGATCGAACCAACGACCACCTGATTAAAAGTCAGGTGCTCTACCATCTGAGCTAGCGGCTCGCTCAAGGAATTTCGTTTTTACTATTCGAGCCGCCAGATGTCAATCTTTTTTTATACTATTTTTTATCAGGCTGCAAACGGGTTTTTCAGCTGCATGGTCTGGTCGCGCCGTGGGCCCACGGAGACCATCACAATCGGGCAGCCGGCCAGTTCTTCCAGCCGCTTGACATAGGCCTGGGCGTTGGCGGGCAGTTCCTCAAACGAGCGCACATCGCAGATGTCGGTCTGCCAGCCGGGCAGTTCCTCATAGACCGGCTCGCAATTCTCGAACACCTCAAGCTTGGCCGGCAGGGTTTCCAGCATCACGCCTTCATAGCGGTAGCCGGTGCAGACCTTGATGGTATCGAAACCAGATAGCACGTCCAGCTTGGTCAGGGCGATGCCGGTCAGGCCGTTGACCCGCACGCTGTAGCGGATCACCATGGCGTCGAACCAGCCGCAACGACGGGGACGACCGGTGGTGGCGCCAAACTCTCCCCCCACTTGACGCAGCTTCTCGCCGGTCTCGTCCAACAGCTCGGTGGGGAACGGCCCGCTGCCGACGCGAGTGACGTAGGCCTTGGAGATGCCGATCACCTCGTTGATGGCCCGCGGCGAGACGCCGGTACCGGTGGCGGCGCCGCCGGCACAGGTCGAAGAAGAGGTCACAAAGGGATAGGTGCCATGATCAACATCCAGCAACGTGCCCTGCGCCCCTTCAAACAACAACTTCTTGCCGGCCTTGAGCGACTTGTCAAGGGCCAGGGCGGTATCGGCCATGTACTTTTTCAGTATCTCGGCATGATCCTGGTAGCTGCGGTAGATGGCGTTATATTCCAACGGCTCCACACCCAGGCGTTCCAGGATGGCGTTTTTCTCTTCCAGGTTTTCTCGCAGCTTGCGGCTGAAGATCACCGGGTCCAGCAGGTCCATCAGACGGATACCACGACGACCGATCTTGTCCTCATAGCAGGGACCGATGCCCCGGCCGGTGGTACCGATCTTCTTATCACCGCTGTTGGCCTCGCGGGCGATATCGATCGCCTTGTGGTAGGGCATGATGATATGCAGCGATTCGGACAACAGCAACGTGCTGTCGTCCTGCAGGCGGCCGGCAGCCTGCAGCCGCTTGACCTCCATGATAAACACCTCGGGGTCCAGCACCACACCGTTGCCGATCACGCAGCGCTTGCCGGCATGCAGCACGCCGGAGGGGATCAGGTGCAACACCACCTTCTCGTCACCCACCACCAGGGTGTGCCCGGCGTTGTTGCCGCCCTGATAGCGCACGATCTCGTCGGCGTACTCGGTATAGATATCAACAACCTTGCCCTTGCCTTCATCGCCCCACTGGGCGCCTACCACCACCACATTAGCCATGCGTATCACTCCTGAAACAGGTCATGCTGGCGCAGAAAACCATCCTGCAGCAGCTGTTCTCTGGTTATTTTGGTCTGTTTTCCATCACTGCTGCGCACCAGCAGGCAGCCTACCTCGGGCTGATCGATCACCAGCATGCAGCGGATGCCGGTGGCGCGCGCATAGGCCAACGAACTCTCAAAATCCCGGCGAATGATATCCCGCGCCACACTGAAACCCTGTCCCCGCAGAGCGCGGGCGATGGCCAGTGCTTCCTGCCGGTCTGCGCGCTGGTTAAACAACAGCAGGTCCCGGCGCGGTTCGCCGCCACAGCCCGCTGCAGTTGCCTCCAGGGCCTGCACCAGCGGCAGCACGTTGCAGGTAAAGCCGGTGGCCGGCGCCGGCAGGCCGTAGCGGGCAGTCAGATCATCATAGCGGCCGCCGCTGAACAGCGCCTCGCCTACACCCGGAGCAAACCCCTCAAAGGTAAGACCGGTGTGGTAATCCAGACCACGGGTCTCCCCCAGGTCGATGGTCAGGTAGCGGGTCACGCCGTGCAGTTCCAGAATCGCCACCACCTCGTGCAGGTTGTGCAGCGCCCGGCAGGAGACCTCATTCTTCACCACCCGCAGCGCATCCTCCAGCACCTCGCGGCCGCCGAACAGGCGTGGCAGGGCCAGCAGCTCCTGACGACTCTGCTCCGGCACCGGATGGACAGCCAGCAGTGCGGCCACCGCCGAGGCATCCTTGCGGGCAACCGCCGCCTGCATCTGCTGCAGCGGCTCACCGGTCAGGCCGCTGGCCTCGAACACGCCTCGGCAAAAGGCCACCTGGCCCAGATCAACCGTAAACTCGGCAATCCCCAGACCCTGCATCAGCTCCACCGCCATGGCCACCATCTCGGCATCGGCCTCCGGCGAATCCAGCCCGATCAGTTCAACCCCGGCCTGAAAGATCTCACGGCTGCGGCCCGACTGCAACTCGGCATGGCGCAACACCCGACCACTGTAACAGATGCGGTGCGGCAGTGGCCTGCCCCGCAGACGGGTGGCCACTATCCGGGCAATCTGGGGCGTAATATCGGGCGGAATGGCCAGCATACGGCCCGACTGCCAGTCATCAAAGCGGAAGGTACGACTGCGCAAGCCCTCGCCCATACCACTGGCAAGCACCTCTTCAAATTCCAGCGCCGGCGGCATAATGCGCTGAAAGCCCCACTGTCCGGCCACTTGCAGCAACTGCCCCTCAATGGCGGCAATGGTGGCTGCCCGGGCCGGCAGGTAATCGGCCACGCCACGAGGCAGGCCGGTATAATCCGGTAATGTATTCAATCCTGTAACCTTACGTGATTACTGTTTGTCCAGCCAGCTATCCCACACACAAAAGCCGGAGGAGTATGCCATATCCCCCGGCCGGTGTCAAAACAAAGGCCTCTTGGTTTACCTGAAACCTAGCTATAAAATATCGCGCGTTCGTATCTTTTTTGGCGTAATAACGGTAAACCGTTCCACAGCACCTGTTTCGTAGTTATGCAGCACCATCCTGAGCGCCCGGACAATTTCTCGCAACTCATGGTGCGCATAACGAAGATACAAAATGCTTACGCCCTTTTGACCGTGCGCAAACACCCATTCACCAAAATCACTATCCTCGGTCAAGAGCAACGCCTTACGTTCCGATGCGCGCTCAAGCACGCTTTTATCGCTTATACCGGGACACTCACGGACAACAGCATACAGATCAAATCCATCCTCGATCAAGGCTGTAACAATCCTGAAGTCCACGCTCTCATCTGCGACGATACTACGAGACAAGCAGCTCCTCCCGGCCAACCACATCAGCAGAGTAGGCCAACGCAGCCATGATGTCCTCGCGCTTAAGATGCGGATAGGCCAGCAGCAAATCTTCGGTGGAGGCGCCATCTCCCAGCTTGGTCAGCAACAGCTCTACCGTTATACGGGTCCCCTTTACAATCGGCTTACCCAGCATAATATCTGGATCTGCCTCGATTCTTTCGCGATATCCCATCTGCACACCTCGTCCTCGACAGCATTTGTATCACTATGCCACAGGCACCACCCTGGCTCAACGACAAAAAAGGCGGCACCAAACGGTGCCGCCTTTCAATTTACGGACTACAGCACAAGGCCTACTCCACCTTTTTGATCTGCAGGGCCGAGGCCCCCTTAACGCGGGTCAGCACGTCCTCGCGCTGGGTCAACTGCAGCAACAGCAGTTCACTCTTCTTTTCATCAAACCAGAAATCCGGCATGTAGCTCTGGGTATCCTTGGTGCGCCAGACCTCTTCCAGGGCCGCGCCGTTCCAGTACAGGCTGTAGACCGCCCCTTTTTTGTACATGCGGGCATTGCCGATCACAAAGAAGCCCTCGTTCTTGCCCACCAGTATTTCCTGATTGGCGGTCACCTGGATACGCTGGTTGATGAAGTACCAACGGTGGCTATCGCCATGGGTCCGCATCCGGTCCAGGTCCTCCACCTGATAGTACAGCTCGGATCCGCCAAAGGCGTCGTTGCTGCGCCAGATCTCCTTCAGCTCCTTATCGTACACCACCAGATAGTTATCTTCATGGAACACCACCGTCATCAGCTCACCGTTCTGATTCTTAAACTGGTTAAAGCTGTGGATAGTGCCGAAGCGGGGCATTGCAATCTTGGCCTGCTTGACGACCTTCTTGCCCTGCAGCTTGGCCTCATGCACATCGCCGTAGTACTGCTGCTCGCCGCGGCCCTGCTCCTGCAGATACAGCTTGGGGGCGCCACCGGCCAGAGCGATCACCCTAAAGAAGTAGGGCAGTTTTTCGGCCAGCTTCACCAGGCGCTTGTTCTTCAGCTCCCACACCTGCGACTCCAGCTCGCCCTGGCTGATGATAGTTACATACAGTTCAGCCGTTCCGTTGGCATCGCTGTCGATGTAATCCAGGCCGATCACCTTCTGATCACCCTTCAGGCCAAAACCGGTAAAGGGCCGGTTATCGCCCTGCCAGAGGGCGGCCACCGACTGGTTCTGGGCCATGAACAGCATGCGACGACCGTCACTGCCCAGCGGACCGGGGGTCAGCAGGTTATACATGCCATCCAGCCGCTTGATCTCGCCGCTCTTGGGCGCGCCGCGGTAAAATGCCTGGGGCCGGATCACATCCCCCTGCGGCGCCCGCTGCAGGTCACCGGATTGCACCGGCTGGGCCGGACGGACGATATCGTCCGATTGGGGACGGGGCTGCACCACCGGCAACGCAATCGGCGCTGCGACCGGCGCAGCCACGGGCAGGCGGTGGACGCTGCCTGTCTCCACCTTTTTCAGCAGGTCTGCCGACAGTTTTTCAGCCAGGGAGCCCACCGCGCCAAACAGCGCCTCCTGGCCCCCTTCGCCCTGCACAAAGCTGCGGCTAACGGTCTGACCGCCTGCGGTGCGGGCAAAGGCATCCAGGTTATACTGTTTGCCGATGGTCAGGTAGGTGCCGCCCACCACCACCTCTGCCTCAGCCGGGCTACTCACGGTCAGCAACCGGTCGCTGTTCAGCCGCGAGGCCAGTAGCGCCTGCAGTGCCGACTTGGTGTCATCCTTGGCCGCCACACCCACGGCGTTAAACTCACCCACATAGACCCGCAGCGGCCCGGCAGCCAGGGCCGGCAGCGCACTCACCAGCAGCATCAGCAGCATCAGTAGCAGTCGTTTCACAGTCCCTCCATCACGCGAGTAAAGCGAATAAAAAGTCGCCAGAGTATGCCATAACGCCCAACGGCTGTCAAAGGCGCAAAAAAGGCGGCACGGTAAACCGTGCCGCCCTTCAAGTACTACTTCTTCAGCCTGGATTAGAAGCTGTAGTAGGCGCCAGCGCGGATGGTGTACGGATCAGCGGGGTCATTACCATTTGCAAGCTTATAGGCACTACCCAGTTTCACGTAGGCTGCCTGGGCCTTGAGCGTCAGGTTGGGGTACAGCTTGTAACCCACCTCAACGTTAGCCTCGGCACCCAGAATATCACTGCCATTGACATTACCAGAAGAGGTATGACCATAATTATAGTCAGAGGCAGGCAACCAAGCCATACCGATGTTGCCGTTGGCGTACAGCTTCTCGGTCAGGTTGGCATTGTAGCCCGCATGCAGCAGGGCGATGTTGGTGATCGGCTTGCGCAGGTAGTTGTCGTTGGAGGTGCCACCCATGGAGGTGTTGCGCACCAGCAGCATCATGCCGGACTCGTTGTATGAGTTCTGAGCAGCAGTTGCACCATTTGAGGTAGCTACGTTGCTGCTCAGGGTCTGCCAGCCATGGTTGCTGCTAGCCTTGTCAGAGTTATCGCCAGAGGTGAACAGGAAGCCGGTGCGGGCCAGACCGTTGCCCAGCTTCATCTTGGCCAGCACGTTGGCAGCCCAGCCATGATAGTTGGCCTTAGTGGCGCCATTATGGAAATAACCTTTCTGCATCGCCACAAAGGTAGAGAGATCCAGGGCCCCCATCTTGGTTGCACCAAACAGACCCAGGGTATTTACTCGCTTGCTACTGGTTGCCGTTGCATCGTCACGGTTCAGGTAGTAGGACATACCGACCTTGGTGTCCTTGTTGAAGGCGTAGGTGTTTTCGAGAGCATACAGATCGGCAGAAACATTGCCTTTATAGCTATCTGCAACGGCCAAGGTATCTTCATCATTAAAACGGCTGTAGCCCAGACCCAGGGTGTAGCCACCACGCTTGTAGGTCACGCGGGCCATCGGCAGGTCAGCATCGGCATACAGGCCACCAAAGGTGTCCTTGAACAGCTGTTGTCCGATCTTGGCATTCAGGTTCTTGCCCAGGTTGAAGTCCAGGTAGGCATAGCGCACCACCAGGTTGTCGCCGTCGGTATCGATGTCGCCACCACCGCCAGCAGCGTTGTTCTCAACACCCCACCAGGTTTGGAACTCGACCTGGGTAACCAACTTTAGGTCGTCGCTGGCCTTGGCGGTGTAGTTAATGCGGGTCCGCTGATCGGTGAAGTTGTTGGACTTGGTGTTTTCTTGAGTAAGCGCCACGTTGCCGTTGGCGTTGCCGTCGATGTTGGACAGGTAGGTCTTGGCAACAAAGGTGCCGTTGAAGTTGTGCTCGAAGGCCATGGCGGGCAGGGCCGTCACGGCGGTCAGGGCGCCGGCTGCGGCGATGGTCAGCATCTGCTTCTGAAACTTGGTCATGCGGTGTTCCTCCATTCTGTGGTGTATGTACTGCCAATCAAATGAAAGTGCTTTCTCATGCGGTACAACGTGGATCCAGAACCTGAAGCTCTCATCACCACCTTTCGCCGAGATTTTACCTGCAACTACAACCACTTACAAACACGCATCAATATATTCAACTAGTTATATGTTCTATTAATTGCCGCAAAAATACCATAAATCAAACAAGTGTCAAGCATTAAAACCACCGCCACCCCGCATTAAGCGGGCGCTTAAGAACCATGACCCGTCTTTTTAATAGTGATAGCGGCAAGCGATCACCAGCACTTCCTGATCAACAATCTGGTAGACAAGCCGATGTTCACGGTCGATCCGCCGCGACCAGCAGCCGGCAAGCTGGTGTTTGAGCGGCTCAGGTTTACCCGTGCCGGCAAAGGGGCTGCGGGTTATCTCATCCAGCAGGGCCAAGATACGCTCGGCGCGTTTGCGGTCGTTGGCCAGCCACCAGCGCAGGTCATCAAGCGCGTGGGGCGTGAACGATACCTTCACTTCAGGGCATCCTCAAGGGACACCAGCTGCCCCTGTCGCGCCTGGGCCAGCGATTCCGTCAAATGGGCTGCGTTGGCACGCGAGGCAAGCAGGTAGTCGGTTTCAAGAAATGATTCGTAATCTTCCTGACTGATGATCACGATATTTTCACCACGGCGTCGGGTCACCACCAACGGCTCATGGTCGTTGCAGACCTGATCCATCACCGCCTTCAGATTTTCCCGCGCCTCGCTATAGCTGAGTGCTCGCATATAACGCCTCCTATTGTACTTATTTTTGTACAATAGTGACTTTACGCCTGTCCGTCAAGCCTTTCAGTGGGCATGGCCCACACCTGCACACTGGCACAGCTCGGTCAGTACACTGCCGGAGCTCTTGGGATGCACAAAGACCGTTTGACTATTATGCAAAATCAAACCGCATATACCTCTTCACGAGAGACGCTGCGTGCCGAGTAAAACAGGGCTGCACGAATATCATCCTCTTTCAAAAACGGATAATCTTCCAGTAGTTCAGGCACTGTTTCGCCAGCCGCCAATTTTTCCACGATCAGTTCAACTGGCATACGCGTCCCTTTGATCACCGGCTTACCGATCATAACCTCTGGATCGCACACGATCCGTTTAAGCAGCCTGGCTGTGTTCATCATACATCCTCCAACGGTATAAACCGGATCCGTTTCCGGGCAATGGTTACAAAGTGGCCCCCAAACTTTTCCTGATACCTTAACAACATATTTTTCAGTATGGTTATTTTGACTCGCACGTTCTGATCTTCAATCCTGAAAAGCACGATACCACACGCAGCCTTTTTCTGGAAGTAAACCAGGTTTCCAAAATCCTTGTCGTTCGTTATGAGTATCCGCTGCTGCTGAACAGCCAAGGCCAGCAGCTCTTCGTCCTTCATCCGGCAGTCATATTCGGGAGCCCAGATCACATCATAGCCAGCTGAACGCAGAAACAAGATGATCCGTCTCTCGATATTCACATCGGCCAGAAATTTCACATTAATGCCCGCACTGGCACAACTCGGTCAACACGCCGCCTGAGCTCTTGGGATGCACAAAGGCGATCCGGCTGCCATGGGCGCCGTTTCTGGGCTGCTCGTCGATCATGCGGGCGCCGCACGTCTTCAGGTGCGCAATGGCTGCCTCGATATCAGCCACTTCGTAGGCGATGTGATGGATGCCAGGACCGTTCTTCTCCAGAAACTTGGCGATGGGGCTGTCCGGGCTGGTGGGTTCCAAGAGCTCAATCATAGACTCACCCACCTGCAACATAGCCACCCGCACCTTCTGTTCGGCCACCTCTTCGAACCCCTGAAGCGGCATGCTGAGCGCATCGCGATAAAAGGGGATACTGGCCTCCAAAGATTGCACGGCGATGCCGATATGGTTAATTTTTTGCAACATTTATAATTCCTTTCATGTTGAAACACGGAGGCACGAAAAGGCTTTTAACGCAAAGGGTATAAGGCAAGGCGCAGAGGCGCAAAGGAAACAAACCCATAACAAGGGTTAAACCTTTTCATGGTTTCTCGTTTTTGCTTTCCCCTATTTTCCCGTGCTTTTTTTTCATTTTTTGCTTTACCTCTGCGTCTTTGCGTCTTTGCTTTTCACCTTTGCGTTAAAACTTTGGGTTTGCTTTCCAGCAGTGTTCCCCTGGCGATTTTAACGTCTAAAAACATCCAGCAGCCGCCGTGAGGCCGCCGCCGGGGTGGTGATCCCCTGCGAGACCGCCTGCTGCAGTTGCGGAAAGATGCCCTTGACCTCCGGGTGCTCAAGAAAGAGGGTTTTCAGGTCATCCATCAACAGCGCCCACATCCAATCCACTGCCTGCCGCCTGCGGGTGTCGTCAAACTCGCCGGAGTCCTGCATGGCTGCACGAAAACGGCTCAGCATCTCCCATACCTCGGCCACCCCTTGGTGCTGCAGGGCGCTGACGCTCAGCACCGGTACGGTCCACTGTTTGCTCTTGGGCCGCAGGATATGCAGCGCATTTTGGTACTGACGCCGGGCCAGCTCGGTCTTCTGGTGGTCGAGGTCGGCCTTGTTGATGATGATTGCGTCGGCCAGCTCCATGACGCCCTTTTTGATCCCCTGCAGTTCGTCGCCTGCAGTGGCCAGTTGCAGCAGCATAAAAAAATCAACCATCGAGGCCACGGTGGTCTCGGACTGCCCGACCCCGACGGTCTCAACGATCACCACGTCATAGCCGGCTGCCTCGCAGAGCAACATGGTCTCGCGGGTGCGACGGGCCACCCCGCCCAGGGTCTCGCCGGCCGGCGAGGGACGGATAAAGGCCTTGGGGTTACGGGACAGCTCCTCCATGCGGGTCTTGTCACCCAGGATGCTGCCGCCGGTGATCTGGGAGGAGGGGTCCACCGCCAACACCGCCACCTTGTGTCCCTGGCTGGTCAGGTAGCTACCGAAGGCCTCGATGAAGGTGCTCTTGCCGACCCCCGGCACACCGGTGATACCGATCCGCAGCGAATTGCCGCTATAGGGCAGCAGCAGTTCCAACAGCTGTGCTGCCTGTTGGGCATGCTCGGGCTTTTTGCTCTCGATCAGGGTGATCCCCTTGCCGATGGCGCGGATGTTGCCGGAGCGGATATTTTCAGCCAGCGTGTGGAGTTCCATAATCCTCAATGTGAAACAAAGCAAAAAACATTAACGCAAAGGTTGTAAGGCAAGACGCAGAGGCGCAAAGAAAATCAATGCATAAAAGCGGATAAAACCATTTTTCCTGTTTTTCTCTGCGCCTTTGCGTCTTTGCTCCTTATCTTTGCGTTAAAACGCCTTTTATGGGCATTGCAGCTACTTCTTTCTGATCGCTGCCAGGGTCTCGCGGGCCGATTGGGTGATCGGGGTACCCGGTCCGAAGATGCACGCCGCGCCGGCCTGGTGCAGCTCGTCGTAATCCTGGCGCGGGATGACGCCGCCGCAGACCACGATGATGTCGTCGGCCCCCAGCTTTTTCAACTCGGCCACCAGTTGCGGCACCAGGGTCTTGTGGCCGGCCGCCAGACTGGAGACGCCGATCACATGCACGTCGTTCTCCACCGCCATCTTGGCGGTCTCTTCCGGGGTCTGGAACAGCGGTCCCATATCGACGTCGAAACCGACATCGGCAAAGGCGGTGGCGATCACCTTGGCGCCGCGGTCGTGGCCATCCTGGCCCATCTTGGCGATCAGGATGCGGGGGCGACGACCTTCATGCTCGGCAAAGGCATCGACCTCCTGCTTCAGGGCTGCAAACTCGTCATTGTCCTCGAACACTTTTCCATATACCCCCGAAACCAGTTTGATCTCAGCCTTGTGGCGACCGAATATCTTCTCCATAGCGTCGGACATCTCGCCCACCGACGCCCGCCTACGGGCCGCTTCGACACAGGCCTGCAGCAGGTTACCTTGGCCAGACTGGGCTACTGCGGTGAGGGCCGTCAACGCTGCCTGGCAGGCAGCCTCGTCCCGCTCGGCACGCAGTTTCTTCAGGCGGGCGACCTGGGCCTCACGCACGGCGGTGTTGTCGATATCCAAGACCTCGATCTGGGTCTCTTCCTTCAGCTTGTACTTATTGACCCCCACGATCACGTCCAGGCCGCGATCGATACGGGCCTGCTTGCGGGCCGCCGATTCCTCGATCTTCAGCTTGGGCATGCCGGATTCAATCGCCTTGGTCATACCGCCCAGGCTGTCGATCTCAGCGATCAGCTTGCGGCCTTCTTCGATCAGCGAGGCGGTCAGCGACTCCACATAGTAGGAACCGGCCAGCGGGTCCACCACCTTGGTGATGCCGGATTCTTCCTGAATCACCAGTTGGGTGTTGCGGGCGATGCGGGCCGAGTGGTCGGTGGGCAGGGCGATGGCCTCGTCCAGGGCGTTGGTGTGCAGCGACTGGGTGCCGCCCAGCACAGCGGCCATGGCCTCGATGGTGGTGCGGATCACGTTGTTGTACGGGTCCTGCTCGGTCAGGCTCCAGCCTGAGGTCTGACAGTGGGTACGCAGGGCCAACGACAGCGGGTTCTTGGGGTTGAACTGCGCCATCAGCTCGGCCCACAGGAAACGGGCTGCCCGCAGCTTGGCGATCTCCATGAAGAAGTTCATGCCGATGGCGAAGAAGAACGACAGCCGCGGTGCGAACTGATCCACCTCCAAGCCTTTGGCCAGGGCTGCCTTGACATACTCGATGCCGTCGGCCAGGGTGAAGGCCAGTTCCTGCACGTTGTTGGCCCCGGCCTCCTGGATATGGTAGCCGCTGATCGAGATCGAGTTGAACTTGGGCATGTGCTGGCTGGTGTACTCGATGATGTCGGCGATGATCCGCATCGAGGGGGCCGGCGGGTAGATGTAGGTGTTGCGCACCATGAACTCTTTGAGGATGTCGTTCTGGATGGTGCCGGCCAGCCGGTCCTGGGAGACGCCCTGCTCCTCGGCAGCCACGATGTAGAGCGCCAGGATCGGCAACACGGCGCCGTTCATGGTCATGGAGACCGAGACATCCCCCAGCGGGATATCCTTAAACAGCACCTCCATATCCAGGATCGAATCGATGGCCACACCTGCCTTGCCCACATCACCGACGACGCGGGGGTGGTCAGAGTCATAGCCACGGTGGGTGGCCAGGTCAAAGGCCACCGAGAGGCCCTGCTGTCCTGCAGCCAGGTTACGGCGGTAGAAGGCGTTGGACTCCTCGGCGGTGGAAAAGCCGGCGTACTGGCGCACGGTCCAGGGGCGTCCGGCGTACATGGTGGCCTTGGGGCCACGCAGGTAGGGCGCAAAGCCGGGCATGGTGTCGATGTTTTCCAACTGCTCCAGATCGGCCAGGGTGTAAAGCGGCTTGACCGCAATCCCTTCAGGGGTATCCCAGGTTAGCGGCGCCGTGGTCTCTTTTTTAATCTCCTTGGCGGCCAGCTTTTCCCAATCTTGCACGGTCTTTTTGTCAAAGGTTGCCATGGTTCATTACCTCGCTTGTAAGCAGTAAAGGCTCCAGACAGCGCATCTGGAGCCCTATAAACAATCCGTTAAAACCCAGAATACTGCCAATTAAGAGCCTTAACGCAAAGGGTGAAAGGCAAGGCGCTAAGACGCAAAGAAATTCAATAAAATCAACGAAGCAAAACCATTATTTCTGCTTTTCTTTGCGCCTTTGCGGCTTTGCTCTTCATCTTTGCGTTAAACGCATGTGGGCTTCTCCCTACAGCACGGCCTTCAGGTACTCAGCGGTGCAGTCCCGCTTGGCCTTTTCCAGCGCCTTGGGATCCACCTCGACAAACTTCTCGTCCGGGGTGATCTTGAACAACGGCTGGCCCTTCTGGACGATGGTGCCGTCGCCGCCTTCCATGATGATCTTGTCGATGGTGCCGGAGAAGGGGGCCCGGATGGTGTTGAACATCTTCATGACCTCGATGATGTACAGCGGCTGGTCCTTCTCGAAGTGCATCCCCTCGGTGACAAAGGCCGGCATGCCAGGGGCCTCCTGGCCGTAGTACATGCCACCGCAGACCGCCACGATCTCGTCGGCCTTGGTGGCCGGAGGCGGCACCAGCACCTTCTTCATACGGGCCTGCAGCTCCGGGTCGGTCAGGTAGTCGGGAATGGTCACTTCCAGGTCCTCTTCGACCTTCATATCCCAGAACTTGGTGTTGCCACCAATCAGGAACAGCATCCCCAGCAGCTCCATACCGGCCTCGTAGCCGTAATGGGAGGAACGGATCTGCTCCCAGGTCTCGGCGTCATAGCCGCCCTGGGGCTTCTCCTTTTGCAGGATGTCGTTGAGCTTGAAGTACTCCTCCCGCTCCAGACCGAACTGCTCACGCAGGGTCTTGTAGAAGTGCAATCCCTGAAGCAGCAGCTCGTTGTCGTGATCCCAGATGATCTCGGCCGCCGGCTTGTGGGGACGATGGTCCATATGCAGGTAGTCGTAGGTCTCTTTCAGCACGCCCAGCGGGTTGCGCAGCCAGACGACCCGACCTTTTTCGATCTTGAAGTTCTTGGTGTTGATCGAGAGCCAGCCGGCCAGCAGATGAGGATCATCCAGCAGACGCTGCATGGGCCGGGTGACCAGAGTCCCCTTGCGATCCAGCAGGCCGGACATGACCTTGAGCTGCTTGGCGAGCAGCTCCGGCTGATCGCCGAACTGCTCGCTGACCAGTTTGGCGTAGTGTTTCTTCATCTGGAAGAAGGCGTAGACCACATCCAGCTTGTTGGCCTCCTCTTTGAGGGTACCCACCAAGGTCAGGTAGGGGACCACAAAACGGGTGGTGGGCTTGGCCATCACGTTGCGGCCCAGAAACCAGTTGACCAGGCCGTAGTGGAACTCCAGATTGGTGGCCAGGGAGCTGCCCCGCAGGGTGGTGCTGCGCAACACCTCGGACAGTAGTTCGTAGCTGGCCAGACGGTCCTCGCCCTTGGTCAGCAGCAGGGCGATGTTGGAGTCGTAGGCGCCGGCCACCTTGTACTTCATAAACTGGTTGGTGTCGGGGTTCAGCATGCTGATCCCCTGGTCGTCCCGCACCTCACCCTTGATCGGCTTGGACCAGTAGCGGATCATACCGCCGGCGTGGGGCGAGAGGGAGGCATCGGTGGCGTTCAAACGGGCCTCCACCGAGGCGTTGAAACGCACGACCCGCTCCGGCTTGGGCAGGCGCTTTTTGTGGCGGGCCAGCAGGGCCATGGCCTCCACCAGCGACTCAACGATGAAGAAATCGTTTTTGTCCTTGGGGTTGGTGAACTTGAGCGAATAGCAGAGCTCGGTCACCCGGTGCTCCACCTGGATGCGGGTGTTGACCTCCATGAAGTAGTGGCGGTCGCGGTCCACGATGCACTCGAAGGTAGAGGCGGAATCCAGACCGACGGCCTGACCGAAGCGGGCCGACTCCTCTTCCATACGCTGCAGCACCTTCAGATCGCTCTCCAGCGCCTTGACTTCGGCCTTTTTACCGGCGGCCTTGGCCTTGGCAATGGCGGCCTGCAGGCCTTCCTGGGTAACCGAAACCTCCAGCAGCTTCTGCTCGTGCATCTGCAGGGAGCAATCGCGGCCGCCCAGGGAGACGCACCACTCGCCGTTGCCCAGCAGCTGAATCTCGTTGTGGCGGGTCTGCTCAATATTGAGTTCGATCAGGACGTTCTTGTTGTCGCCCACGCCGTTGGCCTTGACCTCCTGCAGCACCTCTCGCACCAAGGCCGGCGCCTCGGCGGCGGCCTTGGCGATCTGCTTCTCGTCGGCCTTCTTGACGGCCAACAGAGAGGCGCCCAGGATCCGCTGCCCCTTGCCGCCGCCACCGCCAATCGCCTTGATGCGGAATCGGCTCTGGGGGTGCTTGCGGAACAGTTCGGCCACCTCGGTCTCCACCTGGGCACACAGCTCCTCGATAGAGTAAAGGTCGATCCCCTTGGCATAGGAGGCCATCAGGATATGGTCGGCCAGGGCCTCCAACGGCAGCTTAGTGTCTTTCAGCACCTTCTCGTCGCAGACAAGCCCCTCGGACTTGACCAGGGCCAGCAGCTTCTCGCGGCTGGGATGCTTCTTGATCAGGGTACGGGCGGTGACGTTGTCGATGCCGGGGGTCACCGACACCCCAACCTGCAGGGCGGTCCGCTTGGCCTCGTCCTTCTTGCCAGCCCGGGCCTGGGTGGCGGCGCAGGGACCGATGAAGCTTACGCCCGCCTTTTCGATGGCGGCCACGAACTCCTCGTCCTCGGCCATGAAGCCGTAGCCGGCGAAGATCGAGTCGTAGCCGTTGTCCTTGGCGATCTGGATGATCTGATTGATCCGCTCGACCCGCTCTTCCTTGCTGGCGCCGCTGTAGTCCGGCACCCGGTGTACACGGCGGGAGTCGGTCAGCTGGCGCAGTTCGGGGGCCAGGGCGTTGGGATAGACGATGGAGTCTTTTTCAGACAGCAGGATGCCGTAGTGGCTGATCCCCATCTCATGATAGACGTCCATGGCCTCTTTGCGGATCGGGCCGCGGCAGACGATCAGCGGCTTCAAGTCTTCACAGGAGAAGGAACGAACCCACTCGGAGCTGGACTTTCCCAGACGGCGGTCCCGGTGGATCAGGGGATTGTGCAGGTAGTAATCTGAGGCGTGTGGCATGGGCTTATATCTCCAATGTATAATAAGTATATAAAATTAATGGAATTCACGCTGGACAGCCTGCATCGGACCCGGCTTGTAGTGCCGCAGCAGGAAGTGCATATTCTCGCCCAGCACCTTGCGCAGGTCGGTGGGCATCACCAGCGATGAGATGGAACCCAGTGCCAGGCCTTCCTTGGGGTTCATCAGCTCTTTTTCATAGCGCAGGTTAAGAGCGGCCTCTTCGATCTTGAGCCAGTCGGCTGCATCCTTTTCCGCATCCACCTTGGCCTCGCCGGCGGCCATGCCGGCGGCCACCCTCTCCTGGGTACCGGACTTGATCCGCTCGGCTGCAGCGGCACGCACCTTGCGCAGTTCGTCCTTGTAGACAAACTCTTTACCGGCCGGCCCCATCACCGCCAGACGGGTGGTGGGCAGTGCCAGTACCAGGTCGGCGCCGGTGGGGTAGTTGTTGTAGGAGGCATAGGCCCCGCCGTAGGCGTTGCGGATGATCAGCAGGATCCGCGGGGTGCGGATATCGACGATCGAATCCAGCATGGCGCGACCGGCCTGCACGATGCCGCGGGACTCCTGCTCGCGGCCCGGCAGGAAGCCGGTGGTGTCTTCCATGAAGATCATCGGGATGTTGTAGATATTGCAGAAGCGGTTGAAGCGGGCGATCTTATAGGCTGAATCCACCGAGATCTGGCCGGAGGAGACCGCCGAGTTGTTGGCCACAAAGCCGACCACATGGCCGCCCAGACGGCCAAAGGCGGTGACCGCCTCGCGGGCCCGGTCGGGCTGGATCTCAAAGTAATCGCCATGGTCGCAGATCTGCTGGATCATGATCGAGACGTCGAACGGCGTATTAAAGCCGGTGGGCGAGTTGAAGGCCTTTTTCAGCAGGGTGTTGATCTCCCAGGTCTTGCGGTCCAGCGGGTCGCTGGTCTTCTGGAAGGGGGCCATCACGCTGTTGTTATCCGGCACATAGCCCAAAAGCTGAATGGCTGCCCGCAGGGCCCCCACCTCGTCCTCCACCGTCAGGTCGGCCACGCCGGAGGCGCCGTGCACCTTGGGTCCGCCCAGCTCTTCGGGGGTAACGTCCTCACCCAGCACTGACTTGACCACCCCCGGACCGGTCAGACCGAAGAAGGTGTCGTTGGGCTGAATCAGGAAACTGCCCTGACGGGGCAGATAGGAACCGCCGCCGGCGTTGAAGCCGAACATGCACATGATGGAGGGGACCACGCCGCTGATCTTGCGCAGGGCGGTGAAGGCCTCGGCATAGCCGTCCAGGCCGCCTACGCCGGCCGGCACAAAGGCGCCTGCCGAGTCATTCATGCCGATCACCGGGATACCTTTTTCACCGGCCATCTGGAAAAGCAGTGCCAACTTTCGGCCGTTGGTGGCGTCGATGGAACCGGCCCGCACCGTGAAATCGTGACCATACAGGGCCACATCGCGGCCGCCGATGTTCAGGATGCCGGTCACCAGTGAGGCGCCGTCCAGGTTCTTGCCCCAGTTCTGGAACAGGATGTTGGGCTCCTTCTCGGTCAGCACCTTGATCCGCTCCCAGACGGTCATCCGCTTCTTGAAGTGCTGCTTCTCGATCTGCTCGATCTTGACCGATTTGATCGGCCGTTCGATCAGATCGTGGCCTTCCTTCATGGCCTCTTCGTAGCCGCCCTTCTTGCCGGGAATCTCGCCGGGGATGGTGAAGTCAATGACCTTCTCCGGGGCAAAGGGGTTCTTCAGTGATGGTTGTATCGCTTTTTTAGACATCTGACGCCATCCTTCCAGTGTGGTGTAAGGTCCTGAATCTATGATGAGTAATGATCGTGTAACAGACAGAACAGCGAAAGGGACAGCCGGTCAGCGGGTTACCACTGCCAGCACCAACACCTCGTCGCCGTCACGGGAAAGCAGTCGATGCCGCAGGGCTGAATCGAAATAGACGCAGTCACCCTCACCCAGTTCGATCCGTTGGTCGTCCAGCAATAGCTCCGCATTGCCCTTCATCACGAACAGGAACTCCTCACCGTCGTGACTGTAGGTGTTCTCTTCGGGCGGCTTCTGGGACACCGTCAGCAGAAACGGCTCCATCTTCTTATTTTGTTTGCGATAGGCCAGCGACTCATAGGAATAGCCCTGGCTAGTGCCGGCCCGGGAGATGACGCGCGGCATCATCTTGCGCTCGTCGGCCCTGACGATCTCGTAGCGGCACTCTTCCTCATCTTCAGCAAAGAAGTGGCCGATCTTGACGTCAAAGAAGCGGGCGATCTTGGACAGGGTGGCAATGGGGGGGGAAACGTTGTTGTTTTCAATCTGGGAAATCAGGGCAGGCGAAAACCCGGTCTCCCGGGCAACTGCCTGAAGGGTCAGTTTCTTGGCGAGACGGAGCTTTTTGATTTTGACGCCGATGTTGTACTCGCTACTCATCTCACAGTCCGCCGAAAATAGAATCCCGTTTTGGTCCGGAGTTTGTATACGAACCGAGCTTCTATTGTCAATAAAATTGTTTTAACCGTAACAAATGAGTTTTAGCAATACTAGCGCATTTTTATTAAAAGTGAACGGGGCCGTTCATTATTCTCCCAACAGCTGCCGCGCCAGCAGTTCAACGGTGTGCACCACCTCAACAGTAGAACCGTGTTGCTTCAGACCATCATCCAGCTGCATCATGCAGCCGGGACAACCGGTGGCCACGGCATCGGCACCAGTGGCGATGATCGCCTCGCTCTTGACATCGTTGATGGTCATGGACGAGCCATAGTGATAGACGTTGAAGGTGCCGCCCAGACCGCAGCAGCGGTCGGCCCCTTCCATCTCCACCAGTTCCAGGCCTGGGGTGGCCCGGATCAGCTCACGGGGTTGGCTGGTCAGCTTACGGGTACGCAGATGGCAGGGGTCGTGGTAGGTGACGCTGCCGCTGGCACCGGCGCCGGTCTCGGCCGGTTGCAGCCCCAGCTGGTGCAGCAGCTGGGCTGCGTCCACCGTCTTCCTGGCCAGCCGCTCAAGGCGTTCCTTCAACCCGGGATTACGCTTGCCGATCACCAGGGGATACAGCCTGTGCAGGGCGCCGCCGCAGGTGGCACAGGCGCTCATCACGTAGTCGGCCTCGTAACGCTCCAGGGCCGCCAGATTCTGCTCGGCCAGCTGACGCACCGTATCCAGATCGCCGCCGGACATGCCGGGCAGGCCACAGCACTGCTGATCTTTCGGTATGATCACGGTGCAGCCCAGGTGCTGGAACAGTTTGATAGCGGCCACGCCAACCCGCGGATAGACGAAATTGGTCATACAGCCCACAAAAAAGACAATGCGGGGTTTGCCAGACTGCCCCTCAATCACCTCGGGGTAACGGTCCAGCAGAGGGGTTTTGGCAATGGCCGGGATGTAGCGCTTGCTGCCAACAAACGGCAGCGGGAAGCGTAACCGCAGTCCCGACGTCTCCGGCACCTTTTTAAAGAACAGCGGTCCCAGCAGGGCAGCGGCCTTGGCCCCCAGCTTCATGCGGGTCCGGCTCTGGATCACCTGGCCGACCGCCTTGTGGAAGGTGGTCAGGCCGCGTCGTTGGGCCAACGCCTCGCGGGCAGCGATCACGATCTCGTCGGTGGGCACCTCGTTGGGGCACTTTTCAACGCAGCTGCCACACAGCAGACATTTGGACATGGCCAGGTAGGTCTGGTCGTCCAGGTCGATATCGTCCTTAAGCAGGTGCTGGGCCAGGGCAATCTTGCCCCGGGCCACGGCCGGCTCCCGCTGAAAGGCGGTGAAGGCCGGGCAGTTGGCCCGACAGGCGCCGCACTTGACGCATTTTTTGAGTTGTTCTTCGACCCGCTGCAGGGGATCGGTGGTCTGTTCAGCCATATAAAGCCCCATTTATGATCAAGATTATGTCAGACGCTAAGGACAAGTGACATAGTAAACAAAGAACGTCAGCAAACACAAACCTTTTAACGCAAAGGTTGAAGGCGAGACGCAAAGGCGCAGAGACACCCAAAGACAACAAAAGGGGAAAAGCAAGACTTATAAGTGGATGCATCTCTCTTTTCAGGCTGTTAAAAGCTTCTCTCTGCGTCTCTGCGTCTTTCTTTAAACCTCTGCGTTAATAAGGCCTTTTTTCCAACCATCCAGCGCAACCAGGGCGCGCTCTGCCATCAGCGGCTTGCGATCCTTTTTCTTGATCCGTCCTTCCAGCGGCGGGAACAGGCCGTAGTTGACGTTCATCGGCTGGAACTGCTTGGGGTCGGCGTTGGTGATGTGGTGGACCAGCGCCCCCAGAGCGGTTCCCCGCGGCGGCAACAGCGGTTCACGCCCCTGGGCCAGGGCCACCACCGTCAGCCCGGCCAAAAACCCGGAGCCGGCCGATTCCACGTAGCCCTCCACCCCGGTGATCTGGCCGGCGAACAGGAAACGTGGATCACTCTTCAGCTGCTGCGCTTCAGACAGTAATGACGGTGCATTGATAAAGGTGTTGCGGTGCATGGCTCCCAGACGGACGAATTCGGCCTGTTCCAGACCCGGTATCATCCGCAACACCCGCCGCTGTTCCGGCCAGGTCATCTTGGTCTGGAAGCCCACCAGGTTGTAGAGGGTCTTCTCGCGATTCTCAGCCCGTAGCTGTACCACGGCCCACGGCTCTTCGCCGCTGACCGGCTCTGGAAGCCCCACCGGCTTCATCGGTCCGAAACGCAGGGTGTCGTCACCCAGCGCCGCCAATTCCTCGATCGGCATGCACCCATCGAAATGGACCAGCTTTTCAAAACTACGGGGTTCAACCTTTTCGGCCCCACGCAGGACCCCTAAAAAGGTGGCGTACTGGTGCTGATCCAGGGGGCAGTTCAGATAGTCGTCACCATCACCCTTGCCATAACGAGAGGCTGCGTAGATTTTGGACAGGTCAAGGGATTCGGCCGAGACGATCGGCGCAATGGCATCGTAAAAATAGAGCCGGTCGCCGGTCAGGCGCGAGAGCTGGTCAGCAAGAGTGTCACTGGTCAGGGGGCCAGAGGCGATCACCACCAGCCCTTCGGTTGGCAGATCAACCACCTCTTCCCTGATCAGTTCGATGTTGGGATGAGCGGCAATACGTTCGGTGATCCAGACTGAGAACTGCTCGCGGTCGACGGCCAGGGCACCGCCGGCCGGGACCCGGGTGGCGTCAGCCCCCTGCATGATCAAGGAGCCGCAGCGACGCAACTCTTCTTTGAGCAGGCCGACCGCATTGCTCAGATCGGCACCGCGCAGGGAGTTTGAGCAGACCAGCTCCGCCAGGCCCGGCAGTTGATGGGCCGGTGAATAACGCTGCGGCTTCATCTCGTACAGCCGCACCCGAATACCACGTTCAGCCGCTTGCCAGGCTGCCTCGCAGCCAGCCAGACCGGCACCAATGATGGTTACAATAGTAGTCACAGGCTGTCCCACTTAAGCCGGATCGTCTCGAAACGGCCATTCTCGAACAACCGGTTATCCTCTTCTCGAAGCATGATGAAGTCCTTCTTTACCTTATCGTAGCCCACCATGAACGCCTGGCCGTATTCCTTGTGGCGAGCCGAAGCCTTAGCCCGGTCATAATGCTGGATCTGAGGCCCTTTTATCTCCACAAGCGCAATACCGTTGCCGACTTTCCGGTCCTTAATTCCAATCACAAAGTCCGGGAAGAACCCTTTGCCGAGTGACCATCCGTACAACCCGACCGACGTCGGCTGCTGCGATGGATTTCTGTGCCACCAGAGGACATTTTCATCGATGTCCAACAGTTCTGCAAAACGGCGTTCATCAACATTCAGGTCCAGCGGGAACACCCCGTAGATATTCCTTTTGGCCGGATCAAGCCGTATCTCCGAGTATATCTCCTGGGGTTGTTCTACCTCTTCAGTAGCAAGCTGCGCAGCACGGCAGCGTTTAACTGCATCGGCAATCAGCTTAGGGTTCCGCACCAGCACCAAATCAAGCTGCTGAAGGAGGAGTTCGTCATCCTGCGGCGGCTCCATGCCCTGATTGATCAGGGAGTTTCTGAAACGCTGCTCCAGCAGGCGCGGAAAGCTGTAGTGATCAACATCGAACTGAAACACCAACTGCGAAGCCTTTTCAGCAATGGCCTCAACCGAAAGCGAGGCCCACTTTTCCTCATCGACGATTTCCGCATGCTCGAAAAGATCCTGCGTCCGCTGTACTACTTTTGCCCTAACACGGTCACGGTCGGCCAGTACAACGCTAAAGTCGATCTGTGCGGCGACCTGTTCTTCAAAATCGTCAGGTGCGGGGGGCATGACTTCCGTTATGAGTTGCCGCGGCATACCGTCACGCAACCGATACAAATATTCATGACGCGCGTCAGCGGCCAATGTTGCAGACAATAACGATTCCTGTCCACTGCACCCCTCACTATTATCGCCTGCATACCTTCGGGCAAGCGGAGCCCAGTCGATACGATCCAGCAACGATTCCTGCTTCCCCACTGGAGGCGGAGACAAGCGGAACTCTTCGGGCGATGGATGCTGTCCAGAGTTTTCTTCGGGGTTTGCAGGAAACAGCCGAAGCGGTTCCCCGTATCTGGCAAGCTGAACCTCCGGCCTGCCGGCAATGACTGTCACCACCGTCTGACTGCCAAGCTCGTTCAGTTGACTCGGCATCCGATTGATCAGGTCACCGGCGTTCATCAGCCCTTCCTGAGCCTCGCTGTTCGCCAAAAATACATAGCCGTATTCAAGTTCACGCGGCAGATCACGTTTAGCATGCAACAAACGGTGCCTGCGCATCAGACGGCCCACCACCTGCACCCCGAACGAGGCGTCACGAGCCCCGCGCAATGCCGCAAGAGTCCAGGCGCGGGGGGCGTCGAAGCCGAGCGCCACCGCCATCTTGAAAATAAGCACCTCGACAGTAGGATCGTTCGCCAGGGAAAGCAGATCCTTGTCCGGTTCCGTGGCGGTATGCACTCGCACTGCATCTTCAGAGAACCCGAGCGTTTCAACCAGATATTGACGGGCCATCTCAATATGCTGCCCGCCGTTCGGGACCTGCACCAACATCAGCGGTGTCAAGGAAACACCCTGGTCACACAGACTATCCTTAATCCGCCGGTGCATGGCACAGCACTCCCGCAGCGCGGTCCGCTCAAAATCCACCAGCTTGGCGTCGTCATCGTTGCGGGCAATGAAACGGGCCATCTTCACGCCATGCTTCAGGAGTCCCCACTTCACCCCATCATGGCGACAGATGGAGGCCCACTCGTCTTCATCCCCTACCTGGTAACTGGTCTCGCGTGCAAAGGCCTTTGCATCGCTGTCCTTGGGGGTAGCGGTCATCATCAGGGTATAGTCGGGCCGCAGTACCTCGGTAAAAAAACGCTTAGCCTCGGCCGCTTTCTTAAATCCATGGTGCGCTTCGTCCACCACACAGCCGATCCGGTAGCCGTCCTCACGTGCTGCAACGATCAGATCATCCACAGCCAACCCGGCATCACCCGATATGCGGGCCTTGCGCCCTTCCTTGTTGCTGGTTGCCACGCTCTGCCAGGTGGTTACGAACACCCCACCGGGCCGCAGACCGTCCAGACGGCGGTCGATCTCCAGATTCAGCATCGGCAGCGTAGGCGACTGGGCTTGGATCGTCCCCCTAGTCTGGTCGACAACCCCGCTAAACGGGGCAAACCAGAACCAGGCAACCCGTTCTTCATCGGAAAGGGTAGCCAGCAGACGGCATGCCAACAGGGTTTTACCGGAACCGGTAGGGGCCTGAAGCAACACAGCGCCGGAACGTTTGCGGACAACATCCACCTCTTCGAGATTCGCACCAAGCCGGTCGTACTGGTTTCGCACCTCGCGAAAACGTTCCGCAAGGGCATCGTGGGTTTCCTGCTGAAATGGCAACAATTCAAGAACCGGCATGCTTATGCTCCCGCGCTCCGAAGGGGTTGTTTGCGTTTCCCGAATCTTTCAGCCAGGGTCTGCGGAATTGGACGGATGGTGACACCCGGCAACAGTGTTGTCAGCCGTTCAACAGCCCACGAGTAGACAATCGTCTCACCCTCATGCCCGGCAAGTCTCTCCTTCAGACGCGTCATGGTTTCACCCCGTAGATTGCCCAGGTAAGCCAGCCCATGGCTACCGTCACAACTCCAGTTCAGCCCGTTCCCTGCATCGCCTGCCAGCGGGTGGTCGTGTAACATCTGCAGGGCACGCCAAACCTGGCCGTGATCAAGGCGCGTATCCAGGCGGTGACGCGGGTGAAGCCGAGTGGTCAGATAGGCGAACGAACCGCCTAGGCCGGGCACATTGTCTCGCTTTTTGTTGCGGTAGCCGGTCATCACCCGCCGCAGCCGCTCGGCGCAGACATCACGGCAAAGGTTTTTGTCAGGTTCGTCTTCGGTGGCCTCGCTGTTAGAAACCAAGATGAAGCGCCGCGGCGCCTTGTCCGGCTCTTCGGCGTTCAGCTTTTGCACCGCATGAGCCGTGGTGCCGGAACCAGCAAAGAAATCCAGTATCAGGTCGCCCGGCTTGGTGGCGATGCGCAAAATGCGCTCGATCAATCGTACCGGCTTTGGTGTGGTAAAGGCGGTCTGGGTTTCAAGGATATCCTGAATCTCCTTGCGGGCCTCGTCGGTATGGCCTACCTCTTCGTGGGGCCACCATGTCCAGGGAACAACGCCTTCAATATCTTTCAAATACTGAATCCGTGAAGGAATTGCATTACCATCCTTACCGAAATACATCCGCCCTTCTAACAGGAGCCGTTGATATTCTGATTCTATAACCTTCCAGCAAGAACCCTCTGGAGGAACATGCTTACGACCCGTGGTAGGAGAGACAATTTCGTACATTTGATTTGGCCGATAGCCTTGGGCTGAAAACGAAACCGATCTCCATAGACCTTTTGGATCTTTATTGGGGTTCTTGTAAACTTTTAGCTGCTTTGCATCGAGAGGTAATTTGTTCCGGACATCCTTGAATCGCTCCGCATTGGCGGCATACACCAGCAGGTATTCGTGGGCATCGCCGATGGTCTCCCGATTCTCCCGTGAATATCGTTTCTGCCAGATGCAGTTAGCCACAAAGTTCTTCTCCCCGAACACCCGGTTCATCAGCATCCCCAAGGGAAACAGCTCGTTGTCGTCGATGGAGACGAATATGGCTCCGTCCGGGTGGAGAAGATCACGGGCCAGCAGCAGGCGTCGGTACATGAACTCCAGCCAGACCGAGTGACGGAAGCGGTGGGTCTTGTCGAAAAAACGGTCATTGTAGACGAAATCCCGGTTGCCGGTATTGTAAGGGGGGTCAATGTAGATACATTTGACCTTGCCGGCGTGGGTCATCCGGAGATAGCGCAGGGCGTCGAAGTTATCACCTTCAATGATCAAGTCACGCCACGGTCCGTCACCGCAGGAGTGCGCACGATCCAAATCCAGCGCCACGAAATCGTCGTTGATATGCCTGTCCGGCTCAATCTCGTCCCGCTCCCACACAAGGCCGTAGGACGCCTCGCGCTCCCGGCGCTGAAGCAGAGCTATCAATTGCTCTTTTGTCAGATGATCGAAGGAGGGCATCAAAACTCTCGGTATTTTATGGACTGCATATAAAATAAGGGCGAAGATGTGTACTACCATCTTCGCCCCAGTTATAATCTGTCAAGACTAGGCGGCACGTAACATTGCAGACTCTTGCCATAACCTGTCAATCCGCTCTACCGCCTGTCGCGCTTCGTCCATCGGAACATGCGGCTTAAACTCATGAAGCCGAGTTGCACGAGCATTTACATCACCACCGCTTACGCCCTCTTTGGTCACATAAAGCGCCGTTGCCAAGCGCTCAAGAGCTTTAACGTCGTTATCACCCAGATTATCAGCAATAAAATTAATATGTTGCTCATACTTGGCAAGGGTCTTGGGCGAAAGATCTCTTACCTTCTGTGCCATTTCACCTGGCTTGAGTTTAGGACCATAAGGATACGGCTGCTTCTCTTGATCAAAAATCTTATCCGCACGCAGTGACGTTAGCTCATCACTGAGATCAAAAGAGAAAGGACCATGCTTGTAAAGGCAATAGTCAAGCTCAAGGGGGATCCCCAACAATTCTTGGAGCAGGTATGCTCCTTTCTGGATATGTGTTTCGCCACACCAACTTCCGTGGTCTCGTAGTTTTTCGGCCAATGTGACCAACATGGCAGCCCGCTGCAGTCTTTTCATATCTCTTCCTCCAAGCTTACTTCCAGCAAAGACTCTCTCTTCTTTGCCAACCATTTCTGAGCATTAGCCAGCTTTTCTTGCGCAACGTAAACGCTCTCAATCACCAAAATTGGCAGCTTGCTGCTGAGTATCTCTGACTCCTCATCAGACCAGACAATGCGGCCATCCCCTTTAAGAACTGGAAAGTGTGGAGATTCTGACGATTTCTGCCTATACACATCAATCTGAACTGAGTCAGGCCCAAATTCTTTGCACGCCGCTTCGTAAATAACTCTGGCCGCATCTGGATTGCGTCTTATATCATCCGGGTTACGTTGGTACAGCAAGCGCAAATGGTCACGCTGTACCAGCCGTTTTGCTGGTATGTGTCCAGCAGCAGATATATTTCTGGATGCTGCAAGAAATGCCGATGTTACTTCGTTATCGGTAATTTCAAGGTGATTTTCAACTGTGACGGGAAATCCGCCTTCCGGCAGCCATGCTTTCAGAAATTCTTTCAGGTGTATATCATAAATTCGCCGGACATGATGAAAGTAAAGTTGGGTATACATAAAATAGCGTGCCAACAGCAATGCTTCAGCAGAATGAATCCCACCTTCATCAATACCCAGCAACGTTACAGTCTCACAGTCCGTAAAGTCGCTACGTTGTTCCACATCAAGCAACTGAGCAGATTCACTCTTTTTAGGTAAAATTCGCAGCGTATCGATGAGACGATAATGATCAAACTTTCCGTATGCAACCCCGGCATGATAGGAATCACGAAGCAGGTAATCGATCCTGTCCACGCCAAATGAATCACCCGTAATTATTTCGGCAAGAATTGATTCCCACGGCGTATAGCTGATCTGTTCAAATTTAGAGAGTTCTTTTTCACCTACTGCTAGCTTAACAATGTCCTCAGCCTTCAAAGGCGGTGTCATAGCATCCCAAATTTTTCTCATCTCTGCGCTACGGATAATTTCCACCGTCAAGCGTTCATGATTCCAATCTGGTGGCAACAATTCTTTCTCTGCTGCATGAGAGAACGGCAGGTGTCCGAGATCATGACATAAAGCTGCCATTCTCAACGCTTTTCGCCAGTATCGCTTTTTGTCATCATTTTCAGGAATAATTTCCCTGACGTCTTTATGCAGATTACCTGCACTTGTTATGACATCATAAACTCGGCCTGCCAGTTCCATTACGCCGAGGCAATGCTCAAACCTCTTATGAGTTGCACCTGGATAAACAAGACTCGTCAGAGCTAATTGATGAACATGCCTAAGACGCTGAAATGGCCTAGAATTAAGAACATTTCGCTCATCTGAATCCATACGAATAAATACATGAATAGGATCACGCAGCTCGTGAAATTCTTTTGCCATGCTCCATCACCTTTGCCCAGTTACAATTTCCCAAACACGTTTACACGCTTAATACATAAAAGTAACCAACATCATGCCGAGGTCCAATCGCAACCCTCTTTCGGACACTTCAGGAATTCACCCTTCTTCTTGTAGACCTTCTTGACCACGAGCGGAAAGCCGCATTTCGGGCAGGGCTGTTGCACCGGCTGATCCCAGAGGGCGAACTTGCAGTCCGGGTAACGGTTGCAGGAGTAGAACAGTTTGCCGTAGCGGGACTTCTTCTCGGTCAGCTCACCCTGTTTGCACTCTGGGCAGGTGACGCCGGTCCCTTTCGGCTTGTTGAGCGGCTGGATATTCTTGCAGGCCGGGTAGCCGGAGCAGGCCAGGTATTTGCCATAACGACCATCCTTGATCAGCATCGGCAGACCGCACTTTTCACACTTTTCTTCAGAAACTTCCGGCTCAGCAGCCTCTGCTGTATCAGCCTCAAGATTGCGCGTGTATTTACAGCCTTCCTTGAAGCCGGTGCAGGCGATGAACTTACCCCGCTTGCCCAGCTTGATGGCCAACGGCTTGCCGCACTCCGGGCAGGCCTCGTCAATGGTCTCGGTGGTCAGGTCGTCCTTCTTGACCTCCGACTCCTTCTGCTTGAGCAGGGAGATAAACGGCTCCCAGAACTCTCGCAGCAGCGGCTTCCACTGTTTTTCGCCACGGGAGACCTGATCCAGTTCCTCTTCCAGGCCGGCGGTGAAGTTATAATCCACGTAGCGGGGAAAGTGGGCGGTCAGCAGATCGTTGACCACCATACCCACATCCTCGGGAAAGAAACGTTTCTTGTCGAGGCGGCAGTATTTGCGCTCCACCAGGGTGTTAAGGGTGCTGGCATAGGTTGAAGGTCGGCCGATACCGTATTCTTCAAGGGTCTTGACCAGAGTCGCTTCGGTGTAACGGGGCGGCGGCTGGGTAAAATGCTGCTCCGGCGTGATGTCCAGCAGCTTGAGCGGTTCACCCTCGTTAAGCGGCGGCAGGGTGCCTTCCTTTTCCTCGTCCTCGTCGTCCACCCCTTCGATATACAGCTTCATGAAGCCGGCAAAACGGATCACCGAGCCGCTGGCCCGCAGGGTTAGTTCACGCTGCTGGCTGGTGACGGCGATATCCACCGAGGTCTGATCCAAGAGCGCCTCGGCCATCTGACAGGCGATGGTCCGCTTCCAGATCAGCTCGTAGAGCTTGAACTGATCGGGCGGCAGGAACTTCTTGAGGGCTGCCGGTGTCTTGTCCAGATAGGTGGGCCGGATCGCCTCGTGGGCCTCCTGGGCGTTTTTGGATTTGTTCTTGTAGTGGCGGGGCTTGGCCAAGGCGTATTCAGGACCATAGGCCGCCGTGATCACCTCGTGGGCCTCTTTCAGTGCCTGACTGGAGAGGTTGACGCTGTCAGTACGCATGTAGGTGATCAGACCAACGGTCCCGTCGGCCCCCAGATCGATCCCTTCGTAGAGCCGCTGGGCGGTGGACATGGTCTTCTTGGCCGAGAAGCCAAGTTTGCGAGAGGCCTCTTGCTGCAGGGTGGAGGTGGTGAAGGGCGGCGCCGGGTTGCGCTTCATCTCCTTACGGGTAACCTGCGCCACCTGGGCCTGTCCCTGGGCGATCAGCTGTTTGAGTGATTCAGCAGCGGCGGCATCGGGGATATCAAACTTGCCCAGCTTCTTGCCATCCACCGCCACCAGTCCGGCCTTGACCGGCTGGCCGCCTGCCTTTTCCAGCTTGGCGCCAATGGTCCAGTATTCCTGGTCCACAAATGCCTTGATCTCCTTCTCTCGCTCACAGACCAGCCGCAACGCCACCGACTGTACCCGTCCGGCCGAGAGGCCGTAGCGGATCTTTTTCCAGAGAAAGGGCGAGAGGTTAAAACCGACCAGATAATCGAGGATCGCCCGGGCCTGCTGGGCATCCACCAGATCTACGGCAATCGCCCGGGGGTGCTTGACCGCATGAATAATCGCATCCTTGGTGATCTCATGGAACACCACCCGCTGAATCTCGATCTTCGGTTTCTTATCCAGCCCCAGGGCAGCCAGCAGGTGCCAGGAGATGGCCTCCCCCTCACGGTCGGGGTCGGTTGCCAGCAGCAGACGATCAGCATCTTTGAGGGCCTTCTTGATGGCGTCGATCTGCTTCTTGCTCTCCGGCAACACGTGGTATTTGGGCTCAAAGTCGTTGGCCACGTCGACCGAGCCCTGCTTGCTGGGCAGGGCGCGGACATGGCCAAAGGAGGCCAGCACCCGGTACTCGGGACCGAGGAACTTTTCAATGGTCTTGGCCTTGGCCGGCGATTCGACAATCACAAGATGCTGCGCCATAGGGGAATCCTTACGAAATAGAGTAATGAGAACCGGGCAGTTGCACCAGCAGCCCTTTGAGTTCAAGGCCCAGCACCATAGCCGAAACCTCTGCAGCCGTCAATTCAAGAGCCGTGGTGATATCGTCCAGTTGGCGTGGCCCCTGGGCCAACAGTTCGTAGACCTGCGCCTCACGGGGCGTCAACGGGCACAGCGGTGCCGTGGGGCCATGGCCCTGTCCAGCAGCTGCCAGGGTGGTCTCCAGACCCAGCGCAGCCAGAATATCACCCAGTGAATCCACCAGGACCGCCCCCTGCTTGATCAGGCCGTTGCTGCCCCGGCAGGAGGCAATGCTGATCGGACCGGGCACCGCCATCACGTCACGACCCTGGTCTAGAGCATAGCGGGCAGTGATCAGCGAACCGCTCTTATCGGCCGCCTCCACTACCAGCACACCGCGGCTGAGTCCACTGATGATCCGGTTGCGGCGAGGAAAGTGATCGGCCAACGGCTGGGTGCCCAGCGGAAATTCCGACAGCAGACAGCCGCTGGCGGCAATCCGCTCGGACAGTTCACGGTTCTCAGGAGGATAGGGACAATCAACACCACAGCCCAGCACTGCCACCGTGGCACCACCACCCATCAGAGCTCCCCGGTGGGCAGCGGTATCGATCCCCCGGGCCAGCCCGGAGACCACCAGCAGTCCGGCATTGGCCGCAGCAGCCGAAAGTTCTTCCGCCGCCTTCAGACCGTTGCGGGTGGCCCGGCGCGACCCCACCACCGCCAGGGCCGGGTCCCACACCGGCAGCTGACCACGCAGGTACAGCAGGGGTGGCGGCCCACCGATCTCGAACAGGCGCCGTGGGTAGTCGGCGTCCAGAAAAGTGAGCAAACGCACACCCGGTAGTTTGTCGAGCCTGCGCAGTTCAGCCTCGGCAAAACGTTGACCACCACCGCTCTGCAACGCCTCAATCACCGGCTCGGTCATACCACGTACCGCGACCAATGCAGCCCGCGAAGCAGCAAGCACCCGACCTGGCGTCTCAAACTGCTCCAGCAGGCGCCGGAACAGTACCGGACCGACCCCTTCCACCGCCGACAGCGCTATCCAATCCCGTTGATCGTCCACAAGACTCCAAAAACAAAGGCCGGCCAGAGGCCGGCCTGATGCCGCCAAACGTCTCTGCTCTAGCGCGGAGCTGTCATCACCAGATCATTCTTGAAGATGGCATCGATACTCTTGACCACCAGGGCGGTCGAGGTACGCTTGCCGGTCTCCACTACCACCAAGGCGCCGATCACCTCGTAGGGCAGCTGCGTGATGACCTTGTCCACCAGCATCTTCTCGATGGCCACCTCGCGAACCACATAAAACATGTTGCCCACCTCAACCCCTTGCTGTTCGCCCAGGTCAAGGTAGACCACATCACCGCTGGCTACAGCATCATGACCCGAGTAGGACTCGACGATCATCCCCTTCAGGGGACGTTCAGCAAGCTTGAGGGATATCTCGCGACGCTTGATCTCCTGATAAGGGAACAACCAATCGCCAGGTTCCACCTCTTTGAAGGAGCTGGTAATGATCGCCCGGGAGCCCTCAGGAGATATCTGGGTCAACTGCAGGGTTCCCAGGGGATACAGCTTGGTACCCAATATCTCGCTGCTGCGGGGATGACTGATGGTTGCCGATTTGCGCATGATGGAAAACTTCTGGCCGTCAACAGCACCCACGTTGGCACCGATGTCGGTGAAGGCAATGTCATCTTCGCCAAGAATAAGGCGACTGTGCTGACCGGCGATAATCCGGCCCACAGGCTTCGGTTCGCCCTCCGCCAGTCGGCCTTCATTGCCGCGGACCGTAAAGGTCTTCTCTTCGACAACCTCCGCAGGCAGCACCTCTACAGGTGCCGCAGCTGCCTTTTGTCCGCCAGCTTCAACAGCCGGAACTATCTGCAGCCGGCCATCGACAAAACGCACGGTCTGACCAGGATAGATCAGGTGCGGGTTGGTATGTTCCTGATTTTTGGACCACAGATTGGGCCAGTGTTTGGGATCATTCAGGAAGCGCTGTGACAGCCCCCACAGGGTATCCCCTTTTTTGATCACATAGACCGTCGGCGGCTCCTCTGCCGCCACCACCAGGCAGGGCAGCATGACGGCAAACAGCAACAGACACAGACCGGTACAAAGACGTGTATTCATGGGCACCTCGATGGTTCCCGGCTACAGGGCCGGGTTGTCTAGGATCATCAACCGTTCGCGAGCCTTAACGGTTGCAGGGCTGCCGGGATACTGGCGAATCAGTCGCTCAAAGGCAGCACGCGCCTTTGCCGGCTGCTTGAGCGCAGCCTGACTGTAGCCGATCTTCAGCAGGGCGTCAGCCGCCTTGGGGTGCTGCGGCCAGCCATCCACCACCTTCTGGAAGGAGGCCAGCGCCCTGGGTAGATCTGAAATACTGTAATGGCACTCGCCAATCCAATAGTGTGCGTTGGGGGTATATTCTCCGGCCGGAGATTCCTTCAGGAACTGTTCAAAAGCCGTGATTGCTGCGGCAAAGTTATTGGCGCTGTAGAGACCAAAGGCCTTGAGGTAGGCGGCAGGCGGACCAGCATCCTTGCCCCGTAGCGGTGTCTCAGGATTTACCACTTCCACCTTGGGCGTGCCCGTTACAGCTCCTGTTTGCACCTTGGACTGCAGGGCCTGATTGACCTCTTTCAGTTCGCGGACACCTTCTGCCAACTCCCGGAACAGTTTTGCGCGCTGTTCATCCTGTTCCTCGAGCGTTGCCAGCCGAGCAGTCAGTTCATTCAGGCGCGCCTCAACGCCACCGGCCACCTGAAACAGGTGCTCAACCCGCGTCTCGGTTTCGGTCTGACGCTTGACCAGCAGATCGTTAGCTGCGCAGCCATTCAGCAGCACCAGCAGGCCTCCCAGGCCGATCACCCCTTGCATCCAGCGCATAATTACCCCGTTTCCCACATGTTCTCACGCAATTAAAGCGATAATCCCCGGTTTGTCAAGTGAAAGTCAGGGTTTTCCTGATTGCGTTTGCATGCCGCAAGCTCGGTGTGGTAGCATTTTTTCCTTTTCACTTTCTGAAAGCGCAGGTCACCACCCTTTGATGCTACCCGAACTGCTGGCGCCAGCAGGCACCATGGAAAAACTGAAGATAGCCATTCACTACGGTGCAGATGCGGTCTACCTGGGTGGTGAGCAGTTCGGCCTGCGGGCCATGGCCGGCAACTTCAGCAGCGACGAATTCCCGGCTGCCCTTGATCTGTGCCACCGTCACGGGGTCAAGGCCTACCTGACGGTCAACAGTTATCCCGACGATCACCAGCTGGACCAGCTTGAACGCTATCTGCAGCGGATGGCGCCGTTGCCGTTTGACGCCTACATCGTGGCTGACCCCGGTGTGTTACGGATGGTACGACGCATCTCGCCGCATCGCGAGCTCCATCTCTCCACCCAGGCCAACACCATCAACCGCGAAGCGGCACTATTCTGGCAGGACCAAGGGGTCAGCCGGATCAACCTGGCCCGGGAGATGACCCTGGATGGCATCCGCACCACGGCCAAGGCACTCACCATCCCCTGCGAAGTGTTTGTGCATGGGGCGCTCTGCATCGCCTATTCCGGCCGCTGCCTGCTGTCCAGCGCCCTGACTGGTCGCAGCGCCAACCAGGGCGCCTGCACCCAACCCTGCCGTTGGCGTTACACCTTGCAAGAGGAGAGCCGCCCCGGCGTCTATCTGCCGATCGAAGAGGACCATCACGGCACCTTTATCTTTAATTCAAAGGACCTCTGCCTGCTGGAGCAGCTGCCTGAACTGATCTCTGCCGGTGTCGGCGCCCTCAAGATCGAAGGCCGGATGAAGGGTGTGCACTACCTGGCCGGCGTGCTGCGGGTCTACCGCACCGCGCTGGACGCCTACGCCCGAGACCCGTTACACTACAGCACCGACCCTGCATGGCTGGAGGAATTGGCAACCGTCAGCAACCGCGGCTACACCACCGGCTTTCTGTTCGGCGACCCGCGTGATGTCGGGCAGTCGTATCAGGCCGGCTACCAGCGCAGCCATCAGTTGGTGGGCGTTGTCGAGTCAGTTGATCCGAATAACGGCACGGGGCTGGTGGCAGTTAGAAACCGATTCAGAGCTGGCGACCAGCTGGAGTTGATCGGCCCGGCCATGAAACAGCTGACGTTCACTGTTGGCGAGCTTCAGCTGCAGCACCCCGGTGATGACACCCTCAGCGCAACCGAGGTTGTTCACCCCAACCAGCGGCTGATCATGCCGTTGCCCGCCGGTGCAGCCCCTGATGACCTGCTGCGTCTGCCCCAGACAGATTGCACACTACCCCCGGAGGTACGCCCTAGCCATGGCTGACATTCACAAATTGCCACCCCAGAGCCTTGAGGCAGAAATGTCCATTCTGGGTGGCATCCTGATCGATAACGATGCCATCAACCGGGTGCTGGAGATCCTGGAGCCGACCGATTTCTACCGCGAGGCCCATCGCAAGATCTTTGACGCCATGCTGGAACTGTCAGACCGGCGGGAACCCTGTGACCTGATCACCCTGACCGACACCCTCAAGCGGCGTGGCGAGCTGGATGCCTCCGGTGGCGCAGCCTATCTGGCCACCTTGGTGGACTACGTCCCCACGGCGGCCAACATCACCTATTACTGCAAGATTGTTAAGGAAAAAGCGCTTAATCGCCGTCTGATAACCGTGGCGACCGATATCGTCACCATGGGTTACGACGAAAAATCCGATGTCAACGAGATGTTGGACGGCGCACAGAAGGCCCTGTTCGATCTGGCCGAAAACAAGCTGCGTCCCCAGTACTTTCCGGTCAAGGCGATCATCAAAGACACCTTCAAGATGCTACAGACGCTCTACGAAAAGAAGGAGCAGATCACCGGCATCCCCACCGGCTACATCGACCTCGATCACATGACTGCCGGCTTTCAGCCCGGCGACCTGATCATCATTGCGGCCCGCCCCTCGATGGGCAAGACTACCCTGGCCCTGAACATCGCCAGCTACGCCAGCGCTGAGGCAAAAAACAAGGTGCCTTCTGCCGTCTTCTCGCTGGAGATGGGCAAGGAGCAGTTGGTGATGCGCCTGTTGTCATCCCTGGCGCGGGTCGATGCCGGCCGGATGCGGACCGGCCATTTCCACGACACCGACTGGCCCCGCCTGCAGCGGGCCGCAGACACGCTGTTCAAGGCCAACATCTTCATTGACGACACCCCCGCCATCAGCGTACTGGAGCTGCGTGCCAAGGCCCGCCGCCTGAAGAGCGAGCACGACCTGGGCCTGATCATTATCGACTACCTGCAGTTGATGCGGGGCGGCGCCAACCCCGAATCTCGCCAGCAGGAGATCTCCGAGATTTCACGTTCTTTAAAGGCGTTGGCCAAGGAATTAAACGTGCCAGTGGTGGCGCTGTCGCAGCTCAACCGAAGCCTGGAAAACCGCAGCGACAAACGCCCGATGATGAGTGATCTGCGGGAATCGGGCGCCATCGAGCAGGATGCCGACGTGATCATGTTTGTCTACCGCGAAGCGGTCTACTGTGAACACTGTCGCAAAAAAGACGGCTCCTGCACCGCCGACCACGAGCGCAATGCAGAGATCATCATCGGCAAGCAGCGTAACGGACCGATCGGCACCGTTGAACTGACCTTCATGGGTGAGCATACCCGCTTCGAAAACTTGGCCCGCAACCAATAGCTTGCAACAGAAACGGGGCCTGCATCCTTTGATGCAGGCCCCGTTTTTTTGTGGATACTGTCTCCTCGCCTACAAATAATCCAACAACGACACCTGACTGATCCTGGCGGTTGAAGATAGTGTTGCCTCAAAGGCGGTCTGCTGCTGGGTCATCTCCACTGCAAGTTTGGCATAATCAGCAGTCTGAATATTACCGATCACGGTTTCCAGTGTGTTCTTGGTGTTTGCCAGCATCTTGCTGGTGGTATCCAAGCGGCTGATACGGGTGGCATTAATAACCTGAGCACGCTGAAGCTGCTGGGCTCCCGACTCCATCTGATTGGCCTGCGCCCTGATGGCCGGCACGTCGTTTGCTTCTATCGCCGCAATCAAGCGGTCCAGTTCATAGAGAATGTTAACCCCATTTGTGTCGGATCCAAGCACTTGGTCGCCTGGTATGTTCAGCGACTCGATCGAGTTGGTGTCTATCTCGATTGAGCTGGTTGTGTCATTTCCAAGGTAGGTAGCGGCTACAGGAGGGACTTGGACATTCCGGTCATACGGTTTGGTATCGGTTGCGGTTCCTGCAAATATATAACGATCTTCCAACTGGGTATTACCGATGTCAGCCAGCTGCTGACGCAGGTTGGTCAACTGGGTCACGGTGTTCTGGCGGAATGTCAGGTCATCGGTGCCGCTGGTGATGGTTGCCGTCAACCGCTTGATCTCGTACATGGTGTTTGCCAGGCCAGTCAGCGCGGTATCGGTCATCTTCAGCCATACATTGGCCTTGTTGATATTACTCTGGTACTGTTCGGTGGTGCGAAGCCGGTCGCCAAAACCAACCAGCAGACGCGCCGATACCGGATCATCGCTGGGACGGTTATAGTTCCTGCCCGAAGCTATCTTTTCCTGAATACTGTCCAGCTGACTTCTTGAACGCTGGATGTTATACAGTGAATTTTGCATGGTTATATTGGGGGTTATCCGCATGACTGCTCCTCCTACCGTATCATGGCCAGCACGACGTCCATCATCTCGGTGGCAGTGGTAATCAGCTTGGCCGAGGCCTGGTAGGAACGCTGGTACTGGATCAGGTTGGCCAGTTCTTCATCCAGCGACACCCCGGACTGCGAGTCCCGCAGGGTAGTCAGTTGTTTCATGAAAGCCTCGCCCTGCTTGACCACCGTCTGAGATGTCTGCACATCAAGCCCTACCTGGGCAACCATCGCATCATAGGTCAGACTGTAGCCATTAACGCTGTTCAGCCGAGCGATGGCCAGGGCATTCTGGTTATCACCGGAAAAATTATCCTGGGCCGCAGCGATATTCTCAGGCTTGCCGAGCACGTCGCCCGAAAGGCTGATGTTTGCCGCCGAGGTCGTGGCTGGATCAAAAAAATTCAGTCCGGTCGTGGTTCCGTCCAGGGCAATACCGGTAGCATGTAACCCGTTGGCATCCGTTGCCACCTGCGCTGCCAAGGCATCAATGTCGTCCAGGTACCCCTGCAGCACGGTATCCCGCATGACCACCGTCGCCCCCAGCTTGCCGGTGGTCGGTGCCAGTGTCGTCGGCCCAGCACCGCCGGCGTCGGTCAGCTGGACGTCGTAGCGGGTACTGCCGTCAGGAAGCGCAACCGGATTTGCCGCCAGAGAAAGACTGCCGGCCTGGGTACCGGTGACCAGGGCATAGGTGCCGCTTCCATCGGTGTAGCTGATGTCGGTCGTGCCGTCATCATTTTCCACAAAACTAACCTGCATATTTTCAGCCAGCTGACGAATCAGATAATCCCGTTGATCACGCATCTCGTTGGCATTGCCACTGACCAGTTCGGTATTTTTGATATAACCGTTCAGTTGGGCAATGTCGGACAAGGTTTTGTTAATATCCCCCACCAGCGGAGACAGTGACTCGTTTTGAATCGTGATGGCGTCAGTGATACTCCGGCTGACATAGTGGAACTGATCAACCATGATCTGCGCCTTGGCCAGCACTGATTGGCGTTCAGCCGTACCGGACGGATTGATGGACAGGTCCTGCCAGGCGCTGAAGAAATCGTTCATTGCTGCGCCGAGGCCATCTTGTGCGATCTCATTAAAGACCGGCTCAACCTGCTGCAAGACACCGAGCTTATGGCTATCATAACCCGAAGTCGTACCGGCATTGACCAACTGCTTCTGCAGCAGGCTGTCATAATAGCGCTCCACCACCTGCACCCGGACACCGGTGCCCAGCGGAAAACCGTTATGGGTGGTTGGCGGAGCGGTCTCGAACAGCACCCGTTGACGAGAATAACCAGGGGTGTTGACGTTGGCGATGTTCTCGCTGGTAACCTCGGCCGCCACCTGAAACAGCTTCAGGCCCGACTTCCCTATTTCAAAGGCTGCACTGATGCCCATCTTAGGCCTCCCTGTTGACCATCACCGCACCGGCCTGCGCCCGCTGGATGTACGTTCCAGACGCACCGTATTGGTTGGAGGTATTCAACACCCGCAGCAAGAAGCCCAGCGAGTCGTTGACCGTGCCGAGGAAACGCTCCAGCAGTTCACGGTTGTGCTGTGCCTGCCGATGGACCTCGTTACCGGCTTGCTGCACCGCCTGCTGCAGTGGCAAAATCTCCTTAGCGGCCTCCTTCGGCAGCTTCTGCAGCAGGTCGCTGACGGTCTTGGCCGACGCGCCGCCAGCCTGGCGCGACAAACCAGCTAACGCATCTCTCAGCCCGTCGGCTGCCCTGAACTGACGGGCCACCACCGGCTCTTTCAGGCTGTTCAGCTGTTCCATGCGCGTGGTATCCAGGCTGACAATGGCCTCTTGCTCTTCCAGCAGCAGTCCGTTCAACTCCTTGAATACGGCCAACTGTTCCTGGAGGGCTGCCACCAGCAGGGTCATACCGCTACTCATTGTCTTCACCTGTTGCTGTAGGTCGCACGGCCTGAGGTACACCTTCATATCGTTTCAGCAGTTCTTTTTCGACCATGGTTGCGATGCCGATGCCCCCACGCTGTGCCGCTGCAGTCGAATACTCCTGATCAAGCATCGAGCGAAACGTCTCTTCCGCCCTGCCACCGCCGGTCAGCTTGTTTTCCGGCACCGTGGCCCGCATCGATTTCAGCATCATGCCGACAAACAACGACTCGAAATCCTGGGAAATCTTTTTCAGCTCTTTGCGCTTGGCATCACTCAACTGCTCTGAGCCGCCCCGGGACTTGGCCCCCAGCTGCTCAACCTGCTGTTGCTGCAACAGGGTCGTCGGCGCTATGGTCAGTTCGCTGTTCATCATGGTTATCCTATCGGCTGGTTGGCAGCTTTTCTTGACCGCTGCGCGGACTTAAATAATCACCAGTTCGGCCTGCAGCGCTCCGGCGGCCCTGATGGCCTGCAGGATGGATATCAGGTCACGCGGGGTTACACCCAACAGGTTCAGCCCACGAACCACATCACCGATGGTATTGCCGGCCGGCACAAGCGAAAGCCGTTTCTGCTCCTCTTTCACCTTCAGTTCCGTGCGGGGGACCACCGTGGTTTCGCCCTGCGAAAGCGGTGCAGGTTGCGACACTTTCGGGGTTTCCTTGATGGTCAGCGCCAGGTTGCCGTGGGAGACAGCCACCGCTGCGATCTTGACCGCCTCACCCATCACGATGGTGCCAGTCCGTTCATTGACCACCACCCGGGCCGGCATATCCTGCACAACCTCCAGGTTTTCAACCTGGGCGATAAAATCTACCGGTCGATTGGTGTAATCCTGGGGCAGCTGCACCATCACCGAACCGCCGTCGCCGGTGGTGGCACTGCCGTTGAACTGCTTGTTGATGGCCGCAGCTATGCGCGATGCGGTGGTAAAATCGGCCTGAGACAGGTTCAGCCGCAGGGCAGAGCGCCCTGCCAGCACATTGGGCAGTTCCCGCTCCACTAGTCCGCCAGCGGCGATTCTGCCGGCTGTTGGGTGGTTCTTGGTGGCGCTGGCCCCCTGGCCGCCAAAGGCGAAGGAGTTGGTCAGCACCGACCCCTGGGCCACAGCGTATACCTGATTATCAGCACCACGCAGCGGCGTCATAACCAGCGTTCCACCGGCGATGGTCTTGGCATCACCCACCGAGGAAACAGTCACATCCAAACGGGTACCCTGTTTGGCAAAGGGCGGCAGGTTGGCCGTCACCATCACCGCAGCCACGTTCTTGACCTTGATGTCATTACGGTTGACGGTTATCCCCATCCGTTCCAGTACGTTAACCAGTGACTGCACCGGAAACTTGGTCTGGTCGCTGTCCCCCGAGCCGTTCAGGCCGACAACCAGACCGTAGCCCACCAGTTGGTTATCGCGCACGCCATCAAAGGCGGCCACATCCTTGATTCTGGTCGCCTGGGCCGGCGCGACAAGGCAGGCCAGCACTAAACCAATAGTTACGATTGTTTTCATGGTTATGTCCTCACCCGTTAAAAGGGCCACAGCTTATCAATCACGTTCATCAGCCAGCCCGGCTTCTGCCGGTCCGAGATGATGCCTTCACCGCTATAGGTGATCTGGGCATCGGCCACGTAAATCGAGTTAATCGTGTTTTCTGCCGTTATATCACGCTGACGGATGGTCCCCTTCACCGTGACAATCTGATCCTCATTGTTCACCTTGACGTTACGCCGACCTTCGATCAGCAGATTGCTGTTGGGCAACACATCCACCACTTTGGCGGTGATGGTGGCGGACAGGCTTTCCTTGCGAGTCGTCGAACCGCTGCCGTCGAAGCTTGAACTGGCACTGGCGTTGATCAGGTTGGACAGGTCAGCAAAATTTTTGGTAAGAATACTCGAACCTTCCAACCCGAGCATATTGGGAATACCGGCGCTGATCTCCGAGGAACGACCGGTGGCGGTGGTGGCCTGTTTGCTGGCAGTGGCGTTCTCAGTAATCACAATCGTCACAATATCGCCCAGGCGACGCGCCTTGCCGTCCTCGGTGAGCGGGATACTGGCGTTCTGCCAGATTGAGCCGTTACTGTAACTTGGCGCGTTTGGCTTCAATTGCTGATCAAACGACGGGCTGACCACTTCGGTCTGCTGCACCACGCAACCGCCCGCCAAAAGTGCTGCCACTGCGATCACCAGATACTGTTTCATAGACGCTGCTCCCGCTTTCAAAAGCCGGCCTCTACGGTGGTGCTGTCCACGATGCGGGCCGGAAACTGCTTGCGTGAATTGAGATTTTCCACTTTGATGATATCGCCCACCCCGCCGGAACCTTTGGCGCGTCCGGTCACCGTCATCCGGAAACCGGCGCTCTCGGCCACGATCGTCACCAGCTGTCCATTGTTTATTACCGGCACTTTTTGCAGCTGGTTGCTTTTAACCGGCGCGCCGCTGCGGACCATCGACCTGAGCTTCATGCCGACCACATCCTCGATGGCACTGACATGCAGACCAGCGGCCTGGGCTACCTCCCGCTGCTGCAGCGACAGATCCTCTTCAGTCAACACGGTACCGGCCAGCAGCTGTCGATTGGCCACCACCATCTCGGTTCGGGCATCAACGGTCAGGCGTAGCGGCAGATTTTTCTCCATCACGCCGTTCACCCGCACCAGCAAGGCCATACTGACCGCTCCCCAGCCATCCCAGGAAGAGGGAGCCACGATCTCAAGGTCACGCACCCCTTTGGGCAGACTGACCCGTTGCGGAATAGCCAGCTGACTGATGGTGGTCTGCCAGCCACGTCCCCGCAACTTCTCTGTCAGGTAACGCTCCACCGCCGTCCTGACCTCGCCCTCTGTCAAAAACTGGGGTTGTTCAGGCTTCCCGGCTGCGCCGGCAGACAGACTCAATACAAACGACAGCAGCAATCCTATCCACAGACTACGCAGCACACCCATTACCGCTTGAGGTTATTGGCCAGCTGCAGCATCTCATCGGAGGTGGTGATCGCCTTCGAGTTGGCCTCATAGGCCCGCTGGCCGATGATCATGTTGACCATCTCGGTGGCCACATCAACGTTACTCATCTCCAGGAAGCCCTGCACCATGGTTCCCAGGCCATTCTGACCCGGTGTGCCGGTGGTGGCGTTACCCGAGGCGTCGGTTTCCTGGTAGAAGTTCCTGCCCATGGATGACAGGCCAGCCGGGTTGGTGAAGTTGGCCAACTGGATGTTGCCGACCGTGGTCGGGGCGGTCTGCCCGGCCTGGACCGCCGAGACCGTACCATCGGTGCCGATGGTGATCTTGGTGGAGTTGTTGGGGATCACGATCTCCGGCAGCATCGGATAGCCTTCCGGCGTCACAATGCGACCGTTGCTATCCATCTTGAAGGCGCCGGCCCTGGTGTAGCCGGTGCTGCCATCCGGCATCTGAATCTGATAGAAGCCCTCACCCTCAATGGCCACGTCCAGTTGTCCACCGGTGTTTTGGAAATCGCCCGGGGTGAACTGCTTGGAGACTGCGGCCAGCCGCACCCCCAGACCGAACTGGATACCGTTAGGCACCTGGGTGGCATTGGTGGAGGGAGCGCCAGGATTCTGCACGGTCTGGTAGATCAGATCCTGAAAATCTGGGCGGCTCTTCTTGAAGCCGGTGGTATTGACGTTGGCCAGGTTATTGGCAATCACATCGATATTCTGCGTCTGGGCATTCATGCCGGACGCTGCGGTCCAGAGAGATCTCATCATGGCTGGTTACTCCTTTGTCTGATCAGTTGCATCGGTTACTGTTTACACACGGGCCAGGTCGTTGATCGCCTTGGCCGCCATGTCGTCGTAGTTACGCACCACCCGTTGGCAGGATTCAAAAAAACGGCTGGCCTCAACCATCTGTACCATCTCGGAAATAGCATCTACGTTTGACTGTTCCAGTGTTCCCTGGGCTACCGTGGTGGTGGGATTGGCCGCCTGCGGCGTTGCGTCGCTGCCCTCGGCAGGCACAAACAGGGTGCCGGCTGTCTTGGTCAGCTGATACGGTTTCGGAAAATCAACAATCGCCAGCTGTCCGACCTCTTCACCGTTCAGCGTGATGACACCCTCATGGCTGACCACCGGCTTACCGCCCCCTTGTTGTCCTGCCGCGTCAATCCTGATCGGCTGTTGGCCGCCGCTGGACAGAACCGGATAGCCGTTAGCAGTGACCAGTGTGCCGTCGGCCGCCAGCCTGAAATGCCCTTGACGGGTGTAGGCCACACCGTCAGGGGTGGCAACCACGAAAAATCCATCGCCCTGCAGCGCCATGTCGAGGGTATTGCCGGTCTGCAGCAGGGCTCCACTGCTGTAATCGGTGAGCATCCGCTCCTGCAACAGCACCGGATCGGCAGTCTGGGACGGTGGAACGGCCGGAGGGTTTTGAGTGCCGGCCAGCACGCTCTCAAAAGCGAGGCGGTCTTTCTTGAAGCCGCTGGTATTGACATTGGCCAGGTTCGATGCAATCACATCCAGCCGTTTCATGGCGGACAGATTACCCGATAGGGCCGAGTACATGCCACCGTTCATACGAAACTCCTTTCAGGGACGAAACTGCTTCAGCTTGCCCTTCAACCGGGCCATGGCCTGGCTGAGTATCTGGCAGATCCTGGACTCGGTTAAACCCAAGATCGCTCCAATTTCCTTCAGGTTCAGCTCTTCGTAGTAGTAAAGCGTCACTGCCAGCCGTTCTTTTTCCGGCAACCCGTCGATGGCTGTTCCCAACGTCTCACTGAGCTGTGCAGCCACTGCCTGCTGATGGGGACCTTTCTGCTCGTCATCCCCCAGTACATCGGCCAGGCTCAACGGGTGCCCTTCGTCATCATTCCAACTGTCGTCAATACTGATAAACGAGAACTCATGCACTTCGTCCAGCAATTGATGGTAATCATTCAGGCTGAGTTGCAGCGCCTCGGCCATCTCCTCACTGCTGGGGTTGCGCCCCAGGCTGTGCTCCAGTTTATGCATTTCCCGTTCCACCAACTTGCATTTGTCACGCACGGTGCGGCTCAAGGGATCGCAGGCCCGCAGTTCATCGATAATGGCGCCACGGATATGCTGTTCGGCAAAGGTTTTGAACTGTACGCCACGGCCCGGGTCAAAGCGGTCGGCGGCATGGATCAACCCGACGATGGCGGCGCTGGTCAGGTCCTGCGGATCAAGATGGGCCGGCACCTGGGCCACAAAACGGCTCACCAGATATTTGACCAGCGGCAGGTGCTGGACGATGATCGTCTCACGGGTCACCTGGGCCCGGCCGCCGCTCTGCTCCTCATACACCCGCAGGCGGCTCACGGCTGCTCTCCGTCGGACAGATCGAGGTAACGTCGGAAAAAGAACTGAATATTACCCTTCAGTCTAGTTTGTCGGCTGTTTTCCATGATTCTTTTAGCCAGGGTCGTGAAGCAGGTGGCAGCCTCTGACTCCGGGAACAGCTCAAAAACCGCCTTCTGCTTCTTTACGGCCTCCACCAGCCGCTCGTCCCGCACCACGCAACCCAGATAATCAAGCGAGATATCCAGGAAGCGGCCAGCCACATTGGCCAGTTTGCGGAACACCTCCAGGGCATCCTCGCTATCCCGCGCCATGTTGACCAAAACCTTAAAATGATGTTCGGAATAACGCGTTGCCAGCAACTTGATCAGCGCGTAGGCGTCGGTGATCGAGGTCGGCTCTGGCGAGACCACCACGATGATCTCCTGGGCGGCCACCGTAAAATAGGTAACGTTGTCGGAAATGCCGGCCTCGGTATCGATGATCATCACATCGAAAGTCTCTTCCAGCATATCCAGTTCGTCCAGCAGCCTCAATTTTTCATGCTGGCCCAGACTGGTATATTCCTGCACTCCCGAACCGGCTGGAATCAGCTTGATGTGCGAGTTGACCTCAACGATGATCTCCGGCAGGCTACATTCGCCCGACAGCACGTTATTCAGATTGTACTGAGGTGAAAGTCCCAGCAGCACATCAAGGTTGCCGACTCCCAGGTCGGCATCGACAATCAGCACCTTTTTGCCCTGGTTGGCCAGTGCCATGGCCAGGTTGGCCACCACGTTGCTTTTACCCACCCCACCCTTACCGCTGGTGACCGACAACACACGAATACCCTGCTGTCCCTCGCCGGTTGTTCCCGACGCAGCGTTGCCCTGCGGGGGTCGTTTGGCACTGCGGGCCATCTGCCGCAAGGTGTCTGCCTGATCGCCGGTGCCACGTACGCTACTCATGCCTCCGCCCCCTTCAAGATCAACTCTGCCAATTTGTCCGACGTGGCAACCTCGATATCCTCAGGCACCCGCTGGCCAGTGGTGAAGTAGGCGATCTGCAGATTCGCCTTTAACAACAGATTGACGATGCAACCGAAGCTTTCGCACTCATCCAGCTTGGTAAAAACAACCTTGCTGACCTCAAAGACACTGAAACGTTTAAGTATTTCTTCAAGCTCGCGATCTTTGGTGGTTGCCGACAGACAGAGATAGATGTCGGACTGGATTCCTTCCAGAAAGACCTTCATCTCGTCCAGTTTCTCGGTATCCTTGTGGCTCCTGCCGGCAGTGTCCACCAGGATCAGGTCGCAATCGGCATGACGCTCAACCGCCCGCTCCAGCTCTTTAGGCGTTGAAGCCACCTCCAGCGGAATGCCCATGATCTTGGTATAGGTCTTGAGCTGCTCCACCGCCCCAACCCGAAAAATGTCCATGGTCACCAGGGCCACCTTGCTGCCGCGGTTCAGGGCGTACATGGCGGCAAGCTTGGCGGTGGTGGTGGTCTTGCCGACGCCGGTGGGTCCCACCAACGCGATGATGCGCGGTGCGTTTTTCTTGAGCCGCAGCATGCCGGTAAACTTGATCAGCCGCCCAAAAGCCGCCCCCAGCCTGCCTGAGATCGATTGTTCTTCCTGTTCAGCCGGCAGGGTATTGATGGTGGCGATGATCTTATCCATCACCTCGTGGTCAATCCCCTGTCGCTCCAGCTCCCTGGCCAGGGGCGTCACTTCCTCGCCATCGACTGCCATAGCCGGGCTTTCCTGAGATGGCTGGCCGCTACCGGAATCTGGCCACTGCACCGTCTGGACAACATCGCCTCCCTGATTGCGGGTCAACGTGTTCAGCAGCAGCTTCTTGATCTCTTCCAGGTCCTGCCGGGGAATGTTGTTCAGATTGATCCCGGCCACTTCACCCGGCTTAACGCTCTCTTCCTCTGCTGCTGGCGCTTCCGGCTGGCGCTGGCGTTGTTCTTCCTCCCGCCTGGAAAGCTGTTCAACCCGCTCACGCAACTCCCTCAGCTCACGGGCCAAGGGGGCCAGCATCGAGTTCTCAAACTCTTCCTTGGCAGTGCGTTCCCGCTCGGGGCGCTCGCGCACCACTGCTGGCGGTGGCGGAGCCGGCCGATGGGGATCGATGGCAGCGGTCACCTTGACCACCTGCTTGCTGAAAAACCCCAGGATACCGCCCTGTTTTTCCTTTTTGGTGGACAGGATCATGGCATCAGGTCCGAGCTCAGCCTTTACCTGACGCAGTGCTTCGGCCATGGTGGCCGCCTGAAACGTTTTAACCAGCATTGACGCTCACCACTCCTAATGACTGAATTTTGACATTCTGCGGTATCTCATTGTGGGACAGCACCGCCACATGGGGCACGAACCGTTCAATCAATTTTTTGACATGGCGCCGGATCGAGGGCGAGGCCAACACCACCGGTTGCGCACCGTACATACCGAAACGATCCACCAGCGTACGGATCGACGCGATGATCTGTTGTGCCGAGGCGGGCTCAATGGCCAGGTAGCTGCCCTGATCCGATGGCTGAATCCCTTCGGCCACCAGATCCTCCACCTCGCGGTCGATGGTCACCAGGTAGAGGGTGTCCTCGTCCATCTTGAACTGGTCGACAATGAACCGGCCCAACGACTGGCGCACAAACTCGGTCAACACATCTGGATCTTTGGTCAAGGCAGCATAATCGGCCAGGGTCTCCAGAATGGTCCGCAGATCACGGATTGAAACCCCTTCCTTGAGTAACGCCTTGACCACCCGCAACACGACGCCCAACCCGAGCTGCCCCGGTATCAGTTCGTCCACCACCTTGGGCGCGGTGACAGCCACGTTATCCAGCAGTTGCTGCAGTTCCTGGCGCCCCACCAGCTCGTGGGCATAGCGACGAATGGTTTCGCTGATATGGGTCGCGATGACCGTGGTGCTGTCCACCACGGTGTAGCCGTTAACCTGGGCCTGATCGCGATCCTCACTGCGAATCCATACCGCCGGCAGTCCGAATACCGGTTCCTTGGTGCTGCCCCCGGGCAACTGGGCCGTAACTGCGCCGGCGTCCATGGCCAGGTATTGGCCGGTCAGCTCGCTGCCGCCCACCCGGGCGCCCCGGATCAGCAGGTTGTACTCGTAGGGCTTCAGCTGCAGGTTGTCGTGGATATGAATCGGCGGCACCACAAAGCCCATCTTCTGGGCGAACTGGCGACGAATTGAACGGATACGTTCCAACAGTTCGCCGTCCTGGGCCGCATCCACCATCGGCACCAGGCCGTAGCCCACCTCAAGCTCAAGGGTATCCAGCGGACGTATGGCTGCGGCCTGATCCTGGGCCTCTTCCGAGACGGCCGCCTCAGCCGCCGCTGTCTCTTCCTCCACCACCTGGGCCATCTCACGGGACATACGCCCCACCAGCCAGGAAATGCCGGACAGCAGCAGAAACGCAAAGTGGGGCAGTCCTGGAATCATTGCAAACAGGAACATGACCCCGGAAACCACGTAAAAGGCCTTGGGGTAGTTGAGGAACTGACCGGTCAACTCCTGCCCGAAATTGTTTTCATCGGCGGTACGGGTGACGATGATGCCGGCGGCCGTGGAGATGATCAGGGCCGGGATCTGGGCCACCAACCCCTCGCCGATGGTCAACAGGGTGTAGTTGGTCAGGGCCACGTCCAAGGCCAGCCCTTGCTGCCAGACACCGATGATCAGTCCGCCAAAGATGTTGATCAGCATGATCAGGATGCCGGCGATGGCGTCGCCACGCACGAACTTGCTGGCACCGTCCATGGCACCGTAGAAGTCGGCCTCGCGACGCACCTTTTCGCGCCGGTTGCGGGCCTCTTTGTCAGTAATGAAACCGGCCGACAGGTCGGCGTCGATCGCCATCTGCTTACCCGGCATGGCATCCAGGGTAAAGCGGGCCGAGACCTCGGCCACGCGGCCAGCACCCTTGGTGATAACCACAAAGTTGATCACCACTAGGATCAGGAACATCACCGCGCCCACCACGTAGTTGCCCCCCACCACGAAGGTACCAAAGGCCTTGATCACAGCGCCTGCGGCTTCTGCGCCTTCACCGCCGTGCATCAGGATCAGCCTGGTACCGGCAACGTTCAACGAAAGCCTGAAGAGGGTGGTAACCAGCAACACCGAGGGGAACACCGAAAAATCGAGGGGATGACGGGTATAAAGACAGACCAGCAGGATGGCCAGGGCGATGGTGATATTGGCCGCCAGAAACAGGTCCAACACCATGGCCGGCAACGGAATGATCATCAGCGCCAGTATGCCGATCAATCCTATTGCAACATAGATGTCAGAATTTTTGCGGAAATTTTTCAGTTCAAGTGCCTGAACTGTGCTGCCGTTGGCCATGGTGTCATGCCTTTGTCATTTGCCGCCCGCAGGCGTCAGCATTGAAAAGAACACGGTAGAGATGCACTTTTCATGCCGCCTCACGGACATCACACCACCAGCCGCGGTGCTGCCCTACACCACCATAACCACTACAGTTGTTCCTGCTCACCTGTATGGCCAGAGGCCCAACGGCCTGTCGTATTTTTGACTTAGTCAAAAATACGACTTTATATTACATGACACCTTTCATCCGGTAGACATAGGCCAGCACCTCGGCAACAGCAGCATAGAGCCCTTCGGGGATCTCCTGATTTTCCTTCACTTTCTCAAACAGTTCCCGTGCCAGGGGACGGTTCTCAACCAGGGTAACCTTATGCTCCTTGGCCAACTCACGAATCGCCAGCGCCATTTCATCGACTCCTTTGGCTATCACCAGCGGCGCCATCATCCGGCTACGATCGTACTTGATCGCCACCGCATAGTGGGTCGGGTTGGTGATGACCACATCGGCCGTGGGGATGATCGTTACCAGGCGGCGCTTGGCAGCCTGAAACTGCATTCTCTTGATCTTACCCTTGACCTCCGGATTACCCTCCATCTCCTTGTGCTCATCTTTGACCTCCTGCTTGGTCATCTTGAGGTTCTCGATGTAGCGCCACTTGACATAGCCCAGGTCAAGCACAGCGATCAGCAGCATGATGCCGCAGGTGTGGGTTACAATCTTGAAGGCAACATGCCCGGCGTAACTCAGAATGCCGCTGATATCCGACTCGGCCAGCAACGTAATGTTCTGCATCTCGTCCTGCATCACCCGGTAGGCGATCCAGCCGATCACCAGCAACTTGAGCAATGACTTGACGATCTCCACCAGGGCGTCTTTATTGAACAACTTACTGATCCCCTTGGCCGGATTCAGCTTGTTCAGATCAAAGGTGATGCGGCCCCACTGGAAGTCAAGCCGTCCGTTGTCCTGCACCACATGGCTGAGCACCCCGGTGGCCAGCACGGCCACAATAACCGGGCCAATCAGCATAATGATGGTAGCAAACAGGCGCAGCATCAATGTATAGACATTTTCAGGCGCCAGCTCGAAGCTGCCAATCTGCTGATAGGTCTGCACCGTCAGCCGCCTGAGTCCAGTCAGCATATAGCCGCCCAACAGGTTGAGGGTTATCATGCCAGCTAACAGCGTGAAGCCAAGGGTCAGCATCTGGGAGGTGGGTGGTGAGCCTTTCTCCCGGGCCTGTTCGAGTTTCTTACCGGTAGGTTGTTCTGTTTTGGAGTGTTTGTCCTCGTCGGCCAGCTATCATCCCCCCTTTGCCATCAGCCTGAAGAGCAGTTGCACCTGGCTACCCAGCGTGCCGAAGGCCAGCTCCAGCACATGGAAAAAGAGCAACAGGGTTGCGCCCAGCACCAGGAAGCCAAGCCCGATATTGAGTGGGAAGCTAACCATAAAGACGTTCATCTGCGGGAAGGATCGGGCCATCACCCCCAGCACCACACTGGTCAGCAGCAGGGTAACCATGACCGGCGCAGCCAGCCGTATACCCAGTATGAATACATCGGCACTCACGGTGATCAAGGTAGCCATGAGCGCTTCGCTCATCTGCCAGCCCCCCAGGGGGATGATGCTGAAGCTGTCAACAATGGCACGGATGAAGATGTGATGAATGTTGAGGGATAAAAAAAACAGGGTGGCCAACAGGGTCTGCATAACCGACATGATCTGGGTCTGGGTGCCCATGGCTGGATCAATCACCGAGGCGATCGAGAATCCCATCTGCATGCCGATGATCTGACCGCTGAATTCTACCGCAGCAAAGATGACCTGGGTGATGAAGGCCAGGGTCAAGCCGATCAGAATCTCGCGCATGACCATCAGAGCGACACCAAAGGCATCCTGCGGCACAGGGGGCGGGGTAAGCTGCAGGACCGGCGCACAGACCAGGGTGATGGCCACCACCGCCACAATCTTGATGCGGGTCGGTAGCCGCTTGCCGCCAAACAGCGGCAATGCAGCAAACAGTCCGGCTATGCGGCACAAAATCAGGGCAAACAGGAAGACGTCGGCAGGGCCGGGTAGCGGCGAGACGAACGGAAACATCAGACTAGCGCCGCATAACGGCGATCAGGGCGTATATCTCACGGGTGAAGTCACTCATATAGCTCATCATCCAGGGGAAAAAGATCACCATGGCAATCATCACGGCTACGATCTTGGGGGCAAAGGCCAGGGTGGCCTCATTGATTGAGGTAACCGCCTGAAAGATACTGATCGCCAGGCCGACTACCAGACTGAAGATCAAAAGCGGCGCTGCCAGCAGCAGGGTCGCCTCGAAACTGCGGCGAGCCAGTTGCACCACCAGCTCAGGTGTCATGAACGTATCCTCCTAACCAAAGCTCTTCACCAGCGAGCCGATAACGAGGCCCCAGCCGTCAACCAGCACAAACAGCAGAATTTTAAACGGCATCGAGATCATGACCGGCGGCAGCATCATCATACCCATCGACATCAGTACCGATGCCACCACCATATCGATCACAATAAACGGTATATAAATCAGAAAGCCGATCTGGAAGGCGGTACGCAACTCAGAGATCATAAAGGCCGGTATGATGGTTAAGGTTGGTATTTCGCTGGCGTTTCTCGGCCGTTCCTGTTTGGACAGACTCACAAACAACGCCAGGTCCTTTTCACGGGTCTGGGTCAACATGAACTTTCTGATCGGTGCAACCGCCTTGTCGAAGGCCTGTTCCTGCGAGATGACACCTGACTTGAACGGCTGGTAGGCCTCTTGATTGATCTGCTGCCAGACCGGCGTCATGATGAAAAAGGTCAGAAAGAGCGACAGCGCAAGGATGATCTGGTTGGACGGCGCCTGCTGCGTACCCATGGCGGTCCGCAAAAACGAGAGTACCACCACGATCCGGGTAAAGGAGGTGGTCATGATCAGCAGACTCGGCGCCAGTGACAGTACCGTCAGCAGCAGGAATATCTGGACCGTGGTGGCCACCTCGCCAGGACGGGTGGCAGTGCCGACGCCGATGTTGAGCGACGGCAACGGTACCGGTGCTGCCCAGGCCGTAGTTGCTGCAGCACATACCAGCAGCAGTGTTACAGCACAAGGCCAGTAACGCAAAAGTGGGCGATCAGGGGTCATGGGCAGTTCCGTAAAACATGGACAGACTACGTCGGTGTGGAAGATGATTTGTTTAAAAAAGCAAGGAAGGGACTGCGTGGCGCCGTCTCATCCAGCACCTCGATCTCTTCCAGCATATCGATTTTTTTGACCAGGCGCAGTTGATTGTCGGTTGAAGCCAACAGCAGGTATTCACCCCCGACCTCCACCAGCACCAATGACTTACGCGGCCCCAGGGCCCGCACCTCAAGCACCCGTATCAGGCGGCCGACCTGGCCGAAGGCAGGCACCGATTTCATCAGGCGTGTCGTACCGTAGTAGACCAGCAGGATCAGCCCAACCACCACCAGCAGGGCCAGTGCCATTTGCATAAAACTGCTGAACAGCGACATGCCGCCGCTGGAAGGCAACCCCTCACTAGCGTTTGCAAGCTGCGCAGTGGCCACTAAAGCCGAGCATAGGGCTGCCCGCAGGGTCACAGAATCTTCTCAACCCGCTCATTGGGGCTAACGATATCCACCAGTCGCACGCCGAACTTCTCGTTGACTACCACAGCCTCACCGCGCGCCACCAGCTTTGAGTTGACGAAGATATCCAGCGGCTCGCCAGCCAGCTTGGTCAGCTCAACCACGGCCCCCTGGTTCAACTGCAGGATATCCTTAACCAAGAGCTTGGTTCGGCCCAGTTCAACCGTGACCTGAAGCGGTATATCCAGAATGAATTCGAGGTTCTGGCGTTCCTGGCCGTTTTCCGTGGATTCAGGTTTTTCGCTCACTGTGACTCCCCTTCTGATCTAGGATGCTGCTTAACTGGATCGCCTTGTTGCCATGCCGGATACCGGGGATACCACAGTACTTCGGCACTCCCTCCACCTTGACCGTGAGTTCGCTGGTGCACGGCTTGTCCAGCATCAGTGTGTCCCCCACTGCCAGATCCAGCAGTTCGCGCAACGATATGACCGAGTTGCCCAACTCAACCGACAGCTCCATCGGCGCCTCGACCAGTTCAGCTGACAGGCGGTAGGACCACTGCGGGTCGATCGCCATCAGATCGAACTGCATCCCCTCGCGCAGCTTATCGCGTAACGGTTCGATGGTCATGAACGGCACGGTAAAGACCATGCTGCCGACGGTTTCCTCGATCTGCACCTTGAGAGTCATGGTGACCACCTGGTATTCAGGTGGGACGATCGTCACCAGCCGCGGGTTCATCTCCATCCGCAGCAGGTTCATCTTGACCGGGTAGAGCGGCGCCCAGGCCTTTTCAAGGTCGGCCATGATGTCGGCGCACACCTTCTCGATCAGTTTCAACTCGAGGGTGGTGAACAGACGGTTCGGGTTGATGGCATTGCGGCTGGTGCCACCCAGTACGCTGTCTACAAAGGCATAGGCCAAGGCACTATCCATGGCCAGCAGGGCGACGCCCTTCAGCGGCTCCAGCTTGAACAGGGCCATGGCAACCGGTGAGGGCAGGGTTTGGAGAAAGTCGTCAAACTTGTACGACTTGGCGCCCTGCTTCTTGATCTCGACTACTTTACGCAGTCGGTTGGAAAGTGTGATACGACCATAGCGGATAAAGCTGTCGTAGACGATGTCCAGGTTAGGGACAAAGCCGCGGTAGGCCTCGGTGTTGAAGAGGTCATAGCTGACCGCGGTCCCCTCGGTCTTGGAGAGTTCCTTCTCAGGCTCGATGCGGCCATCAAAGACCGCATTCAACAGCGCCTCAATCTCGGCTTTGGTAAGGATCTTCTCCATAGCCACCGCTACTGGATCACGAAGTCGGTAAAGTAGATCCTGGTAACCTTCCCTTGGGCAACGATCTTGCTGACTGCTGTCAGAATCTCCTCGCGCAGCTGATTTTTACCCTGGATATCCTGAATGTCCTGCAGCGTCTTGCTGGTCAGCACCACCAGGATCGCATCACGCATCGCTGCCAGCCGCCCGTCCAGCTCCGGCTTGATGGCGGGGTTGGCCATCTCCATCTCGACCTTGACCTTCAGGTAACGCAGTTCCTGGCCATCGTAGATATTGACGATGAACGGCTCCAGCGCAAAGACGGTGGCAGCGCCAGCCGCTCCTTCACCGCCGGCAGCAGGCGCTCCGCCATGTCCACCTCCGGCGGCTGCCTCGGTCTTGGCCCCTTCGCCCTCACCGCTCTCCTTCTTGTCACCTTTACCCATCATCATAAACACCACGACCAGCACCAGCAGCACCGCCACAGCGGCGCCAATGATGATAAACAGCATCTTCTTGTTGCCGCCCTCCGGGGCTTCGGTACCTGCCTGATCGTCTTTAGCCATTCGAATCCTCCGCTACTGCCCGTTGTCTACGTGCGAACACATCTATCGCATCTATTTAAAACGAAACGCTGTTTTTTGCAACATCCACAACGCAAAAAGCCAGGCGCGCAATACACAACCGCCCCCGCCCGGTCACACTAACGTGCAACCAAACGGGGGCTTGCTCAGGTTATGCTACGCCAAAAGGTGCTTAACGCTTGAGATTCAAGACCTCCTGGGTCATCTCGTCGGCGGTGGTGATGGTCTTGGAGTTAGCCGAATAGGCCCGCTGGGTCAGGATCATCTTCACAAACTGGGCCGCCATATCCACGTTACTCTGCTCCAGCGAGTTGGAAAAGATTTTGCTGTTGTTGCCGTTGGCCTTGGTAATACTTGGAGTGCCTGAAGCAATTGTTGACTTGAAAAGATTGCCACCTTCTTTCGAAAGGGCAGGCGGGTTATTGACGGTCGCGTAGCCGACTCTTTTTGCAGCACTTATATCAGTATTAACGACGCCCGGTCCGGCATAATATGCAGTCGTCGGAAGACCTGTCGGATCAGCATAAAGAATTGATATTATACCATTGTTTTCAATACTGGTTATTTTTTGGAACGTACCCGTCCCTAATGTTGCAGGAATAAAAATAGGTTTGGCATTTTCATCAAGAACCTTGTATCCCAGCGGTGTTATCAAAGGCAGGTTAGTACCTTCAGCTGGTCCAATCCTAAATGTACCAGCACGTGTATAGTAAGCTGAGTTTGGTGGTATCTCAGCTGATGCTACCGTCGTATTCGGCATTCCAAGCGCAAAGAAACCCTCGCCCTGAATGGCCAGGTCGGTGACCACCTCGGTACTCTCAAAGGCACCCTGACCCATCACGGTGTCGATCTTTTGAATCTGGGTACCGCGACCCAGCTGGGAGCCGTTGCCAGCGTCCACATACATCATGTCGGCGAACAGCATCCGGTTGTACTTGAAGCCCACGGTGTTAACGTTGGCCAGGTTGTTGCCGATCACGTTGATCCCTTCGGCATTGGCCAAAAGACCCGATACGCCGGAAAACATTGCGGATGTGATACTCATTGTCGTGCCTCCTGTTGGTTGGAGATGCGTCAGTCGGTCGGCATCTCCCAGGCTTCCTCAAGAGGACCAGCCCGTTTGGTTAGTAGTTAGATGATCACTGCTGAATCGATGTTGGTAAAGACATTGCCCTTCATCTGGGTGCGATCCATGGCGGTCACCACGGTGCGGTTCTTGACGCTTACCACCAAGGCGGCATCGCCCATCATGACCAGCGACTCCTTGCCACCTTTTTGGGCCACGCTGTTGACAGCCCCTTCCAACTGCTGCAGCTGGTCACTGCTGAAGCTGATGTTGCGGGCCTTGAGACGATCCTGGGCATGCTGCGAAAACTTGACCCCCTGGCTCTGCTCAAGAACCTTGGCAAAGGGGGAATCACCAACCGGCTTGACCGGCTGTGTGCCTGGCTGAGTCGGTCTGTTGACCGGTTGAACTGGATTCGGAAAATAGATCTGGTCAATGGTACTCATGACTGTTTGACGGTGGTCACATCCGAGAATGGGACCGAAACCGCTCCAATGGTGACGTAGGCCATGCCGTTCTCAAACCTGACGCCATCTGCCACGCCGGTGGTGTAGGTGGTAGCGATCTGCGTGTTGCCCAGTCCATCAATACCGCTGATGCCGAAGTTATAAGACCCGGCCGGCAGCAGGTTACCCTGACCGTCCTTGCCGTCCCACTGGTAGCTGCCGTTGCCGGCGGCAACCGTACCCAGATCGATCTGCCGCACGGTCTGCCCGGAGGCATTGGTGATACGCAGGGTGGTTGCAGAGGTGTTGGCCGGCATCTGGTAGCTCAAGGTGGCCGGATTGCTGCCGTCAAATACGGCTTGAATTCCCAGTGCAGTGACCTCTTTACCGATCAACGCCACCGACGACATGGCCATACTGCTGTCCTGGGCAGCCAGCAGTTTTTCCAGCGTAGCTGAGGTGTTGTACGCCTGCTCGACTTGTGTCAACTGAGCCAGCTGACCGAGAAACTCAGTCGGATCCTGGGGATTAAGCGGATCCTGATGCTTCAGCTGTTCCATAAACAACACCAAAAAATCGTCTTTATTCATGCCGATCGACTTTTTCATGGCATCGGCAGCATAGGTTGAGGTAGTGGCTGTGGTGCCGGTGATGGTTGTGCTCATCTGTCGTGTCCTCCTTTCTCTAGAATCGTACGTCCAGAGTTGATTGATACTGTGGCGCGAAGTACTGCATTGCCACGTCGCTCCCACTGCCTGTTGCACCAGCATTTCTAACCGCACCGTACTGCTGGGCATACTGCGGACGCCGCTCACTGGCGGCCTGGCGCCAGTCACCCTGTTGCTGCTGTGAAAGTCCGCCGTTATTAGCGGTGGTAACGTCAAACGATTCCATCTTGATATTCTGCCGTGACAGGGTTTCTTTCAACTGATCCACCTGCTGCAGCAGCGCTTCACGAACGGCCCTGTTTTCTGCCACGATCTCAACCCGCACCTGCTGGTCTTCCATCCGCAGGTTCAGCTGCAGGTTGCCCAGATGTTCCGGGGAAAGCCGCAGACTGATACGATCCGTGCCCTGCTTCAGATCGTGGGTCTCCAGGCGATCAGTGACCTGACGCATCAGCTGCGCCTCTGCTGCAACCTTGGCCGGCTCGGCGGCCTGTACCTCCAGTTGGCCCCCGGCCATACGCTGGATCGTTACGCCCATACTGTGACCATGGGGCGTTTCGGCTTCTGCACCAGCCGTTGTCTGCAGTTGAAACAAGGTAGCCTCTTCAGGTTGATCGGCTATGTTCAGCCCCTGCGGGTTACCGTCGACCAGCCTGGCTTGCTGCTGTCCAAGCTGCCCTTGCTCCTGCTGACGCTGTTGCTCAGGTTGTGCAGTTGCAGTCACCTGCTCTGCCGGTTGTGCAAAGCGAACCTGGGCAACGTTTGAAGCGTTACCCTTCGGTGCTGCCGGGACCTCCACCACCAACGGCCTGCCTTCGGCTGCTGCCGCAACCGTTGCAGCCCGAGCCGTGTCTGTTCGCACCACAGGTTCTGCTACCACTGTTGTGCCAGCCTGTTGTTCAGCAACGACCTGTCCAGCAGGCTGGTGGGTGAACACCTCTTGTGCGGGTTGCTGCGGCAGCACCATAGCGCGTTGTAACGCTACTTCACGCCCCGCCGCTGCAGGTTGTTCAACCACAATCCCGGGACGATCGGTACGCACTGACTGCTCCGGTTGACCAACCGTTACCACAGGCTGCTGTTCATCCGCTGCCAGCAACTGATCGGCACCATCGGCCATTGCTGCTTCTGGTGCTGTTTGCAGTGGTGTCACACCGGCAATGTTGCTTGCCGCATCAACGTGAACCACCTGTGTTGCTTGTGTTGCCTGAGGCACCGGCGCGGGTGCCAGCATGGCTGCCTGCAGAAATCCAGCCAACTGCAGAGCCCGCTCCTGGCTACCACCGTCTTCAGCAAGCGGTAGTTGCTCCTGCTCGTCGATAACATCTTCTAAAATTTGAGGAAGTGCGAGCGCAACTTCAGGCATTTCCTGCGGCAGCATCTGCTGGGCGGACTGCAGCCCTGCTGTCACCAACGTTCCATCCACTGCAGCACCACCAACACCACTTTGCTCCAACAGTGCCAGCGTCTGCCCCAGCAGTGATCCAAAACCGTCTTCCGAGCAGGTGCCCATACCGCACATACCAGCAGCTGGCGCTGCAGCGGTTGTTACCGGCATCATCATTATCTGTGCTGTTTCCATGTTTTCACCTCCTTTCTGTGGGTAATTTGTACCGAACCACAGACTGTTCGGTAACTCTCTTATCGGCAACTCATGTCTGCCAGTTGACCTGTTTTGTTCTTATGGCCTGATATTCAGGTTTTCATCGATCCAGCGCACCAGCCGCGGCTGGTTGACGAACGGGGCCAGTTTGGCAACCGTCTTGGTATCCAGTCGCTCCAGCAGCACGATCGCTTCCGGCTCGGGCAAGGCGTCCAGCAACCTGGCTGATTGATCGGCCTTCATCGCCTTAAACAATTTGACCATCTTGGTAACTTTTTCACCCTGCTGTTTTTTTAGTACCTCTTCCTGCAACCGCATGGTCTCATCATATTTTTTCTTGGCGTCTTCCATACTCTTCAGCTGCAGCTCAAGCTTCTCTGAAAGCTTCTTGAGCTCAGCCTCCTTGGCCGACAGGGCTGCCTCCTGCTCCGCCAATTTTTGACGCCGGGCATCAAGCAGCGCCTTTTCTTCCCGCGCTGCTCGGGTTGCTGCCATATCGCTGGCAGTCGGCGCAACCGGCACGGACTGTTGAGCCGTTGTGGCTGGCACACTGCTGCCCTGCAACGAAGAGACCGCTCCCAAAAAAAAGAGCGCGGCCACAGAAAACTGCAACGGTTTCTTCATTTGCTAGTCTCGACCTTTCTTCTGGACAGCGGTCTCATCCAGAAAGTCCCGCTCCTTGCGCTGCATCTCCTGTCGGAATGCCTGCATTTTCTTTTCCTTCAACGCCTCAAGCACCTTCTTGTCCTTGGTGGCCTGCACCAGGTCATCGCGCCGGTCCTCCAGGATCCGATCCAGCGCCGTCACCCGTTCCTGCTGCTGCTTGATCTCCTCCCGCTTGCGGGCAAAGAAATCGGCATACAACTGCAGCTCAACCACCGAGTTGAGCTGGCCGTTGCGCTCGGCAAAATCCCGTGCCAAGGCTGCAGCCTCGTTACGCTGCTGCTCCAGCTTGTCGCTGGCCTGATCAAGGTCCTGGCGCGCAGCGGCAAACTCCTGTTTACGCAGCCGTTCCAGATCGGTGCGGTAGTTGAGTACCTGGTGTAGTTCAAACCCTTTTTTTGAGGACATGATGGCAGCCCCTTACCGCTCAAAGATAACGCGCATGCCTTCCACCGATTCAGCCAGGGTAGCCGGGTCTCCCACCGCCTGTTTCTGAAACGCCACCATGGCGTCAATACGGCGGATCGCCTCGTCAATGGCCGGGTTGCTGCCACCCTTGTAGGCGCCGATGTTGATCAGGTCTTCTGATTGACGATAGGTGGCCAAGGTCTCCTTGAAACGACCGGCCAGCTCCTTGTGATGCGGCTCAGCCACATCGCTCATCACCCGGCTGGCGCTGGCCAGCACGTCGATCGGCGGGTAGATGTTACGGGCGGCCAGATCGCGTGACAGGACAATGTGGCCATCCAGAATACTGCGCATGGCATCGGATATCGGCTCGTTAAAGTCGTCACCTTCCACCAGCACCGTGTACAGGCCGGTGATGCTGCCTTCGCAAAAGTTGCCGGTCCGTTCCAGCAGCTTGGGTAAGGCCGCAAAAACCGACGGGGTGTAGCCCTTGGTGGTGGGTGGTTCACCGATGGCCAGCCCCACCTCGCGCATGGCCATGGCGAAACGGGTGGCTGAGTCCATCATCAGCAGCACCTTTTTGCCCTGGTCTTTGAAGTATTCGGCAATCGTGGTGGCGATGTAGGCGCCCCGCATCCGTACCAATGGCGGCTGGTCAGAGGTGGCCACCACCACCACCGACTTGTGCAGTCCCTGCTGCTGAAGGTCCTTTTCTACGAACTCACGCAGTTCTCTGCCCCGCTCACCGATCAGCGCGATCACGTTGACGTCGGCCTCGGTGTAGCGGGCGATCATCCCCAGCAAGGTTGATTTACCGACCCCGGAGCCAGCCATGATGCCAACCCGCTGCCCCTGACCGCAGGTCAACAAGCCATTGATGGAGCGGATGCCCAGATCCAATGGTCTTCTGATCGGTGGCCGCTTCATTGGATTGACCGGCGAGGCATAGATCGGGTATTCGACCTCGGCATGCAGCGGCCCCTGGTCATCAATCGGATTACCCAGACCGTCAATCACCCGCCCCAACATCTGTGGACCGACCTTCAGGGTGGCCTTGTCTCTTCTGACCGTAATCAGGCTGTCCAGCCCGACACCGCGCAGTTCACCCAGCGGCATCAACAGCGTCTTACCGTCACGGAAACCCACCACCTCAGCCGGGATCGGCTCGCCATCCTTGGGACGTATCTCGCAGATCGCCCCCACTGAGGTCTCAGGGCAGTAGCCTTCGATCACCAGCCCCACCACCTGAATCACCTTGCCGTGCAACCTGATCGGGTTGCAACGCTCCACTGCCTGCAGGTAACGGCCCATATCAAGGTGGGTCTGGCTCATTCAGTATCCATACAGGCAGCCGGTTCAGTCTCCGCCATACTGGTCCGTTCCTCCTGCATCTGGCGGTAAATCTCCTCCAGCTGCCCATCAAAACTGGCATCTACCGTGCCCAGCATGGTCTCCACCTGACAACTTCCCGGCAGCAACGTCCCGTCGGCCTTAAGGGTGCAGTTGAGTGCTGCCAGTTCCTGACGCAGGGCCTGATCCTGGCTTGAGGTCAGCAGCGCCTGGTCATCTGGGTGTACATGCACGATCAATTGATCCTTGTCACTCAGATTACGCAGGGCAGCCTTGATGACCTGCATCACGAGCTGGCGATGCTGGCTGATTTCGTGGTGAATCACCCGCCGCGCAACGGCAATCACCAAGGTCAGCAGGTCATCCTCAGAATCCCGCAGCACCTTTTCGCGCAGCTGCTGCAACTCTTCACTGGCGGTACGCATGCTTTTAAATACGTTGAGTAAACCGCGTTCAGCGAGGTTTTTGCCATCCTGCAGGCCCCGCTGATAGGACTCCTGTAGCTCACGTTCCAGATCCTGATCACTGACAAACTTACCCGGTATCTCTGGCGTTGCTTCAGTCACCGGTTTGTGCGATTGCAGCCCGATCCTGCCGCCCATTTCACTGGGGTCAAAAATTTCAAGCGGTACAAAGGCAGCACTGCCTTCGTCCGCTTGCTCTGTAGCTGATGCTGCTACGTTGTGGCTGACCGGCCGGAAACTGAAATCACAGATCGGCAGATCAGACGCTGCAGCCTTGATGATCTTAGACGAGGGCATCTTCGCTGCCCCGTCCCGCCAGCACGATCTTGCCTTCCTCCTCCATCTTGCGGACGATCTTGATAATCTCGGACTGTGCCTTTTCCACGTCCGAAAGACGCACCGGACCCATCACCTCCAGGTCTTCCTTGATCATCTCGGCGGCACGACTGGAGATATTCTTGAAAATCTTGTTCTTGACGTCATCGGTGGAGGTCTTCATGGCCAGGGTCAAGGTATCGTTGGAAACCTCACGCATCACCGACTGAATCGAGCGGTCATCAAGGGCGAAGACGTCCTCGAAGGTGAACAGGTGCTTGCGGATCACCTCGGCCAGCGGCGGCGACAGCACATCCAACTTCTCCAGAATCTGTTTTTCCTTGCTGCGGTCGAAGTGGTTGAACATATCGACCACCTTTTCGATACCGCCCACCTTGTAGCGCTGGACGCCACCCATCGACTTCAGCTCGCGCCGCATCACCTCGTCGATCTCCTGCAGAATCTCCGGCGATACCTGCTCAACATCGGCAATCCGCAGTACCACCTCGGCCTGCAGCTCCTGGGGCAGGTAGGAGATGATCTCGCTGGTCTGCTTGGATTTCAGCTTGGCAAGTATCACGGCAATCGTCTGCGGATGTTCCTGTGACAGAAAGTTGGCAATACTTTTTGAATCCATGGCGGCCAGGATATCAACCAGATCGCCGTAGCTGGAAGCACGTAGCTCCTCCATCAACATGCTGGCCTTGCCGGGGCCCAGGGCCTTTTCAAGAATCTTCTGCACAAACTCTTCACCCTGGGCAAAGATGCCTGATTCCGGCGAGATCACCTCATTGAAATTTTCAACCACCTGAACGATGGTGTGACGTGGCACATGGCCCAGGTGGGCCATGCTCTTGGATATCTTTTTGATTTCCTCATCCTCCATATGCTCGTAGACCTTGGCCGTCACATCAGCGCCCAGGTACAACAGCAATATGGCAGCCTTATCGGCTCCGGTCATGGTGCATGCTCCTCTGCTTTGTTTTCCGTCTGCATAACCGTGGTTGCTTTTTGTTCTCTTACGACTCTTCCGTCAGCCAGTTTTGCAGTATTTGCGCCACCTGGTAGGGGTTGGTCTTGGCCTTCTCCATCAGATCCTGCTGTTCCTGCATCTGTGCCGCCAGTTGGGCCCGCTCGCTGGCAGAGAGCTTCTCCTGGACGTCGGGTGCCATAGTTTCTAGGATATCCAATCGCGGCGGCCGACTGGTGCGCAATGTGTTGATCAACGGCTTGATCACAAACAGCATCAAGGCCACAAAACCGAGACCGATCAACAGGTTTTTAAACAGTGCCAGGAAGAAGGGATTGCTCCACCACTTGGGCGCTTCGGCCAGGCCGGCAGCATCCTCCGGGTCCTGGAACGGTATATTCTGAATGCTGAGCTGATCACCGCGCTCAGCGTTGAAGCCGATCGCCCCTTTAACCAACGCCTCTATCTGCAGCAACTCCTCCGGTGAACGCGGAATATACTTCGGCTTCGCAGACTCGCCTTCCTTGACTGCGGCTGGAGCCTCATACTTGCCGTCAACCAGAATGGCAACCGAGACCTTGCTCAAGGTGCCCACCGGCTCAATGGTGCGTGAAGTGGACCGGCTCACCTCATAGTTCAGGGTTTCATCATTCCTGCTGCCACCGCTTGCCGCGTTGCCTGCTGCTCCGGCTGCGTTCCGGCCCAGGTTGGTCTGTACGCCGGGCACACCGGTGGCAATGGTCGTTCCGCCTGATTTCTCCTCGCTGCGCTGTTCACTACGCACAGCGATCGTCTCCGGGTCAAACTTCTCCTCAACACGCTCAACCTGCTTGAAGTCGAAGGTGGCGGTGGCCCTTGCAACGGTCTTACCCCCACCCACAACTCGGTCCAGCAGTGTTTGCAACCGATCTTCCATACTGCGCTCATAGGCCCGCTGCGTCTCCAGCATGGTGCTGGTCATCTTGGCGGTCGCATCGCCGGCGCCGTCACCCTTGCTGAGAATCTTGCCACGGCTGTCCAGCACGGTGACGTTGTCGGCATTCATCCCCTCAATGGAGGAGGCCACCAGGTGCACAACACCCTGCACCTCGGCGTCACGCAACGACTTGTTACCCTTCATCCGCAGTACGATTGATGCAGTAGCCGGTTTTTCCGCTTCTTTAAACAGCGATTTTTCCGGTATCACCAGATGCACCCGGGCTTGCTCGACGCCGCTGATCTGGGAGATAGTACGCGCCAACTCACCCTGCAGCGCCCGCTGATAGTTGAGCTTTTGCACAAATTCGGTCATACCGAAATTTTTACGGTCAAAGATCTCGAAACCGACGCCGCCGCCCTGGGGCAGCCCCTCTGAGGCCAAGGTCAGGCGCAATTCGTACACCTTGTCAGAGGGCACCATCACGCCTTTGCCATCTGCTGTGATCTGATACGGGGTTTTGGCATCTTTCAGTTTTTTGACTATCTCCCCGGCGTCCTCGGTACTGAGGTTAGTAAACAGCGGACGGTAGTCGGTCCGGTTAGCCAGCATGATCAGCGCGGCAAAGGCCAACAATGTTGCCACCACCACACCTGCAACCAGCATCCGCTTACCCGGAGAGATGGCCATGAATGGTTCAAGGATTCGTTGCAGTCCTTCAGGCATGGGACGACCTTCCTCCTACAGGGCTAAAATAAGACCATAAGACCGTCATACTTGCATCCGCATCACTTCCTGATAGGCCTCCAGCGCCTTATTGCGCACCTGGGACATAAACAGGAACGAGATACTGGCCTTTTCGACCGCGATCATGGTTTCGTGCAAATTGCGGTTCTCTCCGGTAGCAAGCTTCTGTATCGCCTGGTCCGACTGAACCGACATATCGTTAACCTTGCTCACCAGCTCACTAAAGAACTTACCGGCACCATCAATGGCCGAAACTGGCTGATTCTTTCCCAATCCCAGCCCGAGCCCCTGCCCCGCACCTATGCCACCGATTGTCTTGATTTCCACCCGTTACCTCCTATCGGCCGATCTCCAGCGTCTTCAGCGCCATATTTTTGGCAGCTTGGGCTGCCATGACATTGGCCTCATAGGCTCGTGTGGCGTTGATCATATCAGCCATCTCTTCCACCACGTTCACATTCGGCATCGCCACATAACCCTGCGGATCCGCATCGGGGTGACTGGGATCGAACTGCAGACGGGGCGGACTTTTGTCTTCCTTGATTTCTGTGACTGTCACCTGCCGGATCTGTTCATTGGCAGCACGATCAAGCGTCTTGCCGAACCCCCCCTGTAACGGGGTAGCCGTAAACACCGCGTCTTTACGTTTATACGGCCCACCTTCAGGCGTACGGGTTGTGTTGGCATTAGCCAGGTTACTCGAAACCAGATTCATGCGGGTGCGCTCAGCGGTCAGGGCCGTTGAGCTGGTTTGCATCGAGGTAAACAGATCCATTATTTACCCTCCCTCAGGGCGCTGCGTAGCCCCTCAAATTTCTTGGCCAAGAGCTGTGCCGAGGCATTAAACAGAACCTGATTCTGCATCATGCGGCTCATCTCGTTTTCAAGCTCAACGCCGTTGTTGTCACGGCCAGGCGTCTGGGAAGGCACCTCCACCACAGTGCCGCTTACCTGCTGAACACGGGCCGGACCATCACCCTTCAGCGGGATGTGTGCCGGGTGCGGTTGCGTCCCATCCGCGACCGACCCGCGCACAGACGACTTCTTGACGGCAGACTGCAGCTGCTTTTCGAATTCCAGGGCACGTGGCGTAAAACCTGGAGTTTCTGCGTTCGCGAGATTCGACGCTATCAGATTCTGCTGCCGCGTGCGCAGATCGACACTCTTGGCAAGCACCTCAACCGTTGTGCTAAACAATCCCTCAACAGGCATAACTACCCCCACTTACTCAATCGGCATGAGCACCTGACCGATTTTGCAATAAATGTGCCCTAAAACAACAAGCGACCGCAAACGGCGCCCCACAGCGGGTTCCTGGGCATTACAGCGGCTTGGCGACCCATCACAGGCTTGTCGTTATTTTGACTTATTCAATTATTTGACTTTTTGATTCTTTGACGGAGAGGAGGGGGAGGTGGCAATGGCGTACAGCGACTGGGCCGCCAAACGGCGCCAATCTGCATCCTTACCTTCTTTTGATAGTTGCTCGAAATAGCTACGCGCCTGTTCCTGCTTTCCATCCTGCAGATGCACCTCGCCGAGTTTGAACAAGAACTGGTCACGGCGCTCAACAGGAACACTCTTCATGCCGCTCTCAAGCAGCTGCAGAGATTGCTGATACTGGCCAAGCGACTGTCGCGCCTGAGCAGCTATATAATAGGCGTCTCCCACTAGCGGGGCCTTCTGGCCCAGAGCTTGGACAATAAATACATAGCGCTCCAGGGCTTGAGCCGCTTGGGCGTAATTCTTGCCGTCCCACAGGGCGCGGCCAAGGTAATAGTAACTAAGTGGATGTTCGGCCTGTTCGCCCTTGTTGAGCAGCCATAGCAGGCTGCTGCGTGCTTCAGCCTGTTCGCCGTCCAGGTACTGCAGGGCGCCCAGTTTTTCTTTGCCTATTTTTGCCTGTGGGTTTGCAGGGAAGCGCGTCAAAAAAGAGCGCAGCATTTTTTTGGCCAGCAGGGTATCACCGAGCAGTTCGGCGTGTTCGGCCACCTGCAGGTATAGATAAGGGGCGTTGGGCTCTCCCACCCAGGGGCGATCCAGCAGACCAACATACAGTGCTATCAAATCCAGAGGCCGCCCAGCCTTATCGAAGGCGCTGGTTACCGCAGGCAAAAAGCCATCGTCCCCCAAGGCAGTGGCCAGATAGTCCTGATTCGTAGTCACCAGGCCAAGCAAAGCTGCCGGGTCTTTATCCCAAGCCCCCTGACGGTAAGCCTGCTCAACCAGATCTTCGCGCATTTCACGCAGTATGGCGGTATAGACGCCGCGCGGAAAACGCTTCTGAAAGGCAATCGCCTCATCCAGGGCGCTGTTGGCAGGCGCGTTGATGGCTGCCAGCAGCATCGCCTTGAAGGAGGCCTCCTCACGCAGGTCAAAATCACCGACCTGCTTGGCAATGGCATGATAGGTTTCAGTCAGCGACTGGTAATCAAGTGGCGTGGCGCGCAGAAAATCACGGTCAGCCAACTTCATGAGTGCTATCTGGCGGGCTTTGCTGTCTGCGAAAGACTCGGCCGCCGTCCGATAGATGGCCTGGGCCCCCAGCTCGTTACCCTGACGCGCCAGAACATCGGCCACTCGCACCAGCAAAACCTGAGCGTACGGCTTGTCAGCATGGGAAACCACCAGACGGGTCAGCAGCTGGCGGCCAGCCGGTAGATTGCCGTTACGGGCGATACTGTCGCCGTAAAAAAACATGCTGGCTGGGTTCAGGGACAGAAACTCAGGCCAGAGCTGCTCGGCCTCACGAAAGTTCTCCAGTGACTGGCTGTAGCGCTGCAGCCGATAGCGTGTCTCGGCCAGACGATACAGAGCCAGCGGCCGGATGGCAGCGCCGGTGCGGTTGGCAAACGGTAGCAGCAGGTCCTCGGCGGAGGTGAGCTGCCCCTTATAGAGGGCCCCTTCAGCCGCCTGGAACAGCTTCTGTTCATCCTGATTCAATAGGTCTTTCAGCACCAGCCGATCGGTGGGCACAAAGGGCACCTCCGGCTTGATCGGCGGGTCAAAGTCACGTAACAGCTTTTCTGCGCCACCCCAGATTCGTTCACGACCGGGCTGCATCGGCTGGGGCGGCCGGGCTTGCAGCAGTGGGCCAACGTCCAGACTCAACGCAGGTACCCCCGCCAGGTGTACCACCCGCCAGCCGACACCCTGCGGGGCCAAGGCAAAGGTGACAACCAGATCGCTGCCTCGTTGCGAAATAACCAGACCGCCGATGTTCCGGTCAGCATAACGTCGCAGCCCACGGAACAGGCGGCCGGTGGTGTCATGGAGCTGCAGACGCAGGCGGTTGCCGGCCAGCGGTACGATCTCAAAGCGGGGGTCAGCAGACAGCTTGAAGGTTACCCGGGTGAACTGTTGTTTGGAGTGGAGTTCAATCCGCTGCAGATGGTTGGGGGGCAGAGAGGCACAGCACAGCACAGGCACCAGCAACACCAGCAGACTGCCAATCAGCCAGGTTCGGCAGCCTGTGCGAGCCAGTGTGCAAAAACAGGTTATCAGGCTGCGGGAAGACGACATAGGCGTTTCACCTTGGCAGCAAGCTCCTCCGGGTCGCAGGGCTTGATGACGATATCGCGGGCGCCATATTTCAGCGCCTTGAGCACCGCCGTACGGGTCCAGCGGTGGGCGCACATCACAATCGGCACCGGCTGATCCTGACGCAAGGCATTGATCTTGATACAGACCGCCAACTCGCGGTCATCGGCATCCTGGGAGCCGATCAGCACCATCCTGACATTGCCCTGGCTGAACAGATCCTTGACGTCGGCATTAAGGGGACCTTCTACCAGCTTGAACCCGGTGAAGTCGAGCGCCTCACGCAGGTGGAGACGGTCCTCATCGCTGTCCTCAAAGATGACCACCATATCTTCACCAGCAGTACCGGCAGCAGCAGCAACCGGCCGCTCCGCCACCGCCTCGGCTGAAGCGGTAGGTGCTGGCTGATCACCAGCTGCGCCCTCAGCCGATTTTGCTACAACATCCTCAGGCTGCTCAACCTGCTCAACCTGCTCGGACTCGGCGGGCTTTTCCGGGGGAGGATCATACTGATTGCCCAATTCCAGCGGGATCAGGACATCCAGGTGATGCATCTCCTGCCCTTCCATCTCGAGCTTTGCCCGAAACATCAGGTACTCCCCGTTTGGCAGCGGCTCATCATCGGAAAGCGGATCGATCTCAGGAACGTACTTCTTTGATTCCTGCTGCTTAAGCTGCGCCTTGCCGCTCAGACTGGCCTGGAAGGTGGTGTTGATCGCGCCGTTGATCATGTTGCCGATCTCACCAAAGGCATCAATGTCATCGGCCTCGATGATCGACAGGCGACGTTTTTCCTGTATACGTGCTGTGGGGATGCCGAGCAGCAGGCTGCTCATCAGGATGGCATCGCGCAGATTAAAGACCAGGTAAAACTGCCCGGGGTATTCTTCGCGCGAGTCGATGGTCATGACGAACACGCCGTCGTCAAGATCACCGAAATAGGCCGCCTTGCTAAAGGTGAGCGAATCGGTGAGCGTTGCCGTGAGCCCCTGCCCCAAGAGCATACCGGCCTCTTCGCCGGCCTGACGCAGGGCGCTCTCGAGCATTTCGTAAAGCTTTACATATCCTTCCATCGGGACTCGCGGGGATGCTAGTGAGGGCTGCTCGGGGCGTCACCATGACGCCCCGATAGGTTAAGTCATCGGAGGATCAGTCTTCCTTCTTGAGCGTCAGCCCCACCAGGAATCGTTCATTGTCAACGGTAAAGGGGATCACGACACAATCGATGTCCGACAGGGAGTTGACCGTATAATCCTCGCCGGCTATCACGGTCGGTATGGAAAGTTTGACATCCAGACCGCCCTTGGAAAGGATCATCTTGACGCTGCCGCCCAGCATGTTGGCGATCTCGCCAATGGCGTCGTTCAGGTCTTCGCCGCCATCAGCCACCTCGTCCTCGGACATACCCAGCATGGCTGCAGTAACCTTTTTGGCCAGTACGATCGGGCAGTGCATCGAGATGACGCCGGAATAGGTACCGGCAAAACCAACCATACCGGTGATGCTGCACTTGAAGTGAGTGATCGGATCCTTAAGCGGAAAGTCATCCGAAGGCTCCATCATCACCATGGTGGAAAAAACTTCCTGGGTAGCATTAATGACGTACTCGGCCAGTTGCTGTTCACTGAACTTCGTGGATTCAGCAATATCCGGGTTCAAACTCATAGCAGCCCTCCCAGCTTTTCACCGAGCTGCTCCGGCGTAAAGGGCTTCTTGATGCTGTCCTTGGCGCCGCTGGCCATGGCCTCAGCGATCACGTCCTCGCCACCCTCGGTGGTGATCATCACGATCGGCATGCTGTAACCATTGGCCCGTACCGCCTTGACAAACTCAAGACCATCCATGTTGGGCATATTGATATCGGACAGGATCAGGTTGATCGTCTTGCCTGAGGTCTGCAGCACGTTGATCCCTTCGATACCGTCGCCAGCCTCAAGGATGTCGTCAATCGGCAAGCCGGCCTGACGCAGTGAGCGGGAAATGATCTTTCGCATGGTGGATGAGTCGTCAACGATCAGGATGTTAGCCATAGTCTATGCCTCCTTAGGTCCTCAAGGGACTGATTATATGGGCTGCGGGTATAAACGTTTCCGCCTCTGTGTGTACCACAGTTAGACGGCATTTCAAACCGTGAAGTTGGCCTTTCATTACCACAAAACCGTTGCGGCATCAACGCAATCAGTACAATCACCAACAGCGTAGCCGAAGATCGTTACAACGATCTCCTGAAGCGGTACAGCAGATAGAGACAACCGCCACCAACAACCAGCAGCGCAGCCTCAACAAGGGTCTGCAACGGCCGACCACTACCCCACATAAGTAATGGGTAGAGCAAAGCGCCATTCAACCCGGTGACACAACCGATGGTCAGCAGTGTCTTCACCGTCAGATCCCGGCCAGCTGACGGGCTGAGCGCAGCAGTGTTTCAACCATCTCGGCCTCGCTGGCTTCGCTGTACAGACGCAAGACCGGCTCGGTACCGGAGGGCCGGATCAGCAGCCAGTCGCCATTATCGAACAGAAACTTGAAGCCATCACTGAAGTTGGTGCTGCTAACCGTCCGGCCAGCGATCACACGGGGTGGCTCATGCTGCAGCCGTTCCAGCAGACGAGCCTTCTCATCAGCGCCGATCCGGGTGTCGATCCGCCGATAATACAGTCGACCACATTCGGCCATCACCTCGTCCAACTGCTCACGAAGCCCTTTGCCGGTAACAGCGATGGTCTCCATCAGCAACAGCCCCATCAGGATGCCGTCCCGCTCGGGGATGTGGCCGGCCACCCCCAGGCCGCCCGACTCCTCGCCGCCCATCAAAATCTGCTGTTCAAGCATCAGCTCGCAGATATGCTTAAAACCGATCGGTGTCTCATACAGCGGCAGGTCATATTTTGCAGCCAGACAATCCACCAGGCGGGTGGTGGAGACGGTTTTGACCACCCCGCCAGTCCGCCCTTTGCGTTCCACCAGATGTTTCAGCAACAGTGCAAAGATGCCGTGGGATGAAAAAAACTCACCCTGCTCATCAACCGCCCCGATACGATCGGCGTCGCCGTCCAACGCCAGACCGACCCGGTAACGACCGCTCTTCAGCAGAGCGCACAGTTCGTGCAGATGTTCACTGATCGGTTCAGGCGGCCGCCCTCCAAAGGAGGGGTTCGGCTCATTATGAATCTCTTCCAGGCCCAGCAGACGTGCAAAAAAACCGCTGCCGGCCCCGTACATCGGATCGGCGATGGCCGTAATGCCGGCCTGTTTGATCCGTTCGACATCCACATACAGCCCAAGCTGGCTCAGATAGCCGCTGGTGGCGTCAAAGGGCACGATCAGTCCCTGACGGCTGGCCTCATCAAAGGGCACTGCAAGGACCAGACGGTTGTTTGCCTGATTATAGGCCACGATCTGTTCCAGCAGGCCGGTGGTGATGGGACGAGCCGAGCCGCCGTAGCCTTCCTTCACCTTGAAGCCGTTGTAGACCGGAGGGTTATGACTGGCGGTGATCATCACCCCAGCCCCGGCGCCTTGCTGCTTAACCGCCCAGGAAACCGCCGGTGTGGGCGCCACATCGTCGCACAACAGGGTCTTGATACCGTTACCGGCAGCCACCTCGGCTACTCTACGCGCAAAATCAGGCGACAGGAAACGACGGTCGTAGCCCACCACCAGCCCCTGCTCGGCCAAACCCTCCCGGGTCATCCAGTCCATGGTGGCCTGCGCAACCAGCGAAAGATTGTCAAAGGTAAATTCGCGGGCGATCACGCCGCGCCAGCCATCGGTGCCAAACTTGATCTGCATCAGGTCCCTTTCCTGCCCTCCATTTTATATAGCCAGACCAGCAACTCGGCCACCGCACGATAGAGATCAGGCGGGATATGCTGGTCAATATCCACCTGCATCAGCAAGGTCACCAACTCGGGTGATTCATGCACATACACACCGGCATCCTTGGCACAGGCGATGATCGCCTCGGCCATCACCCCCTTGCCCTTGGCAATCACCACCGGCGCGTAATGCCCCTGCTTGTAGGACAGGGCCGCTGCCACCCGTTCATCGGTTGTGCGCCGATTAGCGGCCATGACGAACCACGATGGATTGCACGTCAAGCCCGGCTGCGGCCAACTGATCCACCAGCTCCTCCCGGCCACCGTCCAGCAGCTGCGCTGTGGTTGGCTGACCTGTGGTCACCTGCACGCTGAGTCGGGTGCCGTTCAGGGTCAGGCTGGCTTCCACCTTCCCCAAGCCTGGCAAAGTCAACGCCACAGCGGTCTCCCACGGCGTGTCCTGCTGCTCCTGATCATGTTGGCCGCCGGCCTCCCGTTCGGCCACCCGCCACTCCATCTGTTGTCCCGGAAACAGCTCACCCTGGAACAGCAGTTGGCCGGTCTGCAGACTGGCCAACTGTTCCTTGATAATCGGCATAGCGCGCGGGTCGGCTGCCCCGTCTGGCACCAGGCCGGCCCGTTGTTTCAGGGCCGCTTCAAGCTGCTCGGCGGTGGCCTGACGCGGCACCAGCGGCAGAGGCTGCTGCAGCTGGGCAGACAGCCGCCCCTGCGGTTCCCGCAACAGTTCTTCTAACGGATAATCACCACTGAACCAGCGGGCCAGATGTGATTCATAGAACAGGCCGCTCTCACGCAGACCCTTGGCAAGCTGCTGCTCTAGCTGGGCAGGGTCGGCAGGAGCCCCCTGCAGCAGGGTCTTCAGGATACCAAGCCCTTCCTGCAGCGGCGCTGACCGATTCTGCATCCCCAGCAAGGTACTGACCCAACGGCCAGTCTCGCTGACCAGGGCGTCGCCCCCCTTGCCATGACGTACCAGGAGAAAGGCTGGCGGGTCATTGCCCACAAAGAACAGATTCAGGCCATCGCCGGCCTTGACCCCCTTGGGCAGCAGTACTTCCATATTCTGACCCGCCACCTGAATCATAAAACGGCCGCCACCCAGACTCTGCAGCACTTCACCACGCAGTTGCTGACCTACCTGGAACGGCAGGGTGCGCTCAATATTCAGCTGGGGCTCCACCAAGGCCATCCGGTTACCCTGCATCAGGGCCTGCAGCAGCTTCAACACCTCGTCATCGGTCTTGGCGGCAGTACGCCCTCCGGCCTGCCCCAGGAGCGCCGGCGAGGTCATAAAAGGTGTGGCGCCATAGATCATCGCCTCATCCATGATTGCCGCCAGGGCCGGTGAGCCGGGCGGCAGCGAACTGACCACCTGTTGCAAGCGACCCAGCACCGCCTGCTGCATCTCGTTCTGTCCGGCCTCGCTGCGCACCATCGTACTCAGCCAGCGGGCAGCATCGCTGACGGCAGTCGACTGATCCGACGCCGGTTGACCCAGTAGCGCGAATACCAGCCTGGGTTGTTGCGACACCAGTGCCAAGCGGAGCAGTTCACCCTGCTGTACCGGTCGGGCCAGCTGCAGCTCAAGCGACTCACCGGCCAGCTGTACCAGCACCCGCCCGCCTGGCAGCTGCCCCTGCACCAAGGCTGTGGCTTCATCACCAGGTTTGAGCGGCAAAGGATGCAGCGGCTGATTGGCCACATCAACCAATGTAAAGCGGGCACGCTGCGCAAGGTTGAGCAACAATCGGGAGGCGGTATCTTCAAACGGCGTGGCCGGGCGTCCGGTCAGACCGGTCGAGGGACCCGGCGGCTGGCCCGGCTCGCCTCCCACCTGCTGCCCCGCCTGGTTGGGCACCTGTCCGGTGGAGACCACCGCTGACCGCCCATCCGGGCGGTAGGTCAGAAAATCATCCAGAAAGTTGGCCAGCACACTGGTGTCACCGGAAGAGCGCCGTAACAGATCGCCGATGCTCTGCAACGATGAACGCATCCGGGGATCGCCCAGCAGATCCTCACTGGCAACCAGCAGCGACAACAAACGAGAGGCATCGGTAAGGTTGACCGGCGGCGCCGACACACCGGGCCGGGCCATGGCAAAGGTGGGACGGGGATCGCTGCCGACAAAGGTCAGCTCCAGGTTCTGGCCCTGGCGCACCTGAATCGGCAGTTCGAGATTGACCTGCTGCGCACCGATCCGCACCGGTACCCGGCCGGCCTGGGCCTGGCCCATCACCTCCGCCATCACCCGCTGGCCGGGCGACAACGACAGGGCCTGCACCCCGCCGGTGGCCGGTTCAGCTGTGACAAAGGACAGGTTGGAGCTGCGGGAGAGCAGGTCGTAGACCTGTTGTTGCACTTCGTTCGCTATGGCCATAAAACTCTTATCGGCAGGGATGATAACCGGCTACAGAATCCAGTATCGTCTAATTCAAAACCACAAAACCTGGCGAGGATGGCCACATGCAAGGCGCCCGGAGCGCAGCGACCGAGACATACCACCCAGGTAGGCGAGGGAGCGAGCACCGCGTAACGCAGCAGATGGCCACCGCAGCAGGTTTTAACCCCAGATCAAGTAGCCCGGCTCATACACCGCCCCCACCTGCGGATGCCGGGGCATCACCCGGGCCATCAAACCGTAACGGCCGCAGAAACGGCATTCCAGCACACCGCTGAAGCGGTGTTGGCCGTTGCCGAGGTCCGATTCATGCTGCAGGGCCACGGTCTCACCACCGCGAATCGTGCCCTGGTTATCAAGCACGCCGAAATAAACCCCCACGTCGACCTGCTCGATCGGAATGTCGCCCAGCGCCACCTGCACCGTCACCGGCAGACTACTGCCGACACCGATGGCATCGCTCAATTGCGCCTCAACCGCCTCAATCCGCACCTGAGGCCAAGCCTTGAATATCCGCTGTTTCCAGGCCGCCAGCTCTTTGGCCAGTATCAGCCCGTCGGCCTCCAGACGGGCCCATTGGCGGTAGGAAGGCAGATAGGAAAACTGGGCGTACTCCTCCACCATCCGGTCGGTTGAGAAGACCGGGCAAAGCGATTGCAGCGAGGCCTTCATGGTGGCCACCCAGGCGCGGGGCACACCATCGTTGCCCTGATCGTAGAACAGCGGCACCACTTCCTTCTCCAGCAGGTCGTACAGGGCGCGGCTTTCCACCTGATTCTGATATTCCAGGTCGCCGTAGACCTCGCCCTTGCCGATGGCCCAGCCGTTGTTGCCCTGGTAACCCTCGCACCACCAGCCGTCCAGGATGGAAAGGTTTAGACCGGCGTTGAAGGCCACCTTCATACCACTGGTGCCGCTGGCCTCCATCGGCCGGCGGGGGGTGTTCAGCCAGACATCCACCCCCTGCACCAGATAGCGGGCCACCTCCATGTCGTAGTCCTCGATGAAGACAATCCGATGCCGGAACTGCTCCATATGGGACACCTGCACGATCTGGCGGATCAGCTCCTTGCCTTCGTTGTCGTGGGGATGGGCCTTGCCGGCGAAGATGATCTGCACCGGCATCTCGGGATTATTCAGGATACGGGCCAGGCGGTCCAGATCCCGCAGCAGCAGCGTACCCCGCTTGTAGGTGGCAAAGCGGCGGGCGAAACCGATGGTCAACACCTCCGGGTCCAGCACCTCTGAGGCGATGGCGATCTCCTTGGCGGTGGCCCCCACCTTTTGCAGTTGCGCCTTGAGGCGACTACGGGCGAAATCCACCAGCCGTTCACGGGTGGCCTGACGGGTGCGCCACAACTCGGCATCGGGAATTTTGGCCACCCGCCGCCAGACGTTGTGGTCGGTGATATCCTCCAGCCAGCGGGTCCCCAGATAGCGGATCAACAGGGCCGCCATCTGGCCCGACATCCAGGTGCGGGTATGTACCCCGTTAGTGATCGAGGTCAGCGGCAACTGTTCTTCAGGCAGTTCCGGCCAGGTGTTTTTCCACATGGCACGGGAAACCTCGCCATGCAGCTGACTGACGCCGTTGGTGTGGCTGGCCAGCTTGAGGGCCAGCACCGCCATGCAGAAGGTTTCGTACTGGTCCTGCGGATTCTGCCTGCCCAGCCCCAGAAACTCATCCCGCGACAGGCCCAGCAGACGGATGTAGCGGGAGAAGTACTTGTCCAGCATGTCACTGGGGAAATGATCGATGCCGGCCTCCACCGGGGTATGGGTGGTAAAGACGTTGCCGGCCTGGACGATCTCCTTGGCCTCGGCAAAGCTGATCTTGCGCTTTTCCATCACCAGCCTGATCCGTTCCAGGGCCAGGAAGGCGGCATGGCCTTCGTTCATGTGGCAGACGTTGGGGATAATATGCAGCGCCCGCAGCGCCCTGACCCCGCCGATCCCCAGCAGGATCTCCTGCAGGATGCGCATCTCCTGATTGCCGCCGTAGAGCTGCGCTGTAATCAGCCGGTCTTCAGGGTTGTTCTCCTCCAGGTTGGTATCCAGCAGATAGAGCGGTATCCGCCCCACCTGCACCCGCCAGATATGGACCTTGAAGCGGCGAGGACCGAACTCCAGTTCCACCTCCAGCGGCCGGCCCTCGGCATCACGCTCCTGGGTAAGCGGCAGGTTGTAGAAATCGTTCTCTGGATAGATCTCCTGCTGCCAGCCCTCGTTGTTCAGATACTGACGGAAGTAGCCCTGGCGGTACAACAGACCGATGCCCACCAGCGGCAAGCCAAGATCGGAGGCACTCTTCAGGTGATCGCCGGCCAGCACCCCGAGGCCGCCGGAATAGACCGGCAGCGACTCGTGCAGGCCAAACTCCATGGAGAAGTAGGCGATCTTCATCTGCGCGTCGCCGTTATACTGCTGCTGGAACCAGGTCTTTTCGGCCAGATAACCGGTCAGCTTCTCATCCACCATGGCCAGGTGGGCCATGAAGCCTTCGTCCTGCTTGAGCGACTCCAGGGTGGTCTGCTGCAGAATGCCCAGCATCTCCACCGGATTGTGACGCGTCGACGCCCAGAGATCCGGGTCAAGCCGCCGGAACAGGGCGATGGCGTCCGGATCCCAGGACCACCACAGGTTGTAGGCGATCCGTTGTAAAGCGGCCAGATCGCCGGTCAGGGAAGGTACCACGGTGAATTTGTGCAGCAGCTTGGAAAAGTCCATGGCAAAACCTCAGGGGTAGGGGTCAGGGGACACGGGTCAGGCAAACGCTCAACGCCGGGTCTCCTCGTGACTGTTCTTAAATAACGATGTCGCCTGAAAACACTTCCGTAGCCGGTCCAGTCATAAACACCGGGCCATTCTCAACCCACTCCAACTCCAGATCGCCACCAGCCAGATGGTTCAGTATCTTGCGATCAGTAACATTATTCAGCACCCCGGCCACACAGACCGCGCTGGCGCCGGTGCCGCAGGCCAGGGTCTCGCCCGCCCCCCGTTCCCAGGTGCGCTGTTTGACTTCCGTGCGGGAGATAATCTCGATGAACTCCACGTTGGTACGGCGAGGGAACAGTTGGTGATTCTCGACCAGCGGACCGTAGGTGGCTACCGGGAAATTGTCCACGTCATCAACATAGATAATGCAGTGCGGGTTACCCATGGAGACGCAGGTGATCTTGAAGGTCCTGTCCAGCACGGTCAACTCTTCGGCCACCACCTGGGGCGCCGGATTGCCGTTCATCGGGATCTCTTCACGGGAGAGACGCGGCGGCCCCATATTGACCCGCACCCGCTCTACCTTGTTTTCCTGGTTGGGGAACAGTTGCAGAGTCAGGATACCGGCCCCGGTCTCGGCGCTAATCTCGGTCTTGGTGACGATGCCGTGGTCATAGGCGTACTTGGCCACACAGCGGATGCCGTTACCGCACATCTCCGACTCGGAACCGTCGCTGTTGAACATCCGCATCCGCACATCGGCCTTGTCGCTGGGCATGATCAGAATCAGGCCGTCGGAGCCGATGCCGAAATTGCGGTTACTGACCTTAATGGCCACCTCGGCCGGATTGGCCACCTGCTCCTCGAAACAGTTTACATAGACATAATCATTGCCGGCACCGTGCATCTTGGTGAATTTCATTACTTCTTCCTCCGTCGCGGTTCGTAATCTAGGTTATTAAAACTATCAGAATCAGGGCAGGCCAACAAGACGAAATCATGGACGCTGTCTGACGATTACGGGTATACTACCTTCTCCAGCTCAACCCCAGGAGAAAACACCATGATCAAACCTTTTAAAGGGATGCAGCCCCAGATCGCCACTTCCGCCTTCATCGCCGAAACCGCCGTGGTGATCGGCGAGGTCACCATCGGCCCTGAAGCCAGTCTGTGGTACAACGTGGTGGCCCGCGGAGACGTCAACAGCATCACCATCGGTGCCCGCAGCAACGTGCAGGACATGACCATGCTGCACGTGACCCACAAAAAACATGCTGATGATCCCGGCGCGCCGCTGGTGATCGGCGACGACGTCACCATCGGCCACAGCGTGACCCTGCACGGTTGCACCCTACAGAACGGCTGTTTCATCGGCATGCAGGCCATGGTGATGGACAAGGCGGTGGTGGGTGAAGGGGCCCTGGTGGGTGCCCGGGCCCTGGTCACCGAAGGGACGGTCATCCCGCCCCACACGCTCTGGATCGGCGCGCCGGCCAAGTACAAACGTGATCTGACCCCGGACGAGATCGCCTGGCTCAAGAAATCGGCCGATAATTATGTGCGTTATTCACGGGAGTTTCTGGAGGAGGGGTTGGGCGAGAACTTAACCTAATAATCGGACCATGCCCAACAGAACCAGATTGACAGATCATTGCAATATGACCATATTGGTCATATGGAGATAATCGTATGCAAACTGCAGCTGTTTCAGAACTAAAGGCATCTACAAGCGAATACCTTGCAAAGGTTAAATCAGGAGAAGAGATTCTGATAACCGACAGAGGTCTGCCGATTGCAAAAATCATCCCTCTTCGCCGCACTGGCGATGCGCTGACCGCCCGCATGATGCATCTTGAACGAGCCGGCATGATCCGCAGAGGGAGCGGCAACATTCCAGATAATTTCTGGACTGAGCCACGACCCCAGGATAGCCGGGGAGCTGCGCTGGCGGCACTACTCGCTGAACGGGAAGAAGAGCGATGAAGTTCTGGGATAGCTCGGCAATTATACCACTGTGCCTTGAAGAACCTCATTCAGATACCTCTCGCCAGCTTGTGCGTGACGATGGAGAACTGGCCTTCTGGTGGGGCACCCCTGTGGAATGCAGTTCCTCGTTTGCACGATTACGACGCGAAGGCGGCATATCTGTTGATGATGAACAGCAGCTTCGTCATCTCGTTGATCAGCTCATCCAGAGCGGCACTGAGATTTCTCCATCCGAAGAAGTCCGCGCAACAGCCCGTCGATTGTTGCTTCGCCACCCGTTGCGGGCTGCTGACTCCATGCAATTGGCTGCTGCTCTGGTGTGGGCCGAGAACAAACCGGATGACCTTGGTTTTGTTTGCCTAGACAAACGGTTACGAGATGCGGCCCGCATTGAAGGCTTTACGCTCTTCCCGCAGGAGCTGCCCGATGTTTGATATTTACAAACCTAACCCCTGAAAAACAAAACAGTTGACGGACTGATCAGCTCTTTTTATGATGATGCAACATTTGCAAAAAGGCAGGGAAGAGGAGTAGTAACAGAGGTAGATCCTTTGAGAGAGCCGGTGGGTGGTGCGAACCGGTGGATTGAGCCTGCGAACTCGCCTCGGAGCCGCTCCGGTGAACCAACCAGTAGTCGGAGACGTCTTGTCCACGTAACGGATCAATGAAGGTTCGCTGTCATCAGCGAACAAAGTAGGGTGGTACCACGGAAGCTCTAGCGCCTCCGTCCCTGCAACGGGGCGGAGGCGTTTTCTATTTTCAGACACCACACAGGAGGTTGCGGCATGGCCAAGGCAAAGGCAGCACCAAAGGACGATACGCGCGTTATCAAGATTTTTGACACCACGCTGCGGGACGGCGAGCAGGCCCCCGGCAACAGCATGAATATCGAAGAGAAGCTGCGGGTGGCCAAGCAGCTGCAAAAACTGAACATTGACGTGATCGAGGCAGGTTTTCCGATCGCCTCGGAAGGGGATTTCGAGGCGGTCAAGAAGGTGGCCCAGAGCATCAAGGGGCCCGAGATCGCCGGCCTCTGCCGTTCCAGCGAAAAGGATATCGACCGGGCCTGGGAGGCGTTGAAGTACGCCGGTGAAAAGGGACGTATCCATACCTTCATCGCCACCTCGGACATCCATATGAAGTACAAGCTGAAGATGGAGCCGGATCGGGTGCTTGAAAACGCCGTCAAGGCAGTAAAACGGGCGGCCAGCTACACACCAAACGTCGAATTTTCCTGTGAGGATGCGGTGCGGACCCGCCTGCCGTTTCTGGCCCAGGTGGTTGAGGCGGTGATCAACGCCGGCGCCACCACGGTCAACATCCCGGACACCGTCGGCTACACCATCCCGTTCGAATATTTCAACATCATCAAATACCTGAAGGACAATGTACCCAACATTGAAAAGGCGATCATCTCGGTACACTGCCACAACGACCTGGGCCTGTCGGTGGCCAACTCGATCGCTGCGGTACAGGCCGGCGCCGGCCAGGTGGAGTGCACCATCAACGGCATCGGTGAACGGGCCGGCAACTGTTCGCTGGAAGAGTTCGCGATGATCCTGCGCACCCGCCGCGACATCCTGCCGTTTTCCACCAACATCGTGACCGAGCAGTTGACACCGGCCAGTCGTCTGTTGTCCAGCATCACCGGCATACCGGTGCAGCCCAACAAGGCTGTGGTGGGGGCCAACGCCTTCGCCCACGAGTCCGGCATTCACCAACACGGCATGCTGATGGACAAATCGACCTACGAGATCATGACCCCTGAATCGGTGGGCCTGACCGCCAGTGCACTGGTGCTGGGCAAGCACTCAGGCCGCCATGCCTTCAAGAAACGGCTGGAGGAACTGGGCCACGAGCTGAATGACGAGATGCTCAACCGAGCCTTTGACCGCTTCAAGGCGCTGGCTGATCTGAAGAAAGAGGTCTTTGACGAGGATCTGGACGCCATCGTGACCGACGAGGCGCGGGGTGAGGACAAATACAAACTGGAGCATATCACCGTGACCTGCGGCTCCTTTGCGGTGGCCACCGCCACGGTGCAGATGGAGATCAACGGCACGCCGGTACGCACCGCCGAGCTGGGGGACGGCCCGGTGGACTCGGCCTTCAAGGCGATCAAGAAGCTGACCAAATCCAAGGCCAAGCTGACCCAGTACAACGTCGGCTCCATCACCGGCGGCACCGACGCCCAGGGTGAAGTGACGGTGCGGGTGGAGGAAGGCGGCCAGACCGTGGTGGGCAAAGGCTCATCCACCGATATCATCGTGGCCTCGGCCAAGGCCTACATTCACGCTTTAAACCGGCTGCACAGCAAACAGAAACGCCTGACTGACGCAGTCTAACATCCCTCTGTCGACCAGACGGGGCGGCCCATAAGCCGCCCCGTCTGGTTTCCCGCCCTCAGATCTTGACCGTCTTGTAGAGAAAGTTCTTGAACCTGTAAAGCAGTTTACGCTGTTCATCGGCCGTAGCACCGTCGGTAACGGCCCGCAGATAGCGGGCCACAGCGGGCAGCGGACGGCCTGCCACCGACCGCGACTGCTCAACCACCATCCGTACCACGTCACGAGAGATGTCGTTGCGGGAAAACGGCTCATAGACATCCTGCCAGAAATCACCACCCTGCCGGATACGATCCATGATCTCGGCCGAGAGCTGTTCCGTCAGACTGCGTCGACTGGCATCGACCACCTGCCCGCCCCCCAGGCCGGCGCTGGCAATGGCCTGTCTGATTGCGGCGCCGGAAATAACCCCTGACCGCCTGAAGAACAGTGCCCGCAACAGGATCGACCGCAATTCACGAATATTACCTTCGTAGTGGTGCTGTACCAGGGCCGCCTTGGCCTCTTCGCTCAGCATTGGCGGATCATCGGCATCCTTAGCCCCGCGATAGGTGCGGTAGAGCTTGCCCAGAAAGTGTACTGCCAGGTCCGGGATATCTTCACGCCGTTCATTGAGCGATGGCAGCCTGATCGAGAGCTCGGCCAGACGATGGTAGAGGTCTTCGCGAAAACGGCCGGCAGCAATCTCTGCCGGCAGATCCTTGTTGGTGGCCGCCACCAACAGTACACGGCTGTAACGCTCCGTATTTTCGCCTAATCGCACAAATCCGCCGTTATCCAGAAAACGGAGCAACTGCACCTGGGTCTTGGGGTCGGCGTCGCCAATCTCGTCCAGGAAGACCACCCCCCCCATGCATTCTTCCAGAATACCGCGCCGGTCACTGTAGGCACCGGTAAAGGCGCCTTTCTTGTGGCCGAACAGCTCGGAATAGGTCAGTTCACCACTGTAGGCGGCGATGTTGGTCTTTTTGACCGCCAGCTCTCCACCAGCACCAAACTGTTCCCGATAGAGCGAATTGAGGCTGTTGTAGAAGTTGTTGAAGAAAAATTCCTTGCCGGAACCGGTGGGACCGGTGACCAGGATCGACGGCAGGCCGATGGTGGCCTCCTGGATCACGTTCTTGTGCCAGAAGACGATCCGGTTAAAGAGTGGGCCGGACACGGTGGTGATGAAATCTACCACCGCCTGGGTGGTGGGTGCCAAGCCGATGATATTGCCCAGCCGGTAGGAGGAGATGTGGGGATCCTTGTAGCCCACATCGGTGGTCAACCGCTGTACCTCGCCCTGCAGGCGCTCGATCCGCTGCAGGTCAGAGATATGGCGGGCGGTAAGCGAGCCGATGATCTGCAGGATGCGGCGGTGTTCCTCGCTGAAGTAGCCGTAGCGCAGCGAGTTGAGGCAGATCACGGCAATTACCTCGCCGTCGCAGACGATCGGTACGGCGATCTCGCTCTTGAGCAGTTCACTCATCGAGCGGTGAAAACCCTCTGTTCCCCGCTCCTCTTCAACGCTGCGAATGATCTTGGGCTGCTGGCACCAGGCCACGTAGCCGGTCAGGCTGCGTTCCTCGGGCGGCAGCTCATGTCCTCCCACCGGGAAGGGAGGGATGTAGCGTTTGAGCCATTCCTTGTTTTTGGCGCCAACGATGGTGCCCTGCTCATCCTCCACCACCAGCCAACGCCTACCTTCACGCTCCTCCACCAGGGCGATGCTACCGGTGTCGGCACCGATCAACTCGGTGGCCTTGGCCAGCACCTTGGTAAGAAACGGCTGCAGGGCACCGCCACTGTCGTTGAGCAGGTCCGTAATTTCCGACAGCACCTGAATTTCCAGATGCTCGCCGCCGCCAACACCACTGAGCACACTCTCCACCATCTGTGCGTGCTCCTGCAGGAGTCCCATCTCGAACTCAGAAAAACGGTATTCATCACGGCAGAAATAATTAACCAGGCAGATCACACGGCGGGTACGGGGATCAAAACGGGGTACCACATACAGCGAACGCAGCGACATCTGCTCGGTCAGGGCCTTTTTCTGCAGGCTGTGACGGGCCAGATCGGCGATAAACAGCGGTTTCAACAGACGGTCGTCGCTGATGGTGGCCTGTTCGTCAACATAACGCGAGATCAACGACGCGCCGGGCTCCAGCTGAATCGCCCCCAAACGGTTGTACTGCTCACGCAGCGCATCTTCCTCCGAAAAGCTGGCCAGCACCTCCAGCGCGGCACTGCCATCGGCGGCCACTACCGGGGTCAACACCGAGGCCAGGGCCACCTTGCTCACCAGACGCACGGCCGAACGGACCATCAGGCCGGCTGCCTCGCGTTTTTTTGATTCTTCCAGCCGACGTCCCAGCTGCAACTGCTGGTGGTAACCACGGGCGTCATCCAGCTGATCAGCAACGGCAGCGATAAAATCGGCCAGCTGACTCTTGACTCTACCGCCAGGTTCGGCCTCCGAGGGACCGCGATCAATACAAAGCACCCCAATCGACTTGCCCCGGCTGACCAATGGCAGTCCGGTACTGGCATGGATGTCGAACCGGTCACAAAAACCGCGATCCAGCGAGGCGGAGGGAGTATCGTCACGCCGCAACTCGGCCGGATATTGGCTGGCAAAGACCCGAGAAACCATGGCGTCCTGGGCAATGATCGGGAAGGCCACCGTGCGCAGCGCAGCGCTATCGGCGCCGGTCGCCGCAACACAGGCCAGTGAGCCGTCCACCAGGTCTTCAAGGTACACCCTGACACGGTCATGACCCGAGGCCAGGCGCACCCCTTCAGCCAGCACATACAGCAGCTCGGTCTGATTCTCCTTGCCATAGGAGGCGACCTTGCTGCGCAACTCCTGTAGCGCGTTCTCTATCTGTTCCATGATGGCCGCTCCCACTGTGTGAAAAAAATACACGGCAGTGTAAACCACCTCTTGTCAGGGCGTCAACTCGATAACCGGTGCAGGTGTGCTGCGGGGGCAAAACGGGCGGGGCAGAACGGCTGCCGACAGGCTGTGCAGACGTCTGCTAACTCAGACCCTGGCGGATCTGATACAGCTCTTCCAGATCAAGGCCGTTATTTTCGTAATATTCGCGCTCCAATTCCTCAACATAAAAACGATCAAGTCCGGAGCTGGCCAGGAACTGCTCACGGGCAGCAGCATCCTTGGTGGCAACGATCTTCGGCAACAGGGTCTGCAGATAGGTGGCCTCTTTCTGCAGGGTCTGGATCACCTGCTGGAAGACCTCTTCCGGCACATCCCCCTTGATCCGCTTACTGGACTTCAGCTCTTCCACCACCTCGCGCCGTAGGGCATCCTGATCAGCCTTGGTGGCGAAACTCGAGTAGAAGTTGCGCACCCGGCGCTGCACCTGTTCCAGCAGCAGCAGGTAGAGCCGCTCCTCCTGGTCAATGGCGTTCAACCGCAGATACAGCTGATGGACCGTTTGCTGTTCACGCTGGACCTGGTCAATCCCCTCCAGCAGGGTCGTCATCTTGAGTCGCCCATACCGCCCCAGATAGGGATTGCTGAACAGGTCGCGCAGGAACAGTTCGTCAAAGCAGCCGGCACCCAGGTTATCAAAGGCGGCCTTGTGCTCCACCAGCCCCTGCAGCAACTCCTCGCTGATCCGCACGTTTTCCATGAAGGCCAGCTGCCCGATCAGGGACATGGTGCTGTCCAAACGGTCCAGATAGGTAATGATGTATGAAAAGCCCTCCATCAAGGCCGGGTCGGCGCCGTCACGGATCTTTTCATCACAATCCCGGCTGAAATCAAGCATCAAACGATCGAAATGCTGATCCCGGGTGGTGACTGCCCGTTTCTTTGAGCGCAGCAGGGTCAGCATATCAATCCGGTCCACCGAGCTGTCGATCTCGCGGCCATGCAGGAAGAAGCCCTGCAGAATCTCGCGGGTCTCGGCGACATAATCCTCTTCAGCCGTAGCCTGCTTCAGGCCGCGCCCCTTTTTCAACAGTTCGTCAAGGGTGGCAAACAGCGCCCCCGGAATCTTGTTGCGCACCGACAGGGTCTTCAAGCGGTTCAGCCGTGCGTTATCCAGCGGGTTGATCTCATTGCGGGCGTTACAAGCCACCAGAATGCTGCAGTACTCATCAACAATACGGCGGTTCAACGGATGACGGTACATGACATCGATTCGCATCCGCTCCTGCTGGTAGCGGTCAATCCGGTGGGTGGTGGCCAGGTTCACCAGCCGCGCAAAATCGTCATCGGCGATCTTTTTGGATCGGAAATAGAGGCTGCGGAACAGATCGCGGTAGTCCTTATGGTGCGTATTGATCAGCTTGACCATAAACAGCTGGGCCGCCGGGTCCTGTAACAACGGGTACAGTTCGGCCACCAGCTGGTCGTCGCGCTCTTCACCGACGTTTGGCGACCGCTTGAGGGTCTTGCCCAGCAGCCGGACCAGTTCTTCCTGTTGTTCCTTCAGCCGGCGGGGCAGCTTCTGCGAATGGACGAAAAAGAAGTAATTACAGACCGCGTTGCCTTCAAAAAAGATGGTGTCGTAGGATTCCTTGCCGGTGGTTCGCTCGCTGAAGCGCACCGCCCCCCGCTCAGCGTCGGTGCGGGCGCCGTACATCACCAGCCGATTGATGATATCCGGTTTGGAGAGATCGGTGGGCGGCTGCTCAACACCGAACATGTATTCACAGAAGTAGCCGCCATTGCCTTCGTAGGCAACACCGTGGGAGCCAAGGACAAACTCGTTGCCCGGCGAAAAGATGCGCAGCTCGCCATGTTCCTGCACAATATTGAAGAAGTAGCGCTGATAGGCCTCGGTGCCTGCCACCAGCACAAAATACTCAATACCGTTTCCCAGATGGCCATGGAGGCGTATATCCTTCTGCATCACTCTTCCCCCAACTGCAGCGTCAAGCCATCGTAGGCGAACTCAACCCCTGCCGGCAGCTGTGCCGATTCGGCATAGGCCACCTCATGGGTCAGGTGTGTCAGGATTATGCGGGCTGCGCCCAATGTTTGCGCCACGGCTATTGCACCCTGAATATTAAAATGGAACGGATGGGACGACCAGCGCAGACCATCGATCACCACGGTTTCCACACCCTGTAGCAGCGCTAACGAGCTGTCCGGTATTGCGCTGCAGTCGGTCAGGTAGGCAAAACTGCCGATCCGGTAGCCACAGGAAAAGCCGGGGCCATGCACCAGCTTAATCGGCACCACGCTCAATCCGAACAATTCAAAGAGACCGTCAATGCTGACCGGCTGCAAGAGCGGTGGATGCGTATCCTGCACCCCACGTTCAAATATGTAGCGAAATCCGCCCAGCAGCTTTTCCAGTACCGCAGGGCTGGCGTAAGCGGGCACTACGGAACGATGGCGAAAATGAAAACCGCGCAGATCGTCGATACCGTTGACATGGTCGGCATGGGCATGGGTAAACAGCACCGCGTCGACCTGGGTGACCTGCTCCCGCAACATCTGCTGCCGCAGATCGGGGCAAGTGTCAACCAGAATATTCCGACCGCCAGACTGGATCAGCAACGATGCACGCGTACGCTGATCACGCGGGTCTGCCGAGCGACAGACCGGGCAGTCGCAACCCACCATCGGCACGCCCGTTGAGGTGCCGCTCCCAAGCACGATGATCTTCATAGGGAAGCGCAGAATACCAGAAGCGAACCCCGACGGGCAAGGTGCATTTCCCCTTTTGCCTTGCATCAAAACCATCGGCACCCGATAATAACCGCATGCGTATCGTCCTCTTCAGCCCCTTCACCAACGGCCCCTTGCGGGGTAATATGATCACCGTGCAGCGCATTGCACACCACCTGCCAGCCGTTGACTGCGAAAGCACGACTATCGGGCTGGACACCACCAGCCTGGACCAAGCCCAGCAGTTGATCGACCGTTTTCAGCCCGAGCTGTTGCATGCCTTCCATGCCTACCACAGCGGGCCAGCCGCCCGCCTGCTCGCCCTACGCAACAGACGCCCCTATCTGATCACCATGACCGGCAGCGATCTGTACGACCCCAACTTTTACAACCATCCCGACACGTTACTGGCGCTGCAGGATGCCGCAGCCATCACCTGCTTTGACCCACTGGCAGCCGAGGAGCTCACCAGATGCCATCCCGAACTGAGGGCACGGGTGCAGGTCATCCCGCAGGGAGTCACCCCTCTGGCTGCATCTGAGCCGTTCCCACGTCAGCACGGCAGCTTCATCATCCTGCTGCCGGCCGCCATCCGCCCCGTTAAAGGTGTTCTCGAGGCCTTTACCGCCCTTGCCCCCCTGGCCGATCAGAACCCCAAACTGCAGCTGTGGGTTGCCGGTGGTGACCTTGATGCAGACTATGCGGCCCAGGTGCGGCAGCAGGCAGCCGCATTGCCGTGGGTACGACTGTTGGGTGAAGTTCCCCACCAACGGATGGGTGAGCTGTTCGTCGCCTGCGACCTGGTGTTAAACTACTCCCGCTTCGAGGGTGGTATGGCCAACACCCTGCTGGAAGCGATGGCATCCGCCAGACCGGTCATCGCCCGTGATGTGGCCGGCAACCGCTCCCTGATCCAACAGGGCGAAACCGGCTGGCTGTTCCAGGATCAGCAGCAGTTGCGCCAACTGCTACAGCACCTGCTGGCTCACCCCAAGCTCCTGAAAGAGCCGGGGGCAGCGGCCAAGATGCTTGTCACCACCCGTTTTTCTCCTCAACACGAGGCAGCCAGCCTGGCTGCACTGTACGCAAAAGTCATGCAAGCGATAGAGCATCTGCGAGTTTGAGCAAAGTATACCACGACCGCAGGTTGTGGCAATTGCGGCTTGACAAGCGGGGACTACCTTATAAAATCCTCATGAACTAACACTCCACCATCTGAAGCAGTCTATGCAATTCCAGGAGGTTGAACCACCATGCACAGCGTGCTTATTGTCCTTTGCCTGTTGCTATCGGCCCTGCCGGCAGCAGCAATTCAGCTTACCCCCAAGGAAGAGCTGGGCAAGCTGCTCTACTTCGACCCGCAACTCTCGCTGCAGAAAAACCAGTCCTGCTCCACCTGCCATATGCCGCCCGGTTTTGCCGACCCAGAGAACGTTGCCAATCCCAAGCAGAATGTCGTGTCCAAGGGCTCGGTGCCGGGCAAGCTGGGCACCCGCAACACACCCAGCGCCGCCTACGCCGCCTTCAGCCCCCATTTCCACTGGAATGGCGAGGAAGGCCTGTACGTGGGGGGGCAATTCTGGGATGGACGAGAACCGACGCTGAAGGCCCAGGCCAAGGGACCATTCCTCAACCCGGTGGAGATGGCGATGATCAGCCCCCGCTCGGTAAAAGAGGCGGTGCGTCACCCGGACAACCCGCTGTTGCCCACCTACCGCCAACTTTTTGAGCAGGTCTATAAGGTCTCGTTGCACAACGTCAACCTGGCTGACCCGTTGGTGGCGGAGATGTTGTACGACATGGCCGCCGACGCCATCGCTGCCTACGAAAAATCGCGGGAGTTGAACCAGTTCAGCTCGAAATATGATTACGTGCTGGCCGGCAAGGCCAAGCTGACCGCACAGGAACGCCGGGGGCTGCAGCTGTTCAACGGCAAGGGACTCTGCAACAAATGCCACATCTCGGCGCCGCTCAAGGGTCCTGACGGCAGCATGATCCCGCCGCTGTTTACCGATTTCACCTACGATAACCTGGGCATACCCCGCAGCAGCAACCCGGCCATTGCCCAGGCGCCCACCGACCTCGGCCTGGGCGGTCGACCAGAGATCGCCGCTCTTGACCCCAAGGGATTACAGAAGGGGAAATTCAAGGTGCCGACCCTGCGTAACATCGCCTTGACTGCACCCTACGGCCATAACGGCTACTTTGCCACCCTGACCGAGATTGTTGACTTCTACAACACGGCCGGCCTGCGCGGCAGATGGCCAAAGCCGGAGGTGCCTCAGAACGTGAACCGCGAGGAGATGGGCAACCTGAAACTGACCAAGAGCGAAGTGGCGGCCATTGTGGCCTTTATGCGAACCTTGAGCGATGGTTACGGCAAGCCGTTGGCCAATATCACCCTGCCACCCTTCCCCTGACCCGGCCCATAGACCGATCAGCCACAACAAAGGGGGGCGCAGCCAAGCTGCGCCCCCCTTATGTACTTACAAGCCATCTCGGAATAATGTCAGAAGTTGATATCCAACTGAGTGGTAAAGGTCGGCTTCCCGCCGGGCTTCTCATCCTGGAACGGGTTGTAGACGTTTACCCCTACCAGGAGGGACACATTGGGGGTAAAGGCCCAGGCAGCGCCGGCCGACAAGGCACCAAAGGCGTTGTTGCCGCTCATGTAATCCACCGCCATCCAGAGCTTATCAGAAATCTCGGGCATGCTGCGGTCCCAGGAGAGCATCAGGCCATTATTGTTGCTGCCAAGACTCTGCTCAGCCCCGTGGTAACCGCCCGCCGAGATCCGTCCCACCACCGGCAGGGTCTTGGCAACCAGGCCATAGAGGATATTGGCGGAAAGGGCCGTGTCGGCGGTATTCATGCCAAACATGCCGACGGCCAGGGCCGGCATACCTTTGAAGGCGGCATCTTCAGGCATGGCAGCCTTGACGTTGAAATAGGCCGGGTGGTCACTCATGGCTGAATCTTCGCTCTGCAGACCATCGGTCAGGTAGTCGACCCCCACCTCCAGTTTGAGTTTTTCGAACGGCAGCACACCCACAGTAACGCCGGCGTCGAAGGTATTGACACCTGCATTATCAGCACTTGAAAAACGAAGGTAATTGTCGATGCTGATGTTCACCTCACCAAAACCTTTGGCATCGGTGGACGGGATCCAGATCTGCCCCGAATAGGTTGCCATGGCGGCACTGCTCATGGAGAGGGTCAACGCTGCGGCCAACAGGGTACGTGCGACGAGTTTCATACTGATTCCTCCTTTAGGTTGGTCTGACGACGAGAGTGGTAACGAGCCTTGCCTCCCTGTTCATCAGTAACCGTGCCAACCAGGCCGACCAAACTGGCAGACAACAAAAACAGCTTGATTTCCGTGTGGTTAGCCGACAAAATGGCTGAACACACGACTGGATGATGGTGAAAAAACATTCGAGCCGTTACCATCAGTGCCTAGATAGCCACCAGCTAGTGCTACTTTTCTGATCACCACCACACGGAGTTGCCATGACCATCCACAGCACCTACCGATTGGCCTTTGCCAGCGACAACTATGCCGGCATCTGCCCCGAGGCCATGCAGGCTTTGCAACAGGCAAACAACGGCTATGCCGCCTCCTACGGCGACGACCGCTCCACAGAGCAGGCCTGCAGCCTGATTCGGGAACTGTTCGAAACCGACTGCCAGGTCTTTTTCGTCTTTAACGGTACCGCCGCCAACTCATTGGCCCTGGCCTCGCTCTGTCAGTCCTACCACAGCATCATCTGCCAGGAATTCGCCCATATCGAGACCGACGAATGCGGTGCTCCGGAATTTTTCTCCAACGGCACCAAGCTGCTGCTGGCCGGAGGTCACCACGGCAAGATCGACCTTACGGCAGTGGAACAACTGATTACCAAACGCAGCGATATTCACTACCCCAAGCCACGGGTGCTGTCGCTGACCCAGGCCACCGAGCTGGGTACGGTCTATACCCCGGATGAGCTGCAGGCCGCCGGTGACCTGGCCCGCCGCTACGGCCTGCGGCTGCATGTGGACGGCGCCCGGTTTGCCAATGCGGTGGCCAGCCTTGGCTGCCACCCGGCCGATATCAGTTGGCGGGCAGGTGTTGATGTGCTCTGCCTGGGTGGGGCCAAGAACGGCATGGCACTGGGTGAGGCGGTGGTTTTTTTCAATCAGCAGCTGGCGGAGGAGTTCGACTACCGCTGCAAACAGGCCGGGCAACTGGCCTCAAAGATGCGCTTTCTGGCTGCCCCCTGGATCGGCATGCTGCAATCGGGCAGCTGGCTGGAACGAGCTCGTCATGCCAACCGCAGTGCGGCCCTGCTTGAAGAACGCTTGCGCCAGCTTCCGGGGGTCGAACTGATGTTTCCACGGCAGGCCAATTCGGTCTTTGTACGGATGCCGCCCGAGGTGCTGCAAGGGCTGCAGGCGTTGGGCTGGCGTTTTTACAGCTTTATCGGCGCCGGCGGTGCCCGGCTGATGTGCTCCTGGGCCACCACCAGGGACGAGATCGAGGCCTTTATAAAAGACGCAGCCGCATTGGCTACCCAGGCTACGGCTTAGCGCCAGGGCACCGCGATGCAGACACTGGAAATAGCCCCTCAGGAGCTTGATCTCAAACGGCTGCATCACGCACTCACGGCCGACAAGCAGGCCATCTATTCCCTGCTTGAGCAGCCGTCCCCTGACCTGCTACGGGTGCTGCTACGCAACCCGGCCCTGGACGAACATCACCTGCTGACCCTGCTCAAGCAGCGCGGCTTGACCAGCGCCCTGTTTGAAATCATCCAGCACTACTTAGATGAGGCAGGCAACAGCTATCAACTTGCCAAGGCGCTGGCGCGGCATCCCGAAACGCCACCCCAGATCGCCCTAGGTCTTCTGCCCCGCCTGTACCTGTTCGATCTGGCCGAGCTCAGCCGTCACCCCCAGGCCACACCGGACCAGCGGATGGCAGCGGAACGCCTGATCATCCAGCGTCTGCCCACCCAGCCCCTGGGCAACAAACTGGCCCTGGCCCGCCAGGGCACCGCCGCCATTGTCGAGGCGCTGCTCAAGGAGGGGCTGCCGCAGGTGGTGGCCGTCTGCCTGGACAACCCGCGCCTCAAGGAGGGAGCCCTGCACCAGTTCCTCAGCTCCGGGGCCGCCAGTGCCGAAACCATTTCGCAGGTGGCCCGCCACGCCCACTGGCAGCACCGCCCCAACCTACGGCTGGCAATCCTCAAGCATCCGCGCACGCCGCTGATCTGGTACACCCTCTGGCTGCCACGCCTTAAACGTGGTGTCGTCAAGGAGCTGGGCCACTCGCCACGCCTGACCACACAGCAGCGGGCCTGCATCAAACAGTATCTGGGAGAGCATTGATGAAACGGTTGCTGCTGATTTTGAACTGTCTGGTGCTGCCGGTGGCAGCCATTGCCCAACCGTTACCCTACGCTGTGGCCAGCGCACCAACCCCGGTCTACAACAGTCCACAGGCTGCTGCCAGCAGCGCACCGCCACCCACAGACCGCTGTGGCCAAGTGCGCCAGCTTGAGTGGATCGCCTTTACGGGCACCCCTTTCACGGTCGTGGCGGACATGATCCTTAACCGGCAGTCGGTGCTTGAGGTCACCAGCCCATCCTACCGCCCGCCGCCGGGTGTGCGCTTATTTGTCGCTGCCAGTAGACTCGAGCGGCGCGCCTCGCTACCGCCGCTGCCCATTCCGGCACCCCGCTCTGCCGAAGAACTACTGCAGCGCCTGCACTCCGCAATCGGCCTGCCCTATGTCTGGGGCGGCAACCTGCGCCAGGGGGTGCAGTTCGGGCAGACTCGTCATTTTGCCGGCCTGGACTGTTCCGGCCTGCTGTACGAGGCCACAGATGGCGCCACACCACGCAACACCGCCGATCTGGTCAGCTACGGCCGGGCAGTGCCGGTGGCAGGGCTCACGCTTGCGCAGTTGCTGAAACGATTGAAACCGTTGGATCTGATTGTCTGGAAGGGGCACGTGGTCATCGTTGCCGATGGAGAACAGGCCATTGAAAGCCTGCTCGTATGTGGTCAGGCAGGCAATGGAGGGGTACGTCTGACGCCGTTGCGCCAGCGACTGCGGGAGATCATGACAACGCGGCAAGGCCTGGACATCTGGCCAAAACAACACGGCAAGCAGCAACTGTTCGTGGTCAGACGCTGGTTGCCATTAGCTGATTAATGCTACTTCTTCTTTTTCTCCGGCACCGCCAGCCCCAGCCGGCCAAGCACCAAGACCATGTCGTTCCAGACATCCCAGTAATGCTGCTTATTGTCTTTGTGGTGCAGTAAAAATGAAGGGTGGAAGGTCGGCATGACCGGTATGCCGTGATAGGTGTGAAACTGCCCCCGCAACTGGGAGATCGGCTCCCTGCTCTGCAGCAGTGTTTGGGCGGCGCTGGTGCCCAGGGCCACAATCATCTCAGGACCGATCACGCGGATCTGCTGGGCCAAAAACGGTGCGCACTGCTCGATCTCGTCCTTGTGGGGGTGACGGTTGGCCGGCGGTCGGCACTTGAGCAGATTGGTGATGTAAACCTGCTCCCGCTTGAGCCCCATGGCCTCGATGATCCTGGTCAGGACAGCACCGGCCTCACCCACGAATGGCTCGCCACGCCGATCCTCGTCGGCGCCGGGCGCCTCACCCACAAACAGTAGCCGCGCTTGGGGATTACCGGCGCCAAACACCAGCTTGGTACGGGTGGCGGCCAGACCGCAGCGTTGGCAATCGCCCATCAGTTGACGCACCTCTGCCAGGGTCTGCGGTTCAACCTGCAAGGAAGCACCAGAACCTGAGCCAACTGCCGCTTCAGTCGCAGCAGGTTCGTCATGCGGCACCCCATCCACGCCGCTCTCCTCAAGCTCCTGCAGATAGCTGTGTACTGAGGCATACATGGCGCCGGGCGTGAGTCTGTGTGGCATTGCGCGTGCTCCTGGTTTGCATTTCCTGACGACCCGCAGTAAGCTACCTGCATGATCATGATGATTCGTCTCGCACTACTGTGCTGTTGCTGCCTGCTGCTGCCTGATCAGGCCCTGGCCTGGGGTGGCGGCACCCACCTGACCATCGGCCTGGAGGTGCTGCAACGACTCCCGCAGCTGCCGCCCAACCTGGCCGCCCTGCTGGCCGGCGCCAGCGACGATTTTCTCTATGGCTGCATGGCAGCCGACATCATCGTGGGCAAAAAATACACCCACTACCTGCTGAACTGCCACCGCTGGCGGGTGGGTAGCCGGCTGCTGCAGGCGTCCAGCACTGATTCGCAGCGGGCCTGCGCCTGGGGCTACCTCTGCCACCTGGCAGCTGACATGGTGGCCCACAACTATTTCGTGCCCTACAAGATCATTCGTTCCTTCTCCACCATTGCGCTACGCCATACCTACTGGGAGATGCGTTTTGAGGCCTTTGTAAAACCGGCCACCTGGGAGCGGGCACGCTCAGTCTGTCAGAACGGCCGCAGTCTGGACGACAGCCTGCTGCGGCGGGTGATGGCCCCCACCCTGTTCTCCTTCGGCAACAGCAAACGGATCTTCAACTCGATCTTGCTGCTTTCGAGGCTGGAGCGTTGGCAGCTGTTGATGTGCACCCTGTCGCAACGCTCGGACCACCTGCTGAGTGAGGAAGATTATCAGGAATATCTGGCCATCACCATGGATGCCGTGATGGATCTCTTGCAGCATGGTGATGACAGTTTCTGCTGGATGACCGACCCCACCGGCGAAACCGCCCTGACTGCCGCCCAGGAACTGCGACGCCACCTGCGTTTTCTCTACAAATCAGGACTTATTTCCCGTTCGGGGGGGATTGAGCGGGCCGAATTCATCAAACCAACCCTGCGGCGGGCCATGCACCAGCCGGAATTACTGGAGATCCTGCGCACCGCCAGCCACGAGCAGAGCTCGCCGTTTGTGCTGCCAACCGGTGGTTGAATCAGCCCCTGTGCTGTAGCAGGGTCAACACCCTGTCCAGAATCAGGTGGGCCAGTTCCTGCTTGTCCATCAGCGCTAGCGGCTCAACGCGGCCATCACGGAACAACAGCTGACAGACGTTAGTGCTGACATTGAAGCCGGCCCCTTCCTGGGTCACATCGTTGGCCACAATCATGTCCAGATTCTTGGCGGCCAACTTGGTGGCGGCGTGGGCCTGCAGCTCCGTAGTCTCAGCGGCAAAGCCCACCAAGAGCGGACGTTTTTCCAACCGGCCCAGTTCAGCCAGGATGTCCGGGTTGCGCTCCAGTTCGATCGTCAGCCGCTCACCCTGCTTCTTGATCTTCTGATCGTTGCGCAGCACAGGACGGTAATCGGCCACGGCAGCAGCCTTGATCACCACCGTACTATCAGTGACCCGCTCCATCACCGCCTGACGCATTTGACAGGCACTCTCCACCGCAACAAGTTCAACGCCAACCGGTGCCGGCAGGGCCACCGGGCCGCTGATCAGGATCACCCGCGCGCCACGCTGACGTGCGGCCTGCGCCAAGGCATAGCCCATCCGGCCGGAGGAATGGTTACTGATAAAACGGATCGGGTCCAGCTCTTCGCGGGTCGGACCGGCAGTCACCAGCACCGTCTGTCCAGCCAGATCCTGGGGGGTTAGCAAGCGGCAGAGTTCAGCAAAGATCTGCTCAGGCGGGGCCAGCCGTCCCTTGCCCTGCCAGCCACAGGCCAAGAAACCCGGCTCCGGATCAACCAGCCGGCAGCCCAGCCGCCGCAGTTTCTGTTCATTTTCCTGATAGGCCGGATGCTCATACATATTGACGTTCATGGCCGGCGCCACCAGCAGTGGTGCCTTAGTGGCCATGGCGGTGGTGGTCAGCAGGTCGTCAGCGATGCCGTTGGCCAGTTTGCCGATGCAGTTGGCAGTGGCCGGGGCGATCACCAAAGCATCGGCCCGGTCCGCCAGGGAGATATGGCCGATCTCCTGTTCCTGGATCAGGTTAAACAACTCGGTGTGCACCGGGTTGCCAGACAGGGTCTGAAAGGTGAGCGGCGTGACGAATTCGGTGGCGGCCCTGGTCATGATCACGTGCACCGTGGCGCCGGCCTTGGTCAGCAAACGCAGCAGTTCCACCGCCTTGTAGACGGCAATCCCACCGGTCACCCCCAACACAATGGTTTTTCCTTGCAGGTTCATAGGCGTTAATCCAGATACGGGTTATGCTGCTGTTCGTGGCCGATGGTGGTGGCCGGGCCATGTCCGGGCCAGACCTGCACCTGCGGCGGCAGTGCGAAAAGGCGGGTGCGAATGGAGTCTACCAGTTGAGCGTGGGAGCCACCCGGCAGGTCGGTACGGCCGACACCGTCGGCAAACAGGGTGTCACCGCTGATCAGCTTCTGCTCAGACTCCAGATACAGGCAACAGCCACCCGGCGTGTGACCGGGGGTGTGGATCACCCGCAACTGCTGGTTGCCAAAAGAGAGCAGCATGCCATCCTCCAGCAGCCGGTCCGGACACGGCGAATTTTCCGCCTGCAGGCCGTACATGCCAGCTACGCTGGCAACCCTGTCCAGCATCGGCTCATCGGCCGGGTGGATCAGCAACTCTGCCCCGGTGGCCGACTTCAGTTGTCGATTGCCCCCCACGTGGTCGAAGTGGCCATGGGTGTTGATGATGCTGACCACCGCCAGCCCCCGTTTCTGTATCGTCGCCAGAATCTGCTCAACATCGCCGCCCGGGTCCACCACCACCCCTTGGCCGGTGGCCTCGCAGCCCAACACGAAACAATTGACCCCCAAGGGACCAACCACCACAACATCGAATGTCATATCAACTCCTTAGGCAGTATTGCGGCAGCCTGCTTGCCCCTCACAGGGATTGGTGGTATGGTTTGCCCACATGATCACCCAGTAAGGAGACACCCATGACGAAACAACCGGTTGTTGACCAGGACGCCTGCATCAGTTGCGGACTGTGCGTCAGCTCCTGCCCTGCTGTCTTTCGTTTCAACAGCGCCGGCAAATCCGAGTGCTACGACCCGACCGGCGCCGACGAGGCAGCCATCCAGGCCGCCATTGACGGCTGTCCGGTGCAGGCCATCAGCTGGCAGTAGCGCCAGCATCTTCCACGAAAGGAACCACTGCCATGTCAAAGTATGTCTGTTCGCTCTGCCAGTACGTCTACGACCCTGCTGTGGGTGATCCGGACCACGGCATCGCCCCCGGCACCGCCTTTGAAGACCTGCCGGACGATTGGTGCTGCCCGCTGTGCGGCGCCGGCAAAGACGTCTTCGAAGAAGAATAGTTCCGTTTCCATTTCAAGCGCTACAAAAACGGGGCGGCCGCAGGGTCGCCCCGTCTTGTTTCTATCTCGCTAACTCCTCATCCAGCAGTCCCAGAAACTCCTCCAGTTCAGCCGGCTGCATATCCCCCATGTGCGCCACCCGGAAGGTCTGCCCCTTGATCTTGCCATAACCGTCGTCAAAGGCGTAGCCACGCTCACCCAGCCGCTGCTTGACCCCGGCCAGATCAACACCACGGTTGTTGGCCACACAGGTCAGGGTCACCGAACGGGCCCCCTGCGGCGCAAACAGCTCAAAACCTCGCTCCACGGCCCAGGCCCGGGTCCGCTCCGCCATCTGCAGGTGGCGGCCCCAGCGCACTTCAAGCCCTTCGTTAAAGATCCGCTGCAACTGGCAATCCAGACCGTAGATCAGCGAAATACACGGGGTGGACGGCGTGTTGTGCTTGTCGTCATTGGTCACAAATTCCATGAAATCAAAGTAGTAACCACGGTTTTCCACCGTCTTGGCCCGCTGAATCGCCTTCTCGCTAGCGGTAAAGATCGCCAGTCCCGGCGGCAGGGCCAGCGCCTTCTGCACCCCAAAGATACAGCAATCGATCCCCAGTTCCTTGACCGGCAGCCGCGAGGCGCTCATCGAGGAAACCGTATCAACAATGCTGACCACGTCGGGGTACTTCTTCAGCACCTGGGCAATCTCCTCCAGCGGCGAGAAGACACCTGTAGAGCTCTCGTTGTTGATCAGCGTAAAGCTGTCGTACGTGCCGGTGGCCAGGGCCTGATCCACCAGCTCGGCGGTGATTGGCTGGCCCCAGGGCACCTTGACCGCATCGGCTTGCTTGCCGCAACGCAGGGTCACCTCGTGCCACTTGTCTGAAAAGGCACCATTACAGAAGTTGACGCAGCGCCCCTTGACCAGATTGCGCACTGCCCCCTCCATTACACCGAAGGCGCTGCTGGTGGCCAGGAAGGTGCGATCGTCGGTCTCCATCATCCGCTTCAGATTGGCGGTGACCCTCGCGTGCAGCTCGGCATATTCCTTCATACGGTGGCCAATCATCGGCTGCGACATGGCAGCGAAAATTTCAGGGGCCACATTTACCGGACCAGGGATGAACAGCTTCTTAGCCATCAGAAAAATCTCCGTCAATTAGATAAGTTAACAAGAAATCGCAGCCTAGCAGATGCCCCCGTCGAAGTCAAGGCAACCGCCTGCGCCGATCACGTTGCACGCCCCGGCAGATTGCAACACCCCATTTTGCAACAAAGCAACACCGCGACTCATTGATTAGTGCTGTATTTTTATGGGATTGCATTTCACCATCGCCTATGCTAGAAAAAAGCGTTTAGAAACCAAAGCGTTGCAAATGCAACAATTGTTCTATGCATCGATTTGCCATCACACACCAGAGTAAAGGGGACCTAGCACGTATGACCAATCACAGCGCACCAACACTGAACGAGCTGGTAAGCGGCGTCGCAAACCGGCTCAAGACAGCCGGGACCGGCTTCTACCTGATGGTTTTTATCTCTCTGTGCCTGGTACTGGCCGCCACAGGGCTCGGCCTGATGACCATGTTCAAGGGCCATGAAGCCTACTACAATGTCTACCGCGAGGTACCGTGGGGCATCCTGATTGCGGCCTACGTCTTTTTCGTGGTGACCTCAACCGGACTGTGCCTGGTCTCCTCCATCGGCCACGTCTTTGGTGTGCAGGATTTCATGCCGATCGCCAAACGTTCGGTCTTCCTGTCCATTGCCACCATCCTGTCCGGTTTCTTCGTAATCGCCTTCGAGATCAAGATCCCCTGGCGGATGGCAATCTATAACGTGATCTCCCCCAACCTGACCTCCAACATCTGGTGGATGGGCACCCTCTATGGCGTCTACCTGGCTTTCATGTTCGCCGAGTATATCTTTCTGTTGATCAACAAGCATAACCTGGCGGTGATCTGTGGCTTCAGCGGCTCTGTGGCCGGCATCGCCGCCCACTCCAACCTGGGCGCCGTGTTCGGTCTGCTGATGGGCCGTGAATACTGGCAAGGCCCCTACATGCCGATCTACTTCATCGCCTCAGCCATGATGACCGGTTGCGCGGTGATCATCCTGTTCCATATCCTGGGCTACAAGGTTAACCGTGAACAGATGGCCCCCGACATGGAGCGTGCCCTGGAGGTCACCACCAAGATCGGCATCCTGCTGATCACCGTGATCCTGTTCTTCACCACCTGGAAGTTGATTGCCGGTGCAGCCGGTCAACCCGGCGGCGCCTATCCGATCGTCCATTCCGAGGTTGTCGGCCACCACGCCTTCATCTTCTGGTTCTTTGAAATCCTGCTGGGCATGGTTGGTCCGCTGGTACTGTTTATCCTCTCCAAGGGCCGCAACCTGAAGATGATGTTGGTCGCCTCGCTCTCGATGATCATCGGCATCTTCGTGATGCGCTACAACCTGGTCTTCCTCGGCCAATCGCTGCCGGTCTATTACAGCCTGGGCGTGAATGAGTTCAAGGATATGCTCAGCTATTTCCCCTCGGTCTATGAATGGATCATCGCCGCTGGCGGCTTTGGTCTGACCGCACTACTCTTTCTGGTTGGCGAAAAAGTATTCGACGGCCACAAGGTTGAACACCACTAATCCACTGACATAGCAACCGATAACGAGGATACCAACACATGAACAAGCATATAGATCTGAACAATCTGAAGAACGAAGGGCTCGAGAACGTTTCGAACCAGGAGCGACGGGATTTTTTCAAGATGGGCCTGGCCATCACCGGCGTGTTTGCCGGAGGCACCCTTTTTTCGGCCATCTCCACCTTCAACCGCGCCCATGCCTCTGATTTCGCTAAAAAGTACCCCTACAAGCCCCATTACAGCATGGTCATGCAGCAGGATCGCTGCATCGACTGTGAGCGCTGTATGGAGGCCTGCGTGGTTACCAACAACGTGCCCAGACGCCATGGCAACTACCGCACCACCATCCTTGAAAAGGAGACTCCTGACGCCATTGGCGGCAAGCGTGAATTTATCCCGGTACTCTGCAACCAGTGCAACCTGCCGCAATGCGTTCGTGTCTGCCCCACCAAGGCCACCTATAAGGACAAGAGCAACGGCATCGTGATGATGAACATCAAGAAGTGCATCGGCTGTCTAACCTGCCAGCTGGGCTGCCCCTACAATGCCCGCTACTTTGACGAGACCCGTCATGCTGTTGACAAATGTAACTTCTGCTGGGACACCCGCATCTCCAAAGGCGAGAAGGACACCGCCTGTGCCCATGCCTGCCCGGCTGATGTCCGGATCTTCGGCGACCTTTCCAACCAGGAAGACCGTGTATTCAAGATCGTCCATCAGATCGAAAAGCCGGTCTGGATTCTGCGCCCCGAATCCGGCACCCGTCCCAACGTGTTCTACACCAAAGGCTAATTAACTTTACGCGACGAGGTACTCACCGATGACCATACGTATGCTCTCCACTGTAATCGCCCTGCTGGCCCTGGCCGCCGGCCTGGCCTTTGCCAACGCCTACCCCGAAGCGCCGATCGTCTATGATAAGCCGGTGCGCGGCGTGATCTTCTCCCACAAGGCCCACATGGAAAAGGGCCTGTCTTGCGAGATGTGCCACAACCGCCTGTTCGAGATGCAGGCCAAGAAGGCCCAGGAAAACAGCGATTTTGTGATGGAGTCGCTCTATCAGGGCAAGTACTGCGGCGCTTGCCACAACGGCTCGCTGGCCTTTGCCTCCAACACCCGCTGCGCCACCTGCCATATCGGCGTCAAAGGTGAGGAGCGGCTGAAGAACGGCGGCAAACAGGAGAAGAAGGGGCACTAAGCCTTATTTCAGAAAAGCCTTAGATCAAAAAAGGCGTCCCCAAAACCGGGGACGCCTTTTTTTACGCATGCGAGGCACTAACCGCTATAACTCTTCGAACTCCTCGTCAGCAGCCGCGTCATCCGGCCCTGCATCACCTTCATCCTCGACCGCCTGGTCCTGTTTCAGCGCCTCCAGAAAGCGCTGGTTCTCCTGCAGGGTCCTTCCCACCTCCTGCAGCAGCTTATGAATACTATCATCCTTGGGCGGATCAATAATCATCGTGTGTTCCCCATACAAAGCCGCAGAGCTTCAGTCGCAGAAGCAGGCGGCAAGGAGGGTGCACGGAGGCGTAGCAGCACTACGTCGACCAGCACCCGGCGCAGCCAACGAACTTATGCGGCTGAAGAATCCGGCGCTACTCCATCCAGAAACCGCTCCGCATCCAAAGCCGCCATACAGCCGGTACCGGCCGAGGTGATCGCCTGGCGATAGATGTGGTCTTGTACATCACCAGCGGCAAAGACACCGGGGATACTGGTCTGGGTGGCAAAGCCCTCTGAGCCACCCTTGGTCTTCAGGTAACCGTCCTGCATCTCCAGCTGACCCTCAAAGATTGCCGTATTGGGCGAGTGCCCGATGGCGATGAAGACACCGTCCAGGGCGATCTCTTTGGTGGATCCATCGCGCACATCCTTGATCCGCATGCCGGTGACACCGCTGGTATCCCCCAGCACCTCATCCAGCACATGGAGCCACTCGATAGTCACCTTGCCTTCAGCTGCCCTGGCCTGCAGCTTATCGGCCAGAATCTTCTCGGAGCGGAACTGGTCACGACGGTGCACCACGGTAACATGGGAGGCGATGTTAGCCAGGTAGAGCGCCTCTTCAACGGCGGTGTTGCCGCCGCCGATCACGGCCACCGGTTTGTTGCGGTAGAAAAAGCCGTCACAGGTGGCGCAGGCTGAGACGCCCTTGCCCTTGAAGGCCTCTTCCGACGGCAGCCCCAGATAGCGGGCCGAGGCGCCGGTGGCGATGATCAGGGCATCGCAGGTATAGGTTGCACTGTCACCTTTCAGGACAAAAGGACGCTGTTGCAGGTCGGTTGCTGCGATCTGGTCGTAGATAATCTGGGTGTTGAATCGTTCGGCATGCTGCCGCATCCGCTCCATCAGGTCGGGGCCTTCCACCCCGGCATGGTCGCCGGGCCAGTTGTCCACCTCGGTGGTGGTGGTCAGCTGGCCACCCGGCTGCAGACCGGCAATCAAAACAGGGTTCAGGTTGGCCCGTGCGGCATAGACTGCAGCGGTATAGCCGGCAGGTCCGGAGCCAAGAATAATCAAACGATGGTGCTGTACTGCAGCTGCCATGAAAAACCTCCTCAAACGAAACTATCCTCTACAGTGGTTGTAGAGGATAGCAGGAGTTACCGCGGATGTCATCACCCTGTTACGGCTGGGGCGTGGTCCTTAAGCCGGCGGCGATGTTAAAATCGATATCAATCACGATCTGCAGTTTGTCCTTATCCGGGTTGGCCATCACTTCAAATAACCGCTTGTCGATAAATATGCTCAGGTTGAGTATATCCTCCCGCAGGTTCTTGGGCAGCGGATTATCAGGATCGGACAGTTCGGCCTGAAAGAAACTCCAAACCTTCTGGTTGAATTTGATCGCCTCCAGCAGTTTCTGCTCATGGTCAGGCGCCTGCCAGTTCTCCTGCACAGACTTCAGCATCAGACCAGCCCGGGTCAGCACCGAGGCCTCAAGTTCACGACCGGTGAGATGCTCCTTCTGCATATTCGTGTAAGCTGAAACTTGGTTCATTCTTCACCCCTTTTAAAAGTACTCAACAAGGAAGGCTTTTCAACGTGCAGTGAACATAATCGGATTATGGCTCTAAAGCAAGCATCCGTCTAGCCAAGCCATCAGAACGCCTTGTCCGCAAATCCGTTATATTGGTCGCCAGAACTATCGATCTGCTTGCCGGTTGCGTCCTTGCCCATAAACGTGAAGGTCAGGTGCTTGGTATCAATTGTACCTCCCTCACTAAAGGGAGTATCGTTCTGATAGAGAGAGAAATACACGGTTGCAGATTTCTGGGTGGGGTCATAGGTCACCCGGTTGGGCATGGTCGTAAAGCTTGACCGGTCCGTTGGTTTATACAAGCCGTTGTCATACAGGCCACCGCTGACGCCGGTCGGCTTACCTATCTTCCAGTTGGTGATATTGGACACCGAAGTCATATCCATATCGCTGTCAAAACGGAAGGTAATTGAAAACTCCTTAACAGCGCCAGGCTGGCTAAAGGTAACAGGATCGAGCACCAACAACGGAGCCGGCCCAAAGACCGTATTGAACGTACTACGTTCTGTATCGACACCGATAATCTTCGGTTGGCGAACAAGCTCTTCCAGATCTTCGACAAAACTATCTGCCTGCGCTGTCTCCAACGCCTTCAAGGCGCTGATCTGCTCATCCACCTTGTACGAATCCCCCAGTGCAGCATAGGCAACACCCAACTCCTTAAAGCTCGGTGCAGAATCACGCTTAAGCTCCAGAGCCCGCTGCAACTGAATAATGGCCTCACTGTGGCGCCCCTGTGCATTGAGCGCTGCACCCAAACCATAATAGGCATTGCCATCACGGGGGGCAAGCCTGATGGTCTGGTTAAATGCAGCCTCAGCTTCACTGAATCGCTGCTGCTGAAGCAACAGATGGCCACGGGTATAATGTGGCAACGGACTGGTGGGATCGGCGAGACTGGCTGCCTTCAGCGACTTTTCGGCTTCGGCGTAATTCTTTTCGTCGATATAGATATTTGCCAGATTGGTGTGCACATCTGACTGGCTCTTGTCTATCTTGAGTGAGAGGGTATAGGCCTTGATGGCTTCCTTATTGTTACCCAGCTTGATCTGGGCCTGGGCCATCATATTATAGGCGCCGACGTTATCGGGGCTTAAGGCTGATGCCTGCCTGAAGGCCGCTGCAGCCTCTTTATATTTGCCCTTTTCCAGCAGCCCAATACCGCTTGACAGCACTGCATTCGACACGCCTGATCGGGTATCCTGCTGCCCCAGCAGGGCTGAAAACATTTTTTCAGTAGCGCTCGTAAGATCCATGATATACCCCCCGCACCGCTTGCGGTTCGTGTGTAAATAGTATATCGGTTTTTTGAAAAAATTCTTGAAAAAGATCGCCAGGCAGATCACCATCCGCACCAGGCATCAAGAGTAAGCCAGGAGTCCGCTACGAAAGAGAAAACCGTTCGCATATACTGCTACCAACCCGGCAGAGACTATCTGCTCACCGAGGCAAACCGCTATCGGAACCTGCAGCAGGTACCCTTAGCTATGGCGCTGAGCAACAATGAACCTGCACTTGAACAGACTGACGCCCCCGAGCAAGCCGACTTTTTCCTGCTTCCCGAGTATCTAGACGGCCTGCTCGATAACGTCGGTGTTGATGGTACGCGCCATTTCCTGGCGACCCTGCCTTTTTTCGGTGGTTACGCCGACCGCCACATCTTTTACTCCAATCATGACAACAACACGCCGTTCGACCTGCCCTCGATCTTTTTTCAAGTCAGCATCAATCGCTTCAAGCGAGATCCGGGGGCCTTTGCCATACCCTATCCAGCCCAATGGATTCGGGATATCACCCCGGATTTCAACTTTGCCCGCCTGCGCTACCTGACCTCTTTTACCGGCAACATCGCCTCAGCACCGGTCCGTGGCGAGCTGGTCCTGGCGGCGCAGCTGGAACAGCGCCTGTCCGTGTTTGTTGATCCGACCGCCGGCTTCCATTGCCACATCAAGTCTCCGCACGAGCAGCAACAACGTCGCAAACGCTATCTCACAACCCTGGCCGACTCACTCACCGTGCTTTGTCCCCGAGGTGAAGGCACCAACAGCATCCGATTTTTCGAAACCCTGGCGGCCGGACGGATACCGATACTGGTTTCCGACTGTTGTCTCCTGCCCTATGAAGACCAGCTAGAGTACAGCAGCTGCTGTCTCAAGATTGCCGAACCGGATATAGCAGCAGCTGGCCGGATATTGGCCGACTGGATCGTTGCCACCGGGCAAGACCGGCTTTTTGCAATGTGTCGCCAGGCCAGAGCGGTATGGGAACAGTACTTTAGCGAGCAAGGCGTTATCCGGCACACACTCGCCCGCCTACAGCAGTTGCGTGATCACCACCGTAAGCAGACCAGCGCTCCTCATCAAGCGGCTCACGCCGCAGATCATCACACTGAGCTTGACCAGGCCATCGCCCTTCACGAGCAGGGAGACTGTGTCACTGCCGCACACATCTATGAACGTCTACTGCAACAGCACCCCAACGATCCCCAGCTCTGCTACCTGCGTGGCACCGCTGCCCTCCAGCTTGGCCAGTACCCCGAGGCGATCGCCTGGCTGGAACGGGCCGTCAGCAGTTCGCCGGACAAGGCCGAATATGCTACCCACCTGGCCATAGCACACCAGAAAAACGGAGATCATCAGCAAGCTGAGCAACTGCTGCGCCACGTGCTTAAAAACGATCCCACCAACAGCATCGCCTGGCTAAATCTTGGCATCACCCTCCATAGCCAGCATCAGCTGGAGGAGGCACTCGCCTGTTTTCGACGGGCCGAAGCGTTGTCACCTGCCGATCCCCGGCCACCACAAAATGCCGCAACCGTCTGCCAGGCCCTGGGTCGTCTTGATGAAGCCGAGCGCCTTTTCGTCCGCGCACTGGTCCTGAAACCAGACTATGGCACTGCCCGCTGGAACCTGGCCTTACTAAGACTGCTACGGGGCGACTATCAGCGTGGCTTTACTGATTTCGATGCCCGCTTTTGTAAAACCGATCCGATTCCCCGCCGCCACACCAATCTTCCCGCCTGGGATGGCGCTACCGACCATTGCAGGCTGCTCATCTGGGCAGAGCAGGGGCTCGGCGACACCATCCAGTTTGCCAGATACATCCCTTTGCTGGCAGCACGAGGAATCGTCATCACACTTGAAGTCCAGGATCGCACCCTCCTTGAGCTCTGCCGCACACTGACAGGAGTCCACCAGGTCATCCTGCGGGGAGATCAGCCGGCGGCGGTCGACTTCCAGGCAGCCCTACTGGACCTGCCCCGGCTGTTGGGCACCACGCTGCACACCATCCCGGATCATATCCCCTATCTGCTGGCCGCTAACGACAAGTGCCGGGCCTGGCGGGAACGGCTACCCACCGGCAAGCCGCTGGTCGGCCTGGTCTGGCGCAGCAATCCAACCCACATCAATGATGCCAATCGCTCCTGTTCGCTTGAGTTGCTGCTTCAGATTACCGTCGAACGCCCCGACATCACCTTTGTTAACCTGCAGTGGCAACCTACGCAGACAGAGGCAGTAGTACTGCAACAACATGGCATCATCGATCTGACCAGCGACTTGCAGCAGCTAGACGACACCGCCGCCCTGCTGGCCCATCTCGACCTGCTGATCACGGTCGACACCTCGGTCGCCCACCTGGCTGGGGCACTTGGCCGGCCTGTATGGCTGCTGCTACCCTTTGCTCCTGACTGGCGCTGGGGAGTCGATGGGAGCAGCTCCCCCTGGTATCCATCCATGCGCCTGTTTCGTCAGGAGGCGTCGCGGGACTGGGAGGCGGTGGTTGCAAGCGTTGCGCACCAGCTCGAGGCAGTGGCAGCACCTGGAACACCTACAGCATTCTGCCTTACGCCTGCGGATACAGCTACTGACCGTCAACGAACCATCACCATCTCCTCACTCGGGCAGTATGGCCTGGGCAACCAGCTGTTCCAATACGCCTTTCTCAAACTATACGCCAGGCTCCACCAGATTCAGACCGAAACCCCGGTCTGGCTGGGCACCTTCCTTTTCGGCCACACCGACTCACCGATCACCCATCACTTTCCGCAGATCTGCATTGATGCCAACACCCACAACAAAGCTGACCTGCCAAGCTTGGACACAACCCTGCGCAACGTCGACCTGCAGGGTTTTTTTCAGTTTCACACCAGCTTTTATCTTCCTCACAAGACTTACTTCCAAACACTGTACAGACCTCTGCCAGCCATCGCGAAACGAATCGCGCCGGCTGTCGAACGATTGCGCAGCATAGGCAAAACAGTGATCGGTGTACACATCCGCCGCGGCGATTACGCCTATGTCAACCACCGCTTCCTCTTTATGGCGCCAACGGCCTGGTACCGGACATGGCTGCAAGAGATATGGGGCACCCTCGACAACCCGGTTCTCTTTATTGCCAGCGATGAGCCGGAAAACATCTTGCCGGACTTTGCCGACTTTAATCCCGTCAGCTATCTGGACCTAGATCCGACACTCACGCCTGAGGTTTTCTGTGCCAGTTACTATATTGATTTCTATCTGCTCAGCATCTGCGACATGGTGGCGATCTCAAACAGCACCTTTTCCTTTGCCGCCTGCATGCTCAACGAGACTGGCACAACCTTCATGCGCCCGCACCTGCCCACCCAGCGCCTGATTCCGTTTGAACCCTGGGATAGTGAGGTGCTACTGCGAGATGAGCCGTGATCTGCATAGGTCTTGACAAAGTAATTTGACAAAATGATTTGAGCTGCTATTTTTTTCTCAAGTCTTGCAAACCACTACCGATAAACAAACTAACGCAGTCCACCACAGCGGCAAGAATGCCGCGACAAACCCTAGAAAGGAGCTTCACCATGGCTATCAACGACATCTCCCTCACCACCGGCATGAGAAACAACCTGCTCTCCCTGCAGAGCACCAACTCCCTGATCAACCGCACCCAGGACCGTCTGGCAACCGGCAAAAAGGTTAACACCGCCCTGGACAACCCGACCAACTTCTTTGCTGCACAGGGTCACACCTCCCGTGCTGCCGACCTTTCGGTCCGTAAAGACGGTATGGCCGAGGCCGTGCAGTTGGTAAAGGCTGCTGACAACGGCATCAAGGGCATCACTGCCCTGATCGAGTCCGCCAAAGGTGTTGCCGGTGCTGCCCTGGCTACCTCCAACGCCACCGACCGCACCAACTACACCGCCACCTTCAACACCCTGATGACCCAGGTTTCCCAGTTGGCCAGCGACTCTGGCTACCGTGGCACCAACCTGCTGACCGCAGGTGACCTGACCGTTGAATTCGGCCAGACCACCGGCGCCTCCACTCTGGGCATCAACGGCTTTGACGCAACTGCCACAGGTTTGGGGATTGAGGCTACCGCTCTTGATACTAATGCAAACATCGCAAGTGCTTCAAGCCAGCTGGAAGGCGCTCTTGACACGCTGCGCTCCGAGTCCTCCAAACTGTCCGCTAACCTGAGCGTTGTCACCACCCGTCAGGACTTCACCAACAGCATGATCAACACCCTGACCGTTGGTGCTGACAACCTGACCTTGGCCGACACCAACGAGGAAGGCGCCAACATGCTGATGCTGCAGACCCGTCAGAACCTGGGCATCACCTCCCTCTCCATGGCATCCCAGGCAGCCCAGGCAGTTCTGAGACTGTTCTAACAACGAGTTGACCAAGCAAAACAAAGGTCAACCCGAGATGCAGATGCAGTAACCAGGAAGGGGGGCCCATGGCCCCCCTTCTTTGTTCACTAACATCAGCATCCGTGGAGGTACCCCATGGAACTTAACCCTATTACCAGCACTGCCGCTCTGGCCGGCGCACAAAGCTACCAGCAGCCAACACCGGCAGCACAGCAGGCCCAGGCCGATCAGGCCGCCTCGGCTGCCGCCATTAAGGCAGCGCCCGCCAGGCAGGTCAGCGACCAGGTGCAGACGTCGTCGGTGGCCCTGAAAAATCTGGACACGGTCAAGGCGATTGAGCAGATGCACACCAAGATGAACCAGCTGATCAGCGGCGTACGGGAAACCAACGAGCAGTTGGCCAAGGCCGCCGAACAGGTCAGCGCCATGCAGGCCAACCTGAACGCGATCATCAAAAACTACCCGCCTTTCAACCTCGACAGTAAAGATCGCCAGGATCTGCTGATGAGTTATGCCTCGATCAGGCAAGAACTGATCAAGATGATGGTGCCGCCGCCACCGCCGCCGATTTACGAACAGGTGCAACACCTCTGGAATACTACGGTTGGGCAAAATGGCCAAATGCTGGCCAGCGCAGTACCTGCGCTGGAAACCAGCAGCCCTGACAGCATGGTCCAATCAGCAGCTTCACAACTGGCAGCCACTACCGACAACCTCGGTGCACTCAGTTCGGGCGTAACCCAGGCCCTGATCGCTCCCTGATCATGGCGCTCAAGATTCGGCTCAAGCCAGATGAAAAGATCCTGATTGGCCGGGCGGTTGTCACCAACGGCCCCAAGGCGTCGGAATTTTACATCGAAAACACGGCACCGGTGCTGCGTGAAAAGGACATCATGAAGGAAGACGCCGCCACCACCCCGGTGCGGCGTCTCTATTTCCTGGTGCAGTTAATGTATGTCGATGAGCCGAATCTGGCCAGCTATCACCACGCCTACTGGAATCTGGTCAAGGAGATCGTGGCTGCTGCCCCCAGCACCACGCTGCTGATCACCCAACTCAGCGACCTGATCCTGGCCGGCGATTATTACAAGGCGCTAAAAACGGCCCGTTCCCTGATCGAGTACGAAGAAAGCCTGCTGGCCCAGACCACAGGACTGCCACAGCAAAGCGACTAACGCTGCCCGCCCTGTTGGGTCTGTATGCCCAGTTGCTGCAGGGCAGCTGTCAACTGCTCCGCCCGTGCACCGTTGCCTGCCTGTTGCAGCTTCTCCAACATCCCCTCCATAAAGGGCCCCATCACCACACCTTGGGCCTGCAAGTCGTTCAAAACGGTCATACCCTCGTCAAATGATCGCTTCTCTTGGCTGCAGACGAGCAGACAGGCCCGTAGCAGCGCCGCGGTAAGGTTAGTATCGTGATCAAAGGCCTGCAGCAACTCGCCCGTTATCTGGTCATTAGCGAGGCAAAAGGCAGCGATGGCAGCGTTCAGGGCTGCCTCACGATGGTTAGGTGCCAGGGCCAGGGCCCTTTGCGAACGATCAAAGGCCTGGGTGATATCTCCAAGCTGTAGATGGCAATAGCCCAGGTTGAACCAGGCCAGCACAAAGTTGGCATCAATTGTCAGCACCCGTTGCCACAACTCGATCGCCTGCTGGTAATAGCCAAGCTCCGCAGCCTGCACCGCCAGCTCCGACAGGCTCTTCAGGTCAGTGCCTCCATCCTGGCGTAGTTTTTCACAGCCCAATCGGTAGTACTGTTCCTGCTTACAACGCTGCCTGTCGGCATCCAGGTAGCCGTAGTGATGAATCGGGATGTCGAACGACCGCACCGGCAACTGCAGGCGGTCAATACTGTAGTCAACCAGTTCATGCACCGGCTTTTCAAACCGGATTGTAGCCTGATTGGGAAACAGGCGGATCTTGCTGCTGGCTACCCAGCCGCCGCCCTGCTCCTGTAGCGGGTAGCTACCGTCATTGGCCTGCCAGCCCTCAATACTTACCGAGTTACGATAATTACGGGTCTGCATGATGTAGCCAGCCGGAGTACTGTCCGAACGCAGGCAGTGTCTGAAACGTTCATAATCCTGCGGGGCGATCACCTCATCGGCATCCATCACCAGGATCCAGTCACCACTGGCCTGCTCCAGGGCAGCATTGCGGGCAGCAGCAAAGTCACCATCCCAGGGCCGCTCAAACAACCTGGCCCCGAAAATCTCTGCAAGCTGGCCGGTTCTATCAGTCGAACCGGTATCAACGATCACCAGTTCGTCCACAATCGGCTTTAAGCTCTGCAGGCAACGGGGCAGATTGGCCTCCTCATCCTTCACGATCATACAGAGGCTCACTCTCGGACCAGTATCGGCTGCGGGCTGGTAAGGCCCCAACTGGTGACGTACCGGCAAGGCGGCCGACAACAGCTCATCGCTTGCCCCGAAGTCTACCAGCACGGCCTCGATCCTGGCCATGGCCTGCTCAAGCTGCCCTATCTTCAAGAGCAGGTCAATCAGCAGGTAGGCAACAGCCTTGGCCTGCGGATAAAAGTGCAGCGCCTCACGAAACAGTTCCACGGCCTGCTCATACTGGCCAGTGTCACAGACCGCTTGATGATAGGCCCCACTGGCCACAGCTGACAACGGGCACAGCATAAAACCTTGGGCCATCCGTTCTAATCCCTGAACGTGGTCTCCTTGCTCCCAGAGTAATTGCCCCCAGTGGGTAGCCGCCTCTCCAAAGCCGGGATCGGTAGCCAGTGCGGCCTGAACATCCCGTAGCCCCTGCTGCTGGTCGCCACTGGCAGTGGCAAGCATCCCGCGCAGGCACAGGGCCGGAGCATAACCGGGCTCAATCTGTAGCGCCCTGCTGGCCAGATCAGCAGCTGCTGCAAGCTCACCGTTATCGATTTTGCACCTTCCCAAGAGCGTCAAGCCTTTGGCATCATAGAGCCCCGGACTGTAGGCTAGCAACAACTCCTCTGCCTCCGCAGGTCGGCCTGCATCCAGCAGATAACTTGCCAGGGTGTAGTAGAGGCGGGATTCATCGTGAGCATAGCGAATCCCCTCCTGTAGCACCGTCTCGATCAGCTGCTCATACTCTTGACGCTGGTACAGCAGCTCGGCCTTTTCAAGCACCTTAAGCACCTGCGCCGCCACGGCCTGATCACCCTGCAATGGCCGGCTCCATTTTGTACGGAACAGGGCGTTGTTGCCCTGCATGGTCGCCGCATAATTGCACTGGTTGCCCTGAAAACTGACACTGCCGTAGTGGTGGATAAACACATCAGCGGCGATCATGTTTCGATAACCTGCCAGGGCTGCGCGGATGCAGTAGTCATCGTCTTCAAAATTGCCGGAGCCGAACTGTTCATCCAGCAGGCCGATCTTGCTCACCAGTTCGCTACGGAACAGCATGCAGAATCCGACGATCCTGCGCTGTGGAATCCGCCGGTACCGATAACGCCGCCGGTAGGCAGTGGCGTACTCCTGAAGTTCTTCCAACCGTTGGTAGCCCACCTGCGCCACCCGCTGCAGGCCGCTGATGTTGTTGGTCATCGGCCCGACGATGCCGATGCTTGCCGACGAACAAAGACATTCCAGCAGTCCAGCTAGCCAGCCTTCAGTGACCACCACGTCATTATTCAATAGCAGCAGGTACGCGCCGGTTGCTGCCTCGATACCCTGGTTGCAGCCTTTGGCAAACCCCAGATTCTGACGGTTACTGATCAAACGGTAGTTATCGTGCACCGCCACCTGCTGCTGGAGCCAGGCTACCGTTCCATCAGTGGAGCCGTTATCCACAAAAATGATCTCGTGCGGCTCTGCTGTGAACTGCTGAATACTGTGCAGACACTGCCGGGTGTAATCCAGCTGGTTCCAGGTCAGGATGATGATCGACACCAACCCCTGCTGCCGACACAGTTCTGCCGTACCACCACAGGCCGGGTCCTGTTCAAAGGGGCGTCCCAGCCGCTGTTGCAGGTGAGCGGGATAACGGGGTATGTCCGGATCGGTTGTGAGGCCGTCGGCCTGGTAGTAGCGCCAGTCGTCCCGCTGCACCAGATCGCCCCACTTGCTAAAAAAATGCTGGCGGTTATGCAGGTACTGTTGCCTGAAACGATCCATGGTTGCCTCAAGCTGTTCCATGGCGGCCAGCTTCCGCCCAGCGACTTGCCGCTCCTCAGGTGTAGCCGTACCCTGCTGCAAACGTTCGTTCAGCCGTGTAAGCTCACCGCTGTCGGCAACAGAGTGTTCAAGGTTGCGCAGTTCACGGTTCAGGGTCTGGCTCTGATGATGAACAATTTCACTTTCGGCACAGTAGTAAGAGCCAAGGCCCTGGGCGCGGTAGGCATAGCAGAGGTCGTCGTCCTCCCAGCCGTTGTGGTACTGTTCGTCAAAGCCGCCCAGCGCCAGAAACTCATCACGCCGCACCAGCAGGGCAGCGCCGGTTACGATGCCATAGACACGACTGCGGTTAACGCAGGGCGCATCAGCCGGGAGATTGTAATAGATATGCTGTGCCGATCCGTTAGGCACCTCGGTATCCTTCCAGACCTTGCCGCAATGCTGAATGGTACGGTCCGGGAAAATCAGCTTGGGTACCACAATGCCGTAGTCGGCATGCTGTTCGATGGCCGCCTGCAACGGCTGCCACCATCCCGGCAACACCTCGGTATCATTGTTCAACAGCAACACCAACCGGCCTTGAGCAGCCCGAGCACCGGCATTGCACGAACAGGCAAAACCGCTGTTTTGCCTGTTGCGCAGCACTCTCAGGTGAGGATTCGACTGCAGCAGATCAACCAGGGGAGGCTCTGAGGCATCATCAACCACGATAATCTCAAACGGCAGATCGGGGGGCAGCTTAAGCAGTGAGTCGATACAGCGGGAGGTCAGTTCAGCCTGACCATAGGCGGGAATGACAATCGACAGCTCGGGGGGCGGCATGCCACCCGTCCGAGCTGTATCTGGGGCGTGGGTCAGCGGGTCAAAAAAAAATCAGCCGGCGCATTCTGCAGCTGCAGCACCAGGTCGCGCGCTTCCTGATTCCACGGCTCAAAATCTAGGATGCGCCGCAGGAAGATCAGTGCCTCATCTGGCCGGCCAACCTGCAGGCAGATTGTGGCCAGCGCCGCCAGCAGTTCAGTATCCTGCGGGTATTTTACCAGCGCGCCGGTCAGCAGCTCTATTGCCTTATCAATCCTGTCCTCGCGACAGGCGCAGATACCGGCATAGTTTTTGAGAAACAGGAGATTATCCGGGGCGAAACGGCAGGCCAGCTCGTGGTGGGCCAGGGCTTTTTCAAGGTTACCGGCCTGGGCGTACAGCACCCCCAGGTCATTATTCAACAGAGGGTTGGTGGGGGCGTCAGCCAACTGCCGCTCCAGAGTTACAATCCGTTGGTCACCTGCAGCTGCAGCCTCGACAACCGGAGGCGCTACTGGTGGCGCTGCTGCCTGACGCAGGCCCGACAACAGATCATCAAGTTCTGGCTGTTGTGGTCCCCCCGCAGGGGCGACGGTGAGCGCCTGCAGACCTTCACGGGCCTCGCGGTTCCACGGTTCCAGCTCAACGATTCGCTGCAGGAATATGCGGGCCTGTTCCTCCAGCCCCTGGTCCTTGCTGATGATGGCCAGCGCGCCGAGCAACTCCGTGTCGGTCGGGTACTGCTGCAACAGCCGGGTATAGATGGCGATGGCGTCGTCATCCCAGCCAAGCTCAACATAATAAAATCCGGCCAGGTTCTTCAGGAAGACCGTATTATCAGGTTCGAGTCGTACCGCTCGCTCATAACGGCCCAGGGCCTGCACTGCATTACCAGCTTGTTGTTGGAGCACCCCCACGTCATTCTGGGCCTGACCATACTCCGGGAACTCACGTACAAACGATTCAAGAGTGGCCAACGCCTCTGCATCCGACATCGATGCCAGCCTCGCTGTTACCTGTGCATACTGTTGCGCTGCCTGGTGTTGCCCTATTCCGTTCATACGCGCTGCTCCCCTCTGCCCAAGAGTGCCGTCACACTACCAGATTGTCGCCACCGATTGCAACCTTACACCGCGCGGGCTGCCTGCTCCAACACTGCCAGATCTGCAGAAAGCTCAACATCATCAGGGTAGCGCTTCAGGTAGCGCTGCACAACGGTCAGCGCCTCTGCTGGACGGCCCAGCGCCAGACTCACCTCCGCCACGGTCTGGACCGCTGTTTTTTCATACGGATCATGGACCAAAGCCTGTTGCAGCAACTCATACGCAGGGCCCAACCGGCCCTGCCCCTTAAGGGCCAAGGCCAGACCGCACAACGCCTTGCTGTTATCTGGATCACAATGCAGAACATTGCCGAAGGCCTGTTCCGCCTTCTGTGGGTCGCCAGCCAGCAGATGAATGATACCCATGCCTGCATTTGCCTTCAGGGTTGCCGGATTGGCCTCCAGCGCCTCCTCAAACAACACCCTGCCTTCATCCAGCTGACCGGCGCTCACCAGGCACTCTCCCATTTCGCACAACAGGGCCAGACGGGCCTGGGCATAGGCCTCCAGGGCCTTTTCAAAATTACCCTTGCCGCGGTAATAGGCTCCGGCCTTCAGCCAATCCTGCAGTTCATGGTTCTTCATATCGTTTAATCCTTTCAAGGTTTTCAGACATCCGTAGTGTAGCGCTGCAGCACGTCCCTTGTCGTGCGGGAGCTCGACAGTCGTTGCAGCAACGAAGAGGCGGAACCGGCCACCAACGGCACCAGTTGGTACTGACGTGGTCTGGCCGAGGCAGTCGGCTGCTTAGCCTGAACTGTCGCTGGCGCAGCAGGAGGCTGGTAGATGGCCGTGGTGCCGCTCAGCATCCCCGGACCATGCTGGATCGTCCCATCGGCCTGGATGATGGCGTCCACCTGCACCTTGCCCAGCCAACGCTGATGCAGCCGCTGAATATTGGGGCCCGCCTGGCGGAAGCGCTCAGGCCCGGACTGCGATTCGTGGTGCACCACCACGCTGGCTGGCTGGTATACCAGTCGCTTGCCGGCTGCTGCCAGTTTCAGGCAGAGGTCCACATCCTCATAGCCGTTCCAGTATCCCTCGTCAAAGCCGCCAACCGTTTCGAAATCAGTGCGGCGTACCAGCAGACAGGCGGCTGTCAGCGCCTGCATGCTGCGCAACATATTGGCTGCCGGATGATCCCCCGGCATCCGCTGGTAGAGATGCCGTGCCACCAGCGGGTCACCTTGCTGTTGATCATCCACCAGCAACACACCGGCATGCTGAATAGTGCCATCCGGATACAGCAGCTTGCTGCCGACCGCTGCAACCGAGGCGTCCTGTTCAAGCACCTCAAGCAGAGGTTCAAGCCAGCCATGCTGAACCACCGTATCGTTATTCAGGAACAGTAGATATTCGCCGCGGGCAGCCCGCGCACCCTGGTTGCAGGCCTTGGCAAAACCGAGATTCGTTGCATTGCTGATAACACGCACGCGTTCGCCAAGGCCGCGCAGGTAAGCGTCGGTCCCGTCGCTGGAGGCGTTGTTGACAACAATGATTTCACAGGTGATGTCAGACGATAACGTTTCAAAAAGCGCCTGCAGACATTGTTGCGTGAAATGGAGCTGATTAAAGACAGGGATAACAATGCTTACTACCTGAACGTTGCAGTCCTGTTGTTGCGGAACGGCCATTGATGGCGGCACCAGGCTTTTGTTATGAAACTTTTCCATTATTTCCTGATAGGCCTCAAGCCAGAGCCCGGCATTTTTCTCAAGAGTGTAATTCGTCAGCACCTCGTTTCTGGACTGTTCAGCAATCTTTCTACGGAGAGCAGGTTGATCTATCAGTAAACAAATAGCCTGAAACCACTGTTCCGGGTCCCTGCCGGTCAAAAGTCCGGTCTCACCGTGCTTCACGCTGCTGTTATACGGCGGAAGATCGGCATAGACGCCAGCAATGCCGCAGGATGAATATTCAAGCCATTTGATGTTACTTTTGGCCCGATTAAATGGATTGTCTAGCAACGGAATAACGGCAATATCGAAGCCGGCAGTGGGCAACTGGGCAGCGTACTCCCGGTAAGATTCAGCAAAAGGTATATACCCGAAACCGGGCAACTCCTTGCAAGCCGGGCTATAATCACCCATAAACCTAAAAGCTACGCGATCGCCGTACTTTTCTGCCACTCTAAACAGAGCATGTTCAATAGCCTGCAGGTCGGCACGATGGGTTGCCGTACCGGCAAAACCGATGATAACAGGACTACCTGCTGCAGATCTAGCTGAAGCCTGCCACAATTGCTCATTAATCAGGTTAGGTAGCAGATACACATTTGGGTTGTACGCCCTGCAAACATCTGCCAACGCCGCTGTTGAAACGGTGATGGCGCTGAAACGTGGCAGCATGGTTGGCAACAGGTCTGCTGTTTCCTTAATCCACGGCTTTAGATGATTGTCATTTGGTACATCCGTAATCAGATCATCAAGCTCGTAAATGACCGGCTTGCCCGTTGCAAGCATCTGTTCTAAAAATTGCAGGGTCCCCTGACGCGGGTAAAAACGTTGCACAAGAATGATATCAGCTGTTTGTATAGCATCCAGGTCGGTAGTGCAATTAGCGTCAGCGACCTGCGCTCCCCATCGAACGTCATATTCATCAGCTAGACGCTCCAAGGGACCAAGCAACCTCAGCTGTGGACAGGCAAATGCCTGCCTATCCAGTGAGAATACCGCAACAACCCGCTTACGCTGCGTGTTCAATTTTTTTTCGACTGAAGCCTGTCCGACAAGAGACTGATAGCGTTGTTTCCATTCCTGTGCGTCCTGCCCCATAGCTTTAATTGGGCCGATACCTGCTGCCAATTGAGCTATTCGTTGAGGATTATTTACAAATGATTGCAAACAACGCTGCAACCCTTCCTTGTCAGTCGGATCGATCAGCACACCGTTCACATTTGCAGTAACAATTTCTGGGATGCCCCCTACGTTGGATGCGATCACAGGCACTCCGGCACTCAATGCCTCCCTGACTACCAATGGATAGTTTTCAGACAATGACGGCACCACAACCATGTCTATGGTGCTCAAAATTTCAGGCAACTGCTCCGGTGTGTAACGCCCACGGTAGCGGATACGGGAGTCATCACTGATTTCGTGCATGAGCCGTTCGATGTACTGATTGACGCCATACCCCCAATACTCAAGAACCGCTCTTCCCTCAACCCCCTTGAAAGCATCTGCTAGCAGGTAAACATTTTTCAGATCATGGATATTGCCTAAAAAACCAAAGACCACGTCAGAGCTCGTTTGGTGCTGTATGTGTGCTACGGGCACAAGCCCTAAAGGCGAAACCTCAATCTCTCGCTTGACACCATAATGATGATACAGATCAGCCAGGTATCTTGAGGGTGCTGCCAGTACATCAATCATGTTAAGCATCTTCAGGGCATAATCGTTCCTGAAGGATACCTGTTGTGCAAACATCTCCATCACCTTGGCGTGAGCAAGCGTCACACCAGTACGCCGCAAGTAGCAGTCAACACACTTCAGCGTATTTTCTGGGCCACTGCACAGCTTATCAGCTTCCTGATCGTACAAATGAATACTGAGACATAACGGCCAGTAATCATGGAGCGTCATACATGTCTTGAGCCCCATTTGCTTGGCGATCAACGGATAGGAAAAGGAGAGGTTCAAGGTATGATGAAAATGAACAACGTCGAAGTTCTTAGTCGCCAGAAGATTAATAAAGGCCTTTTCTTCTGCCTTGTTAGACACTTGCGAGGTCAGTGCACTATGTTCATCTAACCTGTGGTTGCTACGCAGCGTGAATATCCTGAGCCCCTGATACTCGCCTTCAACAATAGTCGGTTGTACAGCAGATGGATCATCCTGCGGGTACAGCACCGACACCTCGCATCCGGTTTTCTTGAGGTGCTGTGCCAATTGATAGGTGTAGTTTTCTACTCCCGCAAACCAGTGAGGTGGGAAGTTATGGGCCACAAGGAGAATTCTTATCGGATCGGCTGCCTTATTTGATGTTACAGCGCTGGTACTAACACAATTCAACGTGCTGCGCGGATCAAAACCACGGACTACAGTTTCCAGTTCTTCCGCAAACCTGACGATATCTTTGTGGGGAAACAGGCGTACCGCCTCTTTAGCATAGTGGCTCGCAGCTTCAGCATCTTTCAATGTGATAAACCGACTTGCTATTTCTGCATACGCCAATGCCTCAGCCTGCATTTCAGGTACTCTGGCCCAGTCAATGTGAGGGAACAGCCCCTTCAAATCATAGTTTTCAATCATGTCGCGAACAATACGAGCCTCAAAACTTGTATCGATTTTCACCGTTCCGGAAGACATGTTGCTGTCATGCCAGCGCCATTTAACAACCTGCAAGCCTGCGTGCTTAAACTTTGCATGCGGGATTGCCCGCACCCACCACTCGTAATCATGAGCACGACGAAACTGCGTGTTATAGCCGCCAATGCTTTCATAAAGGGACCGCCTGACCATGGTGCCGGGATTGGGAACGGCATTGTGTCGGAACATTTCGGCTAGCAACTCATCACGACGCCCATACCAGTCAGGAAATGTCTCCTCTTTCAACGGCGTCAGGGTATCATCGACAACTATCAAATCACCGTAGATCACGTCGGCGTCAGGGAGTTTCCTGACCACTTCTGAATAGAGAGTCAAAACACCCGGCAACAGGACATCATCAGAATCAAGCCACAGAACGAACTCACCCCGCGCTTCTTCGACACAGCGGTTACGGGTTGCCGGTGCGCCGGAGTGTTCCTTGAGCACATAACGGAGCCGAGGGTCATTAAAAGATCGAACATCTTGTGCCGTATCGTCGGTAGAACCGTCATCCACGACAACTATTTCGAAATTTTCGTATGATTGGGCAATGGCGCTGGCAATTGCATCCGAGATATAGCGGGAGCGATTATAGGTGGGGATCAAAATAGATATATGGGGCACAAAGCACTGACTTGCTGAAGGAGGGCGTTCTTCCTGCTCCGGGATTGGCTTCATGCAGAAATATATATTTTCACCTTCCGGAAGCCCATAATGGTTCATCGCAGCGCCTGAAAACCGTCTTGAAAAGCAATCTACTTTAACCTTAAATCCGGCTGATTCAAGACGTTCTTTATAATCAAGACCATAATAACGGACATGATCTACATTGCCATAGAGACGTAAGCGTTCCTGTGGGTCAGTAATAGTAAGATTCTCTATAGTTTTCTCCAGACCCGGCCTAAGGGGCACCTGCAAGATTCCCCAGCCTCCCGGCTTCATTACCCGGTATAGTTCTCTCATCGCCTTCCTGTCGTCAGGGATATGTTCCAGGACATGGTAGCAAAAAACACAGTCGAAATGATCATCAGGTAATGACATGTCGGTAAGATCCATGTTTAGCATGGCATGTGGCGAATGGATATCGATGCTTAGATACTGAAGAGACGGCATCTTTATAAATCGTTTGGAGAGAAATGGAACTGGAGCTACATCCAACACTTTCAGGTGAGGCGCGGTGAAGAAGTTCGTTTTTTGTTGCAAGAACAGCCAAAGGAGACGGTGGCGCTCCAATGAATTGCACTCGGGGCAAAGAGCATTTTCCCGTTGTACTACACCAAAAGGAAGAAACGACTCAAAACATTCACCACATATTGGGCACTCTACACCAGTCGCAGGTCCTTGCCAGCCTTGTTGAATACCCTTTAACAGGTAGGATGCCAGTTTATCATTTAGTGTTTCAATATCGAATTCGTCCTGAACACGTTCACGCCCTTTTGCACCAAAGCTCTGCCGTAATCCGGGATCATTTGTCAGCCGCTCCATATGCTGCGCAATCTGCTGCACATCCCTCTCTATCGAGAGAAACCCTGTAACCCCGTCTATCACAAGCTCTGGGATGCCTGCATGGAATGTACTGATCACCGGCAATCCCAACGCCTGAGCCGTAACCAATGTAACAGGCAGCCCTTCTTGGTCACCATTGTCTGCTGTCACACTGGGGAGTACGATAATGTCAGCCTGCTCCATCTCATGCAGGAGTGTTTCGATGGGAATAAAACCGATAAATTCAACAACACCCGCAAGGCCTAGTTGCTTGGCAAGCTCCATCAGCTCATATTTAAGCGGCCCGTCACCTATGATGCGGTATTTGACATCATTACTCACGGCAATCAGGGCAAATGCCCTTAGGGCATATTCAATCCCCTTTTTTTCCACTAGTCTGGCAACGCTCAACATAGTCACCCGATTACCGCATGCAGCTCGACTGAGAGGGAGCGCCGGGATCGCTACACCACAACGATGCACGGTAATTTTGTCTGCAGGGCACCCTTTCCGTACCAACTCGTCCATCATATATTTAGTGGGTGTGGTGATCAGGTCTGCCCGCCGGAACAGGGCATCATAACAACGGTCACCATGTTCCACTAAATACTTTGAAGCGTCATAACCGTAAAACGAGACAATGAGAAAGGTGTCGAGTACCTGGAAGAGCGGTTCGAAGGTAATGAAATTGGTGCCAAAATGTATGTGGAATGCGCCAATGCGGCTCAAGTCGCCAAGACCATTCAGGCGAGTCAGCTCGTTAACCCATGCTTGTGGTGTATGACGCAACTCAGGAGTAGGTAGCGCCAGATAGCGCGTTTTTTCAATGAGACGATATTGAATAACTTTAGAGTGACTGACCCCCTGATCCAAACGGCGCAATGACCAGTTCTCAACATCAAGACCACGGTCAATAAGCCCTGAGATTTGATCCAGAACAAATGTTTCTGATATTACGGGAAAACTATCTTCAATAACGACTATCCGCGCTTTATCGGTCGCCTGCTGATCATTTTGCTGATGGCAAGCAAGTGACATGCCTTGGTTTAAATGCATATACCGGCAACTCCGATCATAGATAAACGACTCGCCTGCGAAATGTCACCCACTGACAGCTACGCCATACAGCCCTGTAATCATGACGCTTTGCCTGGACATGCCATCATAATCCAAGACAGGAATGTTCTGTTCAGCCCGCAGCAACTCTTGATAAAATGGAAACCATAGCTCGATGAACCTACTACGTTGATTATCTTCCATGGGCCTTCTCTTGATCCACAGTCCAAGCATCTGGGCAAGGCTGGCATCCCAGCCCCCCAGCGCGGAAATGGTAGTATCAGAGTAGCCAGCCCGTTCAAAGATCTTCCTTAAGGAAAACGGCGTGTAACGGCACTCATCCTGTGGCATGTCATGCAACGGCCAGAGGAACGGCACAGTAAAGAATATGCTCCCGCCGGGCCTGAGGACCCTTTTTATCTCCCGCAGCATTGCTTCAAGATCCGGAACATGTTCAAACAGTTCCGTTGCAATGACGCAATCAACGGAATTATCTGCAAGAGGGATCCGGACACCGTCCCAAAAAAGATCCGGCTTGCTGTGGGTCTGATAGCCTGGGTTTTCAATATCAAGGCCGATATAGCCGGTAATACCATCGTAACTAGAGATCAGAGTTTTATAGGGCATCCGGCCACAACCGACATCCAACACTAGGCCGCTTGCCCTCTCCAGGTAACCTTTCAGCGCCGTAACGATGCTTTTTCTGATCCAGTAGATATCAATTGTATCAGCTGACAAGACAGGGTCCACAAAATCAGGGTTGCTTTCCTGCAGTCCTGGTCTCGCCGCTTGCTCTAATTCAATAAAGCTGCGCAGTGCTGTCCGGTGATTTTCAAACCAATAAACATTATCGTATTCCCTGAATGAATTATTAGAATAATAGCGATAACTTGCAGACAAGTTTCTTAGGGCGGTCGGAATCTGCTCAAAATTGTCGACACAAACCCCGCACCCCCTGCCTTCAATCGCCTCAACAGTACTTCTGTAGCGGTTTGCCAGTACGGGCAGCCCAAAACGGAGGTAAGCCGAGATCTTGCCGGACGACTTTCCAGCGGAAGTGAAATTCGGCGAGACATTTTTGTACCAGGCAATACCCACATCGGCAGACTTGACGATTACATCAAGATCTTCGATCTGTTCGACATAATCATCTGAAATATGGACATTGGAAATGCTGTGCCGCCGTACAAACAGTTCGAGATATTTTTTGTAATCTCCATAGGCGTTGCCGTGCATAACCAACGCCCAGTCCTGAACATCATGAAAGGCCGCAGCAATCTCCAATAGGCAGTGCTGTTCCTGGATCCCTCCAAGATGAATGGCGATCTTCTGGTTATGCGGGATATTGAATTTGCGTCTGAGGTAATCAGAGCGTTCCCGGCTTGATGGCTGCATATAGGTAATGGGGAGCAGCAGGGTGGGTATTTCAGGAGAAAGGCCATATTCATTTCTGAACAGGGACTCCCGTTCTTCGGATTGGATGATCAGCCCCTTGATGGAATTTATCTGTCGCCTCTCATGCTCCATAATCCGCTCAGGATAATGCAGGTTGAAGGCATTATTTCTAAAATACAGCTCCAGACTGTAGTAAACGGGACGGCTTGCCGGAAATAGCGTCTTGCTGAGTACGAATCCATTGGCATCAAGTGCGATAAAATAATCGTAAAAAAGCGACCTGTTTTCCTGAAGCATGGTTATATCGATATCTGGCGGATACTGCACAACCTGATGCACTCGCTGCATGACACTTGCATTCAGATGACCCACACTGCAAAGGTGCAGGTCGACGCAATAATAATCACACAGCATCTCTAACAGGCAGATCACCGGAGATGATTTGCCGATAGAATAGTAGCATAGAAATACGGCAGCCTTTTTTTTACCCACAGTCATCAAACACCAACCTTCTTATACTGTTCGTGATCAAGCATCGCATTCCACGTCTCATACAAACCCTGCAGAAAAGGAGTTTGTGGTGCCCAGCCAAGCTCTCTCTGTGCTAGCCTTGTATCAAGAACAAGCTCTGATACGTCGAACGATCTGTTACCAGTATGTATAACCGCAGGATCAGACTTGGTCACTACGCGGATTAATTCAAGCACGTTGGTAAGCGTGGTCCCCACACCGCTCCCGATATTGAAAACACGGTGTTCAGTTTTCAAAAATGCTGCCTTGACAATCCCATCTATCAGGTCGCGTATGTAGACAAAATCCCGTGAAACCGATCCATCGCCCCAAATGGTTATAGGGTGCCCTTCCAGTATGTTGCCCAAAAAAACTGAGACTGAGCCTTGGATATTTTTGGGATTCTGACGGGGACCGTATGGATTGGACGGCCTTATTACCGTGAAATCCAGATCATGTAGCCTGCGGAAAAGAAACAGATATTTTTCAATGGCCAGCTTGGATATTCCGTATGAACAGATCGGATTGGTAGGGTGGTCTTCATTGATCGGCAGTGTATTTGGAATACCGTACACTGTTCCGCCGGATGAAACGAAAACCACCTTTTTAACCTTTTCCCTTACGCATACATCAAGGAGGCACAATGTCTCTATGACATTTGATGACACGTCAAAGGCCGGGTCGTCATTCGACGTCTTGGGGACCGTGGTGCTTATGAGATGAAAGACGACATCGATGTCTTTGACTGCTGACGAGACCAGACCCCTGTTGCCGAAATCGCCAATCACATACTCTACGTCAGGAAGCGGCAACCGAAAAAGCTCGTAGTTTCTGTCGAAGACGCAAACGTTATGCCCCTGTGACCGTAGTGCATCCACAAGGTGTGAACCGATAAATCCGCAGCCGCCAAAAACAATAACGTTCAAGGATGTCCCCCCGGATCTTCGGATGATTGAGGCAGGAATATAGGCAGACGAATCAAGCAGGGCGCTTTCGGCAGACAAAGACGGCATTCCAGCTGGCACAACCCAGACGAGCACCTGTAAGCCACTCTTCTGAACGACTGAGTTCAAGACCAGCACCGGTGAGCAATAGCTGGATTTCCGGGACAAACAGGTACCGCATCTTGTGTGTCTCACAAATCTCATGTATCTCGCTGTTCACTTTGGACTTGATAAACATCCGATAATTAACGTCAACTACGTTTTCGGAGGGGTGCATGACGGGCTGGGCTATGCGCGTCACCGCCAGCGCTTCATCTTCAAGCTCCTTAACACGTACGGTCGGCCTGTCCGTAAGAACGCCCGGGCCGTACCAGCAGTCAAAGATAAAGATGCTCTTGGAATGCATATGGTCGGCTGCAGTGGCAACAGCAGCCATCAGATCAGCATTGGTCGTCTGGTAGCTCATCACATGAAATAAAGAGATAACAACATCGAATTTCTTTTCCAGCTGGACCGTACGGACATCACCATGAACATATTTCAATCCTGGATTTACCGCAGCCGCATTCCTGGCAGCTGTCAGCATTTCCTCCGAGATGTCTACACCGGTGACCTCATAACCCAATTCAGCGAGACATCGATCATGGCGTCCCGAGCCACACCCCAGATTAAGGACACTGCGTGCGCCGGAGGCACATGATTGAATAATGGTATGCACATACGCCGCCTCACCTGCGTAGTCCTTGTCACGGTATAGCAGGTCATAGTAGCGGGCATACTCGACAAAAACACTCATGACAGACATTCCTTGACAGCATCTGCAACCAAGGACAGTTGTCCGGCTGTCATGGTCAACCCATTAGGGATGTAAACCCCCCTGCGTGCCAGCCGCTCTGCCACAGGATACCGTTCGTCGCAGAACAGTCCCATCCGGTTGAACACCGGTTGCTCGTGCATACCCAGAAAAAAGGGCCGTGTCTCCACTCCCCGCTCGCGCATAAGCGCCATTACTCTTACGGCATCCTCGGAGCGTTCATCAGTCAACACAATGCCGTACACCCAATAGACAGCATGTGCCCAAGGCATCTCTACCGGGAGCTGAACCGCCGGTATTTCGGCAAACGATGCATTGTATGCATGGGCAATGTCACGCTTGCGGTCTATGGTATCATGCAGCCGCTCCAGTTGGCCGACTCCCATTGCTGCCTGAAGATTGGTCATCCGGTAATTGTACCCTAATGACTCATGGTAAAAACGCCGGCTCAACTGAAAGCAGAGATTCCGCAGTGAACGGGCCCGCTCAGCATGCTCCCTGGATTTGACCAGAACCATTCCGCCTTCACCGGTTGTTACCAGCTTATTGGCGTAGAAGCTGAATGTGCTGATATGACCGATACTGCCGCATGGTCGCCCCTTGTATGTGGCACCATGCACCTCGGCAGCATCCTCAATCACCGTCAGGGAATATTTTTCAGCCAGCGCCATGATAGGGTCCATGTCAGCCGGATGACCATAGATATGAACTACCACTATGGCACGTGTTCGTGAGGTTATCTTTGACTCGATCTGGCTCGTGTCCATCTGCCAGGTAATCGGGTCACTATCCACCAGTACCGGCTTGCCCCCCCCCCTGACAACCGATTGTGCTGGCGAGATGATGGTGAAAGTTGGCATAATGACTTCATCGCCGGCTTCAAGGCCCAGCAAATTAACCGCAATATCCAGCGCAGTGGATCCGTTGGAGACAGCAATGCCGAACGGCATGCCGCAGTAGGCGGCCCAGCGCTCCTCAAACAGATCAAGGTATTTCCCTGCAGACGAAATCCAGCCAGAAGCGAGGGCATCATTGACCAGTTCCATATCCCGCGCCGTTACCAATGGTTCACAGACAGGGATCATCAGAAGCGTTCCTTCTCCACCAGGCCGGTATACGGTCCTTGCTTGATCTCAAGAAAAATAGTGTCTTCCAGGCATTTGAAACAATGCCCGCCCGCCACCAACTGGATCATGTCACCCTCCTCCAGCACCCAACTGCCGAGGGGGCTTTTGTCCATGGCGTAGAGCTCCACTTCGGTCCGTCCCTTCCTGATCAAGAGGGTCTCCGGTGTACCAACCAGATGTCGCTGCAACGGCAGATGTGAGTGACGGGCCACAACGCCATCCTTAAGATAGACGACGAAGCCAAGCTGCTGGTAATAGCTATCCGGTGAAATAAAGGTCGTTTCCGAAGGCATGAAATCACGACGGATGATAGTGGCGATGTGCTGGTCGTTCCAGGTGATGTGGTCTATCAATTTGGCAGCATTCGTCTGTATCATTGCGGCTGCCCCATTTCCCCAAAGTAGTTGTCACGCATAACCCACTCCAGTAGTTTGGTTTCTTTTTGTACCACCTGTTGATGATAGTTGAAGCCATCCACAAGACCGCGATCTACAGTTTCATGAATTGTATTCGACGACGGCGCATACTGCATCGGCGACGACAGGGCTCTATTTTTGCGAATCGAGGTGTATGAGTTGGAAATGCCCTGGTTGAAAGCCCGCTGGTAAATATAATCGACCGTCAATCTCCTGCTCGATACGACATGGTACACTGAAGCTTTCGGATTATAAACTGCTTTGTATCCCAAATCCCGGACAGCAACCGACACCGCGGTTTCACCATCACCCCTGTACTTTATGAGCTCATGCGGCAGCGAATCAGGATGAAATCCACCCGTTTTTTTCAGGACATCCTTACGTATTGCAAAATTACACCCCCAAACATATTCCGGCGGAATTTCATGCACCGTATCGCCAAAATCAAGGATACTGTACCAGCCGAGAGCCCAGCCACGACCAGTTTTACGGCTTAATTGAGCCACCCAGTCCGGTGGTGTAATCTCAAACTTCGGAAGGATCTTTCCGCCAACAAGCGCAACGCCTGGGTCGGCAAACGATTCTGCTACGCCTTCAAGCCAAGTTGGTAGCGCCTCAATATCATCATCGGCAAAGACAAGAATATCACTACTGGCCGCCTCTAGACCGGTATGTCTGCCGTTATGCAGTCCTGGGCGAGGATCACAAATCCGTTTGAGCCAACGGATTCTACGCGCAAAGTGCTGACAGACCTCGGCAGTGCTATCAGTCGACCCGTTGTCAATAACAAGTACCTCAAAACGTTCTGCTGGATAGGTTTGCGAGGTTAGCGACGCAAGTGCGTCGTAGAGTAGTGCGGAACGATTGAAGGTAGGAATTATGACCGAGACTAAAGGCTGATCAGGCTGTGCATAAGCCGTCGGGGCTCCGGTCATATGCTCACCGTTCAGGATATGCTTGAGCACCCACTCGTTAACTATGGTCAACTTATGTGCGTCACTTCTCTGACCGTGCTCCTTTGCTAAGGCAATAAGCAGAGGATGGGCCGCCAATGCATCCGACCGGACAAAACAGGTAATATTCTGCCGGTACCGCCAGCAAACAGTATCGTTTCTCAGAATCTGAGGCCGGATAAAGTCAATTTCCACATAGCCGAACCGGTTGAATTTTTCGCGCCAGTACCAGGGTGGTTGCTCGTTAATGTGGTTCACACCGGTTTGTCCGGGCAAAGCTGCTGAAAAGATCACCACCGGTGAGGCGTTGACCAGGTTGGCAACAAACTGGTCCGCAACCTCAGCAGGCAGGTGTTCCGCCACCTCAAGGCAGATCAGCAGATCAACTTTTTCTAGTATCCTGAAATTGCTGTCCACAAGATTCACATTGGTCTTAATATGCCTCTTGTCGATAAAATAATTGTCTGAGCTGAGTTCGTTAACATCATAACCGCAGACGAAGGTTACACCATTTTTTTGAAACACTCGTAGCCAGCCACCGACACCACAGCCAATATCGACTACTGACCGTGGCTGAAAGACATCCGTGAGAATAGGGACGACAGCTTCAGCCGATCGGTAAGATGCATCTTTTTGTTCGTTATAAAAATGTTCATTGTAAATGTTGCCCAATTTATCCACCTCAACAACGTCACTTGAATCTGCACTCTTCGTAATATACAAATTAAAATCACAATAGATACGCTGGCCTGGGAAGCGGCGCCTGAATTCTTCCAGATTCTTGATATAGACAACTTTTGCAGAGAGGCCACCCAGATTTGAAAATATTCTTTCTGCCAAGGCCTCAGGTGAATAATGACGACTGAACGCCTCGTCATATTCATCTTCTCGCCAGGCCCTTATGGCACCCTCATCCAGAGGCACTTCCGAAAGGTCACTGTTTTTGCTGGACAATATAAAATGACTGTCATCAAGGTATAACGGAGAAATGACTACTTTGCCCCCATCCTTAAGGACACGCTTGGATTCCTTAACAAACAGCTTGTCGTCATCACCTCGAAAGGCTTCAAAAGCGCACTGCAGAGACATTGCATCAACGGAATCGCTTGGCAAACAGCTTGCCGTAGCGTTGGCACCTATCTTGTTCCCATGAATCCCCTTCGGGAAAGACAGGTCGAGGCTATATGCATTTACCCCTTGCTTCTGAAGACAATCGGCCCAGTTGCTGCCGGCTGCTGCGACATCTATATAGAACTGTCCAGGCGTTAACCCTGAAAGCCTGTAAGCAATATAGTGTTCCAGGCACTTTTCAATCGCAACGTCATTCAATTTGGCATAACGGCCATAGATTTCATGAAAATGCTGCAACCACGAGATAAAGACATCAACGTCTAAGTCAATTTCATTAACAGGAATGTTTACTGAGGCCAATCTTTGAATTAGACGTAACTGGTCTTGCTGATTTTTTAATGCAGAAAAGGTTTCCTTAGACAAGCGATCAGCGCATGGCGAAATACATGCCCAATACATATTAGGAAGCGCCCCCTCATCATGGGCAAATTGTCGGACGCAATCCCTAACGACCTGTTGCACACCCTCCGCCCAACCAATATCATGAAAAACAACTCGCGCATTCCGCCTAAGCTTTGGAAACCACACCAACACATCATTTTTAACATTTTCATAGTCATGTCCAGCATCAACAAATAGAAAATCTATTTTTTCATTAAAACTTTCAGCGATATCCCCGCTTTTGCCTCGCAATGGCACTATTATATCCGCATATGAGCACGTGTTCTCAGTAAACTCTTCGAAAGTATCCCTAAGCCCTTCCGCCATCCCCTCATTACACCAAGTGTCGACACAGTATAATTTTGCTTTCTTGCCAGAGCTCCTGATTGCTGATGCTATAAAACAAGAAGATGATCCGAGGTAAGAGCCTAGCTCAACATACGTATCACCTGCAGTTGCCATAGCAAGCTCTTGCAGCTTATGCTTTTCGTCTAACGTTAGATGCGTTTCAATTTTATAAATGTCTATATTTCCCATCATTTTCCCTGTTTTAACATGCCGTTTAAAATCGACTCGATTTGAGTCCATTTCAACCAGCCGGTTGGTTCTTGAGTTTGTTTTGTTGTTCAGATGCTACTGTTTTCGGCTTTGATGCTCTTTTAACTTTGTTTGCCTGTGTCCAATGCGCCACAGCCCCTGTTTTGCCCTGTCAGGCGAATCAAGGCCCAGGTTTTATCCGTACCAGACTGTAGGCTGCTTAATGAAGCATCAAGCTGCCAGGTAATTTTTTCAATACCTCGTCACATGGTCTTTCCGCATCTTGGTACACGCCAGCTACCCCAGTAGCTTCCAGGGCTTGTCAGAATCTACCCGACGCATGCATGTGACAAACGCTCTTAAAAGACTCGTTCTGCACTGCTCGCCATTACTCGCCTTTGCCTTTCCTTCTTAACCATGGATCATCGACCGTTGCCATCTGCTCGGACGAAACACCGCTCTTTTCGATGTCTACTTATTAAATATATCGGCAATTGAACCACTGAACTAAACCCTGGATAAACTGGATGCACCTGTTCAGACGGGTATATCCGTAAACTGTGGCACGCTTCTCATCTCGCTGGCCTCGCCCGTGACTCAGGAGCCGTAAAGCCATATCCATTCAGGCTTGGATAGGCAAGAATGATAGCGACTACCTGCTTGATGACCTCATGAACACTCATAACGCCTACTGTCCTTTTCTTTCATATTTTTCGATACCATACTGCCCCATCCGTCACCGTAAGGCCTGGATGATATTGAACATCACGATGTCTTGCAGGTCAGGCTCCGCCATGAACTGCTCCAGGTTAGCTGGTCGCTTGGCACGGATACGGGCCACTGATTTCTCAATCAGAGCCGTCTTTGCAACCACAATCTGACGATCAACCATTAACGGTGTCCTCCATAACGGCCGGCAAGCTTCGCCCTCATATCGGCAACATAATAACCGAACTCGGCGATCATCGGCAGTTTTTGACGGCGGAAACGCTTGAGCTCGTTATCACTGCGCTGGTACAGACAGACCCCCTTGGCAAAGATCTGCCCGAGCACCAGTTCACCTGCGGTGTTCATGATAAGCGGGTGGATATCCAGCCGCGTAAGCCGCCCAAGCTCAATGATGACGGCTGAACGGAGCTGATCAATCTGGCCTTCATCAAGTTCCGGGTGTACGAGAAAGGCAAGGTCCAGATCACTGCCCGGCCGATTCTTACCTGACGCATAGGACCCGAACAGGTAACAGGCGCTGATCTCGGGCTTGTTCTCACAATAGAGCCGGATGGTATCGTGAAGCTGCAGATCGGCTATACCTGACGCCTGGTTACCCAGAGCCTGTAAAATAGATTGTGTAAGTGGCAAAAATCGGTTGAAATCTGACCTCACAGGAGGAACCGATGGCCACTACCGACGAACTGCTCGATGCCTTGATGAAAGACTACAAGAAGCCCGAAGAC